>MTLC01000046.1_pt1 | contig 350747 bp, 293 predicted proteins | sample 1982451 | NCBI WGS metagenome assembly MTLC01 (sample SAMN05710165, study PRJNA340218) | biofilm metagenome | isolation source: sample SPH anode biofilm adapted to +100 mV | place: USA | collected 2012-02-03
CTGTTTCCGAAGGGGTAAACCCAGGGTAACCTGGGGGCACAAAGCTACGGGTCCTGATAATCAGGATAGCCGGGTTGGCGAGAAACAGATCCTCCAATGAACTACAAACTTGGCGGACTGTTTCTTTTTTTTTGCGGTGAAACAACAAAGGAAGAATGTGATGGCAAAGGAATGGAGAAAGGAGCACGGTATGAATACCAAACTACTTTCGACAGTCGTGATATTGATTGCGGTGATGTTGGGTGTGCATGGTTCCAGCTGGGCATTGAACGTTGGTTTGCAGTGGGATGCAAATACAGAAGCTGATTTGGCAGGATATAAGGTCTACTATAAAACCGATTCATCGACACTATCATATGATGGGGTAGGAGCAGTCGAGGGGGTTTCTCCCATTGATGTGCACAACCTGACAACTGCAACCATCAGCGGGCTGGATCCGAGCCTAAGTTATACCTTTGCAGTGACCGCTTACAATACCAACGGGGTTGAGAGCGTCTATTCGGATACGGTTTATGTGCCTGAATCACAGGCCCCAACAGTATCCATAACCTCACCGACGAATAGCAGCAACGTAAGTGGAACGATCTCTGTCAGTATTAGCGCTGCCGATAATGTAGGCGTAACACGGGTAGAGTATTACGTAAATAACGTATTGCAGGCAACCGACACAGTAAGCCCTTATGTATTTTCCTGGGACACCCTATCGGTATCTCCTGGCGTCTACACGTTATCTGCCAGGGCTTATGACACCGCGGGCAACATAGGTCAATCGGGGAATATATCTGTAACGGTTATGAATGATGTGACGGCACCGGCGGTAGCGATCAGTTCACCGTCAACCGGTGCAACCGTCAGTGGGGCGGTGACGGTAACAGCTAGTGCAACGGATAATGTTGGAGTGAGCCGAGTAGAATTTTACGAAAGTGGCATATTGCGAGCCGCCGTGAACAGCGCACCATACAGCTATAGTTGGAATACGACGGCAGTGAGCAACGGCACTTATACTCTGTATGCCAAGGCGTATGATAATACGGGGAATAGTGCTCAGTCAGCCAACGTCAGCGTAACGGTCAACAATGCCGACACCACTGTACCGACGGTGACCATTAATCCGGTGACGAGTCCAACTACCGCTACATCCCAGATTCTTTCTGGGACTGCGAACGACAACACTGCACTTGCAAGTGTCACTGTGCAGATAGGAACAGGCACTCCTGTTGCCGCTGAACGTTATGGAACTGTCTGGAGTTACACGGTAAGTGGTTTGGTTATGGGAACAAATAACATTACGATTAAGGCAACTGACTCTTCAGGCAACAGTTCAACGACAACAACGGCAATAATTGTCGAAAATATTCAGTCTACTTCACTTACGGTCAGTGATGCCCTGCTGGCGCTTCAGATCGCAGTTGGAACGGTTACGATGACAAACGACCAGAAATCTCGACTTGATGTGGCACCAGTGATCAATGGGGTATCCGTTCCTAATGGCAAGGTTGATACGGGAGATGCGATCGTAATTCTCTCGAATGTTGTAGGAAAGATTGCCTTGTAAATTGGTGCAGTTGTTGTATTATTAGCACAAAATGAGAAGGCGACGTTCATGTACGTCGCCTTTTTTTCAATTGATTTAGGGAAATAGAGATTATTCTTTGGGAGGGGAGATTATGCAATTTATCAATAGATCTTGGATAATATTGGCGATAATTGCATTTTTTATATCTGGATGTGGAGGTGGTGGAGGAAGTAGTACTCCACCACCAACTACTAAACAAGCAACGATTGTGTTATCATCTCAGGGTACGCCATCACAGATCGGTGGGTTTGAACTGTCCTTGACATTACCTCCAGGAGCAACAATGCTGACGGACGTCGGGGGGACTCCTCTGTCGTCAGAAGTGTTTTTGTCCGGTCAATTTGCTGCATATACTTTGCTACCAGGTACAGTTTCTTATGACGTTGCCACGAGAACTTTGACTGTAGCATTTGCAACTTCAAACAGTGTTCCGCTGGGTGAATTTCTGACAGTCAGGTGTACTGTTCCTATTGCATATACTCCTGACCCAAATGATCTCAGTTATACGACATTATTTTTTGCACCAATCACTGCAGCTGAATTACCTTCAGTTACCGCTACTGTAACTTTTAATTAATACGTATGATTTACACTTTGGTCAAGTAGAGAGGTTTTGATTGACTGTAGCTGAATTCTTACGTTCATACCGGCTCCAATTCATTGGAGTCTTGCTGTCTTTGGCCGTCCTCTATTCACCCATCGTTCCTTCCATGGTCCAGTGGTGGTACCAGGATGACAACTATTCCCATGGTTTCATCGTTCCACTGATTGCCGGCTATTTTCTCTATTGCCGCCGTGAAGAGCTTCTGAATGCCAAGGTGGAACCGTGGTGGCCAGGTCTACTTGTCTTGCTGGCCGGGCTTTTCCAACTCCTTGCCGGGTGGTTGGCGTGGGAATACTTTACCATGCGTTCCTCCCTCATCACGGTAATTGCTGGGATTCTACTGTTCGTGCTGGGCCGTCGTCCGTTTTTGATTTTGCTGCTGCCGGTGGCCTATCTCCTGTTCATGGTGCCGATTCCCTACATTGTGTATGATGCATTTGCCTTTCCTTTAAAGATGTTCGTCACAAAGGTATCCGTTGATTTTTTGCAATCCATCGGCGTGATTGTGATGCGGGAAGGGAATATCCTGATGTTTCCTTCAACAACACTTGAGGTCGCCGATGCCTGTAGCGGTATCAGATCGATCATGTCGCTTCTGGCGCTCTCTGTCGCTTACGGCTTCTTCCTCAAGGTTTCTCCACTGAAACGATTGATCATCGCACTTTCTGCGTTGCCCATTGCCATAGTTACCAATGCGCTAAGGGTCATCATCACCGGAATCTTGGCCCAGTGGTGGGGGGCTAAGGCCGCTGAAGGGTTCTTTCATGAGTTTGCCGGGCTTGCCGTGTTCGGTGTGGCGATCGTGCTCCTGGTGGGTCTCGGTGCCCTGCTTGGTAGAGAAAGAAAGGAGTCGTAATGTCCGGTAATAATGGCATGAATCAGCGGCTCATTGTTGTTTCTCTGCTGCTGCTGCTTGTAGCTTCTTATCTTTACCTGCATCGAGACATGGCGGTAGCCATGAACCGTCCGTTCTCGACATTCCCTGCGCAACTCGGTACGTGGAGGATGAGCGGTGAATCCTTCATGACGGAAACGGTGCTGGATAAACTGCGACCAACGGATTACCTTTCCAGAAACTATGTCAATCAGGATGGCAAACGTGTAACCCTGTATATCGGGTACCATGGGGGAGGGGAGCAAAGCGGGGAAATCCATTCTCCCAAGCACTGTCTTCCTGGCAGTGGCTGGCATGAAATCTACAGCGGCAAGCATCGGCTTGAATCTGATGGGAAGGCGTTTAATATGGTCAAGTCGGTTTATCAGAAGGATGATAGCAAGGAGCTTTTCCTCTACTGGTTCCAGGTGAAAGGCAAGACGTTGAACAACGAGTACTCTTTGAAGCTTGCCGAAATCGTCAATTCATTATTGTATAAACGTAGAGACGCAGCATTCATAAGGATTTCGGTACCGTTCGAGGGGGATGAAAAAGAGGCAGCCCGCCTGGGTGAGGCATTTGCAAAGGATGTCTGCCCCGTAATCAAGGAGTATTTACCAGGATAGCCGAAGAATCGGTATCTATCTCATTGCGGTATCATCTTCACCTCCTGACTCCATCCAGTAAATCCAGGCAAGGATCTCGGCTACGGCCCTGTAAAGTTCGGGAGGGATATCCCTGTCGATGTCGACCCGCAGAAGGAGGTCGACGAGTTCGGGTGATTCGTGGACATAGACCCCTGATTCCCGTGCTAGGGCAATGATCGCCTCTGCTACGACCCCTTTCCCCTTTGCTACAACCTTTGGTGCATAGTCTCCGCGTTTATAGGAGAGCGCCGCAGCCTTTTTGTCGTCGTCATGCCGATTCGTCACTGCGTATCTCCAGGCCGGTAACCAGTAGTCCCGCCTTGTTCAACCCATCCCTCAGACGATCTTCTTCTTTGTGCATCAGCTCTTTGGATTCGTCCCGATTGGTCTTGAATGCTATCTGTACCTGGGTCCCTAGCAGCCGCACATCTGCCGAAATTGCTCCCATTCGTGGGAGATCCAGGCGCAGGCTTGTTTCCCAACTGTTCGGCGCGTGCGCTTCCTGTCGAGACCCTTCCTTGTTGATTGACCATTTGAACTGTTGCCCCTGCCAGGCTTCACCCTGAATGACAAACTGACCGCTGTAGAGTGTTGTCAATTGCTGCCTGAGCAGGGGGAGCGTTTGCGATTCGGGAGTCTCGAAACGCGGCGTTGCTGATTCGCTGCCAGCGGCGGCGGTGTTCCCACCCGCTTCGTTGACAGTGCCAATCGCATACGATTCCTGGAGGAGGGCGGTGAGAGACGGCATCGGAACCTTGCCTGCTGGCTGCTGTGTACTTTTTGCCGCCAGATTCTGAAGGGCTGGCTCTTCCCGGAACAGGGCGAGGTCATTTTTTTCAGGCACTTTTTGTGGATTGGCTTGTGAGGCTTTTGACTGGCTTGATTTATCATGCGCCAACGGAAGAGGTCTTGAGAGTTCCTCGGGGATGATCGGGAAGGAAGAAATGATTTTCGAAAGAGCTGGTTGTGCTTTGTTCGGTTGGATCAGTTCTGGATGCGGTTGTTCAACCTGGGCACGTTCCTGCTGATCGGTTCTGGTGCCAGCAGATGTCTGTGGATGTGTCCGGGGGGCCTGATCTCCGTCAGACTGGGAAGCAGACGGCATAGTGACATGTGGGGTCGTAGGGGATTTACCTGCCTCTTCCGCGTGGGAGTTGGCGGAGGGGGTTTGAGCGAAATCTGATTCCCGGGTTGTTTGAGGCCGACCTGATGCGCCGGGGGGCGAAGGTGCCGGAGGGGCATTTGCCTCCTGGTCGGCTTTCTCCGGAATGGGAGTGGAAGGGGCGCTTGTCTTCTGCCCAGATTCCAGGGCAGGTTGCATATTCTGAGTATTGGCAGCTGGAAAAGTCTGGCCGGGTACCTGTTTTGGGGTCTGGGGAGAAGTCGCAGGAGTGGGGGGCGGATCGGAACGCTTTGTGCTGTCAGGAGAAGTCCCGGAATTTTCCCCATCTGCTGTTTGTCCAACTGTCGGCGGGAGAACTCCTGGGTGTTTCTGTTGTGGTGGCGTGGATGGCGCGGGAGCATTCTCTTGTAACCGCGGAGAAAGCTGCCCTTGGGGTTCGCTGAGAACCTCGTCCAAACCGAGCGAGCCCTCAGACCACTTTGCCAGATGAGACTCATAAAAGATGCCGCTCTTCACGACAGCCTCGCGAAGCTTTTCGGCGATGACCTTCGTGTCGGTGGGAAGGGCCGTAAAGAGGCGCACCGGACGACTGTTGATCATTGAAGTCGAGGCTGATTCCCCTTGCGCGGCTGACATGCGACCGAGCCAGCGGCCTGCATCGCTGAGATTGACCTTGGACCCTTTGTCGGCAGGGGAGGGGAGCGCAAAGGTCAGGCGCGGCTGATCGGTCACGAATGTCAGTTGAACGGTCGTGGCAGGGCGCGTTGTCGGTGGAAGCCCCATGTCGAGAACTGTCCCGGCGAGGTTGACGAGAAATCTGCCATTCGGGCGTTGTTCAAGCACTTCGCCACGGACTTCCTGGCCAGGGGTCAGCGATAATTCCCGATCAGTGCTTGCGAGTGCATCGATCAGGGTAAAGGTGCTCTCTTTCACCGCTGCGAGCAGATTTTTCAGTACCTCGGTCGGGATGTTCATCGGCTTGACAGCCTTTCCTCGCCCAGAATATTCATGCTTTTGCTATCATAGCCCGACCAGCAATTTCATTGCAAGGCATATGGCCGGGATGTGCGGCATTGAATCCGTCCGACCTTATGGACTATACTGATGATTATGAACAATAATGTTACTGTATTTGACAGCTCAGGTCCGGCTTGTGTCGATGCGACCGGTGACCTCCCCCGGGAATTCCCTTTGAAATTGATTGTAAACGGGAAAGAACTGGCCACACTCGTAGCGTCCCCCCATGATCCTCGTTTCCTTGTTGCAGGTTTTTTGCGACTGCAGGGATATGTTGCCGATGTGAGTGATTTTGAGATGTTGAGCGTCTGCGAGGATTATGGAATAGCCAACGTCCGGATCAAAAGAGAGGTGAAAGATCTGCCTGCACCGATCATCACCAGCGGTTGTGGCGGTGGTATTTCTTTTCGTCTCCCCGGTTTGTCACTCAAGGCGACTCCATCCACAACGCGAATCGATGGGCGGCGGTTCACGCCAGTGGAGGTTTTCCAGCTGTTTGAGGCGTTGCATCGCTTTGCCGAGCGGTATCGCCGGCACGGAGGGATTCACTCTGCTGCGGTTGGGGATGGAGATACGGTACTTCTCCATGCGGAGGACCTGGGCAGGCACAATACGATTGACAGGCTTGCCGGAGAGGCGCTGTTACGAGGGCTCGACCTGAAGGATACAATGTTGATCACCTCCGGCCGCATTTCCAGTGAAATGGCGGCCAAAGCTGCTCTCTTGGGGGTGTCCCTGGTGGCTTCACGCACCTCTCCGACGGATCTGGCGGTAAAAATCTGCGATTCAGCAGGCATAACCCTCATCGGGTATGTTCGCGGCGGGCGGTTCAATGTCTACTGCCATGAGGGACGTTTATGTGCGGCCAAGTGAACGGAGTGTCCGGGATTATTCTGGCCGGGGGGGAGTCGCGGCGAATGGGGCGTGACAAGGCCCTTCTTGAACTCAACGGCAGTTGTTTCATCGAAAGTGTCTACCGTGTCTTGTCCGAACTGTTTCCTGAAGTCATCATAGTCACCAACAATCCTGAACGCTATGCGTTTCTCTCCTGCCGGCTGGTTCCGGACCTCTATCCCGGGAAAGGTGCATTGGCGGGAATCCATGCCGGTTTACTGGCTTGTAAAAACGACCGGGCGTTTGTGACCGCGTGCGACATGCCTTTTCTGCATGCCGGTCTCATAAGGTACCTGGCTCAGTGCGCTGCAGATGTCGACGCGATAGTCCCACGCACCCCGGATGGACTCCAGCCGCTCCATGCGATCTATCACTTCAGTTCGCTGCCGATTGTTGAGCAGCACTTACGCTCTGGCGATGTGTCCATTCTGAAGGTGCTGGCAGCGATCAGAACGTTGCAGGTGCCTGCGGAAGAACTGCAGCGTTTCGATCCGGATTTGAAGTCATTCAGCAATATCAACACCCCCGGGGATTTCAGCAGTATCGTTCCCGCAAGGACTCCCCGGTAGATTGTAGGTTGCCAGAAGGAGTTCTGCGTATTATTATTCTCTCTGCAGATCTTACGCGCCCGTAGCTCAGCTGGATAGAGTACCTGGCTTCGAACCAGGTTGTCGGGAGTTCGAATCTCTCCGGGCGCGCCAATTAAAACAAGGGGTTACAGTTAGTACTGTAGGCCGTTGTTGCTTTATAGATGAAATTTGTTGCCGTTTTGTTGCCGTTTATCTCTTTGGTTGACCATTCCAATCCTCGATAAACACGCCCCCCATGAATACCAACATCACAACCAAGTCCATATATTGCAGTTCATCCTAGGTGAACCAATTGGACATTCTTCTAAGAATAATACTCAAGGACTTCGACCATTTTATCTACATGTTCTTCCGCCGCTTCCAAACCGTCATTCAAGGCGATCCTGTAAGCCCTAGTCAGAAGCTTCGACCGCTTCACCTCGGATACATCCTCTTTGCCGCGAGTGGCAACGAAAACCTTATAAGCAAGCTGCTGCAATAACTGATCGTCGGGCAACAAGATATACATCGATCCCTTCCCCGTTAATATCCAATTTACGTTAATACCTTTTTCCACCAACTTTGCCAGCGCAAGGCCTCCTGGAACCGATTCGTTCAGCTCGTATTTTTGCAGTGAAGGTGCAGAAATATCGAGTTCCTGAGCAAATTCCTTTTGCGTTTTCCCTCCCCTGACTATTTTGAGTCTTCCACCTATCGTCTGGCTATCTTCTTCCACGGTGTCTCCAGAACTCCCTCAAAATCATATGATAGTATAAAAAAGCAATTGAAATACATAAAATATTATGTATAATAGTTGTAGAACATAATATACTATGGTTGCATTGAAACGCAAGGAATAAATCAGAAATGTCCTGAAACATCTGAAATCTGATTATTCAACTCTGTCGAATGGAGACATACATGACCCAGATGAAACTAATCCCTGAAAAAAAGTTCCGAGTCGAAACCCTTGGTTTGTCTGCAACCGGATTTTGGCGATTGAAGAAGGCAGGGGACCTGCCGGTACCTATCGTCATCGGCCGGCGGAATTACTACACCATTGAATCAATCATGGAGTGGCTGGCGAACAAAAAATCCAAAATGATCCCGGAAGTAATCGGATGAGGCAAGAGGCTGCGAAATGAATGAGGTTTTTTGGGTCCGACTGTTTTGCGCCGAATTTGATGATCCTCGCTGGCTTGCAATTGAACAGATGCCGGATGCCGATGCCGTCCAGATAATCTACATCAGGATGTTGATGCTGGCGGGCCGGTCCAACGCCAATGGTCTGCTCCTGCTGCATGAGTCGCTGCCTTACGATGTTACAACTTTATCGGCGGTGCTGAGACGTACAGTCCCGGTCGTCCAATTTGCCCTGGCAACACTGGAAAGATTCAAATTCATCGAGGTGATTGACAACGTGATTGCCATTACCGCCTGGGACCGTCTCCAACCAACCGACGAACTTGCCAGACTCGCCGCACGACGTGACAAGGACAAGTTGCGGAAACGCTCACAACGGGAGGAGACACGGAGTCAGTTACTCTTACCGTCCAAGGACGCGTCCGCGGACATGTCCGTGGACAGTCCACGGATGTCTAGGACAACAAAGACAAAGACATATTCAGATTTAGATAAAACAACAACACCACAGCAAGACCATGAGGAAGATGTTGTTTTTGAGAAAGGTGAACTAGCAGATATTCTTGGGCTGGTCCCGCCTTCGGAAAAAAACAAGCGTCTCATGGCAGTGATTGCCGGGGCGGTATCGGGAGTTGGCGGAGCCGTCACATTAAGCAATATCCGGTATGCCCTGGCCAATCATGACCCCAAAAAGGGGAGACTTGGCGGGATGATCTGTGCAGCCATTGAGCATGATTTCGCCCGCACTGAGCGGGAAGCGGAAACTGCGGAGGAAGAAGCCCAGGCTGCAGCTCGTTGCCGGCGAGAGAGCGAAGAGGCGACAAGGAAAGAGCTGGAGGAACGGGAGCGCAGAGAAGCTCTGGCTCAGCAGGCAATCTGGCTCTCATTGTCATCTGAAGAGAGGGCCGAGCTGGCACTACAGGCGCGGGAGAAATATCCATGCCTGCCGGAGCCGACGGCGCCACTGGAAACGGTACTGAACAACACGGCTGTACCGATCACCAAAATCCTTGCAGCCATGTATGCCAGAGGGGAGCTTTCGCGACCTTCTGCCGGGTGTTAATCATGGGACGGCAATCTGTTCACAAACGAACACTTGCTGTGAAAGATCAAATATCAAACACCCTGATTTTCCGAGAGAAAAGAGCATTAAGTGAACAAACAAAACAGTTAAACCATCTTACCCCAGCAAACATACAGCATCACTGCCCGGTGTACCCTGAGCCGTCGCGCCACTTGGTCCGGCCGGACACCACCAACGGGATTGGCCAACCTCAGCAAGGCCCTTTCATGATCGAGGAACACGGCACCTCAACCTCGCATGATCGTACGTTGCACCGGAAACCACTATGTGGCGGACCAGGAAACACCCTCTGAGTCCCGACGCCCTGGAAAGGCGCATTCCCAGCAGCACAAACGAGGACCTGTCTGACGTGAATCACCGTCGAGTCTCGGTTCACAACAGGCAACGGACAGCCGGCAGATATCTTGACCATGTCGGAATATTTCCCTGATCCGGATATAAGAGACCCGAAAGAAAGCAGGAAGGCGGAGCTGCTACCGCCGGCATGGCAATGCCGAACAAAGAGTATGTCATCTCAACATGCGGGCCGGAGACGGCCAGAGGAACCAGGAAACATGAAACACAGATGGCCACGGTCACTGCATTCCCAATTGGAGGCGATATTTCATGCCATCCGCTCAATCCGGTCGGCAAAAACGGACACAGCCATGGGACTCCGATCCTTCGGCTCCTGGAAGGTATACAAGTACGAAGGCCATCGCTTCATAGAATTTATGCGGACTATCGGCATTATCACTCTTCTTGACACCCTGTCGGTACGAAACGCCATGGCGGATTATCTGGAAGAAAGGCTGGCCCACTATGTCACAAAGAAACGGTCTCGCCAGACCATGGAAACCCTGCTCGCAGCCCTGGGGAAATTCGAATATGCCGTCAATAACTATATCGAGCTGCATGGACTCGATGTCCCGCGTATGGATACGGAAGTGCTTCGCCTTGAGTTCTATGCCCGGAGCAGGAAGCTGCTAAAGAAATCGAGCAGGGTATTCGACAACCGGGCCTATCCCGACCCGGTCCGGCTCATTGAAGCAATCCATGACGGTACCTACCAATTACAGGCATCGCTGCAATACGAAGGCGGCTTGCGGACCGAAGGGGTGGGAGCGCCAAGTAACCGGCGATTGAAGAATCCCCTGACAAGCGAAGGATTGCACGGCATCGGCACTGATCCGGTTACCGGAAAACCCATGGGAATCGTTGCCACCGTGGAAAAAGGCGGAAAGGAAACGGAGCATTACGTTTCCGTCGAAACTTTCCGGCGGTTGGAAAGGTACATTCAGACCAATGACAAGCTGGAGAGCGACTACATCGACTACGTAGCAGCGATCAACAGGGCGGCACAAGAAACCGGTCAATATGCGCCGGGTCGCGGCAGTCACGGACTCAAGCACAACTTTGCCCAGGAACGTTACCTGGAATGCATCAGCCACGGCCTGAGCCACGAGCAGGCCCTGCAGCAGACCTCCCTGGAAACATCCCATTTCCGGTTGCGCGAGACCCTGACCTACACACGAGGATGATTCATGGATGACCTGCTTAACCAGATAACCGGCCTGACCAACCGGGATCGAAAACAGGTGCTCTCGTGGGTGGCATCGCTGCCGGAGGAGAAGATCATCGAGATCTTTCAGGATGGCGTGAAAAAGGCCTACCAGATCAAGGAGGAACGGCCCGACCTGCCCGGCAGGATCGGCAAGTACTGCGCCTTTATTGTCGCGGCCCGCAAATCCGGCTGGGACACGCTCAAAGGGAAAGGTTACCGGGTGGCGGAAAATGAGCAGTACGACGACTTCTCCCACCTGCGCAAAGCGAAAGCGGCCGCATTGATCCAGCGGGGCCGGACACCGGTTCTTCGGAGGAAAATCCTGGCTTATTGGGGCGAGGTGAAGGAACTGAAGGCGGAAGGGATGGGATTTCGGCCTATTGCCGACTATTTGACAAAAACACGCAAGGTCAAGACCTCGGCATCTTACCTGGTCAAGCTGTGGAAGGAGATGGAAACTGATGATTGAGTACGATTATAAGGGGATCAAAGTCAAAGCTACTGTCGAAATGGAGCAGCATGACTATGTGGATGCAGGCGGACATTGCCGGGCACGGTTCGACAGGAACGCCAAAGTCGTTGTCCAGTTCTGGAGTTTCTCTATTGACGGCAGTCTTACCGAACTTGCCTATATCAAGTCTACATTGAACTACTTCATGCAGTGTTACTGGAAACGGACCAGCAAGGAAGGGAGCCGGATTGAACTGGCGAAGATGATTCACCACGGCCACGAAAGCCACTTCATTAATCCGCTGACGCTCAATCTCATGGCACGACAGAAGAACAAGAAGCATTACCTGGAAATTAGTCTGTTTGAAAACGGTATGCCTGCCGGCATAGTCTACCTGGACGGCCAGGAAGTGATCATGCTGGACATCGCCCTTGGCAAGGCAATAAGTCTTCTGACGCCAAAAGTTGCAGAAGACGAAGAAGAGAGCCAAGACGATTCATCAGACTCAAAAAAGAAGAGCGCCGGTGTCACTTTGGTCACCAGTTTTGATTGATATATTGGCGGCTTAAATGGACAAGAATTTGTCACCATCATAGGCGCCAAGTCAGGGACCATTGAAGGAAACGTTTTGGTATCCAAGTAAGCGACCAAGATCATGGGCACCAAAATAGCGTCACAAAAGGTAGCCAAAAAGGCAACCACCATGGAGTGGAGGAAATAGTGATAAAAATATTCCCCAACAAATTTCAACGATTCAAAAAAACTGTCATCGCCTTGACGATCATTTACATTTCCCTGCTTAGTTTTATGATCAAAATGATCGGCATGGGCGCTACGGCCTCTTTCTTTCTTTTCCTTGGTATCTGTTCCTTGCCAGCATTACTTGCCCGGGCATTAGGTGACAAGAGTCAGGTGGCTAACGACAATGATCTCGGTGGGTATCGTTACATTTATTCATATCGTTACGGGTCACGATTCGGAAACCAAAATAGATAGGAAGTGAAAGGGGCTGAGCATGACGATCAAACATTATGATGCGCAATCTTGGCTGAAGGAAAAGGAAGCCCGCAGACTGAAACTTCCTGCGTTCCTCTTCGCCTTGTTCGGAATCGTACTCACCTGCCTCCTTGCCGGGTGCCTCGTCGGTGTATTTTTCCGGAACATCTTCTGGTTCTGCGCCATTGGCATTGCCGTCATCTCACTGCCGTACGTTCTTATGGACCGGGTTCATCTGCGCTTCTATCACGGCTATGCGGAAGGGAAGAAACTCTGGGCATTGGCGAAGTATGCATACACCAGCACAGATTATTGGCCGAGTTATCCATTTTTCTGGGGCGGTTGGTGGTATCGGTGGTGGTACTGGTGGTAAAATTTATCAAAATGGAGTATGTCATTTGATGTCATCATCTTTCCGAAACTCTTGTCGGACTCTCGCCACTATACAAATTTGTACCATTCCAGTTGGCGTAATAATTCTGCAATAGGACTTTGCCATGATCGCAAACTGTAAAGGTTTTTTACGCGATGTCGCCATATACTTTCGCGACTTTCTTGAAACCGACTTCCACAAGCGTCGGCTACCGAAAAGAAGCGTCAAGCTGCGGAATCAGGACAACCTTCTGGTCGGTATCAAACTGGGCAAGTATCCAACATTCGTAGAGACGGTTTGGAAGCTGGTTCGAGGGGGATTCGGCAGTACAATCCTGAAGCAGATCGCCAAAGGCAGTTACCGGGCAACGATACCCCTATCTCTGATTGCTTTGGTTGATGCCCAGCTAAAGGGGATTCGTACCGAAACTCTGGATTCAGTCGCTACAACCCTTGCCAGGGATGCAAGGCGCCTCGGGAAGGCGCACAAAGGCCAATACGACCGGGCTGTTGAAGCTCTCAATACAGTTGCAGGAACCGTTGTCAAAACACAGATCGTCAAGCCTTTCATAAACAGCCTTGCCAAGCCGCTTGCAAATCTCGCAGTTAGTGACGAGAACCTTGTCTATCTGATGGAAGAAGAGTTGACAGCCATCCTCGTCAGACCGCTCGAAGAGATTATGGCAGCCCTCGTGCAGGAGGTCATCGCAGGGGAAGAGGTTGATGCAGAGAGCCGCCTTATCGGGCAACTTCAGCTCGAAGAGGTCAAGGGCGCTATCAGGAGCTTTTTTGAAACATACCAGGCAGCGGATCTATATCTGGAGTTGTTCGAGCTTGTCCGTAACAAGAGCATGCTTGAAGGGCAGGAGGTCTATCTATATTTCGGGGAGATCAGCTACAGCAATGCTCGTTTTCCGATATTCTACATCCCGGTAGAGTTGCGCCGGGAAGGCGAGGCTTTGGCTGTCGAGTTCGATCCGCATGTGTTCATCAACAAGAAGGCTCTCGACTTCATTTCCCAAGAGTACTGCCGGGAGACGGAGAAAAAGGGGAGCCTTTCGAGCATAAGCGAACGAATCATCTATCTGGCAAATCAGGGCGATGGATTCCGGGATCTGGTACAGGAAGTTTTCAACGAACTGGCTAGTTTTTTCGCCACAGATGGGGCAATTGACATTGGATCTGCCAAGCCGCAGATAACAAGAAGCAAGCATGTTCAGATCAACAACACGACCAGCTTTGCTCTTTTCGAAAAAACAGATGAAGCGGTGGTAAACGACTACGAAGAGATTCTCCGCCAGCTTGCGCTTGATGATAGTGAACTCGGTGGTGCATTCGAGCGGATAATCCAGGATTTCATCGAGAAGGAACCAGTTTCCTTTCTCTCTGAGGTTCACGACGAGTGGGATGGTACAAGCACCGACGAGAAGCTTGTCGCATCCTCGCCGATAGCACTGAATGAAGAGCAGCGCCAGATTCTCATGGCGGTTAAGCGGGAAGGCTGCAATTACATAACTGTCCAGGGTCCCCCCGGAACAGGGAAAAGCCATACCATTACTGCGATCGTCTGTGATGCCGTGCTGAACAACCAGTCCGTGCTGGTCTTGTCAGACAAAAAAGAAGCCCTCGACGTTGTTGAGGACAAGATCGCAGAGACGTTGAACCGGGTGCGGCATGACAAAAACTTCCAGAATCCCATCCTGCGTCTTGGCAAAACAGGAAGCACTTATGCCCAGATTCTTTCCAGCGCGTCAATCTCGAGTATCAATGATGCCTACCGGGCTCTCAAAAGCAAACACGGCGAATTGGAAAAAAACATCGCCAGCTCCATCGCATCTCTCAAGGAGGACATCGAAGCCGAAGTTCTTGGCGGCGCCAACATAAGCCTCGAAGAAATTCGCGAACTGCTCGCGTATGAGGCCCGCTTGTCAGGAAAAGCGATCCCTGTAGGTGTCGATGAGTTGGTCCGCCATGTTTCGGCTCCGGGAGACCTTGATGAGTTGCGCCGAATTGCCCTTGACATATGTGAGACTTTTGGCCCGGAGGGAGGTTCTACCACCAATTCTTTCCCAAGACTTTGCACTGTTCTTGGACTTAAACCAATCGGTGATGTTAAGGCGCTTATCCGGTTTGGCGACCACTGTGGTGAATTCCTGACGTTATTGTCGACACTGAGAGGGCGTTTCGGAACGTTCCACTCAATCGAGGCTCTAGGCGACCTTGCGGACAACAAGATCGACCCGCTCAAAGCGCTCCGTGCCGACATTGTGGCGCTGAACGCCGAATTTCTCGGCAGTCTGAAATGGTGGAGGAAAAGCGCAATCAACAATCGGTTTAGGGCGCTTTTTCCTGATTCAACGCTGGCTACGGCATATGAATCTTTGCCTGTCATCAACTCAGCTTTGGAAATTATCAATGCCGCAATGCAGCGTAAGGACTCATTACCGGCAGTCGGCCAGCAATACGATTTTGCCGCGACTCTCATGCGCTTGATACGAGACGAAGAAATATGCCGTGAAATGTTGCATCTCGGTAAACTCGCCGACGAGTTGCGCTACCTGGAAGAACGCATCGGAATCTACCCGGCAACTATGAAACAGCTTGGGATAAAGGATGTATCGCTTCCATCCTTGTGCCGCAACAAGCTTGTTGCCATGGCTCAGGATGAATTTGATGGTCTGGTTGCCTATCTTTCGCTGTATCAGCTCCTTGAACAAAAATTTCGGGGGCTTGGCTCAATCGGATTTTCAGCCAGAAAACGACAGATTGAAGAACTCATCACGATGGAGATGACATTCTGTCTCGACGGGCGAGTCATCGAGTTCTATCAGAACAACCTGGCGACAGCCAAGTCGCTACGGACTATCATTCAAAAGAAGCGTCGCTTCCCGAAAGACGAATTCCAGAAGCTCAAAGGCGCCTTCCCCTGTATCCTCGCCGGCATCAGGGACTATGCGGAATACATCCCGCTCCAGGCGGACATCTTTGACCTGGTCATCATCGACGAAGCATCACAGGTCAGTATATCCCAGGCGTTCCCGGCGTTACTGCGTGCCCGCAAGGTGCTGGTCCTCGGCGACAAGAAACAGTTTTCCAATGTCAAGGCCGCCCACGCCCGTTCCGAAACCAATAATGAATATGTGAACCGGCTGCGGGCAAGTTTCCTTGCCTGTGTGTCGAGCGATGAGGCAAAGCTGACGCGGATTGAGAACTTCAACATCCGCACTTCGATACTCGAATTTTTCGAATACATAAACAACTTTACGATCCAACTGAACAAGTACTTCAGAGGTTACCGGGAGATCATTTCCTACTCAAACCGGCATTTTTACCAGAACAGCCTGCAGGTGATGAAGATCCGCGGGGATGCCATTGATGAGGTGCTATCCTTTTCTTTCATCGACCATGATGGGAAAAATGAGCCGGTAGCGAATACTAACCGCCTGGAGATTGATGCAATAATCGCTGAGCTGCTCCGCCTGAAAACTGATGGTTTTACCGGAACCGCTGGAATCATCACTCCGCATACCAATCAGCAGAAACTGATTATCGAATCCATCAACCGCCTTCCCGAGCGAGACTGGCTTTACGACAATCTGCGGCTCAAGATCATGACCTTCGATACCTGCCAGGGAGAAGAGCGGGATATCATATACTATTCGATGGTCGCTAATCCGGCTATTGATCGTCTCTGGGGCATTTTCGTCAAGGATCTTGCCAACGTCGATGTCGAAGAGGATGGTAAAATCAAGGCTCAACGTCTCAATGTCGGCTTCAGCCGGGCCAAGGAGCGGATGCATTTTGTCCTCAGTAAACCGCTCGATCAATACAGCGGCTCTATCGGCGATGCTCTTCGCCATTATTGGGAAGAGCGTCGGGTAGCCCGGCAGGAACCGACAGTTAACGATGTCGATCCAAAATCGCCTATGGAACGTGAAGTTCTTGGATGGATTCTCAACACTCCTTTGTGGCAGGAAAACCGTGACAATGGCCATATCTCATTGGTCCCCCAGTTCAACATCGGAAGTTATTTGAACCAACTCGATCGGACGCACACGTACAGGCATCCGGCATACAAAGTGGACTTCCTGCTGACATTCCTTGATCTTTCAGGCAAGAAGCACCGCATCATCATTGAGTACGATGGTTTTCAGGAACATTTCGTCAATCTTGAGGCCGTAACGGCTCTTAACTATGATCAGTATTACTGTGAAGAGGATCTTTACCGACAGAAGACAATCGAAGGATATGGCTACAAGTTCCTACGTATCAACAGGTTCAACAGTGGGAAGAACCCGGTGGCAACGCTTGACAGGCGTCTTCGGGCTCAGATAGAAGAAAGGCCGGAAACCAATGGTGTCCTTGACGGAGTGCTCGATACCATAGATGGGCTCCGCACCAATGAAGTGAAAGAGTGTCCTAAATGCAAGAAACTGCGTGAGATAGAAGATTTTCGCGACTTGACACTGGTGAGGGGTGTGGGAAGGATTTGTAATACCTGCAAGGGGGTGAGGAAAGAACCCTCCCAGAAGCATGCAGGCTCAGTCGCGCAGCCTTCAAGAACCAAGTGCCCCAAATGCGGAGCAAGCATGGTGCTACGGCGTGGCAAATATGGACAGTTTTATGGCTGTAGCAGGTTTCCTCGGTGCAAAGAGACAGCCAAAGTCTAATATTCGGTTCTGATATACATCCCGGTTCTGCCGGGACAGGGAAATCCCTGCTTGTTTTTGTGAGGGTTTAGGGTGGCGTCGTAGGACTTCCGAATAAACTGTTTTCCGCAGGCAGTACATTTGAAAATGTACTTCGGACCACCGCCGGCGGCCTTTACTCTTCCGATTTTGCCGATGCCTCTTGGGGTAGCAAGTCGAGATACAGATGACCCTGCTCGCTCAGTCAATGGGACATGGAGTGGCCCTGACGGGGTTAGTTCCACAAGGTATTTCGGGATAAAGGAGACTGTGCTGACCTCAACCCCTTCGATTCGATCAACACGATATGATCTTGGTTCCCCGGTTTCATGCTTGATCGTACACAGAAGCAGGTTGCCGTCTTTCGTGCGCCGCAATGAATAGGGTTCGATGAGCCGCCAGCTTCCCTGATATCGAAGGTTGACACAGAGCCGGTTGGCAGCAGCAAAGCGAACCGACTCCAACGGGACGGGGGCATGCCAGGCGTGCACCATCGAGGGTGGGAGCCACGCTTCGTCGATTGCCTCTCTTATACGGATGCCGGGGAGTTCCGGCTTTTCGGCAACCCCATGCAACCAGTCGATTACTTTCGGCAACTCCGTCCAGAACTGGTCGAACGGCGGGAGTACCGGCAGTTGGTGGGCGAGCATGTCCTCCCATTCGGCCAACAGTTTTTCCCGTGCGCTTGCGGTCAGCAGCGAATCCTTGGTCGGGACAGGGATGTTCTTGAAGTCGCACTTTTCCCGAAGCGTCTGCATCACCACCGACCGTTCAGGATGGATCTCGTCGTGACGGTAGAGATGCACCACATCGTACAGGTCGCGCGGGCGTTCCCGTTCCGCCAGGGCTCGCACTTTTTCCGCGAAAACTTCCTCAAAGCAGTAACAGAGGGCATGAATTCCCGCTGTCGGCCGGTCCGAATAGGGATGATGGACTTCCCGCTCTTCCGGTGCCAGCACCAGTTTTTCCTTCGTGGTCAGATCAAACTTGATGCGCGCTAGGTTACGCCGCTGTTGGAGGGGACCAACATAGTATACCCGTCCTTCCGCATAGGCTCCGCCCTGGAATTGGGAAACTTTGAACCTGATCTGATCGGCGGGAATCTCAATACCGCTCTCTTCATAGATCCATTCGGAAATTTCTCGGAACGTTCGGAGAAGGAAATCCTGATTGAGGTGCGCCTCTTCGGTGATGGTGAAATCGAGGTCTTCCGAGAAACGATAGGTTTCAAACCAGCATTTCTTTAGGCAGGTTCCCCCCTTGAAGATCCAGTGCCCCGTAAGTGCCTCGTTGGCAGCTATGCCGGCCAGAAGCCAGCCGAGAACGTAATCCTTCTCCACCACGTTGAGGGCGAGAGAAAGTTCCCTCGCCAGTTCCGTCAGTTCCTGGCGGTCGATCATGCCGTCTCCTTCAGCCAGTTCTCCGGCAGCCAGAGCCGCCAGCGAGAAATCAGTCGCACGGCCTTAAGTTTCGGGTCAATCCTGGCGTTTCCTTTGGTGAGACGCTGTGTGCATTTCTCAATGGCGGCGATTTCGTCGGGGGCGTTCTGTTCCAGCAGAAAACCCAGACGCTTGAACGCGGCGCCGTTCCCGAGCCGGTCGGCATATTCGATCAGCAAGTCAAGGTTCTTTGTTTCTGACCGGAGATAATTTACCAGCATGTCTTGAACCGACCTGATTCCTCCGCCCAGTCGCGGTTCTGACAGCATGTCCAGAATTGTGCGGGTGGGATCGGATACTGAAACCTTTACCTGGCCGCGCCAGACGGATTTCAGGCCGAACATCTTCTTTTCGTTGATGGAGCAGAGGAGAAATGTCGTGCTCTTCATGACCGGATTGCGGTCGCGAGGTGTCAGCTGAGTCATGACCACCGTGGTCCGGAATATCTGTTCCGTAAGATCCCAATATTCGGCTGCGCTCCAGCCGCCGATGTAGCAGGGGGCATAGAGGCTCGCGGCGACCAACCATGGATCATCAAGGGGAACATCGCTTGAAGTCGCCTCAAGGGGGACAGGCACGTATAAACCGCGCTTCACCCGCGACAGCCAACCCTTCTTGTGCCACCGCGACAGCATCTTGGCTGCATCGGTCTGAGTGACACCCAGGATTGCCCCAGCCTGTTCGACTGAGACCGTACCCTTGGTCCCCCGTAGCAATGCTGCCAGTCGTTCACGGTCGAGTTTTCCAATTCCGGTCAGCTTTTCCATGATAGTCCAGTTGCGCAGCAAATCGTCTTATCGTTGAATAAGTGCATAAACAATATATAACATGTATTCGGTGTATACAATATAAAAGCATTAGTTCATGTGATAGCTGAAATAATACACTTAAGATATATTACGCGAAGCTAAACCGGCTGGTTTTTACGAGGATCAAGTTGCAGCGCATTATCCTTTTCCTTCCAAGAAATCACGGATCAAATCCCATCGTTGGAAGTAATGCTGCAAATTTTCAATACTTCTAAACGAAATTTTCCCCCAGCCTTCGGTTCTGGGAAGTCCTTTTACAATATCCACGGGAAGGACATAGAATTGAGGTGCTTGAATTTCTTGCTTGCCGTCCTTGGAGCCACGATTAAGTTTGACGATTACTACAAAGTCACAATCAAAGTTATTGATAATGAAACCTTCTGCCTTAGTTTTCCTTCGGCTCTTGACCTGAATACGAGCCGATCGGTTCATTTCCGGGCTGGATGCAATGAGATCATAGCCAGGTATATTGGTGTAGGTTTTGTGGGTAGTGATACCTTCAATCAGGAGGTTACCGAGGACAAGAAATTCCGCTCCCTCCGCTTCAAGACGAGTATTCTGTCTTTGGGATTTTTCCATTTCGTTCATTCACAGCTCATTTCATCGTAAAGTGTAACCAGCTATTCAGCCGGCCAGAAAACCTTGACGAGTGGTATCAGCGTACACCCTTCAATATCGAACTTTTCGTAGTTGTCTATTACCAAGCTCGCCAGTTCATCAAGGTCGATAAGCGTGCATGGAACGTTTGAACGTTCGGCCTCATACTTGGCCTCTTTTGAAAAGCCGCCCGTACTCACGTAAAGGCCACGATTTCCTTCACGTAGGCCGCCAAGGAAGCTTCTGGTATCCTGGGCTCCTATCTGAGTTTTCGGCCGATGTTTCACTTCACAGCGAATACGCGGCTGTTCCAATCCAAGTCCGTCTGGCGATGCAAGGACGTCCACTCCGCGGTCAGGGCCGATTGGTGTAACGCGGGACTTGTATCCCATTGCTCGTAAGATGGCTGCTACAAGTTGTTCCATCTCCCGGTCGTCGAGCTTTAGAATCTTGTCCTTGATAAGTTCGCGGGCTTTACCGATTGTATCTTCCTTGATCTGTTGAAGTTCTTTCTTTTCCTCTTCAATGCTCTCTTCCGAAGCAACTTCAGTCTTACCTTTCAAGGCAGACTGGATATCGCTCCAGACATCCTCATTAATCGAAAAAATGCACAACGTGCTTCCGAGGGAATTACGGGAACTAGCCGATAGATGATCGCGGCTAACTGTGCCCTCCCATTTGACTTTGCGCACGTGAGGATAGTCCTGAACCTCACCGGGTTTGTAGTAGTAATCACTGACGATCGTTCCGACAAGGTACTCACGTTTATTAGGATCGTAAGTGATGACCTTCTCGTTGACCTTGAAAACTGTTCGGAACTTGTAGAACATGGCAACTTGGTTGCCGATTTCTCCGGGCTTTGCTTGAGGATATGCAGTTAGATACTTCTTCCGGATCGGCTCGAGATCTGTGATGCCACTCATATCGCCAAGTTCCTGATAGCCGACTGCTACAAACCCTTTCGCAAAATCCTTAATCAGATAGCCTCCCTCACCGGCACGGACCATCCAGACATTTTCCATTACTATTCCTCCTTAGAACAGACTCCACATCTCGGACAAATCATGGCGTTGGTATTTTTGCGTTTGATCTTCCATTAGGAGATTTCTTTTCCCCCTGTGTAATAACTGATTTCGACGGCAATTGTGACGGCCGGCTCACGATCACAACATCTTCAATTCCTGGAACTTCAAGTAATGCGCGTCGAGTGATGTCGTGTTCCTGGACGCTTGCAGAGTCATCATAGATGAATACAATCAACGACTCGTAGCGCAAGTCGCGGAGATAAGGAATACAATCTTCCTGAATTTCCTTTTCGATCTTCTTAAAGTCATCCTTGCTCGTAGCAAATTTTGCCTCAATGATAAGTTTCAGCGATGGAATTCCAAAATCAGCTTTATAGGTGGAGTGACCAAGTTTTGGCAAAGCATCTTCATCGACAACATCCAGAAAATAGGAACGGAGAATCAGCCAAAGTATATCTTGCACTTCACGCTCTTGTGTAACTTGCCACCGAATTGGCTTCTGGAGTTCGTCTCCATCCCAACGCCAGCGCTTCATTGAAGCTTCAAAATTTTGAAGCACTGCAGATACATGAAAAGGCTGAGATAGCTCAGCTCCCAATGCGTGAAAAAGATTGGAAGTTACACTGGACCAGATGAATGCCGCTTGGGAGGCAGACTCAAAATGAAGATCGGTCGCCGTCCTGTACAAGATACTTTGACGCCTTTCATATAATTGCTGTTGCGAAAGCTCATTCACGTTTATTTGATGGTGTATTGCCCATTCACTGAAAGCCAGTTGGTACAGGCTACTTGAGGAATGTGGCGCGATAGGTATCTTCGTGCCGGATGCTCGATAAAACAGATATGACAGTAATGGATCGAAGTTCGACATGTTCTTCTGATTCATTTTCTCCAACACATCTCTGCACCAGAGGAGAGTCTCTGAGGCGGCGTCACCCATAGCAAGGCAACCCAAAATAATACCGAGTAACCGCGTTGGGTTACGCGCGAGGCTCAGGTGGTCACCTTTAAAGGCATCTCGTTCTCGAACGCGGCTGAGGCCGTCAAGAAGCTGATGCGTGAACTTGGAAACAGGCTGTGCCCACTGGAAATAGCCCAGAGCAGAGACGTGGTCGAGGTTTGTTGGTTTGAATTCCATATCAATCCACACCTGAGTGCATCCTACCTGCCAATCAATGCTGATAAAGGGATTGTCTTTGAGAATGTGATGAGCAAGTAGACCGTCCACTGAACCTGGCCGGTTTTGCTCAAGAACTGCATCACTTAGGCGGTCTAAACTCGGCTGAAGATAGAGGTTCTCACTCACAGAAACCACCTTCTTTCCTTCAGAGCCGTTGCAAGTGTCTCAGGGTTCCAATTTTTCACGTGGCGTAGATGGCCGAGCAGGTCTACGATCATATTAGAGTAGGAAATGGAAACTGGCAAAGTTGAAGGGTTGAATCCGCGCCATGACATGAAACTTAGATTGAAGACTTGCCGGGCGAGATAGTCCAGGCTCTTGAATGTCGAATCCTCGTGAATACTGACAAGAATAGGGTGTGGGCAGCCATGAAGGGCCGTCTTAACCTGGTAGGGACCGGAAAGCGTTAGAAGTGCAGTATTAGGACCGAGGGGCACACATTGCCCTCTTTGCGGCACCATTTTCCCCTTTGTCCCTTTGCCAAATTTTACACCGTCCGCGGAAGGCTCGAAGAGCATCCAATTATGCGAGTCACTCACATGCACGAAAGCGTATTGAACGTCGAACTCTGTGAGTGACGCTGCGAACGTTTTTACCGCCTCAGCTTCTACGTCCTTGTATTTCTTAAAACTTTGATGAAATATGAACCGTACCCGATCTTTCGCTCTCCATCCGAACCGACTACGCAACTCAGTGACCGTTTCTCGCAGGGATCGAGTAAGAGCTTCGAGGTATTCCTCTGAAGAAACTTCCTTAGTGTTATTCGAGAGAAGATACTGGCCGTCTCCACTGAAGACCGTTGTTATACCAATCACCCTCTCTCCGGCACCTCGCCTGCTGCTGGATAAACGAGCACTGCCGATTCCCATGATAATTTCGTGAGCCATATCACTGTTCGGCGCCAAGGTCCAAGGAATTCCACCAAGTTTTGCGTACATTGCGAGGCTGACATTATTCAAAACATATTCGACATCTCTCCGGCGAATTGTTTCAATTTCAATAATCTGGACGGGTACTCCCTGTGCCATCATTCTGGCTTTTGTTGTGTAGTATGGATTTGCAGAATCCGACAGAGATCGATGTTGCTCGCGAATTACAACGACAGCAAGATCCGGTTTCTCCATTAACGCTTCCAGCGAGGCATCCTTGTACGCATCCTCCAAAGCAGCCGACGTTCGTTTCACTGCATGAAACGTAAAAGCACAGCCATTTAAGTGATATTTGCGTTCGAAGCCTTTCCTGAAAGGTGCTTTCTCGTTAGTCGAGTTGATGCCCTCCTTAAGTTTTCGAAGAAACTGCCCAGTTTCTCCGACAAATTCTTCAGGGCACACCACCGCAATTTTGGCATGTTTGTGGGGGAAAGATTCAGCATCGTAGGGGCCATGAAGATCAATCTGCTTGTCAACTGGCCAGGGGACAGTGATCGAGCCACCAGGTCGAAGAACGCAATTAGGCGTATTGAAAGTATGAGAAAATCCAGCGTCTGCGCCCTTTTTGCATTCATGGGGCTTCCCAAGGATATGAATATTCAGGTCTGCACAGCAGGTAATGGGAGACTTCTGCTCCAACTAAGTGCCCAGTTTGTTCAGTCGCTGAACTTGGTGCTCTGCGCCCATTACTTTGAATGTTTCCTCAAGTAGCGCGCCATTGAAAGCGTTGTACCCATCGCCAAGAACGGCTCTGCCAACGACTTCGACATTTGTTCGGCTTCCTTCGAGATAGCAGCTGTCCAGCGGAGCTTCATCAACATCCGAATCAGAAAGGATCGCAACCCCGTTTCTAATCTGTTCGATACGTCCGAGATATCTGCGATCAAACGACGTGAGGATCTCCCCATCGTTTCGCATTTGTACTGCATAGAGGCCCGTCAGAGGAATTCCCTCGGAATTGAGTTCTGCCATAGTTTTAAGAAAAGTGTATCTGATTCCGAACCCAACCAGGACGCCGCTCGTGATGTTGCCTTCATGGGGGGCAAGTGGACGAATGTCGAGGGAGTATTCTGGAAAGATGCCGAAAATGTCTTTTCGGGAACTGGAAAGGTTATGCTTCTCAAGTAGCAACGTTACAGGCCGAAAACCGATCACCGTTCCATAACCGGTTAAGGTAAAGAACCGGAAAAGAGCCGTACGCGCAAGTGCATTGGCAAGTTGGAAGTCGTCCAGGATATTGAACTGTTTTTTCTCGCCAATTAGAGAAGCGTCTTGGTTAAGCCCGATACAGGCTATGGCGTTTTCAATAGGGTGAAAAAAATGGGTTGCTCCATACTGTTGGCGAAGCTCACGAAGTTTTATTGAGAGCGTACTATCCTTCGCAGTGTGTTCTTTCCGGTTGCCAGGAAATGAAAGGATGCCGCCACTGAATTTGTCTGATGAAAAGTGAAGTGGCAAATAATTTAAATTCACAGTAGCGTCTCCTTAATCACATTCGGCTTACTTCTCAGACAAAAAATCAAACAGCTTTCCCTGAAATGCCTTATCCAAAATCGACGGCAGCATGGCATCAAGTTCGGCGGAGGTTTCAGCCTGAAACTGCTTAAGAGAATTGACCTTTAGCATAACCTGACGCAGGCGAAGCTGCGTCTGCATTGATGGCAATGGCATTTTGTAGGCAAGAAAATCTTTAGGATTGAGCCGTCGTCTTCGAACGTTAGTACCGGTACTTTCGCCCGCAACCTTCGGCCAGACAGAAGGTGTCCGGAAATATACATCCAGAATTTCCGGCAATACCCGTTCTTCGATTACCTCAAAAATCGGGAATTCGGGAGAGACAAAAAGACCATCACACTCTGTTGGAACTACACCAAACGCCCCTTCCCACGCCATCAATTTGGGATATACAAAATTCCCAACCTTCAACTGACCGAGCTGTTTATACGCGAAATCCGTTCCCGATTTCATTTGGCCGCGGAAAACTCCTCTACCAAAGCAGTAAACACCGGCGAAGTGGTACGTCTGGTCAGCTTTCACCTGCACATCGTGTCCCCTTTGTTTTACAAGCTCGTACATGGGGGTAGGAACTGCTGTTGAATCTCCGAACACGATTGAACGACAAAGAGCTTCCGCCTCCTCAACCGCCTGTCGCCTGAGCCCCCGCGCCTCCTTGATCTTCGCTGACAATTCCTCAATCCTCGCAACAATCCACTGCTGTTCGGCCAACGGGGGAAGAGGTATTTTTATGCTAAGTAATTTTGCTTCCTTCATTCTATTACGGCTTGTGGGTGTTGCACCTGAGCTTAACCCAAGAGATTCATTCCAGGATTTTTCTAGATTGAAGTATCGCTGCAAAAATCCAGGTTCTAACTGACTCCTGTCAATTTCAAAACATGGGAATTCATTTGAAACAAAACACCCATGCTCAAGTTTGCTGGCAATTGCAAATGATCCTTTCCAGGCAAATAATCGATTATAAACAAAGTCGCCAGCTTCTACTCTGTAAAGATTGGAGGCTTTTATCTGATTACCCATTTTGCGGTCTTTGATGTATAGACCGAGAGAATACCATCTCGCGCCAAGCAGACTATATTCAGTAGTGGCGTCAACCTTGACTTCACGCCGAACTTGTCTAAGAACCTTCCCCAACGGCATTAACGGCCATGACTTGCTCACTGAACCCCTCCTGCCAGTACTTGCCGGATTTCGCCCATAATCTCCAGTATCCGCTGTTCTTTCCGGGCAATATCCTCCACCAACCGCTCCGGCGGCAGATGCTCGAAGTCTTCTTTGCCATTGGGATTCTTGATGTCCAGGTTGTAGCCGTTTTCGATGATCCGCTCCACCGGCACCCGCCAGGCCCGCTCGTTCTCATCTCTGCTGTTCCACCACGACAGGCAATCGCCAAACTCTTCGAACTGGACTGGCTGGGTCTTGGTGTAATTTTTCCGTCCCTCCGGTAGTGGCTGCTCGTAATACCAGACTTCCCTGGTCGTACCGGAACGATCAAAGAAAAGGAGATTGGTGGGGATGCCGGTGTAGGGGGCAAAGACCCCGTTGGGGAGGCGGACGATGGTGTGGAGGTTGAACTCCTTGAGGAGCCTCTCCTTGACTCGACCGCAGATACCGTCACCGAAGAGTACACCGTTGGGAACAACCACCCCGGCCCGGCCCGGTTTCGGCTGCCGCCTGAGCTTGCGCATTATGAGCTGGAGGAAGAGGAGCGTCGTTTCCGAGGTTTGCATCTCAGCCGGGAAGTTGTTGAGGATTCCTTTTTCTTCCTCGCCGCCAAAAGGGGGATTAGTAAGGATGACGTCCACACGGTCCCGGTCGCCGATCTCATTCAAAGGAAAGCGGAGGCTGTTGTCTGGATCAATGCGGGGGTATTCCAGTCCGTGGAGCAGCAGGTTCATTTGCACCAAGAGGTAGGGGAGCGGTTTGGCCTCGCCACCATAGATACTGCTTCCCTGGAGGGTCTTGCGCTCCTCCACGGTTCGGCACTGCCTTTCCAGGTGAGAGTACGCCTCCACCAGGAAGCCGCCGGTGCCGCAAGCCGGGTCAAGGATGGTTTCACCCAATTGAGGATTGAGCACGTCTACCATGAAACGGACCACCGGCCGGGGAGTATAGAATTCACCCGCGTCGCCGGCAGCGTCGCGCATTTCCTTGAGCATGGATTCGTAGAGGTGGCTCAGGGTGTGAATCTCGTCCGATGAGGTGAAGTGGATGCCGTTCACCTTGTTGATCACGTCCCGCAACAAGTAGCCGTTGATCATCCGGTTGATGGTTCCCTTGAAGACCGTAGCCACCACATCGCGCCGGTCGCCGCCGTTGGCACCCTGGAGCCCGCGCAGATAGGCGAACAGCCCCGAACCCCGTGTTCCATCGGGACGGACAGCTTCATCGTTGTTGACAAAGGCGATCAATTCGTCGCCGGTGATGCCGTCCTCCCTAAATGCCCAGTCCCGCCAGCGGTAGGGTGAATCAATAGCCGGCCTAAATTTTTCACCGGAAAGGATTGCTTCCTCCTCCCTAATACGTTCCATGTCATCAAGGAACTTGAGGAACATAATCCAGGTGAGCATAGGCAACCGGTCGATGTCGCCGGAAAGCCCCTTGTCCTTGCGCATGATGTCGCGGGATGACTTGACGATGGAGCCCAATTGTTGGGCGGTGGTTTGCGGTTGGGTAGTTTTTGCGGTGCGGGTAGTTTTTGCGGTGCGGGTCATTGGAATCCTTTTTTGTATTGAAACGGTTTCAGGAAGTATTGATCGATAAAAGCAAAAAGCTCGCGTCTGGTTTAACTTCCCATCACGGACAAATCTGGGCACTGGCAAGAGCTAGTTTTCAGTTACGCCACCCAAGTGTAACGGGGTGCCCCCACGACCCGTCTGCCCAGGTTTTTTGGTCGGCGTCCATGGGGCTGATTAGGTCATCAGGGTAATGATGTACTGACAGTCTTTTTCAGGTACCCACTCAATAGGAACCTCTTGATTTGGCATTATGCTGCTAATGTCACCTATAAGGCGGGGTTTAACCTTTGTGAAAGTATGAATAAGGGGCGGCATGGCAATCTTTTGCCCAAAAATATCTATTTCCCGTGTAATATGTTGCTCAATTTTAATTGGCACCGCCTCTGTGACATTGGATAAATAGCTAATATTTGTTAATTGCTCGTCAGCTATTAGTACACACCTAGGATTATCATTAATATCGTCTACACTGTAAACGTTTTGACCTGTTGCCACTTTATAGATTTCCCACAACAAATCATGTACTTCTTCAGAATATTCAAAATTTGAGTTGAATTGCAGTTCAATCCCCATGTATTTCAACACCTCTTTAGCAAGGTAAATGTATCTAAAGGTGACATAAAGGTTTCTCAACCCGTCTCCAAAATTAGGGCTTTTCCCAGTAAATATCTCTCTGCCCTCGATTTCAAATTTAGTTAAGAGTTGCCATTCTTGGACTATGAGCAATTCAAAGAATTTATAGATTTTATCAAAGTATTGCATTGAACTAACTTGTTGTCCGTTCCAGCAATTGAAATCGACTATGATTGAAAAATTGAGATCTTTTAAATTGATGTCGCTATGGAGATGTGTAAACGAAAACTCTAATAAACGATTGAAAGCATAGCCCTTAAAAGAAAACGAATCTTCCCCAAGGGTTATTTCACCGACTAGATCATCTAAAATGAAAATATCGCTTTTGTCGTTGCTTACAAGCCATAACTTTTGACTGGCTGGCTTTCTCAGAGAGGGAATGATTTGAAAAACTCCTTTTTTTGCTTCTGTGAAAATTTCTTCGAGTAATTTCGAGCCGGTAATTTTGATTGCACGTGAGTCAATCTCTAACGTTTTACCATGTGCAATAAGGTCCTTGTATTTATCGGTGAACTCTTGTCCGAACTCACTATTAATGACAAGGTTGCCTTTAACATTTTCTTTCGCATAAATCGAAAAAGCCGTGTGACCCTTCTCGTATGAAGCCTTAACTTGAAATCTAGGATCAAGATTTTCGAGTGCACGAGATGATGCCACGCAAACATTTTCGATAGCATTGGGGATGAATGAAGTAGGGAGGCCGGTTAAGGCTGCTGCGACTGTGTTTATAGCATCATTTTTGTCTGGAAGTTTTTTCCCCATTTCCTCGCGAGCTAATCTTTCAGTCTCAGCCTTCCACTGATGAAGAACATCTTCTTTGTAAAGGACGGGGTCTCTATCAATGTCTGTCGAGCAGCTGGAACATAGCCATATCCCATTTTCAATATCTTTTCTTTGCTCTGACGTCATTGAAGTATTATATCTTGGACCGCCTGGAGCGGCTGCACAGATGTGCGCAGCAACTCCAATGTTATTAACCTTTTGCGGATCGGATGTCGGGCCTGTTGTTGGGACTCTACAGGCAGGATTGGAACATCTGCCAGCAACTCTTAACCGTAGTCGTGCAATGGTGTCTTGTGTGAAATCGTCTCTGTTATCGTTTGAACTCATTTTACTTCACCCTCATTAGCACTTTTATATTTTCTGACCTAACGTGGTGGGAGATCACCACCGGGCGGTTTTTGGCCCGGTGAATTTTCCGATTATACCTTGTTATCATGAACTAGTTCAGCTATCGCGGACTCAAGCACATGTATTTCTCCACGTCTCTCAAACAACAGAATGAGTTCCCTGACGCGAGCAGACTTTCTATCACCAGGCAAATCGTCGAAGTCTACACCAATAAGGAAACAGAAGTTTTTGAATTCTTCTTGATCAACAGCATGTTTTAATGTCTCAAAAAGGCGTCGTCGAGTTTCAACTGAATCAATTAGAGGTATCGAAACAGCTATTTCTGGCCAACTTCCTTCAGATGGACTTACAGGACGGCTTTCTAAAAATGCCCGGAGGCAGGATGCGGCTGCTTGTGCCGCATAGTGATGCCAATTATCATGTTTTTTTTCGTCAGCGAAATCACAAATTGCGCGGATGGTTAGAAAGCCAATTCGCTTTATTGCACTAAACGCGGCTGATGCAACACCTGCACTCTCCATCTCCACAGCTATCAGTTTCCCATGTGTTGAGCGAAGTCGATCAGCTTCTACTGAAGATGCAATTACCTTTTCACCTGACGCAATTGGTCCAAAATGGAGTTGTGGCAAAGAGTGACTTGACGTTTTTCCATCAGGTCTAGAAGGCAGTCGCATTTTCCAAGTCGAATCTCGAAGGCTCAACAAACCATCAAGTAGGCTAGGGTCTGCTTGAAACTGTTTGTTGCGGGTCGCAACACCCGTCCTGGATATTTTCCCTGGCTCATAATAGATTATGGAGTCTGAGACGACCACATCTCCGAAAAATTGTGCTTCGGGATTCAGCCCACCAGCAATTCCGTTTACAATTACAAACCGCGGACTCCAGTCTCGAATCAGATCAGCTGTCGCATGGGCTGCATCAAGGTTCCCCATCGAATGTAATAGCGTAGCAACTATTCGATACTGTCCACCTAATGCGGTTGGGATCGTCGCTGTATAGTAGGTTCTCACATCACACCCAGGCACCAATGTCCGTTTAAGTTCAGGGAAAAAATGCATGAGTGCTGCGAATTCCTTGTCCAAGGCTACTACAATTGCAAAATCAACGGATGATTCACGAACCTGTCGTGCAAAGTCCGTAGCCTGCTGGTCGTCGATTATCACTGCTGACTGAGTTAAGCGGTCAGAGACCCATGCTTCGTGCGCTGTTTTAATTTCTATAAGTTTACTTACCGTGTAGTTAACTGGATCTTGATCTATCAGGCTATGGTGAGTTGGACATAAAAGAAGAAGATTTTCATCTGCGTTGCGTTCTTCATCGTCTTGATCTGGTTGAAATCGGGGGCCACCTGGAGATGCGGCCCGAATATGACACATCTCGCCCAACAAGGCACCTGAAGCTAAATTAATAAGATGTGTTCTGCACCCAGGAAAAGCACAAATGCCACCTGACATTGCGAACAATCTTTTCACCGTCTTTTGCGATGGTTGGGTTCTATTTATCCTCATTTCAATATTTCCTTGTTAGAACTGTGTGGAGGCGCATCAGCTCGTCAGCGGCTGTGTGCCGCCGCCTTGTTGGCCATGTCCACTTTCAGATTGCAGGCATTCAAGAGCACTCTTCTCATCTGTCGATGAGTTCTCGCGTGATCAGTAGCAATCATTATCAAGCCTGGATAATTCTTTGCTTCTTGACCAAGTACGAGTATCAATGACTCGACCAAAGAGAAATCTTTAGTTTTATCAACCAGCTCCAAACAGGAGGTTAGCCATTCGTTTCTTATGTTGCTTTGCTTAGGAAGGCATTTGACTATTTTATAAAGGACGTAATCATGCCTGGACTGCTTCAAATTTCTAGGTTATCCTGCACTGCCCCTTCCAACTCCGCTATCTCCCCATTCCGCCGTCCATACCCGGTCTCCTCGATCAATCTCCGTGCTTCCCGCACATGTGTTTTCAATTTGGTTTGCAGGTCTGTTTTTAGCTTGGGGGTGCCCTCTTTTGCCAACCTGTCCCATGCCAACCGCGCCGATTCCAGGTGAAAGTCGGCAAGAAGCAGTTTCATTTCGCCCCATTCTGCAAGTTCCCGCACCTCTTCCAGATCGGTATGGGCCTTGGCAAAGTCGTGTATGACCCGATGCAGGTGGGCACGTGCCAGAAGGCCATGGGGTAAATTGTCCAACTGTCCGGCCGCCCGCAACCCCTCGATGGCCCGGTCCAGGTATTTCCCGGCTACGTTCAATATGTCATCATCGGTTTTTTCCTTGACCGCCTGGAGCAGGAAGGATCTGCCGATAGAGATGTTGTCAAGGGCAAGTGCGAGCAGACTCAACCCACCCTGTCTCGCCCATCCCAATGTCTTTTCCGAGCGCTTCCTCACCTCCCCATACCGCCCCCGTCTTAGCAGCAGGTCGCAGTAGCGATATCCCAGCCGCCCATAGATATAGAAATATTCCGGTTGCCTTTCCTTCAAATGGGTTTCGGCTTCGATGAACAGACTTTCGGCTTCCGAAAGACTGCCTTGTTGGTAAAGGGCATTGGCAAGGGTGGCGAGGCTTACTTCTTTCAGAGCCCCGTCACCGCTCCGTTCGGCAAATTCCACGCTCTGCCGGCCGTATTCCACGGCCCTTACCACTTCTCCCAGGGAGAGCAGGATTTCGCTGAGATTGTTAGCGTCTTTTGTAGTTTCTTCCCAATTCTTTTGCTTTACATGCGATTCCAAAGCCGCCTGCATGGGCTGGACCGACTCCCGCAGTCGGCCGACGGCAAATAGGGCATAGCCTGCGTTGTTCAAAATTTCCGCGGCCGTGCTATCATTAAGTTCCGTTACCGTGGAACGCCAAGGTTCATTGAAAAAATTGGAAAGCACGGATATCCAGGATCCAATAGCCCCGAGATGTTTCCTAATATAATAGGCATCTCCCCTTCTGATCCGTTTGGCGATAACCTCATCATGCACCTCCTGAAACCTCCCCGCCAAACACCCATGCGCCACGGCCGCAAACAGTGGCTCCATCTCTTCCAGGGTGTCCGGCAGGGTCTTTTCCGGCAGTACCCTGAAATAGTCATACAGCCGGGAATGGGCCTGCTTCCATGCTTCGGGTTTTTCATGCCTCAGCTTTTCCCCGAAATGCTCTCGCACCAGGGGATGGCAGTCCAGGGTGTCGGGGCGGTGTTCATCCTTATTGGCAAGCAGGCGCAGGTCTCTCAGATGTTGCAGGGCGAATTGCCATTGGGTGTCGGACAGGTTTTCCAGTTTGTCCGTCAGTCCTGGAATGGCCGGTGGTTCCCGGAGAACCCGGATTGCCCCACTCACGGCCGGGCGGTCGAACAGGCCCATGAGATGCAGGATACCGAGTTCCGGCGTGCCCGCAAGCCAGATGTCGTATGATGCCATCACCCGCCGGGCATGGCCGCCGTGTTTGACTTCCTCGGTCAAATCCCCAATGATGTCTCGTTTGCGGATGTCCCCCTCGTACACCACGGAAATAAACCTCCCCAGCAGGTTCAGGGCCAGGGCATGGCCGCCGAATTCCCTCACAGCGGCTTTCCGTTCATCCGGGCTTCTTTTTACGCCCAGTTTTTCCAGCAACTGGGCGCCTGCGCCTTCGGATAGGTTTTCCAGGTCAATCAGTTTCACTGTGCCGACGTCGGCGATGTCTTCCACCGCAACCCGTGTGGTGATGACGAGCAGCCCCGGATTATATTGCCGCAGTTCCCGTGTCAAGGCCTGAAGCCCCTGGTCCTTGAGCCGCCCCTGCATGGGGCCGGTGGGATACTGGATCGGTTCCAGGCCGTCCAGGATGAGCAGCGTACGGGATTCCCGGACCAGTCCGGCCAGCCGGAGGCCCCTTTCCCAGGGCGAGCCTTGAGCAGGGTTCGGGTCGCCGAACCATTCCAATGTCTGGGCGAAAAACTCGTCCGCCGACGCCTGGGTCCCTTCTTTTGCGCCCTGGCTGTAAAACGACCACCCGTACACCCGGCCGGCTCCCCGGAAATTGTCCCGGCCCATACGGTTGAGCCAGTGGTTTACCAGAGAGGTTTTGCCTACGCCGCCGAAGGCGACTAGGGTTAGGATGGTGGTGTTTGGATTTTGCCAGGCTTCATCCAGGGCTTTTAATTCCTTTTCCCGGCCGAAGAGATCTTCGCCGGTGACAGGGAGTTTGGCGAGCTGGATTTTCGGAAGCGCCGGGGGTCTTGGTGGTTCCGGCTCCGGCGTTTCCGGTTCGGATTCTTCCGTCGGACGAATGTACTTTTCGGGCTGGGTTAGCGACTCAAAAGCGTCTAATGTATGCTTTGCATTTGCAAGCGTGTTATCTTTAGGAATTTCAATCTTCCAGTATTTCCCGGTGCTCTCGACATTTTCTCTGCTTACGTGTTGCCAATGAGCTGTTTTAGTTTGAGTGTTGTAGATGACAAGCACTACAGGCATTGAATGTCCGACCCAATATGCCACATGCTTATCGTCCGTCCTGAAAATGTACGAGTCGTCTGTCTCCTCTTTAAAGAAACTGGCGCCGCTCTTGATTTGTAGAGCAATCAGTTTTCCAGTGGGGCGTTCATTCTCCACGATCTCAACGTGTGCGTCGATCCCATAGTCGTGTGTCGGTTGCTCCCGGAAAAGCCAACCTTGTTCTGAGAAGAAATGGTCTAAGGCTGATACTCCTAGGCGTTCTGTTTTCGGCAATGGCATATCTAAATCTCACTACATGGTTCGGGTTTGAATCTTAAGGAGTCCCCCTATGCCTCAGGCATGGCCCCATTGTCTACCACGTTTCCCGGTTTTACTATGTGAACGCGCGCGCATGAAACGGTGATCTTCCCAAATAGGATAATTAGCATGTGACCATTAAAAATAACTTGTACTTCAATGCAGGTATCCCATTTTAGAGCACGGGAGCTACGAAACAGATCACAATACCACAGCTCTCGTATTAAAAACCTGAGTAGAGCAGAGTTTGCAGTTCATTCACCGCTTCTCGCATCATCTCCGCCCCGCCGAAATACCCGACAATCTCTATCACGTTCCCACGCTCAGAAATAGGCGGCACCTTCAGGATATCCGGCACAACAAATTGCGCAGTACCATGCTGGGCATATTTCTCCAGAAGTTCTTCAAGAATAGATTGAGCCTCCGGGCTATAGTGATCGAAGAAGTCTTTCCTGTCTCGCTTCAGGCGTTCGGCCCGCTCACGACGGGTGCGGAGCGGTGCATTGAAGGCAAGATGGCAAAGAAGGTCGAAGGGGTCGGCCTCTGGTTGTCCAACTGCGTCAGCCAGTTCATTGAAGTTGATTCCGCGTTCCTCAAGCTGACGGATCACCTCGGCTCGCTCTTTCGGGTTGGCCCACTGCTCCCGCATCCGGATGGCGCCGGGGAAGAGGGTGCGCACCTTGTCGGCGGCATAGTCGCTGTACTTGACAACCCGCAATTGTTTGCCGTCCGCATCGAGTTCGTAGACCAGATGAGCAGCGATCTCCACTTGGCCGCCCTCGTAGTAGTACTTGCGCCGCTCCCGCTCGCCATCGTCAATGACAACCCCGGTCGGTCCGTATTCATCTTGGACGCCGCCATCTTCCACGACCGGCGCCTCTTCCGTGACCGTTGTCTCATAGGTGATGCCGGCTTCGTCGATCTTCTCCTCACTGACCAAAGCCGGATCACCGTCGAAGTCGGGGTCTGCGAAGAGCCGGGTGGCGCTGCCGGTGTAGTCAAGGATACTGAACCACAGCTTGCCGTAATCATCCCTGACCCGAGTCCCCCGGCCGATGATCTGCTTGAATTCGGACATGGTGCCGATCACCCGAGCCAAGGCGATGTTTTTGCAGGTGGGAGCATCGACGCCGGTGGTCAGCATCTGCGAAGTGGTGAGGATAACCGGGGTCTCGGTTTCCAGCTCCTGGAACCTCCCCAGGTGGCCACGGCCGATGTCCCCTTCAATGGATGTCACCCGGCAGACGTAATCCGGGTATCGGCTTACCAGATCCTTGTTGAGATTACCGAGAGCCCGGCGCATTTCGTCGGCATGTTCCTGGTCCACACAGAACACGATGGTCTTGGCAAAACGATCGCTCTTCGACAGGAAGTCAGAGAGGTGGCGAGCAATGGCCTCGGTGCGGGCCTTCAGAGCGACAACACGCTCGAAGTCCTTGGTCTGGTACTCATCGTCAGGAATCTCCCGGCCGTATCGGTCAAGGTCCCCCTTGCTGGGGCGCCACCCGGCTGCATCATAGTCGGTGATGACCCGGTGGACCCGGTAAGGAGCGAGAAAGCCGTCGTCGATCCCTTGGCGCAAGCTGTATTGATAGATCGGATTGCCGAAATAGAGGTAGGTATCCCGGTTGTCTTCACGCAACGGGGTGGCGGTCATGCCGATCTGGAAGGCCGGGGTGAAGTAGTTCAGAATCTCTCGCCAGTTGCTATCATCTCTGGCGCTTCCCCGGTGACATTCATCGACGATGATCAGGTCGAAGAAGTCCGGCTTGTACTCCTTGTAGAGTCCTGGCCGGTTTTCGTCCTTGGCCAGGGACTGATAGATGGCAAAGTACATCTCCCGGCTCTTGTTGGCCTCACCATTCTCGATCTTCCAGCGGGCGTCGCCAAAAGGGGCGAAGATCTTGTCCTTGGGGTCGTCCACCAGGATGTTCCGGTCGGCCAGGTAAAGGATCTTCGGGCGCCGGTGCTCGCCGGTGACGTTCCACCGGGCGCTCCAGAGTTTCCAGCAGATCTGGAAAGCGACCACGGTCTTGCCGGTGCCGGTCGCCATGGTGAGGAGAATCCGTTTCTTCCCTTGCAGGATAGACTGCACGGCCCGGTTGATAGCAATTTCCTGATAGTAGCGGGGGCTCTTGCCACTGTGATGATAATAGGGAGAGAGGAGACTCTTGGCTGCCTCGGGGGTGACGGCCTGGGCAATCTGAAGGCGCTGCCAGAGTTCATCAGGATTGGGAAAGGAGCCAATCTGCCGTTCCAGGCCGGTGAGATAGTCGAATTCGATGATCTCCTTGCCGTTGGTGGCATAGGCAAACTTGAGCCCAAGGATCTCGGCATATTCCTTGGCCTGCTGCAGGCCGTCGCCGGCGCACTTGTACTCGGGCTTGGCTTCCACCACCGCGAGCAGGTAATCGCGGGTATAGCGGAGCAGATAGTCGGCTCGCTTTTGTGGACGCCTCCTCACCTTGTTCCCGGCCAGCACGATCCGGCCATCGGTGAAGGTCACCTGCTCGTTGAACCGATGCGGCTCATTGTCCCAACCGGAGTCAATCAGTTTGGGGAGCACGTATTTGCGGCAGGTATCGGCTTCGTTGCTCATAATTTCCGGTTCCTTGGTGCCATTCGGTTATGGAATCACGGCAGATTAGGCGTCAGCACTTTATTGGAAAATCCTGGATTTGAGTTTGGTAACGGATTAAGTTTCAACTCGCAGAACATAACAGATTTCTTATGGTTTTGCCAGTCGTTTGACATGCATTCCTTCATTGTTTCGTCTGGATTGAACGAGAAAATATGAGGTCGGTTGCGGTGCGACAAGATAATCAACATGATTTTCAATACTGTTCGATCTTTCCTAATTTAAAGACTGCACCCACTTATCAGCATTGAGCATGACATTAAAAGCAAACCGGCCTTAGAATAATTGACATTAGCGATGTATGTGTGCGATAAGATAGCGATATTTTTATGTTTTGCGTCCATTGTTCTCATTAAAGGCAAGCGGGCAACTAAAGTTGTGTGTTGCACGGCTTCTGGAGGGATCAAATGTATTCCTGGAGTAATGCCATATAATATATGAAAGCCGCTTGGATCAGCGTTTAAGCTGATTGAGCGGCTTTTTTAGTTTTTGGAAAGGCATCACTTTTTATTTTAATAGGAGGAGATGATGGACGAATTACACGCAACCGTTACTCTGATCATCGAAGGCAAGAGAAATTCAAACCAAACTTCGCTCCCCTCGCCAGAATTGCAAAAAATCATAGGAACTCCGCGAACGCTAGCAGCATTCGACCTGCATGCACCTATCCGTGGTGCAGAGGCACCCGAGATAACCATCGAGGCCAAGGACAACGATCTGATTGAGCTGCAACTGGAGGGGGGCTTCAAGCTGTTAATGACCGTGGCCGACTACCGGACACAGTTTGGCGACAAAACAAGCCGTGGTCCTGAGGACGCGGGCAGATTAAGGATCAGAGCTACTCTGCCAGGCAAGTCGCGGGATCGCGGCATCTTCCAATGGATCGTAAAGGGATTGCAGGTCATCGGCATCGATCTGGTAGAAATGGCGGCGGAAAAACTTGCCGATTATATCGACACGAAAAAAGGATTGAATGGCCTGTATACCTGCCCACTCTCGTCAGGAGACTTCAAACTTGAACCGGCCCCGAGCTTTCCGGCGGGCGATGCTCCACTGCTGGTTTTCATCCATGGAACCATGTCCAGCACCGAAGGGAGTTTTGGAGGTCTCTGGACGGATCAACAGGATGTTCGCAAGCGCTTGAACCAACAGTACCCAAGATGCTGTTATGCTTTTGAACACAAGACTTTTACCGAAAGCCCGATCACCAATGCCTTGGCTTTGGCAAACGCCCTACCAATCGGGGCACGGCTTCATCTGGTTAGCCATTCACGCGGCGGCATGATCGGTGAACTGCTCTGCCGTGCCTCCCGCATCGATGCCAAGGGCGAGTCGCTGTTGCCATTCGAAGACGCAGACTTCGATATATTATCGACTTCGAACCAACGAATCAGCCTTAACGACTTGCGTCAACTAGCCGACGTGCTGAAGAAAAAACAGCTTAATGTGGAGCGTTTCGTCCGGGTAGCGTGTCCGGCTCGCGGCACTACCCTGGCCTCGGGCCGTCTTGATCGTTATCTGTCGGTCCTGAATATGGGACTTTCGTCCTTAACTGTTTTGGAATGGGTCAGTGATATCACCTGGTTTGTAGCGGCGGTGGCCAAGGAACGGACTGACCCAACTGTCATGCCTGGTTTGGAGGCGATGATGCCCGGATCAGCCACGGTCAGGCTGCTGAATCGTCCCGGAGTAGTAGTCGCTTCAGATTTGAGGGTGATCGCCGGTGATTACGACGGCGATGGCATTCTTGGAACGGTGGCGGACTGGGCTATGGAGGGATTTTACGGTTGCGAGAACGATGTGGTGGTCAATACCCCTTCCATGTACGGCGGTGCGATTCGCAATAACAAGAAGCAGGAACCCTGTGGATGGTTCTTTTATACCCAGGGAGCGCAGGTTTATCACTTCAGCTACTTCAAACAGCCGATCACCGCCGCTCAACTGGCCAATGGCCTGTTGCAAGATGACGCACGCGGTGCCGGATTTAAGCCACTGGCACAGGCACCGCACAAGGATGATTCAATTGCCCGCGGCATCGCTATTGATTTCATTAGTGAGGGATTTGGTGACCCGCTTGTGCGCAAAGACCTTTCAATCGGCGGTAAAATGCCGATTTTGGTCCTGGTACCGGGGATTATGGGTACGCACCTGAAGGTGGGTAAGAATCGGATCTGGCTTGATTTCAGCGAGATTGCCGGGGGGGAATTCTCCAAACTTACCGAGGATGCGTCTGGCGTCGACACCGATGGAGTGATGAAGATGTCCTATAAAAAACTGGGCGATTTCCTCTCATCTAGCCATGAGGTGCTCTATTTCCCCTATGACTGGCGCAGATCATTGCGAGAAAAAGGGAAAGAGTTTGCCACCTATATGGATCAAGTGCTGAACATCGCCAGGACAAACAATCGCCCGGTACGGATCATGGCCCACTCAATGGGTGGTCTTCTGGTACGGATGGGGGCTGTTCTCTCAAGCGCCAAGTGGGAAGGCAATGGCTGGTGGGAGCGCTTCAAGGCAGTTACCGGCAATCGTCTGGTCATGGCAGGAACCCCCAACAACGGCTCGTGGACCGTGCCCTATGTGCTGACCGGGCGCGACTCCATCATCGGCATGCTCAAGACCATCGACCTCCATCACAACGAACGTGAAATCCTCAAAATCGCCTCGGGATTCGAGGGCTTTCTTGAGATGCTGCCGAAACCAGGTGAAGTCAATTGCTTCAACTCTGACTGTTGGGAAATGTGGCAAAAGGCCGATGGAAACGGTTGGCCTGTCCCCGATAAGGCAACGCTGGCTAAGTGCCGGGAAAACCGTGAAATGTTGGACGAGTTCGATTTTGACCTGAATAAGGATGTTGTCCGCTATGTGGCTGGCTGCTCCGATTCCACCCCTTCGAATCTGACCATCACGAACGGCAAGCTTATCTTCGACAGCTCGCCCCTGGGTGATGGCCGGGTGCTCTGGGATACCGGCATACCCAGCGGCGTCAAGGTCTGGTATGTGGACGCCAAGCATGGCGACCTGCTCAATTATGACAAGGCTTTCAAGGGATTGGGCGAGATCATCGGCATGGGGGAGACAACCCTCTTGCCGGCAACCCGTCCGACCCAGCGGGCGGAGAGCGCCAAGGCAGGAGTCATGGCCGACGTGATGATTCCCTATTATCCTGATCAGACCATGCTGCTCCAGGCAGCCATGGGGGGAGAGCTCATACCGCTCCGGCAACGAGGGCCGCAAACCGTAGTGAAAGGATTCCGGGTGACGGTCTGTCATGGCGACCTGGCGGCGGCGAAGTACCCGGTGGCGGTGGGTCATTATGTAGGAGATTCCATTAACGGCGGCGAGGCGGTGCTGGATCGTCGCTTGGCGGGGCTTTTGTCACGACGGCACAAACTGGGGGTCTATCCCGGCCCGGAGGGGACGTGCGAGGTCTTTATTCAGGAATCTAACAATAAAACGTTCGCCGCTCTTGTCATCGGTCTTGGACAGGTGGGCGATCTCACACCAGCCCAGCTGTCCAGCGGTTTCGCAAGGGCGTTGCTTGAATTTGCCACCACACCGACGGCACGGAAAACCACCACAGGGAAACTGGAAGGTTTTGCAGTCAGCACCATCCTAATTGGCAGTGGTGCCGGCTGGGGTATGGGGGTGCGGGACAGCGTCCGTGCTCTAATTGAGGGTGCTTGTCGCGCCAACACCATGCTGACCGACCTGGACGGTGATCCGGTTTATCTGAGGGAACTGGAATTCCTGGAGGTGTACGAGGATCGGTCATTGCAAGCACTGCGGGCCGTAAGGGAATTCGCCTCCCTTGGGGTACTGGGGAATATTGACTTCGATACCATGCTTCGTCAGGGTGTCGGTGGACGGTGTCGCGCCATGTGCGAAAATGGGAATGACTGGTGGCAGCGGGTCAAGGTGGACATCAACGATGATGACGAAATGAAATTCACCACACTGACCGGATTGGCACGTATCGAAGAGCGGGTACAACCGACCCAGCGCGCCCTCGTTGACCGGCTGGTGGAACAGTCCGTTACCCAGACCACGGTTTCACAGGATGCCATGGTGGCAATCTATAACCTGATTACCCCCAATGCCCTTAAAGAGCGAGCCCCGGACCAGGGCAACACCCTGATGATGTTGGATGAGCAGGCCGCCGGCTATCCCTGGGAGATGATGCATGTGGGCGAACGCGGGAAAAAGATTCCGCTGGCATTGCGTTCGGGCCTGGTCCGCCAGCTTTCCCTGAAAGAATTCCGCCATCGTCCGGCTCGTACCTATCAGCTACGCGCCCTGGTTATTGCCGATCCACTGTTGCCAAACAATAGCTCACTTCCGCAGTTGCCCGGAGCAAATCAAGAGGGGCGGACCGTGGCGTCAATCCTGGATAAGCACAGCTACAAGGTGAGGTCGCAGATAGGCACAACCCCGCTTGATATTGTCTCGGATCTGTTTGCCGACGATTACCGCATTCTGCATCTGGCCGGGCATGGTATCTACAACTATCCGATTACGCGCAATCAAACGAATTGCCCATTGACAAACCAAAATCAGCCGGATTGCTGGAAGAAAACCCGTTATGTTACCGGGATGGTGTTGGACTGGCCTCAATCGGGGGCATCCCAGAACAAGGAGCCGGTCTTTCTGACTGCGGTTGAGGTTGAACAGATGGCCGTCGTGCCGGAACTGGTCTTCATCAATTGCTGTTTTTTGGGGAAGGTTGAAAAAACCAACGAGAATCGGAACCTCTTCGCAGCCAGCCTTGCAGTACAATTCATCAGCATGGGGGTACGCGCCGTGGTAGCGGCCGGTTGGGCCGTGGATGATGTGGCCGCCAATGCCTTTGCAGATAAATTTTACACCAGCATGCTTGAAGGCTCATCCTTTGGCGAAGCGGTCACTGCGGCCCGTAACGTGGCGAATGAGGCTGCCGGTGAAGATAATAACACCTGGGCCGCTTATCAGTGTTACGGCGATCCTGCCTATCGCCTGAATGGCGCTGACAGCGCGCCGGGGAGTAAATTCTATTTGTCGCCGCGTGAGGTGTTGTGTGATCTCTGGGCGATAAGGGATAAAAAACAAAATGATTTTGGTGAACTGCTGAACAGTGAAACGCTTCGTCAAGAGCTGGAGCAGATGGCTCGCATGATCCCCCATGAGTGGATGGTGAATAACGGAGATGTTCGCAATGCTTTGGGTGATGCCTATTCAGCCCTAGGAAATTTTGGTACAGCTATTGAGCATTACAAGGCCGCGGCTCGTTGTAACGATGGGCAATGCAGCATCAGGGCACTTGAGCAGCTTTTTAATTTGAATGTTCGTTCAACGGCCAAACAGATCTGTACCACTCAGGAGGATCATCGTAAAAAAATAGCCGATATCGATGAAGCAGTGGCTGCCTTTAAGGCTATGCTCTCCTTGATCGGAGAAAGCAAGGAAAGGTGCAGCCTGATTGGGAGCGCTTACAAACGGTTGATAGAACCTAAAACCAAACTTGGTGAGGACCCCATTGCCGATGGCACGGTGCAGTCCATGATTGACTGGTACGGCAAGGCTCTCGATCTTGATCCACTTGATTCCTACGCAGCATTGAACTGGGCGATGGGGTTGGCGGCACATCATATCAATGGAATTGATGTAGATGAGACCAACCTCGTCGCGACAGTCGAGCAGGCAAGAAAAATTGGCATGGAAGAGAATGAGCACAATCCCAATTTCTGGTCAGCGATTCATGTTATTGATGCCGATTTCTTCCTGCTGCTGTTGGAGGATTTGAGTGACAGAAAAGCCCAAAAGAGGATTGATGAGATTATCGTCAGCTACAAGGAGCAGTTTGCTCTCAACGGCAATGCCAATACCATCGATTCGGTCAAATCACAGTTCGATTTTTACCTCTTGTTTGCAAAAGATAGCCATGTCGTAAGGATGTTAAAGAAAGTTAAAAGCAGTTTGCAGGTAAATCAGTAACCACTTCTACTCGCGATTGAAAACGCTCGAATTGCCGTGCTGCTTCTAAATAAAAGGAATTCAATCGATAGGAGGAGTCTGTGTTTACAGAATCTCAACTTAAAGGGTTTGCATCATCGTATACACTCAATAAATCTGCGAGCCAGGTTTTCGAATCTGCTTCGACAGCCAAAACAACAATGTTTCTTTCCCACAGTCACAAAGATAAGGAGCTTGCCAAGGGGCTGAAAAATCATTTGAAGAGCTTTGGTGTCAATATCTATATAGACATTGAAGATTCAGACATGCCGGGAAGTACAAATCGTGAAACTGCTGAGCGCATAAAAGGTGCCATTACCAGGCTGCATTACTTTTTGATTCTGGCCACCAGGAACGCTATGGACTCAAAATGGGTGCCATGGGAGATTGGCGTTGCCGATGGCAAAAAGCCTCATGACAAAATCTTAGTCGTGCCGGTAATTGATCCGACAGGCAAGTTCCATGGGAGTGAATATTTGCAGTTGTACAAGCGAATTGATACTGCAAATGACGGTAATTCGGCAATATTTGAACCGAATAAGACTAGTGGAATCTATGTAAAAAACTGGCTTGCAAGTCTATAGATAGGATGCGTCCATCAATCGCGAGAATATCAAGAGGTAACTAACATGCCGAAACCAAACATTTTCATCAGCCACCGTTGGGACTATCAAAACGATTACCACAGTTTGGTTGACAAACTCAATAAATACGGGCTTCCACATCACAATTATTCTGTGCCAGAGCATAACCCTCTTGATGTAAACCGAAAGAATCAACTCAAGGCAGCTTTGAGGGAACAGGTGAGGCAGTGTAATTATTTCATTATTTTTGCCCGCATGGCGACATATAGCGAATGGTGCCAGTTTGAGGTTCAAGCCGCAAAGGATTTTTGCAAACCGATATTGGCGGTGAAGCCTTTTGGATACGCAGGAGGAATTCCTATTTTTATCACAAATGCAGATAATCAAAGCGGACCGGTTGGCTTCAATGCGCCGCCAATCATCAGAAAGATTTGTACTCAACTCCAGTGGCCTATTCCGCAAGGGCTATAAACTTGTTAAACGTATATTTATTTTAACCCGGGGGATCCGAGGGAATGATTGCCGAATTCATGAAGGTCCATAACTGGAGGATATATGCCGCCGCGTAACGACAGTGTCTTTTTCGTCAGTTATACTGGTGAGGATTTGAAGTGGGCACAGTGGATTGTATGGGAGCTGCAAAACGCCAAGCCACGATATCGTTGCATCGCTCAGTTCAAAGATTTCGCTCCTGGTATGAATTTTATTGAAAAAATGCGTGAAGCTGCAGAAGCGGAATGTACACTTGCATTATTTTCTCAAAAATATTTTAGTTCCAAGTATTGCCAGCAAGAACTCGATGCTGCGCTAACTGGCGACGCAAATCGTCTTCTTGCTGTACGAGTAGCGCCATGTGACCCTGGTATTTTTCTTCAAAATCGGATTTATATTGATTTGGTAGGAAAGTCCATCGATGACGCTAGGAACTCTCTATTGAGTGGGGTGGAAGCATACCTTACATTAACGCGGAAACTTGGGGCTGAACCAACCTTTCGAAAGAGACCTGATTTCCCAGGAGCCGTGCATGACGATATCTCGCACAAACAACCTATCATCTCAACATCCAAGGGGCCTCTTTCAGTCCTCTTCCTGGCACCGCAAGTAGGTGGTCTCTCTCCACGTGCTCAGTTACAGGAAATGGAACGGAGCATAGAGCAGGCGCGCTTCCCAAAATCCGTAAAATTCAAAGGAGTCTTTGAAGCGCATGTAAATTCGCTCTTTCAGGAATTGAACCGCGAGGCTCCGGACGTTTTTCATTTTAGCGGGAAGCAAAACGGCGGCGACATCCTGATGCGCACGGATCATGGTGGTTTGACTACCGTATCAGATATGGCACTTGCCGGAATGTTCCAATCCCTGGATCACGGTTTAAAGCTTGTGGTCATCGATACCTGCTTTTCATTGCGCTGCGCAGCGACCATTGCAAAGGTTGTACCTTGCGCTATCGGTGTAAAAACCGAGATTTATGAAAATGACGCCACGACATTTTATGGCATCTTCTATCAGGCTGTTGCCTCTGGGCGCTCTCTTAAAGATGCCATAGCCCAGGCAAGCACCGCCCTGAAATTTACCAAAGTACCGGAGGAGCAAATTCCCCAATTATGCTGTCGCGAAGACGTTGATCCCTCTCAGATATTCTTGGTTGAGAAGTAAGTCAAAAGGATTGAATGTGATAACTTTGAAATTTGAGAAAGGTTGACTGGCTTTTGGTTACAAAGTTTTTTGTCTGCAGCCGACACGAGCCAGACAGACCTCCAGGGTACGACGGTCAAACATATACTAAGAACCTTTACGAATAGCTCTACACGCATAAATACCGATGCTTTGTCGACTGGATGCAGGCCAACTATTCAAGTGGCAATAAGTCGCGCTCAACAAGGTTTGAAAGGGGCATATTATGGGACTTCCAAGAACTTTCATAGGTTTCAGCAGTACCGACATTCGCAATTACCGGCTGATGCTGGCCTGGAAGGAACATGAGCATATTGATTTCAATTTTTCCGACTTCCAGCTTTCTTCTGAGATCAATTCAGAAGACGAAGTCTACATAAAGCGTAAATGCCGAGAGAGGATCAATATGGCGGGCAAATACGTGATGTTAATTGGTGAGGATACGCGCAACAAATATAAGTACGTTCGATGGGAAGCTGAAATTGCTATTGAAAAGGGATGTACGATAATCGGAGTTAATCTTGATGGAGCACGTCAGGTAGTCGAAAAGACATGCCCACCAGTTATTCGAGATATTGGAGCAATCTTTGTCCCGTATTCACCCAAGATCATTGCCTATGCCTTGGAGAATTACAAAATGAAGGAATCAGGTAATTACCATTACAAAGATGAAGTTTATCGGCAACTTGGTTATTAATATTTGGAAAAGAAACTGGTGGTTATTAATCCTATGCAGCCCGAACAACTGAACTCCAATCGCGTCTACTTCACCGAATTTGATCGGGCAACTTACAGCCAGGTAGCATGGGCGGAGGAAGACGTCGAGGAAATAGTCCGCTCCCTTGAGCGGAAAATGAAGCTTCTCGCCTTGACCAAGGGGCACATGGTGATTGCTACGTCGCATCTTCTGGAATCGGAGCTTGCCAGAGAGCTGCTCCTTCCATATCCGGAGCTGTTTAGCGAACGGATCATTGTGCCGGCGCTCAGAGACGACTATGCTTCGTGCGGCGCATTCCTGGAAGCAAAGCAGCATGCCGAGGAGAATAGTGAGCGCGAGTTGTACCTGGGAGCCGAGCAGCAGGAGATGGCACAGTTGCTTGATGAGTCTGCCCTGCCGGTGCGCTGGCATCCGGGTGATACCAGCGGTTGGCTCAAAAAGCGCCTAATTGGCGATTTGCGCGATGGCAATAGTCTTGTCACCATTCATCTGCAACGCCAGGGTCTGACAGTCCCGGAAATCATCTGCCGTGAACTTGAAAATTTGCCCACTTTAAGCCGCGGGGCGATCTACCTCGCAACCCAGCGGCACGGTAATCTCCACTTCCGTAAAATTGTCAATGCCTATGCCGATTTTCTCTACTATCTTTCCGGCGCCAAGGCTGTTCAATCCGAGGGAGTCTTGCCCCAGGAGAACATTATCGATTTCAGTTTCACCGACTTGGAAGAAAAAACCGTTTCTCTCACGGAGCATGAAATATTCTTCAAGATATTCATAGATACGGTTAAAACCGCGACTTCCACCCATTTTCCCACCGACTTCCTCGATGCGCTGACCATTGTGGATACAATCCACCTGCATCGCATCGCGAACGATGAGCATTTCATCAGGAAATACAACCTGATCCAGCAGCGCACCAAGGATGGTCTGACCCTGAACGATCCCGAACGGCTTGTGTTGCTGATGGATGAACTGCTGGAATACGAGCAGGAGTTGCACAGCGAGTATTTGCGTGCTATCGAGGCAGAACTCCCCAACCGGCTACGCCAGAAGCGGGCGCGGCGTACCGGAAAGGTAATTAATTCATTGGCCTCATTGATTGTCGAAACCTACGGAGTAATCAGCGGGGTCAAGGATCTGATCGTCTCTGGTGTCGGTTCCGCCAAGGCTGATAAGCTTACTTCGCAACTCAATGACCGGATTAGAAAAGGCGTTCATGCGCTTGAATGGTGCATCGGGGAAAAGTTTGAGAATCAGCCGGTTATGCTGCGTTTTGTTGATGAGCTGAAGAAGCGGTATTTGGGGAAGATGGAGGGGATGTTGTGAGCGATTCAGGTGAAATACGCGACGTGGGGTCGGCATCGACATCAATTTTCATCAGTTATCGCAGAAAAGACACAGGCGGCTACACAGGCCGCCTCTACGACCGTCTGACCCAATTGTTTGACGCCGAAGATATCTTCTACGATCAGTCAGGGATTGAGTCTGGAGAGGATTTCCCGATTGCAATTCAAAACGCGCTTGACTCGGCAGAAGTAATCCTTGTGATAATCGGCCCAGATTGGTTGTCAGAGGAAAACCGAAAACGGCTTAATGATGCAAAGGATTTCGTTCGACACGAGGTTATGAGTGCTCTTCATCGAAAAGAAACTGAAATTGTGACGAAACCGCTTGTTGTCCCTGTTCTGGTTGGTGGAGCTGGGCAGTTGTCTGAAGCGGATTTGGGTGAGCTCAGCCAGCTTGCTTTAATCCAGTCTCATGCAGTTCAGGGTAATCTTGCTGAATACAATCTCAAAGTTGAAGAGCTTTGCAAAATCATCAGTAATTATAGTCGTAGCTGGACGGCAAAGCATTCTAACTGGATGCTTGCTTGCCTTGCCAACAAGAAACTTTCCTCAGCCAACTTTGGCCAAGATCTCACTGTCTTGCATCCTGACAGCCACTACATTCAACGTCACGAAGCCAATAAAACCATGGACACCTGGTGGTCTGGATGGAAAGAACATCACCGCCCATTTGTGCTTTTAGGCGAAGAAGGAGATGGGAAAAGTTGGGCACTTACGTCGTGGATTGCAAAGACTATTTCTCTCGCCGGGCAACAAATGCCGGTAATTTTCATATCTGCTACAAAAGTCTCAAATGCAGATGACTTTATAACTGAAATGGCTGAAGCTATGGCAAGGGTAAATGAGTCTGTCTCAGCTATGGAGTGGAAAAACCGTCTAAAATTATTTCTACGGAACTCAGCAGATAATATTCCGCAAATTGTGCTGGTGTTGGATGGTCTCAATGAACGACCATCGATAGATTGGCGTGACCTGTTCGATAACTACCTTATTTCACCATATCGCAAAAACATTGCTCTTCTAATCAGTTGCCGTACCGGTTATTGGCATGAGCATCTCGCAAAGGAATATGACGTGAGCGTATCGGTTTGGAAGTTATCTCCTTTCAGTGATGGTGAATTGGATCAGGCGCTTACCCGTCACCATCTGACAAGAGCCTTTTTTAGTGATCGCGTCCTTAAATTGGTTGCCAAGCCGCGTTATTTTGATATGGCTGTACGTTTGAAAGATCAACTTGAAGAATCAGGAGATGACGTCACTATTGATCGTTTGATTTATGAGGACTGGAAAGATCGGATTGGTCGTAAGCGTCTGCCTTCAGTCAAGATTTCTCATGCTGAATTTCAGGCAATCATTACCGATGTCGTGCAGAAATTCGGAGAACGCGTCAGTATAAAGCAACTTGCCCAAACATTGGCTACATACGGTAATCAAGCCGAAATCCGAAATGAACTTGTCTCTTCAGGCATATTGAAGGAAATAGCGGGGGGGAAATTTGAAGTTGCGGCAAATCCTTTGATATTGGGATTAGGGCTCCTTCTGGCAAGTGAAATTGAAGAGAGCGGTAAAGATGACCTCCTGGAAATTGAAGAAATAATCGCCGAACGTTTAGGGCAACATCCGGATAGTGACCGCCTGGTGCAAATCTGCGCTATGGCGCTGTTTCATTCGCTCTTAACGGAAGGGTTTCCTGATGTAGGGTGTCGCGCCTTATTCCGGAATTGGATATCTGGGCGCAATCTGGATGAGGCGGATTCAGAGCGTGTAAGCGCATATTTCCCCCTGAAACCTCATATCTATTTTCAGATCATGGAAGACCTCTGGGGGAACTTCGGCAATTACCGAGAAGTCGAGGATCACCTGATGAGCGCCTTGCTGCAGCGCCACAATTTTGAGCATGTTAAGGCTGAAATGATTACGACCTTCGAGCGTTGGCTCAGCTTTGTTCACCCTCTTGGATATCGAGGTTGGTTCGAACGTGATGAGTCAAAAAAAGAAGGATTGATCAAAGAAGTTGAGGAGCGCCTTGGCCAGCAAGTCGAGATAGGGGCTATGGAACTTTTCGGCCACCGCATTGAAATAGTTGCCGACCAAAGGTTGCTTCAACTTGCCAAGGTTGCGGAATCGGTAATTTCACATTTCGATCGTGAACCTTTTGTGCAGGGACTTTGTAATGGCGCCATCGCCACTGCCGTCATGGGTGGCTCAAACGTTGATTATAGATGGATAGTACGCACTGCACCTGGCAAAGTCCAAACAGCCCTCTTGATGAATTCAGGAGAGTTCATGGCGACATGCCAGAGCCTTGCCTTCCGCGTTGCCGATTACCTGCTCTTTTGGATATGTAGCGAAGATTCCATCGCTCTGCGTGAAACCATTCCTGAAGAACTGTCTTTTCGGTCATGGCATAAGAAGTTTTGGGAAGAACACCGGAACAACTCTACCAACTACCTTTGGAGTGAGGATAACTATCTCGATTGCCTGCAAAAAGCGCAATTAGCTCCAATTGTCATTGCCGAGAACCTACGGGAAGTAGCAATAAATCCGCTTTGTACGCTTCCGGAAGAATTCGCAACAAAAATTGATACTGCGAGCAGTCAGATTGATTTGACGCAAATACGATCACATCTTGGGCAGACTATAGAGGATATTGCCTTAAGAGATATGGAACCGGCTTTATGTGCATATAAACCGGAACGTTATGCAGAGTTATTCCGAAAATTGACTGAGCAATTGAATGGATCAGATTATTTGTCGTGCAGGCTACTTGCAAGTAAGCTCTACGAACATATGCCTATTTTTACAAACACTGAGCATGAGCAGATTTTGAAGGTTTGGCGTGGATCTTTAGCTGCTGAAGGCAGCGAGACTGAAAGTGCGGAATTGACCCTATTTCCCATGGTGGTTTTTGACAGACCAGCAGACGAACAGTTTTTATTGTTGAGAGAGCGGGGGAGCAAAACAGGATATTTCTCAAAAATGCAAGCGCGTTATCGTAAAATTGAGTCCACAAGTTTGGCACCCATAATTAGGGCGTTGGATATGTACGACGGTTCGCGTCCGGAAGAGTGCTATGCCCAATTGGAGCATTTAGCAAAAGCGATTAACAGCCTGGATGAATCTTTAAGGGAAAGCTTGTTGAAGTTGTTTCAGAGTGATAATTCAATAATCCGCTATTTATGCATTGAAATCATCTGTAATACAAATGACCAGTTGGCAGCCCAAAAAATCATAGGAAGCGGCTGGAAGATCCATGGAGAGAATTGTGATTATGAAAACGGGTGGGGGAGCATCTTGCTGGCCAGGTTTGCCAATGACATTTCATTTGAGGAATTGGCTTGCAGAATTTCTCTGAAATGGTTGGGATATGCGGTAAAGGAGCGTGGCAATCGTCAGGAGGAAGTTGCAGACTATGCGCTTCGACTTCATGTCATATGGACCCGGATTGCAAAACCAACTGAGAGTGCTGAAGATGTATTACGCCATGTCAAAATCAGTCTGGGTAAGTGTTGGGAAGACATTGAAGACGACATGTCCATCAATCTCAATGAAAATATAGGGATTAAGTGGACGAAGTTTACCTGGGGGGGAACTTCCGGAGCGGTGTCAAATAAATCGCTTGATCCGGATGCTGTAGAGGCTGAATGGGATAGGGTATATAAAAAGGTATTGGAGGTCTACGCGGCTGAAAAGAAACGAGGGAATCACTGGATTGACACTTCTTTCTCCAACGGAAATCTTGATGCTGTAGTAGCAAGCGAAGTTCTATGTTGGCGAGAGTGGATCCAGCCGATTTTGGATGGAACAACTGAAGGTCGCCACGTGCTGGCATTTTGCCAAGGGTTGTACGAAAGTCTTTGTGCTACGTTGCTGAACCATGAACCGGAAACAGGAGCGAAACTTTTCGAGGCTATTATGAAGCACAAAACCACCCGTATTGTAGATTCTTTCACGGATATTCAGAATCTACTTTTCTCGCTATTTGATGCTGAGGAATCGCCTCCTGTTTTGGCCCTATGGGATGAGCATCTCACAGACTGTGATTCGGATAAGTCATTGTCGGAACTCGCCTGCCTTGCGCAGTCTTGCGAGAAAGCTGCATGGCTGGACGCAAAAATACAATCTTTGCTGGAGTCCGATCTAGATTACGATAAAGCTCGTGGACTCAGGTTGCTCGGGTTCTCAGTTGAAGACAATCATAGCCAGCAGTTGCGAAAATGGATTGATGCCCATGGGAGATCATGGCTCATGGATGTGGCAAAAGATGCACTTGAAAGCAGTAAGCGCAATTCGTGGGCACGTATTTGGATTGAACGTTTTATTGCCGAAGAAGACCGCGTGAAATCTTGGGCCGCCTTCAGGCTGTTCTTGCGCTGTGTGGACAAGCGATTCTGGATATGGGGTTACAGCCTTATCTATATTGATAAATTGCCGGATTGGAAAACGGACGCGTACAAAGCTAACATCGGGACGATAATGGGTGCAATTAAAGAAAACGAGAAGAAATTAAAGGATACTTTTATCGGGCATGAGGTCAAAGAAAATCAGCTTTGGCCTTGGATGAAAAGATACCTTTAGCCAACCGACATCGCATTCTTTTACAGGGCTTTGAAATCTTATTTATGTCTCAACGTCGGAAGTATTTGGTTTTTGTTGATTTGTTTTGAGCCCCGATTGTTTTGAATGATTTAACGGCCTTCTATCTGCCTTCAACGCCTTGATAATCAATGCCGAATTTTGGGAAGTATCCCTCAACAGAAGGGAGCAACCCGGTTTCTTTTTTCCGACTAACCTTCTGGGGTAACACTATGGCAGACATAAGAAAAATTCGGGTCATGATATCCAGCAGGTCTCTGTCAACGGTTTTTGGTGGAGTACCTCTCCACGAAGTTAGGCAACGGCTCCAGGTGGTTATGGAAAGTATCAGGTGGCAGGGCCTGCCGCACATTCAGGGTGAAGAGCCAGTGGGGCGGTTGGTCGGTCGGGACCAGGCTCTCTTTGATGTCTGGATTCATGAGCTTGGTGTCGGTGCAGCCGCGAATTCATCGACTTTGGAGATGTCGCTCCGTGAAATCAACAGGGCAGATATCATCTTGGTGCTCTACACTGGCGAAGCTGGGTCAGCTCACAGTGATGAAGAAATTGGCATTTGTCACGCTGAACTTCAGGTTGCACTAGCGCGACGGAACGAACTTGTTGTGATCGTTGATTTACTGCCTTTGAGTACAAGCCAGGTTCCACGTGACATAAGCTTCCGCAGTTATGTGGACCGACTAGAAGTCCCGAGAATGCAGGCCCAAGACGAATCAGCCCTTCAGCAATGCGTTGCGGAGATTCTGCAAGAACGGACTGCAGTTTTGGTCAGACGTGGTGGCACTGTTGGAGCCCGGAAACGGGACCGTGGCCAAGCGCTGGATTGGAGCCGACTCGATCTGACGGCACGCCAGAAAGAGATGTGTAGCGCTTTGATCCATAATTTGCCTACTGAAAGGATTGATGAAGCATCCGGTCAGGCAAGTCAGTTGCATCTCATGAAATTACCTAGCGGGCTAGAATTGGCTGTGCGGATCGAAGCAATTCCGGCCGCGCTTTCGGTAGCTGCGGCACGTGAGAGAGTTGGCCAGCCCTTCATGCAGGACCATCTGCATGCTCAAGTGCTTGAAAGTCGTGGAGTGCCAGGTGTGGTTCATTTGATTGCCTGCCATTCAGGTGTTACCGAGACTCAGGCAACCAGAATGCTAGGCACCCCAGATGCAATGAGCGTCGCCAGTGATTTTGGTGTATATGTTGCCGACCACGTTCAGAAGATTCAGATCGTCTTCCTGTCGCAATGTGGAGACGAAACAGCTGTAGCACTTGCAGTGCGGCGTTTTCATGAATGGCTGGTACAGACTGGTGAAGAAACACGCCTGGTGGAACGGGCAAAATCTCGAGCACGAATTCTGAAGGCCGTAGCCGATGAACAGTAAGATGTATGTGGTAAACATGCAATGCAATTCGAAGCCGATTCCAACCAGCTGATTTATTGAGATGTCCATGATCAAGACGGTTTTCCTCTTCATTTCCTCCCCGGGCGATTGCCAACTAGAGCGTGACACAGTCCGCGAAGTAGTTGGTCGGTTTAACAGCAACCCCTTATTGCGTTCGCAATTTAGAATAACCGTCGAAGCATCTGATACCGACTATGGCGTCCCAATGCCATCGTCTCTTCCGCCCCAGGACGGGGTGAATCTTGCCATAAAATCCCCGGAAGAATGTGATCTTTTTGTCTGCATTTTTCGCAGCCGTTTTGGCACCCCGCCATCGAAGCTAAAAGACGATGGCACCCCATTCCTATCCGGTACCGAATATGAGTTCCACTGTTCCAGGACTCAGGCAAAGATTACGGACGGCTTTCAGCCCTACATGTTGACTTATCGCGGGCCGGCCGACGAAACAAACCGGGATGCCGAATCCATGCGGCAAGTGAAATTGATCGATGAATTCTTCGTCGGGCAATATTTTTTCGATCAGAATGGAAATGCAACAGGCGCGTACCATCAGTTCACCACCACTGAAGAGTTCAAAAATCAATTTGAAGGACATGTCCGGCAGTATCTGAGCCAGCGTATCCCCTGGCTCTCTCAATCGTTCTCGTCATGGCTGCATCTGCAACGGGACAAACTGGTTAAGGATGCCGGTCCCCGCTATACCAGAAATGCCCACGTTGAAACGAGAATAATGACCTCGTTTGACTGGCTACTACGAACCGAAACCGCATATAAAAAGCTGGATGACGCCTTGGAGGAGGTTTATAAAAGGCTCCCCCACCGGGAGTCACCGACGGCTGAACTGAAGAAGTCCTTCAAAAATATTGCCGCCAAACTTCGTGAGACCAAATTCTGGCAAGATACCCTTGATTTTGTTAAGATTCACGACGTTATCCAGCGAGTCCTTACGACATTCGGGAAGCTACAAGAGGAAGCAGAAAGAGAACATTACTCACTCTCTAAAGAAGAAAGGGATCGTTACACGGAGCAGGCGAGGAATACACGGGATCGGCTCAGTTCGCTTAACTGGGTTATAGAAAATGCACAACAATGCCTCTCTCTTCTGGAGGAATATACCGGGATCGCCGTAAAGCGAGTGATTTTGATCAATGGTCCTGCCGGCCAGGGGAAGACACATACATTGGTCGAACAGGTTTCCCGGTGCGTGGATCATGGCCAGATTGCCATAGGGATTCTGGGGCATAAACTGATTGCCGGTAGTGAGTTGTGGCCGGAGATATTTGCAAGCCTCGGCTTGCCGGCAACAATCACCCCGAACGATTTTCTGGCTACCATCGACCGTCAGGCACGGGAGCGGCAATCCGTGGCGCTATTGGCATTTGATGCTCTGAATGAAACCTGTCCACGCTCCCGCTGGCAGGCTCAATTGCTCGGCATGCTGGAAGAGGTCAATCGATTCCAGAATATCGCGGTTGCTCTTGCAGTGCGGGATGATTACCTGCCGTACACCATTCCGCGACTGCCTGATAATGCTGACGCTCCTTGGGTTCTTATCAACCACAGCGGTTTTGCAGGTGTGGAGGCGGAGGCCATGGCCAAATATTTTGCTGCCTACGGTCTAGAGGCCCCGGTTTTCCCGCCGATTATCCCTGAATTCACCAACCCGTTATACTTGAAAATACTTTGCCAGAGCCTGCAACAGCACGAAGGGCATGAAGTGCCATCCCTGCTCCCTTCCTGGCTCGATGTACATACCCGGTGGATGGATGCCTTGGAAATCAAGGCAAAGGCTACGTCAGAACTAGGGCTTGATCCCTTGAAAAAGCGGATTGTTCATAAGACCATCGGAAAAATTGCCGATGCAATGCTTGCCATCGGCGCCACCCGGTTGTTACGTGACGCTGCCGAACAGATCGCAAAAGAGGTTGCCGGAACGACACGGTTGGTTAGCTTTCTTCTCTCCGAACAAGTGATGTTCGAAACCATTGGCGGCAATCCCGATGAGGAGCTGGTGCTATTCGGCTACGAGCGTTTTTCAGACACCTTTCTGGCGGAACGGCTCCTGGTACGGTTGGGTAAAGATGAAAAAGGAAGGTCGGACATTGAAGCTATCAGGAATGCATTCGCACCAGATGGCGAGTTACATGGCTATGTCAGCCGTGACAGTGGCTTGCCGTATCGCAATCAAGCCGGCATCCTGCGCTCCCTCATGTTGCTGGTGCCGAAGCTGACCGGCAGAGAACTGCCTGACCTGCTGCCGGAAGGGAAAGTGGTTTCGGATTATCTCATCACCAACGCGTTCAGGGACAGCCTCCTGTGGCGCTCCCGGCGGAACGAGTTCGGCGGGTCCCCTCGTGAACTGTGGGAACTTTTGACCAGGGATAAGAGTAGATTTCCGGAGCTGGCCTATCTCATTCAACTGGCCCTGATACCAGGACATCCCTTCCATATTAAGGCGACACTCCATCATTGGTTGAAGCGATTCAAGTCTTCTGGCGCTCGTGATGCGGCTTGGACTGTGGAGCTGCCGGACTTGTGGGAAGACGAGAATTCCATCATCCATGTGACCGTGTCATGGGCTGCCACGCAAAATCTCACGGGGATACACCGGGACACGGCGGAAACCATCGCCCTGCTCCTCTCATGGTGTTGCACGAGTACGAACAGCGGCCTCAAGGACACGGCCACGAGAGGAGTGTGCCGCCTGTTCCAAGCGTGCCCGGAAATAGTTAAGCCGGTGCTTGCCGAATTCGAATCCGTCGATGACGCCTATATGGCGGAATCGCTGCTCTTGGCAACCTTGGGTGTGGTGCTGGTCAGCACGGATATGGAATGGATAAAGGACATAGCGGGTTTTGTGTTCGCCCAACAGTTTCCAAAGGGTGCCCCGCGCTGGTGTCATCTCTTCATCCGGCACTATGCCCGGCGCATTGTCGAGTGCGGCGTGGAGGTTGGGCTTGAAATCGATGAGGCTGTAATCAAGCCGCCATACACAAGCAGGTTGCCATTGGGAAGAGTGCCAAAACGGCTGAAAACTTTAGAAAAGAAAGATGATTCATCAGGCTACCATAGACTAGTATGGTCTGCATCTGAAAACGATTTCTATCGATATATATTGGATGCAAATTCTGGCCTTTTCCCATTTAAAGAAACGCCTCTTGATCGTTCGGATGAACCTGTGCGCCCATACCGTAAAGGTCGATTGCATTTTGCCGGGATCGCTTCAAGAGGTGATGTCTTTGATATTAACTTGGCTGCCCGTTACATCGTCTGGAATGCACTCAAGCTGGGGTGGACAGCAAAACGTTTCGACCAATTCGACACCGGCTATCAAATCTCCCGAGACCGGATCATCCATGGGGCGAGAACGGAGCGTGTCGGCAAAAAATATCAGTGGATTGGCTGGCGTACCTTGCAGGCGTTCCTGTCGGACCATTATCATCTGAACCATTATTTAAGCGATTCCAAGGGCGATTACGATAATCCAACGCAACTTGATGAAGATCTGCCAGATCCTTTACGCTGGCTGGTGGAAGCGCCGAAATCCGTTGCCCGTATTACCGGGCAGGAATCATCAGAGAGAGAATGCCCACTGAAAGTCCCTGTTTTGACTCCATGGCCGGAGCCTTCAACTGAATCAATTACAAGCTGGATAAATATTCCCGATAAAATGCCACCTTTAGCGACATGTTTACGCTCGGTTCCTGGAAGTGTTGCTGCTTTACAGAAAGGGAGATGGCTCCGTGCCGATTTCGAGTTAACCTGGGAACCGGGATGGCGGCCAGGGCTGTGGGCGCTACCGGAGTCCTATATCAGTATCTGGATGCTTGCGCGAATGATCATTGTCAAGACTTCCGACTTGGCCGCATTGAGAACTGCACTTTGCCAGCAGCACGTTCAGGAGTCGTTGAACGGAATCGGCAGAAACGATCATCCTGGTGTCCACAAGGCAACTCTCGATCAATGGCTGCAATACGAAGACTCCCTAGAGCCGGGGTTTATTGATGCGACGCATAGTGAAAACTCTTATGATGATTATTGGCCGGTGCCGTATTCCCATCCGTTTGCGACACTCGGTTCAACCGATTTTGGCAGGGCCGAACTGCAGATTACCTTACCGACACCTTGGCTGATTCGTCAGTGGAGTCTGACGTTGGATAAAGCAACCGGGACCTATCGAACCGCTGATGGTAGTATTGTCTTCTATAACGAAGGAATCCTCGGCGGAAGCGACAGAGTGTTCATATGCATGACCTCAGCCGAGGCGTTATTAAAGTCCTCCGGCTGGACTCTATTGTGGTTTATTCGAGGGGAAGAGTTTGGTGGGTTCATGCCACTCTACAATTTTGCCAAGAGAGTAAATGTGCATGGTGTGGCTAACTTGAGTGAAAGTGGGTATCCGGAAATATTATGGATGAATCGGGAGCTTGAGTAATTCCGGAGATCAATGGGGATCTCATGTCCAATCAATTTATACACTACATCAGAAGAGAAATTGGCCACTTCAATTCCTTTACCTCTCCGGGAAGAATTTGGCTTGCAGAGGGCCAGCCGGAGATGCCTGCCTTTGAAAGGCCGCAGTATCATATAACCCGCGCAACTGATGGCCCTGCTGCCGAAGTACAAGCTGGTGATACGATCTGGCTTGTCGGACAGCTTTTCTCACCCTGGGGCAACCTGCCACCGGCCATTGATGCACGGATAGAAGTCGCTGAGGTCATTAAACGATATGACGGTAAAGGATACAGGTATACCGCTGGTGATGATTCCCGCTGGTTTCCGCTTGCAGATGCATCACGAGTCCTGCGGTGCAAGTCCCTGGAAACAGTTACGGTGACGGGAAAGAAACAACCTCTCTGGGCGTCATGGCAACATAAGCCGATTGGTCATTCTCTCCAGCGCATGCGCAGACTTTCCTCCGGTCACCTCTTGAATCGATGGGAGAAAGTGCTTGATAGACGCAGTGTTGGCTTCATCAGCTACCGTCTTTGTGATGGTACCTGTGCCGCCTTTCGTGTAGTACGGTCAAAGATTCACAGTGGGGAACCGATGTTTTGGGATCGATGGTCTCTTCCTCGTCGTATTGCGGAAGGACGTGAGTTTGTGAATGACGAAAAGCTTGAGGCATTCCTACGCGAACAGATTGGAAGCGCAACAACCGTATGTGGTATTTGCAGCCCGCTTTACTCCGAGGTAGGAAGCTATTCCCGGCGAGAGAAAGAATATGCCGAGTCTCTGGGAAAGTATGTCGCCTACGCTCAGCCCAACCATTTTCCTGTGGAAGAAGAGTAGCCATTCCCACGCCACCCTTTTGGGGGAAAGAAGGAGGCGGTCTGACGTGAAATCGATTTCGACAATACCCGGTGCACCTGCTTTGGCACAAAGCAATGTGAGCACCGCAGCGGCTTCCCGGCGCTGGGTTCTCGTCGCAGGTACCGGATCGCAGGTCGGTGTTCCACAAGAGGATATACGGGCTGCCAGGGCAGTTGGCGAAGAGTTGGCGCGAAATCGTTATGGCCTTGTAACCGGCGGATGGCACGGTGTCGACTACATGGTTACAGAAGCCTTCGTTAACACACTGAACTGCCTTTCCCTCGATCCGAAGGAGCATCTTATTCAGGTCGTTCAACCGGGCAGGAATGCCTTCCGTGAAGTCGGCCATGTTGTGAGAACGCCATACGGTCCACTGGAGTGGCTTGAACCGCAAAAATATGCAGATGCTCTAGTATTGATAGGGGGACAAGGCGGTACCTTTGATGCTTGGCTAGGGGCTCTGCATGATGGCATGCCGCGATTCCCGATGGGGGGAACGTCTGGCGACGCTGCATCTGCATTTAAGAAAACTTCGGACTTATGGGAATTGATTCCTGTTCCCGGTATCCGCAAGAGCGACTTTGAGATTCTCGGTACTCCAATTCGCTCTGAATCTGACGCGAGAGTGGTAGCTGAGCACCTCGTTGCAAAACTGCTCCCTGCCGCTCTTAACGCCGTCGATGCCGTAGCAAGGAGTGATAGTGACGGGGCAGCATCATTATTCATAAGCTACAGCAGAAAGGACTCCGACTGGGTGAGCCGCATCCGCACACTTCTACGACCAGCGGAAAGACGCGGTCTGGTTTCTACTTGGGCAGATACCGATATCAGGCCTGGAAGCCAATGGGAAGAAGATATCAAGGATAGAATCGAGCGTTCTCAGGCCGCTCTACTCTTGATGAGCAACGATCTCCTCAAGTCGAGTTTTGTAAGGAAAATGGAGATTCCTGCATTCGTCAACAAGGTTAAGAAATCTCCCTCACAATTTCGGCTGTTCTGGCTTTTGTTGGAGACGTGCCCATGGCAGGAGATTCCGGAACTGGGACAATTTCAATCCGTTGGCAGCACGTCCCAAGCGATAAAAGACGCTCCAACTCCAGCAGATGCGCAATGCCGGCTCCTGGAAGCAGTAGAAGAGATTCTTCGGGAGATACCGAGAAATGATCCGCAGCTCGTCTGACTATTAACCACGCGATTGTGAACTAACTGAGTTCTTAGGAGATCACCCATGCCCACCCCCCTCTGCTTCATCCTCATGCCCTTCGGCAAAAAGAAAGACGCCACAGGTCGGGAGATCGACTTTGACGCGGTGTATGAACAGCTGATCGCTCCGGCGGTGCTTGCTGCTGGGATGGAGCCGCTGCGGGCGGACGAGGAAAAGACTGGCGGTATCATCCACAAGCCGATGTTTGAGCGGCTGATCCTCTGCGAGTATGCCGTGGCCGACCTGACTGCAGCCAATGCCAATGTCTTTTACGAACTAGGTGTGCGCCATGCCGCCAAGCCCCATACAACGGTGCTTATGTTCGCTGAAGGGAGCGGACAACTTCCCTTTGACGTGGCCCAACTTCGGGCCATCCCGTACACTGTTTCAGTGGACGGTCAGCCGTCGGATGTTGCCAAATTCCAGGCGCTGCTGACCAAACGCCTCGTTGATGCCCGCAAGCCAACCCATGACAGCCCGATTTATCAGCTTCTGGAAGATTACCCTGACATTGACCACACCAAGACCGACACCTTCCGCGACCGGGTAGAATACTCAAAGGCCATGAAGGAGCGCCTTGCCCAGGCCCGCAAAGCAGGGCTTGATGCATTGAAGACGTTGGAAGACGAGATCAAGAATATCGACGATTGTGAGGCCGGGGTAGTGATAGATCTTTTCCTGTCATACCGGGCCGTGAAAGCGTGGGACGAGATGATCGCCCTAGTGCCGAAGATGTCGCCGGTGCTGACTGCGACGGTGATGGTGCAGGAACAGTTGGGATTTGCCCTGAACCGGGCAGGTCGGGGTGAAGACGCAGAGCGGGTGCTGCTGGAGCTAATCGCTCGGCGCGGGCCGTCCAGCGAAACCTACGGCATTCTCGGCCGGGTCTATAAGGATCGTTGGGAGGCAGCACAGGAGGCTGGCAGCACCATGCTCGCCAAGGGGCTTTTGAACAAAGCCATCGATGCCTACCTGAAAGGGTTCGAAGCAGACTGGCGTGACGCTTATCCGGGGATCAATGCCGTGACGCTGATGGAGCTGAAAGAGCCGCCAGATTCACGCAGATTGGAGATCTTGCCGGTGGTGACCTATGCCGTCAAGCAGCGTGTCCAGCGCTGCACCCCGGATTACTGGGACTTTGCCACCCTGCTGGAACTTGCGATACTGGCGAAGGACGAGCCGGAAGCAATAGACGCTCTTGCACACTCATTGGCCGCTGTACGTGAATCGTGGGAGCCGGAAACAACGGTCCGCAACCTGCGCCTGATCCGCGAGGCCAGGCAGCGCAGAGGAGAAGAGAACCTGGCCTGGGCTGGGCATGTTGAGGAAGAGTTGCTCAAGTATGAATCTCAGCGCTGATCACCATAGGGAGACTTGACTCGATACTTTGTATTTACTTTTTCTGTCCGGTGCGGGACGCTACCGTCTAATTCCGGAGAATGAACGTCTAGCTGTGCTGGCTGAACGAATTGAAGAAAACGTTTCAACAGAGCATGCGAGTTGGTTCAAGGAAGTGGATAGAACCACAAAGGAAAACAGAAAAAAATATGCAAAAGGGCAAAACTGCCCAGTTATAATTCCTTGGAGCAAGTTTAAGAGGCGATCTTAGTTTGCCTGATTTATCGGATGAGAGTGGACGATTTTATTAAGAAATGTGAGTACAGGAGTAACAGTGCAAGACTCTCTTGTTCTAAGAAATATCTATTTAATATCCAGTGGTCTTGGAATTTTATGGTGGTTTGCATGGATGATTTTTAGATTTAAATACATCTTTGACGAACCTTTGCTAACTGTACTTACATTATTGCCAGTTTTTATACTTTTGTTCGTTAGTAAGTGGTCCTCCAGGCGCGCTACTCAAATCGAAATAAAAACACTGAGATCAAATGCAGAGAATGATACTCGGCCTGCGTTGATCATGTTGCGACCATTTAAGGATGAAGGGTTATCGTTTCCTATATCAACTATGACCGGAAAAGGTGGGAAATATCGACGAGCGTCATTTATCAGCGATATTGCAGATGTAGCAAAACAATGCGGTTTCCCTCTATTGGTCATCGGCAGGCCCATGGCTAAACCTGATCTTGAAGAACTTACACGTGCTGTATACTTCCAAGCTAAAGATGATAGCTGGGTCTTCGCCTTCAGGAGGGCTGCTCTTGCTTCCCGCGCAATCATACTGATCCCATCCGATTCAACTGGCGTAGCCGAAGAGATGTTGCATCTCTCAATAAATGAACTGACTTCGAAAACTATCGTATTCATGCCACCTACACCTGTTGAAACCAGGGTTGAAAAATGCTTGGGTCCGAATTTCGACCCAGAGCGCGTAAAGGATGAGTGGAATAAAGTGCGAGACCATTGGAAGAGACAAGGATTCAATCTGCCGCTTTATTGTAAAGACGGCATGCTTTATATCCCCAACAACGACTTTTCTTGCAGGTGCGAAATGCCACTGGCTGGCACGTACTCTTTGGCAGGTGAATTTCTCGCCAACCTATTGCACCCCAGCATTAGTCATTTACTCACCAAAATATATGGCGATTGCATGCCTATCAGTTGCTTGTTGTCAGAAATATCCACATATGAGGATAGTAAACAGGAAAAAGGGGCCAGATTTGAATGGCGCTAGTTTAAGGGTTTTTAGTGTGAATTTGCTCCAAAATTTTCTAAATTATTAAACGGGCATTTGTTCTGGCAGTGATTGTTATTGCTCTCTGGAAGAGCGAGCTACTTAAATCTTGGGGAATTGCTGCCCTGATTTACATGCTTTTGAGCCTATCACTTGTCATTTATGGGTCACAGAAGTTAAAGAAAGGAGTTTACGTTGACCTGAAGCGATGATACAAGAGGAATCTTGTCGGGCGTGTCATGGAACCTTCAAGCTGGTTCCACGAGAGGTTCTACAAAAAGTAAAAGGCCCCTGGTCGGTATCGGGAGCCATTCGCTATCTATCTGGATTTAGATTGCTTTTTACGATTGCTGGTTGATACGACGTTACCCATTATTCCGGTAATGATGCTCTGCATCTTTTTTTCCCAAGATTCAAGTGCCGCCTGCTTCTCCTTGTCGTATCGGTACTGATTGTAAACCCTGATTACCCCCTGCTTGGAGTGGTTCAGGATGGCGTCAATGACTTCATCCATCTCTCCCATTTCTGCCATGAAGGTCGCAGCCGTTCGCCTTAAATCGTGGGGAGTAAACTGGCCAATCCCTAACTTGTTTTCCGTGGCTGGTTTACCGTCTTTGCCATAGAGCGGCTTGCCTTCCTTGTCGGTAATCGGCCATTCCAGATTACGATGAACGGCAATTGCCAGGGCGTGCGGGTCAATAGCCTTTTTCTTCATCTTGTGGGGGCAGGGGAACATAAAATCTTTCTTATCTGTAGAGCCGATCAACTCTTTCGCCATAGTGGTCAAAAAGACCCGTTGTGTTTTCTTGTTTTTCGATCTTTCGACGGGAATAGTCCACCAATTGCCGTCAATCTCGCTGGCATGCATGCCGATAACTTCTCCGGGACGCTGCGCCGTTACTAGTATCAGCTTCAAGGCCCGCTTGATTTCGTCCGATATGGCGGCATTGTCCAGACTGTTCCACAGGGTCTTGATCTCGGCGGCGTTCAGCACCCGATCCCGGGCGATCTTGGGGGAAGGTAGCTTGATGCCGGCGCATGGCGTGTAAGGGAGAATGTCCTTTTCTACGGCATAATTGAACATTTTGCGAATGATCTGGAAGGAATTGTTCGCCATGGCCGGGGAACCCCGATCAACGATCCCATCGAGGAGGTGGATCACATCACGCTTGTTGATGTCGGCAGCCTTCCGGGTCCCCCAGGCGGGCACAACCTCGCGGTTCAGGATGCGTTCATCCTCTTGCCAAGATCGCTTAAATCGTTTAGCATGGCGCTCAATATACTCGGTCACAAGTTCTGTCATGGTGTGGGCCTTGCGCCGCTCTTCCCGATCATCCTTCTTAGACTTCCGATGTTCTACAGGGTCGCTGCCCTCATCACGACCATGCTTCAGTAACTTTACTTTTATCCGAGCCTCTTCGTAATCGTGGCGGGCATCCTTCAACTTGGTAGCCGGATAATCCCCCAGGTTCAGGAACCGGCGTCGCCCGTCAACCCGGTAGAGGTAGAAAAAGGTCTTTTTCCCGCTGGGATGGACACGAATGCCGAAGCCACCTTTTTCCCGCCGGGTATATTCTTTCTCCGCTGGCTTGAGATTGCGGATGAAGAGGTCGGTAAGAATGTCCGACACGCTGGTCTCCTTTTTTGTTGCCGTTTTGTTGCCGTTTATTGGTTGGCAAGAGGGGAAATTTTGAGAAACACTCAAAGACACTCTGATAAGATGATAGTAAATTATCGGTGTATTGTCAACATGTTATGGAGAGAGTTTGAAACATGAGGAACTACTTTTAAACAAGCAGAATATGCAATATACTATTACTTCGAACCAGGGTGTCGGGAGTTCGAATCTCTCCGGGCGCGCCAAATTTTATTGAATCCGTTTACTGTTGGAAGGCCATCCTTTTGTGGATGGCCTTTCGCGTTGGATGTCGATCAAGGATTGATAAACATGTTTCAGCCGAGTGACAATGGTGTTGCAACATTTTGGAGGTATAATAAATGAAATGAGAAGCGCCGGCGGTTCCTGGGCAAAGGGGGAGTTATGCTGGTTATGGTCAGATACATCGACGGCAACTATGACATGGTAGTCGCGCATCGTCTTGAAGGGCTCATCAAGGCTGGCAAGATCCTGGAGTTCCGCAGAGGAAATGGCTGGGCCCGTATTGGCAGGGACTCCACCCGTGGGCCGGAAACTGACTATGAAGGAGAAGAGCGAAGAAAGGGAACATCTTCAGATCATCCCACGTATTGAGAGTTCCTTTGTCTTCCTTCTCCCCAAATCCTTTGTTACGACTCTCCGGTACTTGAACGATATGCCGAGATGGCGTTTGATGTACTTACCATCCTGTCAAAGAGGGTGCGGTAGTTTTCTTCACTGGTACGGAGCGCCTCTTCAGCCTTTTTCCGTTCGGTGACATCCTCCCCGGAAAAGAGCAGTCCGGCAACAGTGCCATCCTTGTTGACCAACAGGGATGCATGTATCGCCAGAACCCGTTCAGTTCCGTTCCTCGTTACGATGGTCCTCTCAAAATATTCCCGGAACTCCCGCTTTCCACGCATCAGTTCATCGTATTCGCTTTGCAGGACAGGGGCCTGTTCCTCTGAGGTGCAGAGAGCGAACCAGTTTTCTCCGAGCATTTCCTTTTGCGAGCAGCCAAGGATCGTGCACCCTTTGGCGTTGATCATGGTTATGGTGCCGTCTCGGTCGAGCGCGACGATGAGAACGCCGGCTACGTCAAGATAGAGTTGGGCCTGATCCCGTTCCTGCTGGAGTTCTTCCTCCATGCGTCGACGGTCGACGGCAGTACGGATGGCATTGATCCCATAGGCGAGATTTTCGGAAAGTTTTGTCAACAGAACAACCTCTTTGCTGTCAAAAGCGTCTGGTTCACGGGCATAGACGTTCAGAACACCTTGGGCAGAAGGGCTGATGGTGAAGGGAATGGCGACAAGTGAGGAGAAACCACGACTGGCAGCGTCGACTTGACGATGCATGTAGCGCCGGTCTGCGAAAATATCCTTCACAATCGCCGGCCGCCCGCTCTGGATGGCTTTGCCCACGGGGCTTTTCGCGACATCTGCCTCGCTCCAGGCTAGACGCATGGCTTCGAGCGCACCTTCCTCGAACCCGCTCTGGGCAACCGGTCGGAAGCGGAGTTCTGCCTTATCTTCGGTAAAACCGATCCAGGCAAGTCGGTAGCCCCCTATTTCGACAATATCCCGGCAGAGGCTTTGCAAAAGCTCGTTTTCGCTGTCAGACCTGGTAAGCGATTGGTTACTTTCGTTGAGGAGTTTCAGTGCCCGGTTGCTGCGGGCCAGTTCCTGTTTCTGCCGCTGCAGATCGTGCATCCTTTCGTTCAGCGTCTGCTGCAGCTCCACGTAACGCCTGCCGACCTGGATACGTGCACGCAGTTCTTCCGTCTCGAAAGGCTTGGTTATGTAGTCATCGGCCCCCGCTTCCAGTCCGGCAACGATATCTTCCTTATGGCCCCGGCAGGTAAGCAGGATTACATACGCGGGAAAAGGTGCCGAGTGTGAGCGCAGGTTGCGGCAGATATCGATGCCATCCATGCCGGGCATCATCCAGTCCAGGATGACAAGTGCGGGTGCATCTGGTTGCTGGAGAAGGTTCCATGCCTCAATGCCATCACTTGCGCTGACCACGGTATAATCCCAGGCCTTCAGCAGGGCTTCGAGCACCCGGTGCACGGAAACATTGTCGTCTGCGATCAGTACTTTCACTCTATTTCCTTTGTCGAAGGGGTAACCCCTGCAGAAGGCAGGTCGCCCCGGATTCTTAACATGCTATTTCCGCAACGCTTTGTTCTGCTTTACCATAGTGCGATCTCCTTTACAAGCGCCGGAGCGTGCGCTATTGTAGCTTCATTTTTCGGACATGAGGTGTTTCGTGGCGACCCGGATCAGGATACTACCTGAACAACTGGCCAACAAGATAGCTGCCGGAGAAGTAGTGGAACGGCCGGCAGCGGTGGTGAAGGAGCTGGTGGAGAATTCCCTTGATGCCGGTGCGCAGGAGATTTCCGTCGAAATCGAAACCGGGGGGAAAAAGTCCATCAGGGTCAGCGATGATGGTTGTGGACTCTCGCGCGAGGAGGCTTTGTTGGCCCTGGAACGTCATGCGACCAGCAAGCTGGCCAGCGATGCCGATCTGGCCGCCATCGCGACGCTCGGGTTCCGCGGCGAGGCGCTCCCCTCCATTGCATCGGTTTCCCGGCTGACCCTGGCGAGTCGTGAACGCGAGAGTGTCGAAGGGTCGGAAATCTATGTCGAAGGTGGGAAGATTGTCTCGGTAAAGGCGCATGGCATGGCAGCAGGGACGGCGATCGAGGTGCGCAATCTCTTTTTCAATACCCCGGCCCGACTCAAATTCATGCGGAGTGCCGAGACAGAGGCGGGTCATGTCGGGGAACTGCTCACCAGGCTGGCCCTCTCTCGTCCCGACGTCAGAATGACCTATATCTCCGATCGACGCAGTCAGTTCAGGGTCCTGCAGGGGAACCTCAGTGATCGGGTTTCATCCCTGCTTGGCAGCGATGTCAGCCAGGGGCTCTGGCCTCTGGAAACCACGGAGGGCTCGATAACGGTTCGCGGGTTCATCAGCCGTCCCGAATTGAGCCGCTCTACCACCACTTATCTCTACACCTATATCAACGGTCGATTCATCCGTGATCGCGTGGTGCAGCATGCAATCCTCCAGGCCTATCGCGGCGTGCTTGAACGTGGGCGCTATCCCGTGGTGGTGCTTTTCATGGATATCCCACCGGAAGAGGTGGATGTCAATGTCCATCCGACAAAGCATGAAGTACGGTTCAGAGAGCAGGGCAGGGTTCACGACGTGATTCAGGCTGCGGTGGAGAATCTTCTGCGGACCTCCCCCTGGACTGTGCGGGCTGCTGCCGCATCCCTGACGGTTGCATCTGCTGACCGGCAACTGCGCGAAGCACGGGACACGGGTGTCCGTGAGGCGCTGGCACGTTATGCGGCTCTACCGGTCAGGGAGCAGCCATCCGTGTTCCCCGTGCCCCCTGCGACGTCCTCCCGGAGCTTTTCCTCTTCGGTGGCACAAGCTGCCGCCCCTGAGAGCATGGCCGGGTTACCGGACAATGGCGGCGGATATTACTCATCCCTGACGGTTCTAGGCCAGTTCAATGCCATGTATATCCTCTGCCAGGACGGTACCGACCTGGTGCTCATCGATCAGCATGCCGCGCATGAGCGCATCGCGTTCCAGCAGTTGAAGGCCCAGTTCGGGCAAACAGGGGTGGAAGTCCAAGGCCTGCTCTTCCCCGAGACCATCGAGCTGACCTTTGCCGAAAGCGCCTGTGTCAAGGAGTTTGCCGATACTCTGGAGAAACTGGGTTTCGAGCTTGAGGCATTCGGCGGGACTACCTCGGTGATCAAAGGGGTGCCGCGGATGTTTGCCCATCTCGATTATCAAAGAATGCTGAGAGATATCGTCGCAGAACTGCTGCAGATCGGACGCAGCCACGCTGCCGTTGAGCTGGCAGACGACCTGATGGCCTGCATGGCATGTCACAGCGTGGTGCGGGGAAGCCGTTCGCTTTCCGTGGAGGAGATCCGCAGCCTGCTCAGGCAGATGGATCAGGCTGAATTTGCCGCTACCTGCCCCCATGGCAGACCCGTCCTCTGCAGGTTTCCCCTGGGCGATATCGAACGGATGTTCAAACGCTCAAAGAGCGGTAATCCGTAAGGTGGAGACGGTCGTGGCAGAGGATTGCGGCGGGAAGGCACGGATCGTCATTATCCAGGGGCCGACGGCCTCGGGGAAGAGCGAGCTGGCAATCCGCCTTGCCGAACAGCTTGACGGCGAGATCATCAATGCGGACTCCATGCAGGTCTACCGCGGCATGGACATCGGCACTGCCAAGCCTTCACCGGCCATGCAGCAGCGCGTGCCGCACCATCTCATCGATATCGTGGACCCTGACGTGAATTTTACCGCTGCCGATTTCCAGCGCCGGGCCAGCGAGGCTATCGACTCGATCCAGAGGCGTGGGAAGCATCCCATCGTCGTAGGTGGGACAGGGCTCTATATTCGGGCACTTCTCAACGGTCTCATGGAATCTCCTGCCGGTGACGAGGAGTATCGCCGGGAATTGAAGGCCCTTGCGGCCCAGGCTGGGAATGAGGCTGTCCACCGTCTGCTTTTGGCTGTTGACCCGGCTACTGCTGCCATGCTCCATCCCAACGACCTGGTGCGGGTCATGCGGGCGCTTGAGGTCTTTCGGCAGACCGGCCGGCCGATATCCGAGTTGCGGCAGGAGCACGGTTTCAGCGGCGATCATTATCGGGCACTCAAGCTCGGCATCAGGGTGGAGCGACAGGAGCTGTATCGGAGGATCGAGCAGCGTGTCGACCGGATGATGGAAGATGGGCTGGAGCATGAGGTCCGTCAGCTGCTTGCCGCCGGCTTCCATGCCGACCTGAAGGCGATGCGGGCCATAGGCTATCGCCAGATCTGCGCGTATCTTGCCGGTTCAGTACCGCTGGAAGAGGCGATTGCGCTGATCAAGCAGGAAACCCGGCACTATGCCAAGCGTCAGGATACCTGGTTCAAGCGGGATGCAGAAATTTCCTGGGTTGATTATCAAAAAAGTTTTGCTAGTATCGTAAACTATGTGATTGATTTCTTGTCTAAAGGAGTGTGTTATGGCAAAAGCACCATTCAACATCCAGGATCAGTATCTGAACCAGTCCCGTAAGGAACGGGTTAAGATTATCGTCAAGCTCATGACCGGAGAAACCATGGAAGGGTATATCAAGTCATTCGATAATTTTTCGGTTCTCATGGAGGTGCAGGGGGATATCCTGATCTACAAGCATGCCATTGCCACCATTACATCGTCTGACGGTACCTTCAAGCTCCATCAGTAGCATCCGGACGCCATGATCGGAATGTGGGAAGGGCGGCCACTGTGGTCGCCCTTCCTTTATGGGATGAAATCTTCTATGCGGAACCGTCAAATCATTACGGCCAGTGCGCTCATTCTCATGGGTGTCGCTTTCGTAGCGCTTTGCTACTGGCTATCGGCAATCGTCCTGCCACTCTTCCTTGCGTTTATCATTGCCTACATCCTTGCTCCTCTCGTTGCCTGGGCAGAAGCAAAAGGGGTGAAGCGCAGTATCGCCGTCCTGGGGATGTTTGCACTGATCTCTTTGATTGCCGGCGGGATTTCATGGTTTTTCCTCGGTTCGCTCAGCCGCGAGTTCCAGGCTATCCAGGCGGCCCTTCCCGACTATGCATCCCGGCTCTATTCACTGATCCCGCAACAGGTCAAGGTCTATCTCGACATCGAGACCCCGGAGAAGGTCTACAGTCACATCAGTACGGCTCTAGCCACCCTGAGGGAGCTCCCCATGGGGGTTTACCGCGATACCTTCCTGGTTGTCCAGAAGGCGTTTGCCACGACCCTCTCGCTTATTCTGACGGTCCTCGGTTACCTGATCATCCCGGTCTATCTCTACTACTTCCTGAAGGATCTGCCGCGGATGTGGGAGGGTACCCTCTACCTGATCCCGCTTCCGTGGCGGCCGTGGTTTGTCGCGCGGGTCGACGAGGTGCAGGATGTCCTTGCTGCATTCATCCGCGGACAGCTTTCGGTCTGCCTGATCCTGGCTGTGCTCTACAGCATCGGTCTTTCCCTGATCGGCATCGACCTGGCCGTGATGATCGGGACCTTGGCCGGGCTTGCCTTCATCATCCCCTATCTCGGCACCCTGATCGGGATCGTGCTGTCGGTATTGATGGCCCTGCTTAAGTTTCAGGACCTCCTGCACCCGCTGCTCTGTCTGGGGTGGTTTGCGCTGGTACAGGCGTTTGAGGGGAGTGTGATCACGCCGAAAATCGTGGGCGACAAGGTGGGGCTGCATCCCCTGATGATCATGATTGCGCTGCTGGTCGGCGGGCAGGTCGCGGGAATCCTCGGAATGCTGCTGGCAGTCCCGCTGACGGCCGTATGCAACGTCTTTGGCCGGTCGATGATTGCCCGTTATCGCGAGTCTGACTTCTTTGCGGGGGATCTATGAAGGGGCTTCTGATCGAAGAGGTCATGAAGGGGAGTGTTGCTGACGAACTCGGCATAGAACCGGGGGATCGCCTGATCGCCATTGACGGCCATCGGTTACGCGACATCATCGATTTCCATTATTGGGCGTCCGGCGACCAACTCATCCTCGATCTGGAGCGGGCTGACGGGAGCCTCTGGGAATGTGAAGTGGAGGATGCCATGGAGCAGCCTCTGGGACTTCGCTTTGCGACACCCAGCCCGGCGCGGTGCCGCAATGCCTGCGTTTTCTGTTTCGTCCACCAACTTCCCCGCGGGCTGCGCCGTCCCCTCTATGTCAAAGACGAGGACTATCGCCTCTCCTTTCTGTACGGCAATTACGTCACGCTTGCGAATGTTCGCAAGTCTGAACTGGTTCGTATCAAGAAACAACGGCTTTCCCCGCTCTACATCTCCGTTCATGCCACTGACTCGGCTCTTCGCGATCGTTTGCTGGGGCGCAGCGGAGCTCCCCCCATCCTAGACATCATGCAGGAACTGGCATCCGCACGGATTGTCATGCATACCCAGGTGGTGCTCTGTCCGGGGCTCAACGATGGCGCGGCCCTGGAAAAGACGGTGCGCGATCTGGTGGAACTCTACCCGCAGGTCGCTTCACTGGCCATCGTGCCTGTTGGGCTTACGAGCCATCGCACCAATCTTCCCCGGCTGTCCCCGGTGACTACCGAGTATGCCACCGCGTTCATCCGGGAATGGCAACCTCTGGCGGAGCGCCTGGAACGGGAGCTCGGCGAACCGTTTCTCTTTCTGGCCGATGAATTCTATCTCAAGGCAGGGCTGCCGTTTCCCGAATTTTCCACCTATGGCGAGTTCCCACAGCTGGAAAACGGGGTGGGCATGGTGCCGCTTTTCCGGAACGAGGCTGCCAAGGTCCTGCGTAAGGCCCGCCAGCTCGGTAATGGCTCTGCAACCGTGGTGACCGGTCTATCTGCGTTGCCGGTCATCAGCGAATTTCTCGACGCCCTGTCGGTCAAGACCGGCGTGACGCTCACCCCGCTTGCGGTTGAGAACCGGCTTTTCGGCCCCAGTGTAACCGTGACCGGCCTTATTGCCGGGGGGGATATCATTGCTGCACTGCAGGGGAGGGACGTGGGGGATCTGCTGTTGATTCCCGATGTCATGCTCAAGGAAGGGGAGGGGATCTTTCTCGACGACCTGACGGTTGTCGATCTGCAAAAGGCGACGAATGCGCGAATGGTTGTTGTGGACACCTCTCCGTCAGGGCTCTACGAAGCCATCAGGAAACGGTTTCGGCCGAAGCGCTGATGGCTGCCCCGTAGTTACGAGAAAGGCGGGTACCCGAGGGTGCCCGCCTTTCTCTCTGCTTTGTATGCAACGTGACGTTACATCTTATGGCACTTTTCGCAGTTTTCCTTGACGCTGAATGCATCTTTGCCGTCATTGTGACACCCGCCGCAGGAAGCGCCTTTTTCCATGTCGCCCATGGTGGCCTTTTTCACGCCAACCTTGAACGGGAAGAGCTTGGTGTGACAATTGGAGCATTTGTACATATTCAGGTGATAGGCGTGGTTAAAGATGACTTCGCCCCCTTCGTTCTTGAAGGTAATGGGTGCCGGTTTAAAAGCGGCATGGCAGCGTTCGCAGTCACCGCTTGAGGAAAAGGCGTCTTTGCCGTTGTGACAGGCTCCGCATGATTTCCCCTGCTCCATTTCACCCATGGTGCGGTGGAGTGTTCCGGCCTTGTACGGGAAGATTGCGGTGTGGCAGTCATTGCACTGGTACATGCCCAAATGGAATTTGTGGCTGAAGGCGGCGTTGGTGATCCCTTTGAGGCTGAAGGTGATATCGCGCGGTTGATAGCCCTTGTGGCATCGCGTGCAGTTGCCGCCAACCGTGAATGCTCCCTTGCCATTATGACAGGCACCGCACGTCCGGCCCTTTTCCATCTCCGCCATGGTGACGTTCTTGTCTTTGCCGGTAATGACCTTGCCGTTGTGGCAGCTGCGGCACTTCCCTTTGGTCTTGTCGATGTGCAGGGAGTGGTTGAACACGACCTCGGTTGCCTTCTTCATCTTGTACGTGATGTTGCGGGTCTTTCCCGTATGGCAGCGGATGCAATCGCTTTCACTTGCGACGCTGAAGGCCTTTACCCCACTATGGCAGCCTCCGCACGACTTGGTCTTCTCCATGTCGGCCATGGTGTAGCGCGTGCGATTCTTGAGATTGAAAATGGCATTATGACAAACCTTGCAGTTGTTGTTATATTTGGAGAGGTGAAGGTCGTGGCTGAATATGACCGGATCGGCATTCTTGAACGTGAAGGAGATGTCTTTGGTCTCCTTGGCATGAACAACGGTGGCAAACAGCATGCAGACGGCAGCGGCTAGAATGGTGCAACATCTTGAATTCATAATGGGCTCCTCTTTTGAGGGGGGGTAAATGTAAGTAAAGCACTATACTAATATATGGTATTCCCGTCAAATTGAAAAATTGTCCAGAGGCAAGAGAGGGGCTGACGTATGAGGAACGATCTGCTGTATCTATGTACGCTGGGGCTCATCGTGGCGGTTGCTGCCGAAGTGCCTGCTGCCACCTATCAATGGGAAGACAGCAAGGGTGGGATGCACTTCACCGACAACCCCGACAACATCCCGAAAAAATACCGGGGAAAGGTGCGTGAACTCGAATCGATTGCCCCGTCGGCAACTTCCATCATCCCGGATACGGCTCCAGTGCAGCCTTCATCATCGGTTACAGCCGGCAGAGCTCAGGATGAAACGGTTTGGCGGCAGCGATATGCTTCGATCAGGGGTGAACTGGCGAGCATCAGGGAGAGAATTGCGACAAAGAAGGAAAAATTGCAGGAACTGCGCCGCCAACGGACCCTCTTCCACAAGGTGAGTGATCGTTTGGCCTATAATGATCTGGAAAGGGAAATCGGGCAGGACGAGGATAGGGTCAGCCAGCTGGAGAAAGAGCTTGCCGACCTGGATGTTGAGGCGGCAAGGGAGGCCGTACCGCTGGAATGGCGCAAGTAGCCGTTGCGAGCGGATCGGTCAGCGCCGGTTTTTCCGTTCCAGTTCGACGTCAAGGTCTTTCAGCTTGTCGATCCGCTCCTTAATCTCCTTGTTTTCCTTGGTGAGCGACTGATTTGTCCCCTGCAGCTGCTGGATGGTGAGGTGCAGTTCCCGGTTATCCTTGCTCAGAGCCGTATTACGCAGCTTTAGCGCGCGAAGATCCCCCCGCACTCCTTCTACGGAGTTCATGTACTCCATGAGCGGCCAAGCCAGCCTTGTCCATTCACTGGTGGGAAACTCCGTCCGGAGCCGCTCCATCCTTTTCTGCACCAGCTGCATTCCCTCAGGCTCCTTGTATTGCCTTAAACCAAGCATGCTCAGGCGGAATAACGCTTCGTCGGTTACCCCGGATACATTTTCGCTGGCGCAGATCTCCTCAAGGAGCTTGGTTGCAGCCAGTTCGTTCCCTTTATCCATGGCGTTGATCGCTTCTGACAGTTTCCCTTTTTGTGTCAAGCCGGAGAACATCTGCATGTTTTTCAACGAGCATCCCCCGAGCAGCAGCATTAGGAGTAGGGCAGTTACAAGTCGTCTCATCGTTTCCCTTTACGCCGGTTTATAAAGTAATTGCTCCCCGGCTGGACTTTGACGTGATCCTTGATCTGGGCGGCTGTTCTGGCAATCTCTACAGCGGAATCGTATTCGTCGCCGTGCTGGCAGATCAGGACGGCAATAGAGACGGTCATAATGGGAAAGGTGCGATGTACGCCATAGCGGTCAACCCCTTCGATCGCACCTCTAGCCACGTCTTCCTGGGTGTAATGTGCCACAATATCACGATCGAAGCGAGCCGTTACCGCCTTACAGACCTCTTCGGCATTGTCCGCCTCAAGAACGATAACGAAATCATCCCCTCCCACATGGCCGACAAAGGCATCGTCGCCTGCAAGTCTCGTGGTTTCTTCATAGATAATTTCGCCGCTCATCTTGATCAGTTCGCTTCCCTTGATATAGCCATAGCGGTCGTTGTATGCCTTGAAATTGTCGAGGTCTACATAGCAGACCGCAAAGGGGAGGCAACTCAGCAGACGCTTGTTGAGGACCCGCTCGATGGCAATATTGCCCGGCAGTCGGGTCAGGGGGCTCGCATCGAGGCTCATCTGTTCGAGCTCTTTCAGCCGGGCCGCCATGTGGGTGAAATCCCTCGCCAGGTCGCCGATTTCGTCGCCGGGCGGGATCTGCGGGTCATAATCGAATTCGCCTTCGGCGATGCGATGAGTGGCTTTTTTCAGTTTTCTGATGGCCGTGGAGATGGAAAAGGTCACATAGGTGGCAACAGCTGTAGCAAGGAGAAAGCCGGTAAAGGAGAGGATGAGGGTCCAGCTGACGGTCCACTGTTGCCGTTGGTCAGCCGATTCCAGCTTGGTGTTGAGCCTGACTTGTTCGTTGGTGGAAATCGTGTCTATGGATGAAATTACCTTGGCAGCCGCGGCCTGGAGGGCAACAGGACTTTTGCTCTCTTTCATGAAAACGGCATCGGCCAAACGACGGTACTGGGCGTAATTGCTCACGAGCGTCGTCAGTTCCGGCAGGGTTTTTTTCCGTTGCATCGATGAGAGGATGCCGATGAATTCGTCTTCCCGTTTGGTGAAGAGTTCTTTGAATTCGTTGCTGCCAAGGATCAGATACTTGCCGGCATAACGCTCCTGTGCGACAATCGATTCCCTGAGCTGCTGGGATTCGTTGATGAAAACCAGGTCGGTTTTCGCAATCTCGCGGGCTGTCCTGTGCAGTGAAAAGAGACCGTAGGTAGCAAAGGTCAGAGCTGCAATCGTGAAGAATGCCATTGCAGAATATCCGGCAATGATCTTTTTCACCAGGGTAAGGCGAGGGGTCTGGCGCTCAGAAGGAGATGTGCCGTGCCTGTTCATAACGGCACATTCTAGTGCAGTAGGGTGGATAAGTCAACAAACGTGGGACAATGACGTTCGGGACATGTGGCAATGCCCCTGACAGTGGGGAATGACGACGGATCCCCCTTCATTAGCGGTTGCGGGGCACTTGATCCTGTGTTATAAGTTGGCTACTTATCCCTTGGAGAATTCTTATGACCGGTGTCGACCGGATCATTGAAAATGCGCTGTTCGAAGATATTCATACTGGTGACATAACCACATTGGCGGTTGTCCCCCAGTCGCGCCAGATTCATGCGCGCCTGATAGCCAAGGAAGAGTTGGTGCTGGCAGGGATTGAGGTTGCCGCACGGGTTTTTGCGCTCCTCGATCCGCAGACGTCCTTTACCCCGTGTTTCCGTGATGGTGACCGGGTGCCGTGCGGAGGCCTCCTGGCCGAGATGGCCGGTGATGCCGCCCTGCTGCTGCAAGGGGAGCGTGTGGCTCTCAACCTGTTGCAGCGGATGTGTGGTGTCGCAACCCTGACTGCCCGCTATGTGGAACAGGTTGCGGGAACCAGGGCACGTATCGTCGATACCCGGAAGACCACGCCTGGTCTCAGGGTGCTGGAGAAATACGCCGTGCGCGTCGGGGGCGGCATCAACCACCGGACCGGCCTTTACGACGGCGTTCTCATCAAGGAAAACCATATAGCCGCTGCAGGTGGCATCACCGAGGCGATCCGGAGAGCACGGGCCTACATCCCCCACACCCTGAAGATAGAGATCGAGACGGAAACCATTGCCCAGGTTGAGGAGGCGCTTGTTGCAGGTGCTGAGATCATCATGCTGGACAATATGGACGTGGCTGCCATGCGAACGGCAGTGGAGCTGGTTGGCGAAAGGGCGCTTCTTGAGGCATCGGGCGGGGTTAACCTCGACACCGTGCGCAGCATTGCTGAAACCGGCGTCAGTATCATATCCGTGGGGGCATTGACCCATTCGGCGCGGGCCATGGACATTTCCATGCTCCTGGAGGAATATTGAGGGGAAAGGCTGGCCAGAGTGTGGACCGGGCGATCGACCGGCAGATTCTGGAACTGTTCCGGGAACGGGGCAGCGTTATTTCCGGCGGGGAATTGAGCCGGGTCCTCAATGTTTCGCGCACTGCCGTCTGGAAACATATCACCGGCCTCAGGGGGCAGGGATACCGGATAGAATCTCTTCATGCCAGCGGCTATAGGCTGGTTGAGTCCCCGGATGTCCTGACGTCTGCTGCCGTTACCGCAGGTCTTGCCACAGATCGTCTGGGCCATCAGGTGATCTGTCTTGCAGGCACCGGTTCCACCAATCTGGAAGCCTATCGCCTCGCCGAACAAGGTGCTCCGGAGGGGACCCTGGTCCTGGCCGATGCCCAGAATCAGGGAAAAGGGAGACTGGGCCGCAGCTGGCATTCGCCACCCGGCGTCAATCTCTACTGCTCATTGATCCTGCGTCCGTCGATCCCCCCTGTTGCAGCTTTCCAGCTCACCTTTCTCTCTGCTGTTGCCGTAGCCCGGGCGATTGAGTCCGAGGCGCGATTGCGACCATTCATCAAATGGCCCAACGATATCCTGGTGAACGGGAAAAAGGTTGCCGGCCTGCTCAATGAAATGAGCGCCGAGGTCGATCGGGTAAATTTCATCGTTCTCGGTATCGGCGTCAATCTGAACATGCGGGCTGACCAGTTTCCCGATGACCTGCGGCATCCGGCCACCTCCCTGTTCCTGGAAACGGGGGAGGCGGTCAACCGGCTCTCGTTCGTGAGAACGCTGATCGAGACCCTGGACGATCTCTATGACCGTTACCTGCGGGACGGCTATGATCCTGTTCGGAAGGAATGGCTGGAGCGCTCCGGGATGGTTGGCCTCAGGGTTGCGGTTGACGGTACGACAGAACGCCTGGAAGGTGTCGTGATGGGCATAGATGACAGCGGTGCCCTGCTGGTAGACCAGGCTGGCGGTCCGGTTGCGCGGGTCCTTGCCGGCGATGTGAGAATACTTTGAAGCTGATGAGAAACGTTGTGCATGAATCCCGACCCGATGCGGCGGACTCGGGGAGTGTTTTGGCTGGCGGAGGTTTTCTGTGCTGCTCGTAATTGATGTGGGTAACAGCAATATCGTTCTTGGCGTCTACGATGACGTGCGTCTGGTCAGAAACTGGCGGATAGCCACCGACAAGGCGAAAACCCACGACGAATACGGCATTTTGCTCCACAACCTCTTCCAGCTGTCAGGGATCAACCAGTCTGATATCTCAGGGATCATCATATCGTCGGTTGTGCCGCCTCTGACCGGGGTCCTGGAACTCCTTGCCCAGCAGTACTTTACCGTGCGGCCGCTGGTGGTGGGGCCGGGTATCAGAACCGGGATGCCGATCCATTACGACAACCCCAAGGAAGTGGGTGCAGACCGGATCGTCAATGCCGTTGCCGGTTATGAATCGTACCAGACTGCCCTGATCATTGTCGACTTTGGCACGGCTACCACCTTTGACTATGTGAACGGCAAGGGGGAGTATTGCGGCGGCGCCATCGCACCTGGGCTGAAGATTTCGCTCGAAGCGCTCTTCCAGCGCGCCAGCAAGCTCCCGCGGGTGGAGATCGCCAAGCCGCCGATGGTCATTGCCAAGAATACCGTCAATTCCATGCAGGCCGGGATCGTGTACGGTTATGTGGGGCTGGTCGACGGCATCGTGACACGGATGAAGGCTGAAGCACGGGATAATCCAAAGGTGATCGCGACCGGGGGGCTTGCACGATTGATTGCTCCTGAATCAAAGACCATCGACCAGGTGGAAGAGTTTTTGACGCTGGAGGGATTGCGTATCATTCACCAGCGTAACCGGGAGGTATGACGACAGGTTATCAACCTGATCCACACACGCAAGGGGGGGAGTTCTATGGCCAAGAACGACACAGCGAAAGTGAGAAACCTCGGCATTGTGGCCCATGGAGGGGCCGGTAAAACGTCGCTTTCAGAGGCGATCCTGTTCGATACAGGGATGAACGACCGCCTGGGGCGCGTTGACGACGGCACTTCCACCATGGACTTCGAACCTGAGGAGATCAAACGCAAGATTTCCATTACCTCGGCGCTGGACCATTGCGAGTGGAACGACCACTCCATCCACTTCGTGGATACCCCGGGCTATGGCGATTTCATCGCCGATACCCGTGCCTGCATGCGTGCGCTGGATTGTGCCGTGGTCATCCTTTCCGCCATTTCCGGGGTCAAGGTGCAGACCGAAGAGGTCTGGAATTGGGCCAATGAATTCGAGATCCCGCGTATCGCCTTTGTCAACAAGATGGATCGCGAGCGGGCAAATTTCCTGCGTGCCATCGACGATATGGAAAAGGCTCTCAAGTCCCGTGGAGTGGCGATCCAGATGCCGCTCGGCGCTGAGGAAAGCTTTGAGGGCGTTGTCGATCTCATCCGGATGAAGGCCTATCGATACGAAAAGGACCTGTCCGGGCAGTTCACGGAAATTGAGATCCCTGCAGATTATCTGGATGAGGCACAACGACTGCGTGAACACATGGTTGAGACGGTGGCCGAAGCCTATGACGCGCTGACCGAGAAGTACCTGGAAACCGGTGAACTGACCGAAGAAGAGATCATGGACGGCCTCAGGGTCGGCACCATGCGCAACACCTTTACGGCTGTCCTGTGCGGTTCGGCTACCCAGAATATCGGGGTGAAACAGCTCCTCGATGCAATCTGCAGCTATCTCCCCTCGCCACTGGACAGGACCAAGGCTGTGGGGACCAATCCCAAGACCGAAGCGGTCGAAGAACGCGCTCCCGACGAGGCAGAACCCTTTTCTGCCCTGGTCTTCAAGACCACCTCGGACCCGTACACCGGCAAGATCACCATTTTCCGGGTCTACTCCGGGGTGCTCAACTCCGATTCGACCATCTTCAACTCCACCAGGGGGGTGGATGAGCGGATCGGTCAGATCTACGAACTGGAAGGGAAGAAGCAGAAGCCGGTCAAGCAGGCCTTTGCCGGCGATATCGTGGCAGTGGCAAAACTGAAGGAAACCATTACCGGCGACACCCTGTGCGATCCCAACAAACCCATCGTGTACGAGCCGGCAAAACTGCTCAAGCCGGTTATTTCCTATGCTATCGAGCCCAAGACCAAGAACGATGAGGACAAGATCCACGGCGCTCTCCACAAGATGATCGAGGAGGAACCGACGCTGGAGTCGCATCGCGACACCCAGACCAAGGAGATGATCATCTCGGGCATGGGGCAGGTGCACCTGGATGTGATCGTCGAGAAAATGAAGCGGAAATTCAACGTGGAAGTTCTGCTCAAGACCCCCAAGGTCCCGTATCTGGAAACCATCCGCGGCACGGCCAAAGTGCAGGGCAAGTACAAGAAGCAGTCGGGCGGCCGGGGGCAGTATGGCGATTGCTGGATAGAGATGGCTCCCACGCCCCGGGGAGAGGGCTACCTCTTCGAGGACAAGATTGTGGGCGGGGTTATCCCGCGTCAGTACATCCCCGCCGTGGACAAGGGGATACAGGAAGCCTGCCAGGAAGGCTTCCTTGCCGGGTACCCGGTGGTGGACTTCAAGGTCGCGCTGTTCGACGGCTCGTTCCATACTGTTGACTCCTCAGAGATGGCATTCAAGGTTGCGGGCTCCATGGCGTTCAAAAAGGCGATGGAATCGTGCAAGCCGGTCATCCTGGAGCCGATCATGAACATGAAGATTACCGTGCCCGACGAGAACATGGGAGATGTCATCGGCGATATCAACTCACGTCGAGGCAAGGTTGTCGGTGTCGAGCCCAAGGCCAATTCTCAGATCATCCGCGCGGTTGTGCCGATGTCCGAAGTGCTGGCCTATTCAAACGATCTTCGCTCTATGACCAGCGACCGTGGCCTCTTTACCATGGAATTCTCCCATTATGAAGAGGTGCCGACCCATCTTGCCCAGAAGGTCATTGCCGAGGCGCAGGCGAACGGTCATTAAGAAGACGATGGATGAATTGCAGCGGGAGGAGGCCTTGTGCCTCCTCTGTTGCTGATACCTATGCCTGGGACTGTATCGGCTTTTGTGCCAGCTTCCCAATAATCCCGTGGAGGTAGGGTCATGATCCCTCACGATGCACACCATGACGAGGAACAGCGGTCGGATTCTTCCCAGAAGGGAAGCAGTCAGAAACTGCTTCTCTGCGTGCTGGCAATCTTGCTGGCGGTGTTTGGCTATCTCTATTTCTTTACCGGGCTGATCAAGCAGCATGGTGGCGAATCTCCGGTTCCTCCACCGCAGGCTCAGCAGATCAAGCAACCGATGCCCCCCCGTCCTGACGAGCAGGCAACGAAGGAACAGGCAGTTGCGGCCAAGGAGACGGCGCCGCCGGTTACTCCTACTCCTGCTGAAAAGGCTGCCCCAGTGGCATCCAAGGCTGCACCGAAGCAGGTCCCCCCGCCAGTGGCAAAGCCGGCAGCCGCTCCGGCAAAACCTGCCGAGGTCAAGCCGAAGGTTGTGGCATCAGCTCCAACGCCGCAGCCAGCCGCAAAGCCCGTGAAGACCGAAAAACAGGCTGTTCCGGCCAAACCGCCTGCAAAGACCGCCACGGAGAAGGTCTCGCCCCAGCCGAAAAAGGTAGCCAAGGCGACTGCCGCCAAGCCGTCCGAAAAGCAAGTCGCTGCCAAGGAGGCGAAGAAGGCGCCCGCAAAGGGTCCGGCAGCAAAGGAATCACAGCCGGGGCTCTTCAGGCTGGAGTCCGGAGAGATCCTTTCGGCACGAAAAGCCGACCAGATTGTGGCTGAGTTGAAAAAGGCGGGATTCACCTCTGTCGAAAAGAAGCTCAGTCATGAGGACCGCACCATGCAGCGGCTCTTTGTGGCCGAGTATGATGACGTTCAGGCAGCGCGCGACGAACAGCAAAAGCTGAGCAAGACGGCAGACGGTGTCTTTGTCCTGCCGCTGAATGGCAAGTATCAGGTCTATGCCGGGTCTTACGAGCTGGAAAAACGCGCTGCATCGGAACGGGACCGCCTGGCTGCAAAAGGGCTGCAGGTAACCGTTCGCAAGGCCTCGGTAAAGGTGCCGGTCTATCGGGTTACTGCCAAGGCCAAGGTGAAGTCGAAAGCGGACGAGATGACTGCACGTCTGAAGAAGGCCGGTATCGGGGCGAGCGTCCAGTCTGCCGGAAAGTGAGTGTGCTGACGTGGCGGAACCGTTACTTCTCGAAGTCTCTCCATCGGCTGCGGCGCTCGTTGCAGCCGATGTGCCGCTGGAAGTGAAGCTGCAGGCCGCTCGTGGCGAGGTCCCCGGTGATAGTGCCGATCTGGCTGCCGTCCTCTATTATCTGTGCCACGATCCTGAGACCGAAGTGAGCACCACGGCACGGATTACCCTGCGGGAGTTGGGAGACGACCGCCTTGCGGGAGTTGTTGTCGCGCCGGGAACCCATCCACGGATTCTCGATATCCTGGCCCGGTTGCACTTTGGCAAACGGGATATTGCCGGGCTGATCGCACAACACCCTGCGGTATACCAGGAGACCCTGGAATTCCTCGCCGTCCATGGCGTGCAGGGGGCTGTGGACATCCTTGCGGTGACCTCGGAGTTGGACGAGATTGCAGAAGAAGCTGAGGATGTGGGTGAACTCCCGGACGAGGAATCTTCGGAAGAGGAGATCGAGCCGGAAGAAGAGGCTGAGGAGAACGAGGAATTCCGGTCCAAGTACCAGTTGGCGCAGACCATGGGCGTGGCAGAGAAGGTAAAGGTCGCCCTGACCGGCGACAAGGAATGGCGATCGATCATGATCAAGGATTCCAATAAGATGGTGTCCGGTTCAGTCATGAAAAATCCCCGTATTACCGATGCCGAAATACTCACCATCGCCAAGTTGACCGGAATGAATGATGAAATCATCCGGGCTATCTGCGTCAATAAGGAGTGGGTCAAAAAATACCCGATCCGCAAGGCCTTGGTGGAGAACAACAAGACGCCGCTTCCCTTTGCCCTCAGATTCATGGCATCGTTGGGTGAAAAGGATGTTGCCGCCCTGGCCAAAAGCAAAAACGTTTCCACTGTCATTGCTACCCAGGCGCGCCGTCTCCTGATGAACAAAAAGAAAGATTAACCGGAGGAGCCCATGGCACTCGTCAATCACGCCAAACGTGAGATCAATGCGAAGATCGTCTACTGCGGCCCTTCTGCAGCAGGGAAAGGGTCAATCCTGAAGGCAATCTGCAGCAAGCTGCCGCCCGGATTGCGCGGACCGCTCCGCAGCATGGCACTGCAGCAGGATCGCATGCTTTTCTTCGATCTGACCCATCCCGAGGGGAGAGAACCTGATGGTTACCGGGTCCGTTTCCATATCTACACCCTGACTGGGGACGTTACCCAGGAGAATGCCTGGAAAATGGTGCTCAAGGGCGTTGATGGACTTGCCATTGCTTTGGACTCCGACCCGGCCCGGCAGTCAGCCAACAGTGATCTCCTGGATGAGGTACAGACTGCACTTCATGGTTACGGCAAGAATCTGGACGAGGTTGCATCTTTGGTCCTCTGTACCAAGCGGGATCTGCCGGATGCCCTGCCGATGGAACAGATGCGGGAGGCGTTGGGAATCGGCCAGCGGCCTCTTGTCCCGGTTAGCGCGACATCGGGGGAAGGGGTGATGGAAGCGATTGGGGAATTAATGGATACCATCCTCAATAACCTGGAAGATCTGGGGTTGCTGCTGCAATCTACGGTATCCTCGCTCAGGGACCTGGCCCCGGCACGTCAACAGGCTCCAATACCGGAGGTGGCCGACTCTCCGGTGGCAGCTATTGTGCCGGCAGTTGAGATGTCGATCGATATGCCTGCCAGGGAAGGGGACGGCGACCAGGATAAACCGTTGATTTCCGTTGCCGGTCCGGCTGAAGTTGACGAATCGGGGGCGCTTCAGGTGCCGCTGGTGCTCAACTGCTGCGACCGGTCTGCAAAGATCGTATTGACTATCTCGTTCAGGTGATTTCTCCCTAGCCTGGATTCACGGGGCAATCTGTATTTGGAAGGTGATTGATGGAAATGGGGTTTTCCTGGGAGATAGCGTTTCAACTGGTGTTGGCCTCCCTGCTCGGAGGATTGATAGGGCTCGAGCGGGAAGTCCACGGGCGCCCGGCCGGTTTTCGCACGCATCTGCTGGTATCTCTCGGTGCGACACTGTTTGTTGTCAGTTCTATCCATTTCTACCATCGGTTCGGTAATTTCTCCGGGCAAGGTCCCGTAGGTGTCGATCCTGGCCGGATTGCCGCTCAGGTTGTGGCGGGGATCGGTTTTCTCGGCGCCGGTGCCATCATCCGCGAAAAGGCTTCGATCAGGGGGCTGACCACTGCGGCCTGTCTGTGGGTTGCCGCAGCAATCGGTGTCGCTGTTGGCGGGGGGCTTTACCTGGCTGCCATTCTGGTGACCGTTTTGGCGGTGGCTAATCTCGTCTTTCTGAAAAAACTGGAAAACCGGCTGAAAAAGGATACCTACCTGCGGATCCTGGTCTGGAGTGACGATCTGGACGGCCAGTTGATGCGGATCGAGATGGTATTGGCGGAGTGCTCCATGGAGGTCGTCAGCATCGGGATCGAAAAGGATATCTTGGCGAGAGATATACGCTTCGAGGTTGATGTGCGAAGTCGTACCCGTGGCGAGTTTCAACGGTTGACCGACCGCATTGCCGTGCTGGAAGGGGTTAAACGGATCAGGCTCGAGTAGGGGGAATATCCGGCCATTCAGCGTGTTATGCCTTGAACGGGCGATAATTCCATGATAGCATCCCCGCTGGTTTTCGGTAGACGGAGAGGTCAGCTTAGAGGAGGTTACGTTCAGATGGCGATTATTACCATTTCCCGCGAAATGGGCACCGGTGCATACAAGATTGCTCAGGATGTTGCCAAGAAGCTCCGTTACTCACTTGTTGACGGGGTAAAACTTGCCGACCATGCTCATAAGTACGGGTTGAGTCAGGAAATCCTCGAACGGGTCGATGAAAAGCCGCCTGTTTACATGACGGCCGAGGATCGTCGCCAAGCTGCTCATCTTGCGACCATCGAGCTGGCACTGCTCGACTTTGCACGTACGGGAAACGTGATCCTGTATGGCAGGGGAGGGCAGGATCTCCTGATCGGCATGTCCAATCTCCTGCGCATCCGCTTCAATGCTCCTTTCGAAGAGCGGGTGGAGAGATTTGCCGAGCGTGAATGGATGGACCCAGAGCTTGCCAGGCACCTGATCCGCAAGTGCGATCATCAGCGGGGTGGATTCATCCATTTCTATTTCAATCGCGACTGGAAAGACCCGCTCGGCTATGATCTGGTTTTCAATACGTCGCAGATGTCTGCCGGGGCGATCGTCGATTGCATCGTTGCAGCGGCCAAAGACCCGCGCCTCAAGGAAGGCGAAACCTCTTCGATGGCAATGCTGGAGGATATCATCCTCAGTAAGCGGGTGGAAACCGAACTCCTGAAGTCGGACCGCCTCGACTACCTCCACTTCAAGATCACCTCGTCAGACAGCGAAGTTACCCTCTCTGGCCACGTACATTCCGAAGAAGAGCGAAAAACAGCCGTGGATATCATTTCGCGGGTCAAGGGTGTCAAGAATGTGCAGGATCATCTTCAGGTAGTCGGTTTTTCCTCGGCTCACCGGGAATAGCCGTTACTTACATGTGGGGTATGGAAAAGGGCTCGTCAGAGCCTTTTTCTATTGGTGGTCATCTTTTGGGGCGGGCTGGACGATGTGGATGCTGATCTGCCGGATCAGCTTCTCGATGGTAGCGAGACGCTCCCGATATTCCTGCAGGTAAAAGGCAGCCCGGTGCGGGGAATGGAACGTGGTCCCCTGCTCAAGCAATTCGAGACGCATCTTTGCGACTTGTCGCATCATTTCGAGGACTTCACGGGCATCGGCCATCTCAGGTTCCCATGGCGGCACGCACCTCGTCGAGCCGCTCCTTGAGTTTCTGTACCAGTTCATAGGTGATGGGACCCCTGTTGCCGCCAATTCCCATGCGGTCATCGTCCTCGTTGCCATGGAAATCAGAGCCTCCGGTAACTGCCAACCGGTAATGACGGGCAATTCCGAGCAGGAAGTCGCGTTCGTCGGCGCTGCAGAGGGTGTTGTATGTCTCCAGTCCGTCCAGGCCAAGACCTGTGAATGCTATCAGCAGCTCCCGCAGCAGGGAACGGTCACGGGTAATGCTTGTCGGGTGTGCCAGAACCGAGAGCCCACCGATGCGCTTGATTTCGGAAATGGCTTCGTGCAGGGGAAAGTACAGTTTGGGGACGTCGCAAGGGATGAGATACCTGTCGAAGGCATCTTCCATGCTGCTCGCGCACCCTTGTGCAACCAGGACCCTGGCAATATGGGGTCGCCCGAGGGCCTCGACCGACTGGCTGAGGACATCCGCATAACTGATGCAGGGTTTCCCTTCCTGTCTCAGCTTCCCGTTGATCCGGTCAATGATTTCTGCTCCCCTCTGCATCCGCCGGACGCGGAATTGCTCCAGCTTTTCCAGGAATGACGTGTCCCTGTGGTCGATGAAGTATCCGAGCAGATGGATATCCCGGTATCCGCCATACTCTACGGATAGTTCCACTGCCGGGATCACCTCGATCCGGTGCCGTTCCCCGGAGGAAATGCATTCGTCTATACCCGATACGGTATCGTGGTCGGCAAGGGCAATGGCCATCAACCCTTGGTCGGCGGCCATGGACGCCACCTGTGCGGGTGTCAGAGTCCCATCGGAATGGCAGGAGTGCAGGTGGAGATCTATGCGGTTCATTGTCTGGGTGCAGGGGGTTGTAAATTTTTGTCCGTTCGCGCTGATTATGCCCGATTGCCTTGGTAATGTCACGCTGATAATGGTTGCGATGACCCTGGACATCGGTTAGAATGCCGCAGTACACGATGGGGGGAGTATGGCAAAACAACAGGGAATTGCATTGGCAGTGGTGGCTTTTGCCGTCTATATCCTGGGTGGTATCTCTGCTTTTGGCGGTCTTGCGTTGATTTTTCTCATGAAGGGACGTGACCTGTTCGGTTGGGGAGAAGGGCGGACCATCGGTTATCTCTTTCTCTGTGTCGGGGCCTGCCTGTCGGTGCTGGGTGTGCTGCTCATGAGGATATTCCGCAATAGAGGGCTTGCTTGAGGGATGACGATATCCACGAGGTGGTGAGAATCCTGCGGAGTGATGTGCTCGCTTGGCAGTCACCGGCAGTGACCATCGTTTCCCAGCGGGAAGGCAATCCGTTCAAGGTGCTCATCTCCTGTATCCTTTCTTTGCGCACTCAGGATCAGACAACCGGACCGGCCAGTGAACGGCTCTTTGCCCTGGCCGATACTCCTGAAAAGATGATGGTTCTTGCTCCGGAAGCAATCGAGACTGCTATCTACCCCGTTGGTTTCTATCGCAACAAGACCCGGCAGATCATAGAAATCTGCCGAACCCTGCTGGAGCGATATGGAGGGAAGGTCCCCGGAGATCTTGACGAACTTCTGACCCTGAAGGGAGTGGGGCGCAAAACAGCGAACCTGGTCGTGACATTGGGGTTCGGAAAGCCGGGAATCTGCGTCGATACGCATGTTCACCGCATCTGCAATCGATGGGGATACGTGAAGACAGGGACACCCGAAGCAACCGAAAGTGCCCTGCGACAGAAGCTGCCTACCGAATACTGGATCGAGATCAATGATCTGCTGGTTACCTTCGGCCAGAACCTCTGCCGACCGATCTCTCCGCACTGCAGCATCTGTCATCTGCTGGCCTTCTGCGATCGTTGCGGTGTCAAAACCTCTCGATAGGCGATACATGCGATTTTTTCTCATTCTACGCACTTGTCTTGTTTGAGCTGAGCATGTAATATGAAAAAAACATGGTTTGTTTTATTCTTGAATGATACAGGAGGTCGGGCATGCTGAAGAATATCGGTTTTCTCGGACTGGGTACGGTTGGCCGTCACATGGCTGCCAATCTTACGAAGGGACACTATGATCTGACGGTCTATGATTCAGACCCATCAGTGGTAGCCGAACTGGTGAAACAGGGTGCTTCCGGGGCCGCCACGCCCAGAGAGGCTGCCAAGGGACGGGATATGGTGGTGCTGATACGTCCTGAAAAGGAACGTCTCCGCCCTGATATCTACGGTCCCGATGGACTCTTTTCCGGCATCGACGCCGGTACGATCCTGGTGGATATGGGGACACATTCCCTGCAGAGCACGATGGAAATGGCCGAAGAGGCTGCGAACCATCGCGTGATGTTCCTCGATGCCCCGGTCTGGGGGACCAAAGAGCATGCCGCAAACGGACTCCTGACCATTCTCACCGGTGGGGACCCGGCGCTGGTTGGACGCTGCCGCGAGCTCTTCTCCTTCTTCGGCCTGAATATCATCCATGTCGGCGGCATCGGCGATGCTACCCGCATGAAGTTCATTGTCAACCTGGTCCAGGCCGAACTGATGCAGGCGCTTGCCGAAGGGCTCGTTTTCGGCGAGAAGATGGGCTTTTCCGCGGACAAGATCCTCGAGGTGCTGGATTGCGGCGGGGTAGCTTCTCCGCTCTTCCACTCCAAGGGGCGGACCATGGCACGCGGAGATTTTACCCGCAACCTGGCCCTCAAATACGTTCACGAGCAGTTGGAACTGGTGATGGAAAAGGCCAAAAAGCTGGGACTCACCCTGCCGGGGGCAGAAGCGGTCTGCAAGATCTACGAGCAGGCGGACAAGGATGGCCGCGGGGAAGAGGATTTTTCGGCAATCATCAAGGTGCTGCGCAAGTAGCCCGGTGAAAAATTGTGCATAAAAAGGGCGTCCCTCGTGGGGCGCCCTTTTCATTTCGCACTATCGGAGGAGTGACTATGTCTCCCGTCAACCGGTCGCGAAGACCGCGCCCCATGCCGGCTAAAAGCCAGGAAGAGCTGGACGAACTGGTCAGGCAGCTGAAATCGGAACAGAGGACAACAGGGAACTACCGGGATCGATCTCTCGAACTGCATGGCTGGATCTGCGCAAAGTGCGGGCGGGAGTTTGAACGGAACAACCTGCACCTGCTCACGGTCCATCACCGGGACGGAAACCATCACAACAACCCGTCGGATGGGAGCAATTGGGAGAATCTCTGCGTCTGGTGCCATGATGACGAGCACAGCCGTTCGATCCTTGCCGAGTATCTGCACAATGGCGGGAAGTGATGAGGGCTGAGGTTATTCCCTGATAAGGAGGGCAACGTTCTCCACGTGCGGTGTCTGGGGGAACATGTCCACCGGCTGTATCGTGTCGGTGCGGTAGCCAAGACCAGCGAGGATATCCAGATCGCGCGCCAGGGAGACGGGGGAGCAGGAGACATAGATCAGTTTCGCCGGCCCGAGCGCCGTTACCCGCTCCAGCACTGTCTGTTCGCACCCCTTGCGGGGCGGATTGAGCACTATCACGTCGACCCGTTCATGCTCGTTTTGCAGTTCTGCCAGTAACTCTGCAGCATCACCCGTTTCGAACCGGCAGTTCCGTATGCCGTTGAGGCGGGCATTCCGCACTGCATCCACAACAGCCGCTTCGACCACCTCGATGCCGATCACTTCACCTGCCTTGCCTGCAAGGTAGAGAGAGATCCCGCCAACGCCGCAGTACAGGTCAATAACCAGCTCATTACCGGTCAATCCGGCCCAATCCCTGACCGTATCGTAGAGGATGGCCGCACCGCCGCTGTTCACCTGGAAAAAGGAACGGGGGGAAAGGGTAAAGCGTGTCGTTCCTATGGTGGCAGTCAGAGACCGTTCCCTGGAGAGGAAACGGTCATGGTCGCCCAGGATGACATTTCCCTCCGAACTGTTGCTGTTCTGCGCCGTAACAACGACCTCGGGGACCGCTGACTGGACATGTTTCGCCAGGTGGTGGATCTCGTTGTAGTTTTTCCCGCTGGTAACGAACACCACCATGGCCTGGTTTGCCGTTTCCGAGACCCGTATCACCAGGTAACGGAGCAGACCGTTGCCTGTTCGCGGGCTGTAGATCTCGACCTTGCCCTTTTTTATCCCGGTTCGGACCGCAGCAATGATGCGATTGATGAGTGGGTGGTGCAGCGGGCAGTCTACCATGTCGATGACGTCATGGGTGTTGCGTCGATACATGCCGATGAGAGGCTGCGCATGCTTGCCGGCAACCACCAGTTTGGCCGTGTTCCGGTAGCCGAGCTGGGCGGGCGAGGCGATTACCGGCAGGATACGCGCGGTGGCAAGGGATTCGTAGCCGCTCATCTGCTTGGCTATGAAGGCGCCTTTCCAGGCCAGCTGGGCAGGATAGTTCATAGCAACGAGTGGGCATCCGTCGCAGTCGTGCATTGCGCAGGGCGATTTGACGAGCCGTGCCGGCGAATGCCTGAGGATTTTGACCGTTGTCGCAAAGGAGATACGTCGACCGGAATGGGTGACCCGGCTGCGTGCCGTTTCACCAGGAAACGCTCCGGATACGAGGAACTTTTTCCCCTCGTGATCTGCGATGCCGTAGCCTTCCTCGTCAAGATCCGAGATCACCAGGTCGAGCAGGGTTCCTGCCTTTATGGCTGCATGTGGCGGGGAAGGGTTTGCTGTTTGGGGAGTGCGTCGCATCCTGTCACTAAACAGGAATTCGGCATCCTTGTCAATGAAGAGTTGCGGGCCATCGCACCGCAGAGTTGTTTTGCGTATTAAGAGTGTAGAAATGATAGTCACTGTGGGTGCGGATATGATGAAATGCTGTGCATGCCCGCCCCTGTAACTGCACGTTATTTAACCGCTAGTGCATAAAATAACGGCAGCTGCCTAATTGTGGCGCATATGATGCATTTCAGCTGCTCAATTCTGTGGCCTGTCAAGAGTGATGCCGCATCGCTCAAAATATTGTGCCACTATATTAAGCAATGGAGGGTATCATGACGATGCAGCTCGACGAGAAGTTGGAAGGAGTTTATCAGGATGTCCTGAAGCGAAATCCGGGTGAGGTTGAATTTCACCAGGCTGTCCGTGAGGTTCTCGAATCTTTGGGACCGGTCATGGTGAAACACCCCGAGTACATGGAGCGCAAGATCATCGAGCGGATCTGCGAGCCTGAGCGCCAGATCATCTTCAGAGTGCCCTGGCAGGACGACAAAGGGCGGGTGCACATCAACCGCGGCTTCCGCGTCGAGTTCAACAGTGCCCTTGGACCTTACAAGGGCGGCCTTCGTTTTCACCCCTCCGTCTACCTCGGTATCATCAAATTCCTCGGGTTCGAGCAGATATTCAAGAACTCGCTCACCGGCATGCCCATCGGCGGTGGCAAAGGCGGGTCCGACTTCGATCCCAAGGGGAAGACGGACGACGAAGTGATGCGCTTCTGCCAGAGCTTCATGACGGAACTCTATCGCCACCTGGGCGAGCACACCGACGTACCTGCCGGCGATATCGGCGTGGGTGGCCGGGAAATCGGCTACATGTTCGGCCAGTACAAGCGGATAACCAACCGCTATGAAGCTGGTGTCCTGACCGGTAAAGGCCTCAGCTGGGGCGGTTCTCTCGTTCGTCCCGAAGCGACCGGTTACGGTGCCACCTTTTTCATCAACGAAGCGCTCAAGGTCCGCAAGGAATCCTTTGACGGCAAGGTCTGCCTTGTTTCCGGTTCCGGCAACGTGGCGATCTACACCATCGAGAAGATCCACCAGCTCGGCGGTCTGTGCGTTGCCTGCTCCGACTCCAACGGCGTCATCTATCACGAGAAGGGTCTGGACGTGGAGCTGATCAAGCAGCTGAAAGAGGTCGAGCGTCGTCGTATCCAGGACTACGCTACCTACCACAAGGATGCCAAGTATATCGCCAACGGCAACATCTGGGAGATCCCCTGCCAGGTGGCGATGCCGTCCGCAACCCAGAACGAGATCAATGGCAAGGATGCCAAGACCCTGGTCAAGAACGGCTGCATCGCGGTTGGCGAAGGTGCCAACATGCCGACCACCCCTGAAGGCGTCAAGGTCTTCCTCGATGCCAAAATTTCCTACGGTCCGGGTAAGGCCGCAAATGCCGGCGGGGTTGCAACCTCTGCCCTGGAGATGCAGCAGAACGCCAGCCGCGATTCCTGGAGTTTCGATTTCACCGAAAAGAAACTCGAAAACATCATGGTCGGTATCCACAAGCTCTGTTATGAAATCGCCGAAGAATATGGCGCTCCGGGCAACTACGTACTCGGTGCCAACATTGCCGGCTTTATCAAGGTGGCTGACGCCATGGTCGCCCATGGCCTGATCTGATCGCAACGTCCTGCAGGCACATCAGATGCGGGGTGCCTTAATTGGTACCCCGCATCTTTTTCGCCGGCATGATACCCTTGAGTTTCACACTCTTTTTGCTTGACAGCAACCGGTGCATGAAGTATATAAACAATCCGTTCTGGCGCAGATCCGCAGCACAGATAGGCGCCTCCCTCTTTGGTTCGCCAAGGAGGTTTTTTGTGTCAGTAACAACCAGGTTCGGCGGTGTAGCTCAGCTGGTTAGAGCATACGGCTCATATCCGTAGTGTCCGGGGTTCAAGTCCCTGCACCGCCACCATTTAATATAACTAGCTGAAAATGCTAGTTATTAAGCGCAGACCCCTCATCTGATACACAATCTGATACACAAATCAGAGAGTGCAGATGAGGGGTTTTTTGCGTTTGCGGGGCAACACGTACGATTTCCGTTGCAGGGTTGTCGGCTCTCCGCGATGTGTCGCTGGAGCTTCAGGAGGAGGTGTACCGGCGGGGGGGCTATTTGTGCACACCGGCGAGATAGGCGTTCACCTTGTTGCGGAGCGCGGTGACGTCTCCCTTGCAGATATATCCCTGTGCCCCATGGGCAGCCACGAGTTCGCGCAGGGTCTCTTCGTCATTGGATGAATAGAAGACGATGGGCGTCTGCAATTCCGCACAGAGCGGTTTGATGATGTCGGTGAGGTTTGCCCCGGAGAGCGCCGGCATGTTCACGTCGAGCAGCAGCAGGTCCGGCTTGACAGCCTTTATTCTGGAGGTGGCCCCAAAGGAGCCCTGATGCGTGACTACGTCGATCCGGCTGCTGCTGAGGAGTTCGCTTGTCGTATAGAGGTGGATGTCGTCGTCATCGATTACCATCACGGTCTGTTTATGCTGCATGGCTCTGCTCTCCTTCTGTTTCGATCTGTTTGAGCGGCAGCGACAGGCTGAATGTCGAGCCGCAGCTGTAGGTGCTGCTGACGGAAATGGTCCCGCCGAGGAGTTTTGCGAGGTTCCTGCTGATTGTCAGGCCGAGACCGGTCCCTTCGTGGGTTTTGGTCGAGGCATCCTCGACCTGGCCGAAGGCGCTGAATATCAGGTTGAGGTCCTCTTCCCTGATGCCGATGCCGGTGTCGCGGACCCGGAATTCCATGCCGTTGTCGAGGATGGAGAGACCAATCTCTATGGAGCCGCGATCGGTGAACTTTGCCGCGTTGCTGGTCAGGTTCGTCATGATCTGCCGCAGTTTGATCGGGTCCGTTGAGATCATGACCGGTTCAACGGGCACCACGACATCCACGTTGACCGGTTTGGTCCCAACGAGAATGCGGGTTGTCTCGGCGATCTCGGAGAGCAGCGGTCCCGGATCGACCAGCTGGTGCGCCACTTCCATCTTTCCCGCTTCCATCTTGGAGAGGTCGAGGATATTGGTGATGACCCCCCTGAGGTTCGTTGCCGTTGAAATCATGAAGGTCAGGCGTTCTCGCACTTGTTCCATCGATCCCTGTTCAGAGGCTATCCGCAGCAGTTCGGCCAGGCCGATGATGGCGTTGACCGGCGAGCGGAGTTCGTGGGTGACATTGGCCAAAAACTTCGTTTTTACCTGGTTGATCCTTTCCAGTTCCTGCGCCCGGGCAGTTGCCAGCTCTTCCAGGAGGACGCTCCGGGAGAGGGCGTTACTCTGCTCGATAACGAGCTGTTTGACTGACAGGAGGCCAAGGTACGTCCCGTCTGCGCGTGTGACGATGATCTCGTCATAGGTGTTCTCCGGCGACCTGGCAAAGGCCTTGTCGATTACCTCGTCGAGCTGTTCGTCGTCGAAAACGACCAGAGGGGCGGTGTCGGCTATGGAGATGATCGGCTGCCTGGCATAGAGTTCATTGCCGAATCTGCGGGAGAGGGTGAAGAACAGCTTTGTCCGCGTTATGAGCCCCTGAGGCTTCTTCCCGTCGATCACGGCCAGTGCTTCCAGGTTGGGGGTGCTGAAAAAGAGGTCGGAAACCGCACTCACGACAGTTTGGGGCGCAACCCGTTCGCTGGAGCTGATGAGGCCCCCGACCGGGATCGTGCTGTTCTGGGTAGAATGTTCCTGCACTCTGCTCTCCCGATTTCGATGCTGGTCTGTCGTCCTGCCGGTGCGGCACCTTCTGCCGGGCCGAAAGACCAGCTCCTCGTGCTCTAAGGCGTATCGTCGCTCTGCTTGGGGGCTTGAGTTACAATTGTGTGAATTCTGCAGGCAGGACGGCCTTCTGCATCGAGCAACCATCTGAATCCCGATAATTTCAGAATCTGGTGCGGGCCAATAAATATTCTGATATATATTCTCCATGTGGTGGAGTCTATCCTACGCACACATTGGGGACTGCAGTGAATTCTGAACTCGAAAAAATGGATCGTTTCGTACAAGCCGAAGGTGCGTTGATCCGCAAGGTCGTCTCTGCGGTGGAGACAGTCATTGTCGGCCAGCAGCAGCTTTTGGAGCGCATTCTCGTGGCCATGCTCGCCAATGGGCATATCCTGATCGAGGGAGTGCCCGGACTTGCCAAGACCACGGCGGTCAAGACACTGGCCCGGCTGGTCGATGCCCGTTTCCAGCGGATCCAGTTCACCCCGGATCTCCTCCCTGCCGACCTGGTCGGTACCCTCATCTACAACCCGCGCGAGGGGGTGTTCACGACCAGGAAAGGCCCCATCTTCGCCAACATCGTGCTGGCGGACGAAGTGAACCGGGCGCCGGCCAAGGTCCATAGCGCCCTGCTGGAAGCGATGGAGGAGCGGCAGATAACCATCGGCGAGACCACCTATCCCCTCGATGGCCTGTTCATGGTGCTGGCCACCCAGAACCCGATCGAGCAGGAAGGGACCTATCCGCTCCCTGAGGCCCAGATGGACCGGTTCATGATGAAAACGTCCATTACCTATCCCTCGTGGGACGAGGAGCGGGAGATCATCCGCCGATCGGCCCATGCATCGCCGCTGCCGGACGTGCAGCCGCTGCTCCATCCGCCGGACATCCTCCATTTGCGCTCCGTTGTGGATGCAATCTACCTGGACGAGAAGATCGAGCAGTACATTCTCGACATCGTCTTTGCCACTCGCGACCCCTCCCGGTGCGGGCTTGAACGGTCCGCACACTACGTCGAGTTCGGTGCCTCGCCCCGCGCCAGCATCTATCTGGCCATGGCCTCCCGTGCGCTGGCGCTCATCCGCGGCCGGGCGTATGTGGTGCCCCAGGATATCAAGGATATCGCGCCCGACATCCTCAGGCACCGGATCATCCTCAGCTACGAAGCTGCGGTGGATGCCATTTCCACCGACCATCTGATTGCCGATATCCTGGCGAACATCAGAGTTCCCTGACCGTGCAGCTACCAGACCCTGGACATGCCTGCAGCCAGGGCAAAGAGGTGCGCCGGCTGCAGATAACAGCCTCCCGTCTTGCCACGGCCATCTTCACGGGTGAATACCGCAGCGCCTTCCGCGGACGCGGCATCGAATTCGACCAGGTTCGGGAGTACCAGCCGGGTGACGATGTCCGTTCCATCGACTGGAATGTGACGGCACGCCAGGGGTGCCCGTTCGTCAAGCGGTTTGTGGAAGAGCGTGAACTTACACTCATCATGCTCATCGATCGTTCCCCATCCATGGATTTCGGCACTGTCAGATCCACCAAGCTCCGGACAGCGACAGAGGCGGCTGCTCTCCTGGCATTTGCCGCGCTTCGCTCCAACGACAGAACCGGGCTTCTCTCTTTGGGCGACGGCAGCCTTCGTTATCTGGGCCCCGGAAAGGGGAAACGACACACCCTGCGGCTGGTCAGGGAGGCCATGACGCCGGAAATCGCGCCGCTTGAGGGGCGTGGCCTCATGGAAGCGATCGATCACCTTCATCGTCTGCTCAAGGGGAGGGCTGTTGTCTGCATCTTCTCCGACTTCATCGAACCGCTGCCGTTCCGTTCCCTTGCATCCCTGGCGGCCCGTCACGATGTCATAGCGGTCGCGCTGAGCGATCCGGCGGAACATGAACTGCCGGATGCCGGGCTGGTGATGCTCGGCGACCCGGTGACGGGTACGAGCGTCTGTCTGGATTCCAGCGACCGGGCGACCCGCGAAGGGTACCGTCTTCTGACCGAATCGAGGCGGCTTGCACGAAAGCAGGAGATAGTGCGCGCCGGCGCCGGCTATCTCGACCTCGGCACCCAGGTTTCACCCCTGCATGCACTGATCGGATATTTCCGGGACAGATGCCGCGGGAGGAGGCCATGAGAAGGCTGATGCGTGCTCTTGCCTGCATGTTGACCCTGTTTGTCGCCGCAACAGCCATTGCAACAGCTACGGACGGGCCATCCGCCGATATCCACGACATTCGGGGGCCTGTTCGTCCCTCCGGTCTCCCTCCGTTTGCGGCCTCTGCCGCCATCCTGATCCTGGCTGCAGGGGTACTGCTCTTCCGCCTGCCCGGACGAAAGGGGAGGGATTCCCTGCCCGATGCCGCAGCCGACCCCCTTCTTGCCGAACTGCTTGCCCTGCGGGACGCACATCAGCGCGGGGAACTGACCGATTCTCTGCTGTTCGAGCGGCTTTCCCAACTGCTCCGTTCCCTCTTGCCGGCCGAAAACCGCCCATCGCTGACGGGCCGGGAACTGATCGAGGGGGCGCGGGGGATCGTCCCCGAGGAGGCGCTCGGCACAATGGCACTGCTGTTTGACCGCTGTGACAGGGTCCGCTTCGGCGGCGTTGCGCCGGGGAAGGGTGATGCTGACACTGCCCTCGATGATGCCCTGGGTGTCGCCCAGAACCTGACGGGGGTAGGCCGGTGACCTTCCACGATCCCCACCTGCTCTGGCTGCTGTTCGTCCCGGTGCTGATCCTGGTCGCCGGCAGCGGAAGGCCCCCCCGAGCCATCCGCTTTCCCGCAGCGGAGTCGATGCAGGCGCTCGGCAACTCCCCGCGGGTAAGGCTTTCCCGCCTGCTGCCGCTGCTTCGCGTCCTGTCGCTGTTGATTGCCATTAGTGCCCTTGCCCGCCCGCAACTGCTGAACAGCGTCACCACTGTCACCTCGAAGGGGATCGATATCGCCCTTGCACTGGACCTGTCGACCAGCATGCTGGCCGTCGATCGCGGCACACCGGAGCGGGACGGAAGCCGGCTCGCCATTGCGAAGCGGATCGCCGGTGATTTCGTCTCCCGTCGGCAGGGGGACCGGGTTGCGGTCGTCGCCTTTGCCGCCAGGGCCTATCCGGTTGCGCCCCTTACCCTCGACCATGTCTGGCTTCGCAGCGCAATTGCGCGGCTTGAGGCAGGAAGCGTCGAAGATGGCACCGCGCTGGGCGACGGTCTGCTTGCGGCGATCAACCGTCTCCGCTCTTCCCCGGCCGAAAGCAGGACCGTCATCCTCGTGACCGACGGCAGGTCCAACACCGGCGGTCTGACCCCTTCTGCTGCGGCTTCCGTTGCTGCCGCTCTGGGCATCAAGGTCCATACCATAGGCATCGGTGGGGAAGGGGGGGCGCTCTTCCCGGTGGAAGACCCCCTGGGGGGGCAGGTCTGGCGCAAGATCAGCGCTGACCTGGATGAACCGGTGCTCAGGAAGATTGCATCCGTTACCGGCGGGGAATATTTCCGGGCCGATGGCGCGGAGTCGCTGCAGACGGTATTCCAGGAGATCGACCGCCTGGAAAAGAGGAAGATCGAAGAAAAACAGGGGCAGAGTGTCCGGGAGCTGTTCCCGTATCTGCTCACCGCCGCCCTCTGCCTCATGATGCTCGAACAGCTGCTGCTCTCCGGTCGGCTCGGGAGGTTGCCCTGAGATGGAGTTTGCCGCGCCTCTCTACGGACTGCTCGTTATTCCGGTGCTTCTGGTGTTGCTATTCAGGCTGCGTACCGAGCGGAAACGGACGGAGGACCTTTGCCGGTTTGCCGAGCCGCACCTGTTACCGGGGCTGCTCGGCCGCCAGGGGAGGCCCGGACCGCTTGTCCGCCTGCTGCTGCCGGCCCTGACCATGCTGCTGCTGGTTGCGGCGCTCATGCGCCCGCAATGGGGTATCGTGGAGGAGGAGCATTGCCGGACGGGCATTGATCTGCTCTTTGCCATCGATCTTTCGCGCAGCATGCTTGCGGACGATCTCTCGCCGTCGCGGCTTGCGGTCGCCAAACTGGCCGTTGCCCGGGCAGTGGCGTCGTCTCCCGCGGACAGGATCGGGATCGTGGGATTTGCCGGCAGCGCCTTTACCGTCTGCCCCTTTACCACGGATCAGCAGATGGCCCTCAGGATGCTTGACGAACTCGGCACCGACACGCTCCCCAAGGGGGGGAGTTCGCTGGTCGCGGCGCTCGGCGAGGCGGGGAAGGCTTTCCGCGGCACGCCGCAGGGGGGAAGGCTCCTGGTGCTCATGAGCGATGGCGAAGACCATGCCGGCGGCATCGACCCTGCCCTGGTCGAGCTCCGCCGGCAGGGGGTCGTGACCCTTGCCGCGCTGGTCGGCACACCCGCGGGCGGTCTGATGCCACTGCCCGACGGGACCTTTGTCAAGGGAAGGGATGGGGCGGTTGTGAAGAGCAGGGCGGACCTCGCATCGCTGAAGCTGATCGATCCGTCAGCAGCACCGGTCAACGCGGATGGAAGCGGCCTGAGCGAACGGATGATGCAGCTTCGCGTTACCTTGCGCCATACGGAGCAAAAGCAGCGCAGGCAGAGGCTGGCGGAGCGCTATGCCGTGCCGCTGTCCGCCGCTCTGCTCATCTCCTGCCTGGGTTTGTTCCTTTCGGGCAGAAGGTCAGCGCCATGAAACGATTCCTTGCGGTCATACTCCTTGCCGCCCTGGCCGCGGCGCTCTTTTACGACGGCATGCAATGGCGCCTGCGGCGGGCAGATCGGTTCTTCGCCGCAGGGGATTACCCGGCTGCCCTCGCGATCTGGTCTTCTCTCGTCAGGTCCCCTCTAAAGGGCGAGCCAGCGCTTCTCAACAGCGGCGCAGCCGCCTACCGGATGGACAACTATTCCGCGGCTGCAGGGTATTTCCGCGCCAGCTCCGAAACTGACGACAGGGACCTCCAGTGGATGGCGCTCTACAATCTCGGTACAACCGACATCCGGCTCGCGGAACGGCGAACGGCGAACGGCAGGGCAGAACGCCACCTCGAAGCTGCAGTGACGCATCTGGAGCGTGCCCTGTCGCTGCATCCCGGCGAGGGAGCGGTGCTGGCCAATCTGCAGTCGGCCCGGATGCGCCTGGCCGCCATTCGGCTCCGAACGGAAGAGAAAAAGGGAGACGCCCCTCGTGGCGCCAACGCGCAGCAGCGTGCACCAGAGGATGCTGCAGGAAAGCGGACCGGACAGAGAGACCCGGCCAAGGATGGCGCGCACCCCGGAAAGGCTACCGACATGGACTCCGAGGGAGCAAGGCGGCCGGCTGCCATGGACAGAAACCAGGCGCTCCGGCTGCTCGACGAGGCGAGGGGGAGGGAGTCGCTCCGCTCCGCAACGCCTTCTTCCTCGGACGGGAAAAGTCTGTCCCCCCCAGAAAAGAACTGGTGAGGCGATGCGGGCACTGAACGTCATAAAATCCAGTCTGTTGCGCATGCGGAATTTGTTGATACCGCTGGCCCTTGTGCTGTCAGCCGTTGTGTTGGTTCCGCACGCTCTTGCCGCCGGCAATCCGCAGGATGGGCTCGCACTCGGCCTCGATCTCGCCAGCACGCGGGTCTATGCCGGCGAGACAGTGTCGCTTACGGTCAGGCTCCGGAACTCCGGTCGCACCATCCGCAATGTCGGATATCCGCGCATCGAGACGCACGGGCTCCCTGCCGTTGTGCCGGGGGCTGCCGAACCCCGGCAGGGGGAGGGGGAGAGCGCTCAGGTCTTCGGCTTCAGCGGGACGGTAACCCCGGACAAGGCCGGGACCTTCCTGATCGGGCCTGCCCGCCTGGATTGCGAAGTTATGGAGGCAGCGCAGGGGAGTTCCGCCTTTTTCGGCGGCGTCGAGCCGCGCACGGTTTCGCTGGTTTCCGAACCGGTCAGCCTGACTGTGCTCCCGCTCCCTGCAGCAGGCCGTCCGGACACTTTCAGTGGGGCTGTCGGCAGCTTCACCATGAATGTCGTCGCTAAACCTGACTCTGCCGTGGTTGGCGATCCTCTGACGATCACCGCCGTCATCGGCGGCACGGGCAATCTCACGTCCGCTGCCTGCCCCAGCCTGGCAGGAGGCGGTTTCAGGAGCTACCCCGTGCGGGCTTCACAAACCGATGGCCAGCTCCGTTGCGAACAGGTGCTTGTTCCCGATCACCCCGGCCCGGTCCCTCCGGTCGTCTGGTCTTACTTCGACCCGCAGTCCCAGAGCTACCGCACCCTTACCGCCAGCGTGCCGATTCGTGTCTCACCGCCGCAACGGTCTGCTGCCGGGCTGCCGGATGCGACGTCAAAGGCGCCTCTTTCCCGGTCCCTGGCCCGGCCCGGTCCCGCGTCCGCCTGGTTCATCCTCGTTCCCCTCCTGCTGCTGGCCCCGCTTTCCTTCCTTCTCTGGCGGAAGCGCCGCGCAGTGCCGTCCGCATCCTGCCACCCAGCCGACCTGGCTTCTCTTATGGCCCAGGTCGAGCAGGCGTTTGCGGCTGGAGATGTCGAGAAATTTTACAGTTGCCTCTTCATACTGGTGCAGCATCTGGCTGCAGCGGATTGTGAAGTTGATCCCCAGTCGGTCACCGGTACACACCCTTCAAATGAGAGCCTGAGCAGACTGTTGTCCCACTGCGACGAGGTGAGATACGGTGGTCGCGTCCCTTCATGCCGGCAAATAGAATCTGATTTGAAACAGGTGAAAGACATTTTCGGCTCAAAACAGTCATTTCTGTAAGGTATCCCGTCTTTGATCAACAGCGGCCAATCCGGAAAAGATTAAATGATATAACATTGTTAAAGCATGCGGCCTCCTCCCCCTTGCTCCCCTTCTTGTCGGAAAAATTTACAGATATAAGTAGATATCCAATAAAAGCTTAGTAAAACAAAGGGTTATAGTTGGTATTATTCCTGCTATCTATGCATAACCCTTGGTTTGTTTTCATTTGTCCGGTTGCGACCCGGTTCCTGTTGCAGGATCGATGGTGCGGAAGTGTCGGCAGCAAGGCAGTCGTATCAACGAATATTCCCATGTCATGACTTTCTTTTCACTATTCTTGTGGAGGTTCCCCATGAAGCCGTGCAGATCAAGATGGTTGGCCGTAGTGAGTTTGCTGGTGCTGCTGTTGGCCTGCGTCTCCTCCGTCTCTTACGGGCTCTATACCACCGACTGTTCGGGCAACTTCGAGGTAAAGACCGTCTTTGACAAGAACGATACGGTCTGCGTATCGGGTATGGCGCTATCCAAGATCAACCTGTACGACATTTACCCCTGCACCGATGCCTATATCATGGACAACCGCATCTGGAGCGGCGGCGAAACCCTGGCCGACGTCATGGGATCGGAAAACCGGCTCTGCAATTATATTCAGGGCGGCTTTCTCGATGAGGTCATCGCCCTCCCTCCTCTGAAGGTCGGCAAGTACGACGTGGTTTTCGATAACGGCGACGCAAAGTTCGGCGCCGGGGACCAGGTTGAAAATGCCGGTGCCGGATACCTGTTCGAGGTCGTTGACCTCGGCCACCCGGCTGTGGATTCGTCGGCACTCAAGAGCGCGGCCCAGGGGATATCCCAGGGCTACTCCGATTCCATCGACCAGTGGAATGCAGCCTGCAACATCCTCGACGCCCTCGGCGGTGCGCTCAGCCTCATGTCGGGCGACGTGGTCGGAGCGGCCATCGGCGTTATCGGCAACATCACCGGCATCCCCACCGACTACAACGGTGCGGTAATCGCCCAGGCCACCGCCCTGATCGGCGGGTTCGACAAGAATGCCACGCCGCAGAAGGCATCCGGGATCTACGGCAACATCGCCAAGCACTGGTACGACCTCTATGAAGATCCGCCCGATGCCAACTTTACCGTGCTGGCGCCGCTCGATTTCTCCGCCCTCAATGCCGAACTGGCGGCCCAGTCCGTTGCCGGCTCTTATCCGTTTCAGGTCAAGGGGACCGACCCCCGGGAGGCGGTGCTGATCAAGATTGCCAACCGTTCGGTCGAGCAGGCGGTACTGGTCAAGGCGCTGCGCCAGTCCTACGAGAAGTACCAGGGAGCGGTTGCAGTATCAAATTATGAGTATGCCTTCCGCCAGATAGAGCAGGCACGACAGTACGGCCAATGGCTGGCCGCCAACCTCGACGCCATGAAGGGCGACCTGCAGAACGTGAAAACGGTCTTCGGGTTTTACGGCACAGCGGACAAGATCTACCACGTAGCCGACCTGCAGTCCCTGAAAGACCGTGTCACCGCAACCGGTCTCACTGCCGACGAGATCCAGTCGCTGAAGAATGTTGGTTTCAGCGACAGCCGCATCGATCTCCTTACACAGTATGTCAAGGCAATCAGGGTGCCGGCAGCGGACTTCTCGCTGTCGGGTTCCGTAAACAATCTCACCGCAGGTATCGATACGGCAATTCCGGCGGTTCAGACCTTCAACGCCAATGCACTGGCAACAATGAACAACCTTGTGACCGAATTTACCCCGCACCACCCGGTTGCTGATGCCGGCGGTCCGTACATCGGCGTGACCGGCACCCAGATTACCCTCAATGGTGGCGGCTCTTCCGACCCCGATGTGGGCGATACACTGACCTATGCATGGGACTTGAACGGCGACGGGATCTTCGGTGATGTCGCCGGTGTTACAGCCCTGCACACCTGGACAACGCCGTTCTCCGGTCTCATCGGCCTCCAGGTGACCGATTCCACCGGCAACAGCGCCATCGGTTATGCCCAGGTCGTCATCTCGACTAACAACGCGCCGCCTGCCATCTCAGCATTCGCTCCGGCATCGAGCAGCCCGAGCGCGAGCGTGCTGCAGCCGCTTTTCTTTACGGTATCCGCGTCCGATCCGGACGGCGATCCGCTGACGTATGAGTGGTCCGTGGACGGTACCTTCGTCGCAACCGGCACCAGCTTCACCCTGACCCCCGGCGCAACGGAAAGCGGCACCAAGGTCGTGCTGGTAACGGTGCGCGACAACAACCCCGCCAGCCGCGACACAATAGAAGGCAGGGTCGTGAGGATCTATTCCGATGCGGACAGCGACGGCTATGATTCCTCCGTGGACTGCAACGACAACGACTCTACCGTCCATCCGGGAGCCGTCGAGATCCTCGGCAACGGCAAGGACGACGACTGCAACCCGGCGACACCCGACATCCTCTGCGGCGGCCTGCCGCCGACGGCTTTCTACCTCGATGCGGACGGCGACGGCTATGGCAACCCGGCAGCGGTCGTCTATGCCTGCTCCGCACCGGACGGTTACGTCGTTGACGGCACCGACTGCAACGACGCCGACCCGGCCGTCCACCCCGGTGTCACCGAGGTCTGCAATGGCAAGGACGACAATTGCAGCGGCCAGATTGACGAAGGGGTGAGCCTCACCTTCTACCGCGACGCCGACAGCGACGGCTATGGCGATCCGCTGGCAGCGCTGCAGGCCTGTTCGGCGCCGGTGGGGTACGTGACGAATAATACCGACTGCCTCGATACCAATGCCGCTGTCAACCCAGGCGCTGCGGAGATCACCTACGACGGCATAGACAACGACTGCAACCCGCTCACCTTCGATACGGTCGATGCCGACGGCGACGGCTACCCGAGCAGCGTCGACTGCAACGACAGCGATCCGCTGGTCAACCCCGGCCGGCGCGAAGTGCTCCACAACGGCAAGGACGACGACTGCAACCCGGCCACCATGGACAACTGGTCGAAGAGCTTTGTCCTCGGCATCGACGACGCCTCATGGATCTATTACGCCAAAAGCAATGGCGACGGCACCTTCAGCAATTACCGGACCCTCGATTATCTCGGCAGCGGGACCTCGCGCGGCATTGCCATCGAAGACTTCAACAACGACGGATTCCTCGATTTCGTTGCCGGTCGCGGCAACGGTTCCATCTATCTCTTTCTCAATGATGGTACAGATACCTTTACCAACAGCGGCGTTGTCGGCACCCATCCGAACCCGAGCGGCTATATCATGGACATGGCGGCCGGCGATTTCAACAACGACGGGTTACCGGACTTCATCGCCAACGGCAACACCAACGTCCTTGCTCTGTTCCTGAACGACGGCAAGGGCGGGACCACCCGGTCGACCATAACCCTTCCCAACACCGGCCGCGGGCTCGACGTTGCCGACTTCAACGGCGACGGCAACCTCGACTTCGCCGTCTCCTTCTACGGCACCAACAATGTCTGGGTCTACCGCGGCAACGGAGCGGGCGGATTCACCGGCGGCGTGGTCGGCACCGCCACAACCTCGGCAAACGACAACTACGCCCTGGCAGCCGCGGATTTTGACAACGACGGCAAGACGGACATCATCGTCGGCGGCAGCTCCAATGGCGATACCTATTTCTTCAAGGGGAACGGCGACGGCACCTTCCTGGCCGGCGTCCTGGTACCGACCCTGGATACGGACAACTACCACAATGCGATAGATGCCTACGACCTGAACAATGACGGCAAGGTGGACATCGTCATGGGGAATTACAACTCCAACAACAGGCTCTGGTTCTATCCCGGCAACGGCGATGGCACCTTTGGCACCCGGACCGCGATCAGCCCCGGCGGCACCCGCTCAAGCCTCTTGTCGGCAGCGGCGCCGCCGGTTGCCACCAAGGTGGCGGGGGCTCCCTTCGCGGTCGTCAACCCGAAGGCTCAGTCGGTGGCCGTCGGCTCGCCGGCATCGCTCGACGGTCTCTTCTCTTACGATCCCGACGGCTCCATCGCAGCCTATGCCTGGAAATTCGGTGACGGCGGGACCGCTGCCAATGCGACGGTCTCCCATCCCTTCGCCACCGAAGATCGTTACCTGACCAGCCTGGTGGTGACCGACAATGACGGCCACGCAGCAACCGATACTGCGATAGTGAAGGCGCTCGGCGCGCTGCCGGTGGTCAATGCCGGCGGACCCTACTCGGTCGGCGAGGCCCAGGCGAGCAGCGGCCGCTATTCGGTCGTGCTCGACGGCTCCGCATCCAGCGACGATGGCGGTATCGCCAGCTACGAGTGGGATTTCGGCGATGGCCTTACCGACGATTTCAACGACGGCAATACCATTGGCTGGAACCCGCTCCAGGGGACCTGGACGGTCGATAACGGCAGCTACCGGCAGACCAACGCCACTATCGACCGCTCCGACACCTTGACCGGCAATGTCAAATCGGGCGATTACACGGTGGAGGCCGATGTGATGCTTCTGGCCGGTACCGGTCAGGAAGCCCAGCTCATCTTCCGCGGCATTGACCAGAACAACCACTACGAACTGATCTTCAGGGGGAGGGGCTATAATGACATGCTCTTCTACCGCTGGATCAACGGCGGCGCGTCAAACCTCGCCTCAGTGGGGCTCGGTTTCGTTCCACAACTGAACACCTGGTACCACCTCAAGGTTGAGGCCTACGGCAGCAGCTTCCGCTGCTACCTGGACGGTTCGCTGATGCTCGTAGTCAACGATTCCAGCCTGCCCACCGGCAGAGTCGGCTTCTCCACGTACTATTCGGACGCCCGGTTCGACAATCTCAAGGTGACATCACGGGGGACCGGTGCGAACCCGACCCACCTCTATGCCGAGGGGAGCTACACGGCAACCCTGAAGGTGACCGACAAGGTCGGGCAGACCGCCACGGCCACTGCCCCGGTGACTGCGGCCAAGGGTACCCCGCCGGTGGCCGATCCGGGCGGTCCGTATCTCCTGGATGAGACCCTGGCCAACCAGAACAGGTGGACCGTTTACTTTGACGGTTCCGGCACCACCGACGACACGGGAATCGAATCGTATTCATGGAACTTCGGCGATGGCAGCGCCCTCGGGACCGGTCAGAAGCCGAGCCACGTCTATACCGGCGTCGGCACCTACACTGTCACACTGACCGTCATCGACCGTGCCGGCCAGAGCAATACGGCGTCGACTACCGTTACCACCTCGGGGAATGCTCTGCCGGTAGCGAATCCCGGCGGTCCCTACACCGTGAACGAAGACCAGGTCGTCAACAAACACTGGACCATCAACGTGGATGCCGCTACGTCCACGGATGATGTCGGCATCTGGAAATACGAATGGAACTTCGGCGATGGCACGGCCGTGGTAACGACCGCGACCGCCACCCACACCTATGCCGTTCCCGGCACCTTTACCGTGACCCTGAAGGTCACGGACCACGCCAACCAGTCCCATACCGCCACAACCACGGCATCGGTGGTGACGACCGGCGCACCGACTGCCAATGCCGGCGGACCCTATGTCACCGAGCCGAACATGCCGGTTGTCTTCGACGGCACGGCGTCCACCGACAATACCGGCATCTTCTCCTACGCGTGGAACTTCGGTGACGGCACCACCGGCAAAGGGGCGCAACCGATCCATACCTATTCTTCGACGGGCAGCTATCCCATCACCCTGACGGTGCAGGATGCAGCACTGCAGACCGCAACCGCAACCGCGACGGTAACGGTGGTGGTCGGAAATCCGCCGGTTGCCAATGCCGGCGGTCCGTATACTGCCAATGTGGGTGCGCCTGTACGCCTCAACGGTTCGGCATCGACGGACGATTACGGCATCGCCTCCTACCAGTGGACTGTCGGCTCTTCCAGCGTCCTGATCGAGGACGCCTTTACCGGCACGGTCATCGATACGGGGAAATGGCTCTTCCCCACCTCCGGGGTAACCCAGAACAATGCCGTCACCCTGACCGGAAGCAGCGGCTGGGGGTCTCGCTACCTGTTCAGCAATACCGATTTCACCCTTGACGGGACAGCCGTCCTGGCGGGCCAGATCACGCAAACCGCTGGCGGCTACCTGATGTTCGGTTTCAAGAATACCACCACCAACTTCAGCTATGAACAGATGCCGTATGCCCTTTATTTCAACAACGGCGGGCTGTATGTCTACGAAAACGGCTCCAACCGCGGCCAGTTCGGGTCCTATGCCTCCAACACCGCCTACGATGCAAGGATCGAGCTGAAGACCTCAGTAACTGGTGGGGTCAATGGGGCACGCTATTACTACAAGCCTGCTTCCTCAACGGTCTGGACTCTGCTGTACGACTCTTCTTTTGTCCCCTCGTCCATGTCGTTCAAGGTAGGGGCTTCCTATTACAGCGGTACTTTTGTCATCGACAACATCGTTCTCTCTGCCGGCACCCAGACGCTGTCGGGTGAAAAGCCGATCATCATACCGATTGCTGCCGGGACTCTGCCTGTGCAGCTGACCGTTACTGATGGCGCTGGTCAGACCAGCACGGCATCGTCCACTCTGACAGTCAGCAGCGATCCGCTGGTCATCACAGCCCCCTGGCAGTTCACCGGCGGGATAGAGGTGCCGCACGACACCTGGAGCGGCGAAGAGGTGATCCTCAAGGCGGTGGTGAAGTCGGGCAAGACGCCGATCACCTATGTGTGGGATTTCGGCGACGGTACCTCTTCCACTCCGGCAACGGTGACCGACAGCTACAACCTCTCTGCAAAGCATACCTATACCGCTGCCGAGGGGACGCCGATCACGGCCCGCATAACCGTGACCGATGCCGACGGCAGGAGTTCCTCTGACCTCTATCCGATCATCATCCGCGCCAAGACGCTCAGCGTGGAGGTGAACAAGGCGGTCGACGATGGGCTCTGGTATGTGCACACGACGCAGAACCGCAGCAACGGCAGCTGGCAGAGCAGCGGCTATACCACTGGGTACTATTCTTCGCCGACCGCCTCTGCCATCCATTCCATGGAGATCAACGGGCATCTCGAAGTGGGCGATTTCAGCAACGACCCCTATGTTGAGGATGTCTGGCGCGGCATGCAGTATGTCCTGACCACCCTCAACACGGCAGCCATCGGCGATCAGGCCTATGGCGACCCCGATGCCAACGGTAACGGCTACGGCATCCAGGTCAATTCCGGCAGCCCCATTTACGAGGGCGGGCAGGTGATGATGGCCCTGGTGGCTTCCGGTACACCGACCCTGAAGGCATCGGCAGGAGGGTCCGGCATTATCGGCAGGAGCTACCGCGAGATCGTCGAGGACATGGCCGAGATGTACTACTGGGGCCAGGGTGACGACGTGTCGGGCTATGGTGCCGGCGGCTGGCGCTACGGCTGGCAGGGGCAGGCTGACAACTCCGCCAGCCAGTGGGCGGCACTCGGCTTCGAGGCTGCCGAGGAGCAGGGATGGATCAAGGTTCCCCAGTGGGTCCGTGACAGGAACACCGTCTGGCTCGCCTACAGCAGAAGCGCTGACGGCAACGGCTACGGGTATACCAGCGCGGGCAATGACGTTGCAACGACACCGTCCGGTCTTGCCCAGGTGGCGTTCGACAAGATCTCGACGACCGATATGCGCTGGAAACAGGTCGAGAACTTCCTCGCCTCCTACTGGGACAGATGGTACAACGGCTCCGGCAATTACTATGCGCTCTATGCCCTGGCCAAGGCCATGCGCACTGCCAAGCCGCAGGAGATTACCATTCTGGGCGAGGGGACGCAATATGCCCTCGACTGGTACAACGACCCGACCCGTGGGATGGCGCGCACCATCGTCAACCAGCAGGATGCCAACGGCATGTTCACCGGAGGCAGAACCGATACCGGCACCCATTGGGTTGAAGGCCCGTTCCGGACCGCCTGGGGGGTCATCATCCTGACCAAGACCCTGTTTGTGCTGCCGCCGGTGGCGGTTGCCGGCGAAAACAAGGTCTGGGGGATCGACTGGCCGCTGACCCTTGACGGTTCCAAATCCTACCACCTCGATCCGTTCCGCAAGATCGTCAAGTACGAATGGGACGTCAATGGCGATGGCGTCTACGAGTACAGCAGTGATCAGCCGACCGCAACCCATACCTATACCCAGTTGGGGACTTATAAGGTCACCCTCCGGGTAACCGACAACAACGATCCGCCCAAGTACGACACCAACTCGATCACGGTCGTGGTCGCAGTGCCGCCGCACCCGCCGGTGGCCAATCCGGGTGGGCCGTATGTCGGTTTCGTCGGCGTACCGCTGCAACTCGATGGGAGCGGATCGTACGACATCGACCCGACCGACTTCATAACGGCCTATGAATGGGAACTGGATGGGGCATACCCCTATAACTTTGCCGACGCCACCGGGGCCACGCCGACCTTTGCCTGGAATACCCCCGGCACGTACAACATCGGCCTCAAGGTGACCGACAATGGCGTTTTGAGTCCGAACAGCGAGAAACTCTCCGATACCAAATGGACGACGATCACCATCAGGCAGAACAATCCGCCGGTGGCCAATGCCGCTGGCCCCTACACTGTCAACGAGGGAGAGACGGTCGAGCTCAATGGCAGCGCGTCGTCCGACCCGGACGGCAATCCGCTTACCTACGCCTGGGATCTGGACAACGACGGCTCCTTTGAGACTGCTGGCGTCAATCCGCAGTTCAGCCGTCCCGACAACGGCACCTTCACCGTTCGGCTCAAGGTGTCAGACGGCGCCCTCGAATCGGTTGCCACGGCCACGGTAGAGGTGCTGAACGTGGCACCTGCGGTCAGCGGGCCGGCACCTGCAACCTTCAATGAGGGTGGCAGCTATGCATCGGCCGGTTCCTTCAGCGATCCGGGTGCGGACACCTGGACGGCGACCGTCGATTACGGCGACGGCACCGGCGTGCAGCCGCTGACGCTTTCCAGCAAGAGTTTCAGCCTGAACCATCCCTATCCGCAGAACGGCTCCTATACCGTGACCGTGACCGTAACGGACAAGGACGGCGCCAGCGGATCGGCAACCGCCCTGGTGACGGTGAATAACGTTGCCCCGTCGGTCAATGCCGGGCCTGATGCGACCTTGAACGATACCCGCTCCTATGCCGGCTCTGGCTCGTTTGCCGATCCGGGCGCCGACTCCTGGACGGCCACGGTGAACTACGGCGACGGAACCGGGCCGCAGCCGCTCCTGCTCAACCCGGACAAGACCTTTGCTCTTGCCCATACCTACAGCACCAACGGCAGTTTCACGGTGACGGTGACGGTGAGCGATGCCGACGGCGGCAGCGGTTCGGACACGGTCGTGGTGCTGGTCAACAACGCAGCACCGATCGTCAATGCCGGCCCCGATGCGGCGCTGCCCGAGGGGAGCCAGTTTACCAGCAGCGGTTCATTCACCGACAGCAGCTCCACCAGCTGGACTGCCACGGTTGACTACGGCGACGGTTCGGGGGTCCAGCCCCTCACCCTCAACCCTGACAAGACCTTTGCCCTGAACCACCTCTACCCGCAGAACGGGGCCTACACCGTGACGGTTGCCGTCACGGACAACGACAACGGCACGGGCAGCGACACCGCCCTGGTAACGGTCGGCAACCTGGCCCCGACGGTCAATGCCGGACCGGACGCTGCCATCGCCAGCGGCGGGACATTCACTTCAGCTGGTTCGTTCTCCGATCCGGGGGCCGATACCTGGAGTGCAACCGTCGATTACGGGGACGGATCGGGTCTGCAGCCCCTGGCTCTCAATCCCGACAAGACCTTCAACCTGGGCCATCTCTATGCCGTGCCGGGGAGCTTCCAGGTGACGGTGACGGTGCGCGACAACGACGGTTCCACCGGTTCCGATACCGCCATCGTGTCGGTCAGCACTCCGCTCTGCCTGACCACGCTCGTTGCCAGGGCCAAGACCGGCCTGGTCCAGCTTACCTGGTCGGTGACCGAGCATACGCCGACCACACAGTACGATATCTACCGGAGCACCACAGGCCCGACCTCCGGCTTCACCAAGATCCGTACCGGTTACACCAACACCTATCCGGTCTTTGTCGATTCCGGTCTGACAAACGGCATCACCTATTACTACCGGATGGAGAAGTCGCTGGCTCCGGCAGCCTCCGGGTATTGCAGCTCACGGGTTGTATCCGCGACACCAGTCGCGTTGACGAAATGATTTTTGCATGGAGACGATGGAACCATTCCCGTCTCGAACATTCCGGAGGTTGTCATGGAAAAGAATAGGTGTATTGGAATTGTTGCAGGGTTGGTCTTGTTGCTGAGCGCCGTGACTGCACAGGCACTCCCCACGAATACCCAGACGGAATTTCTGGTAAACGGTGCGAGTGCGCTTGCCGATGGCATAGATTCCGGCACCGGGCTCGGTACGCGATCGTTTACCTTTACCCAGGCAGGAAGCTACAATGTCAGGGCTTTTTTCGACCTTGATCTTTCCCTGTATACTACCGGGTTTTCGAACGAGTACGGACAGCTTTTCAATGGCAGCTCGATCAAGTCAGGACAGAGTTGGGAGGTTGACGAACCAGGTTATTGGATCGGGGATCTCTATTCCAATTTCAACGGTGCCGGGTTCGACAATACCCTCGGGACCGGAGGGGTAACGACCGACCAGTTCCCCGATGACGTGGCAGTTGGTCTGGGGTGGCAGTTCACCCTTGCAGAGGGGGAAATGGCATCACTCTATTTTACTGCGAGCGACATGGCACCGACTGCCGATCTCCTCTATCTGGCGCAGTTAGAGGCATGGGGATTGAATGATCCCGTCTACTTCTATACCGATCTGGTAATCGAGCCCGCCGGTCCGGCCCCGATCCCCGAACCCTCGACCTTTGTCCTGCTCGGTTCGGCTCTGGCCGGCCTCGGGCTGTATGCGCGGAGACGACGCGCCAACTGATCTTCATTCCCGTTCGTTTGCTCCATGAAACGGATGCACGGGGCTCCAGAAGGGCGTAGGCAGCTGCTCCCCCCTTTTGGAGCCCCTTTTGACAATTGCCTGTGCTATGCAACAATGGTACAAGTTTCCATGCCCTGTCCCGAAGGAGCTGCCATGACAAAAACCGTCGCCGCATTGCTGCTGGCCCTGATCTTCGGCCTGTCCACCCTGCTGTATGCGGAGTCTCCCCCGCAGGTTGCCGCACCGCCACCTGGCATGATGCCCCCGCCGCCGCTGCCGGGCGAACTGCCGGACCGGCACACCTTCCGGGTCTCCCCGGTGGAACAGGTGGCGCCCGGCCTCTACCGGGTGGGCGACATCCTCATCGACAAGAAGGAGCGGACGGTCTCCTTCCCTGCCGAAGTCAACATGGACAAGGGGCTCCTGGAATACGTCCTGGTCCGGACCGGCGGCAAGACCCACGAGAGCCTGCTTCGCACCAGGATAGAGCCGTACAATCTGCAGGTCGCCTGCCTGTTGCTCGGCATCGAAGGGACCGCGACGCCGTTGGCGTTCCAGGGGGCGCCTGAGACCCCCAAGGGCGATCCGGTCGCACTTTCCATCCACCTGCCAACCGGAGCCCCAATCAAACCTGAACAGTGGATGGTCAGGACCGTTGACGGCGTGAACCGCGACCTGTCGGACCTGCGCTGGGTCTTTACCGGCTCCGTGGTCACGAGCGGCCGTTTCGCGGCCCAGGCCGAAGGGTCGATCATTGCCGTGTTCCACGATCCCGTCGCCATGGTCGACAATGCCTCTGCCGGTGGTGAGAGCGACAAGATCTGGTTCGTAAAGGAAGGAACGGTCCCGCCGGTCGGAACGCCGATTACTCTGGTGATCAGGGCGATCAAATAACGATGGGAGCCTCTGCCATGAAAAAAGTGACGATCTTCTGTATTGTATCCATGCTCTGTCTCCTTCCCCTGGCTTCCGTCGCTGCCGACAAGGTGGTGGCCCGGTCGAAACCCGACATCTCCCTGAAGCTGGAGCTGGAAAACGCCATCGGCCGGGGGCTCGGCTGGCTGGCCGCGAAACAGCAGCCCGGTGGGTACTGGGCACAGCCGGAATACCCTGCATTGACCGCCCTGGCGCTGACCGCCTTCCAGGGCGACCCTTCCCGCTACTATCTGAAGAAATACGAGCCCCAGGTGAAGTCGGGCTATGCCTACCTCGTCTCCTGCGCCAGGCCGGACGGCGGCATCTACGGGAAGGACCTTGCCAATTACAATACCTCCATCTCCATGATGGCGTTGCTGGTTGCCAACAACCCGGACTACGAGCCGCTGCTCAAGAAGGGGCGGAAGTTTCTCATCGGCCTGCAGGACGATTATGGCGTGAAGGGGGTGGGGGACGATCCGCTCGACGGCGGCATCGGCTACGGCGGCACCTACAAGCATTCGGATCTCGCCAATACCACCTTTGCCCTGGAAGCGCTCTATTACAGCCGCTACCTGAAGAGCGACCTGGCCAACGATCCGGATGCCAAGGACCTGAACTGGAAGGCAGCCGTACAGTTTATCAGCCGGACCCAGAATCTCCCCGGCTCCAACGATCAGGCATGGGCCAGCGACGATCCGGCCAACAGGGGAGGATTCGTCTATTTCCCAGAAAACAGCAAGGCAGGGGAGCAGAAACTGGAGAGCGGCAGGACCGCGCTCCGTTCCTATGGCAGCATGAGCTATGCAGGGCTTCTGAGCTTCATCTATGCCCAGGTCGACCGGAACGATCCGCGGGTCAAGGCGGTCATCGAATGGCTCGGTAGGAACTATACCCTGGACGAGAATCCGGGTATGAAGAAGGAAGGGCTTTACTATTACTACCATACCATGGCCAAGGCGCTCTCCGCCGCCGGGATCGAAACCCTGACCCTCAAGGACGGCACCAGGGTCAACTGGCGTCAGGACCTTGCGCGCAGGCTCCTCGACCTCCAGCGGGAAGACGGTTCCTGGGTGAACGACAGCGGCCGCTTCTGGGAAAAGGACCCGAACCTCGTCACCAGCTATGTGACCATCGCCCTGGAGATCATCCACCGCGGACTGTAGGGACGACCATGCAGACCATCACCCAGCAGTTCAGCGTCAGTTATTCGTACCCGGTCGTTTTTTCGCGCAATGTGTTCGACCGGGAGAACCCGCTGCTCGCCGACCTGGTCGGGCAGGGGGGGTGCGGGCACAACCGCGCCCTGGTGGTGATCGATTCGGAGGTGGCGCGTCTGCAGCCCGAGCTCCTGGAACTGATCTGCCGCTATGGCGAACGGCATCTTCCGGGGCTTTCGTTCGTTGCCCCTCCCTTCGTTGTCCGGGGGGGCGAGATCTGCAAGCGCGAACCGATCGAAGTGGAGCGGATACACGCTCTGGTGGAGCGGCACGGCCTCTGCCGCCATTCGTTCATCATCGCCATTGGCGGCGGAGCGGTGCTGGATGCCGCCGGATTTGCGGCAGCCACCGCGCACCGCGGGGTCCGGCTCATCCGGATGCCGACCACCGTGCTTGCCCAGAACGATGCGGGCGTCGGGGTGAAAAACGGCGTCAACGCCTTTGGCCGGAAGAATTTTCTCGGCACCTTCGCTCCCCCCTTTGCCGTGGTCAACGATTTCGAGTTCCTCCGCACCCTGCCGGCCCGCGAACTGAGGGCCGGGATGGCCGAGGCGGTGAAGGTGGCGCTGATCCGTGACCGGCCGTTTTTCGATGCGCTCTTTGCCTCCCGTCACGAGCTGGCGCGGGCTGCCTCCGAGCCGATGGAGCGGATGATCGTGCGCTGCGCCGAGCTCCATCTCGAACATATCCGCGGTGGCGACCCCTTCGAGAGCGGCTCGTCCCGGCCGCTGGATTTCGGACACTGGAATGCCCACAAGCTGGAAGAGTTGACCGACGGCGCCCTCAGGCATGGTGAGGCGGTGGCGATCGGGGTCGCCCTGGATTCCCTCTACTCAAGGCAGTGCGGGTTGCTGTCCGAAATCGACCTGCACCGGATTCTCTTGTTGCTGGAGGATCTCGGCTTTGCCCTCTACCATCCATCGCTCGCCTGGCTGGATGTGGAAAAAGCCCTGTGCGATTTCCGGGAGCATCTTGGCGGGGAGCTCACCATACCCCTCCTGGAGGGGATCGGCCGGAAGGTGGAGGTTCACGGGGTCGATACGCAGCTGATGAAGCGCTGCATGGCGCTTCTGGCCGAGCGTTCAGCCAGAAGCGGCCTTGCCCCTGACGAACGCCCCGGCACCTTCATTTCCACCGACACGGGAGAATGCCCATGACCGCCCCATACCGGCCGCTCGACGCGAGCGCCATCATCGACCTCTACTTCATCGAAAACCGTGCGCGGCTGCTGGATATCGCCTCGTTCCTCGACCGGATCGACCGCCATGAAGGGGCACAGGAGGCACGGCAGGATTTCCGTTATCAGGCCTTTGCCAAAGCCCTTGCACTCCTGGACGGCAGCAGCGGGAACCGCGCCGCGGCAATCCAGATGGCATTCAGCGATCTCTCCACCGAACCGCTGGAGAGCGCCGTCGGCCTGAAGGCGGTCGGCGCCTGGAAAGGGGAACCCGATGCAGGCGATTGATCCCCATATCCATATGGTCTCACGGACCACCGACGACTATCTCAAGCTTGCCATCGGCGGTATCCACACGGTCAGCGAGCCGGCGTTCTGGGCCGGTTTCGACCGGAGTTGCGCGGCAAGCTTCCGCGATTATTTCCATCAGCTGACAGTCACCGAACCGGCACGGGCCGCCCGTTTCGGCATTGCCCACTACTGCTGGATCGGGTTGAATGCCAAGGAGGCGGAGAATCTCTCCCTGGCCGAAGAGGTGCTGGCCATCATGCCGGAATTTCTCGATGCACCCACAGCCATCGGCATCGGCGAGGTGGGGCTGAACAAAAACAGCCGCAACGAGATCCGGGTGCTGGAGCAGCATCTGGAGATGGTTGCAGAGCGGAACGAGCTGCTGCTGATTCACACCCCGCACCTAGAGGACAAGTTGAAGGGGACCCGGATCATTATGGACATGATCCGCTGTGAGCCGCGGATCGACCCTTGTCGGGTGCTGATCGACCATGCCGAGGAGCATACCATCAGGGAGATCAAGGATAACGGTTTCTGGTTCGGGCTTACCCTCTATCCGAATTCGAAGGGGAGCCCGGAACGGGCCATCGATGCGGTGGAGATTTACGGCACCGAGCGGATCTGCATCAACTCCTCTGCCGACTGGAGCGTCAGCGATCCGCTCTCGGTCCTGAAATGCGCCAACGAGATGCGCCGGCGCGGACACCCGGCCGACGCGATTACCACGGTCTTTTACGACAACCCCAAAACATTCCTTTCCCAATGTCCCAAATTCCGGATCGGCTGATCACCTATTGCACCAATATCCATCCCGGCGAGACGTGGGAAGAGACCTTTGCCGCGCTCAAGGCGCACGTCCCGGCGATCAAGGCAACGTGCTCGCCGCGCCGCCCGTTTCCCGTCGGCCTGCGGCTTTCGAACCGCGCAGCAGCGGATCTGACCACGAACGGGTTGAGCGCCTTTGCGGACTGGCTCGCCGAAGAGGACTGCTTTGTCCCGACCATCAACGGCTTTCCCTTTGGAGCGTTCCACGGCGCCAGGATCAAGGAGGGTGTCTATCTCCCGGACTGGCGCAGCCCGGAGCGGGTCGCCTACACCATCCGCCTGGCCGACCTGCTCGCAGCCCTACTGCCGGCGGGCAGTGCCGGCTCCATCTCCACCGTACCCCTTGCCTTCAAGAAGGGGATCGCTACGAGCGATCTGCCGACGATCCGGAAACAGCTGAAATCGGTCCTGACCCATCTCTCCGTGATTGCGGACAGGCAGGGGAAGGATATCCTGCTGGCGCTGGAACCCGAGCCGGGCTGCCTGCTGGAGACCACCGACGAGGTCTGCCGGTTCTTCGAAAGCATCGCCTTTTCCCCGCGGCTTCGCAGGCATCTCGCCATCTGCTACGACTGCTGCCATCAGGCTGTCGGCTTCGAAGAGCCGTCGGAATCGCTGCGCCGGCTCGCTCAAGCGGAGGTTCCGCTGGCAAAGGTCCAGGTTTCTTCGGCACTAAAGCTGAACGGGGCTGATGCCGCGCTGCTGAAGGGCTTCGACGATCCGTGCTATCTGCATCAGGTGGTGGTGAAAGGGGATGACGGCCGGCTGTCGCGCTATGCCGATATCGGAGAGGCCCTTGCCGGTCACGCCGCCCGGAGAGAAGGCGAATGGCGCTGTCATTTTCACCTGCCGATCCATCTGGCCGGTTCTGGCCCGTTCGGCACGACCCAGGGGTTCCTGGCCGATTTCCTCCCCCTGATCGGGCGGGATCTGCTCCTGGAGGTCGAGACCTACACCTGGAGCGTGTTGCCGGACTTTCTTCGCGAAGAATCAGTGACAGACTCCATCATCCGGGAAATCAGCTGGCTGGAGGCGCAACTCCATGCATAGAACGGTCGTCCTCAATGTCGTCGGTCTCACCCGCGCGCTGCTCGGCACTCCCCGTACCCCGCGTCTGAACAGCTTCGGCACTGCCTGCGCTACGGTCGATTCGATGATCCCGGCCGTCACCTGTCCGGTTCAGGCGACCTACCTGACCGGCAGGCTTCCCTCGGAGCATGGGATCGTCGGCAATGGCTGGTACGACAGGGATCTGGGGGAGGTCCTGTTCTGGAAGCAGTCGAACCGGCTGGTTCGGGGAGAGAAGATCTGGCACGAGGCGCAGCGCCGGAACCCTGCATTCACCGTCGCCAACAGCTTCTGGTGGTTTGCCATGAACAGCGACGTCGACTGGTCCGTGACGCCGCGTCCCCTTTATTGCGCCGATGGCCGCAAGCTCCCGGACTGCTACACCATGCCGCTGGAGCTGCGCGAGAGCTTCACCCGCGAGTTCGGCCAGTTCCCCTTGTTCCAATTCTGGGGGCCGGCAACCTCCATCCGTGCCAGCCAGTGGATCGGCGCTGCCGCCATGGCCATCGAGGAGCGCTTTGCGCCGTCGCTCCACCTGGTCTACCTCCCGCATCTCGACTATTGCCTGCAGCGGCTCGGTCCCGCAGGGGAGATCGGCTCGGATCTGCAGGAGATCGATGCGCTCTGCGGGAAGCTCATCGATTTCTTCATGAACCGGGGCTGCCGGGTGATCGTGCTCTCGGAGTACGGCATTGCCCCGGTTTCCCGGCCGGTCCACCCGAACAGGATACTGCGGGAGGCGGGATTTCTCTCCCTGAAGGTCGATCTCGGGCGGGAATACCTCGAACCATACACCAGCAAGGCCTTTGCCGTGGCCGATCACCAGGTAGCCCATCTCTACGTCAGGGAAGAGAGGGACATCCCGGCGGTGAAGGAGCTGTTCTCCCGCGTCGAGGGGATCGGCCAGGTCTGGGGGAGGGAAGATCAGCGCCTCGCCGGTCTGGACCACGAGCGATCGGGCGACTTGGTGCTGGTTTCGGCTCCGGGAAGCTGGTTTACCTACTACTGGTGGATCGATGACGCCAGGGCCCCTGACTATGCCCGGACCGTGAACATCCATGCCAAGCCGGGCTACGACCCGTGCGAGCTCTTCATCGATCCCGCCATTTCCCTGCCCAAGGCACGGATCGCCTGGACCCTGGCGAAGAAGCTCCTCGGCTTTCGCTACCTGATGGATGTGATACCTCTGGATGCTTCACTGGTAAAGGGATCGCACGGGATACCCCCTGAACATCCCGATCAGGGGCCGCTGTTCATGACCAGTGAATCTCGGTTGCTCGACAGAGGGACCATGCCGGCTACCGGCGTCTACCCGCTGCTGCTCGACCACCTCTTCAGGGAGTAATCGTGGCGTTTCGCACCACCGTCAAGGGGTACCTGGACCTCTGCCGGATCACCAACCTGCCGAGCGTCTGGACCAATGTTCTCTGTGCCTTTCTGCTTGCTGTGGGCGGCCGGTTTTCATGGCAGGGCTACCTGCTCCCGGCGTTCGCGCTCTCCTGCTACTATCTGGCCGGCATCTGCCTGAACGACCTCTGTGACGCCGCGCACGACAGGGTCAGCCGCCCCTGTCGCCCCATCCCGTCCGGAACGGTGCCGCTGCGCGGGGCCCAGGCCCTCACGGCGTTCTTCTTCCTGGCCGGGACGGCCACCGTGCTGGCAACTCCTCATCTGGCAGGGCTTTTGGCTGCGATCCTCCTGATGGCCGTCATCGTCTGGTACGACTGCAGGCACAAACAGAACCCCCTCAGTGTCCTCCTGATGGCGCTCTGCCGTTTTCTCGTCTTTGCCGTGACCGCCCTGGCCGCAACCGGCCGGTTATCAGCGCTTCCGGCGCTTGCCGGCGCTCTCCAGTTCGCCTATGTCGTCTGCATCAGCCTTGTTGCCCGCCACGAGAACGCCCGAACGACTCCCTTTCCCTTCCCGGTGATCCCCCTGATGCTTGCCGGCATCCCCCTGCTGGATGGCGTCATGCTGGCACTGCTCATAAGCCCGAACTGGTTCCTGGCCGGCCTGGCCGGGTCAACCCTGATGCTGATCGGGCAACGGTTCGTCAGAGGCGACTGATTGACCGCACAGCTCGACACCAGAAGAATATGCTTGAACATTCGAGACGATTTATGGGACAGAGATGTGACAGCAGTACTCACCTTCACCAGCCGGATAAGGAGATGGCATGACTGACGTCAACCACCGCACCGTGTACCGCCGGGACTACACTCCCCCCGATTATCTGGTCGACAGCATCGAGATCAGCTTCGAGCTGGGAGAGGAGACAACCACGGTGATCTCCCGCCTTACGCTGCGGGCAAACTACGACCGGACGGCCGGTCAGCGGCCCCTGGTGCTGGATGGCCATCGCTTCGTCCTGCAGCGGTTGAGCCTCGACGGCGTCTTGCTGGCGGCGGAGCAGTATACGGTCAGTGCCGAACAGCTGACAATTGCGCAGGTGCCGGATGCGTTCACCCTGGGGGTGGTGACCGAGCTTCGTCCCCAGGACAACACCTTTCTGGAGGGGCTCTACCGCTCCAACGGCATGTTTTGCACCCAGTGCGAGGCCGAGGGGTTCCGATCGATCACCTATTACCCGGACCGCCCCGACGTGCTGGCGGTATTCACCACCACCATCGTTGCCGATCAGACCCGCTACCCGGTCCTGCTCTCCAATGGCAACCGTATCGACCAGGGTGAACTCCCGGATGGCCGCCACTATGCGACCTGGCACGACCCGTTCAGGAAGCCGGGGTACCTGTTCGCCCTGGTTGCCGGCGATCTGGCCCGTATCGAGGATGGCTTCACCACCCGCTCCGGCCGGCAGGTGGCCCTGCATCTCTATCTACAGGAGCAGAACCGCCACAAGGGGGCGCATGCCCTGCAGTCGCTCCGCCGTGCCATGGCCTGGGACGAAGAGACCTTCGGCCGGGAGTACGACCTGGATATCTACATGATCGTGGCGGTGGACGACTTCAACATGGGAGCCATGGAGAACAAGGGGCTCAACATCTTCAACTCCCGCTATGTGCTGGCCAGCTCGAAGACCGCGACCGACGACGACTTCCAGGCGATCGAGGAGGTGGTGGGGCACGAATACTTTCACAACTGGAGCGGGAACCGGGTCACCTGCCGCGACTGGTTCCAGCTCTCCCTCAAGGAGGGTCTGACCATCTTCCGTGATCAGGAGTTTTCGGCCGACATGGAGTCCCGCGGGGTGAAGCGGATCGCCGATGTCCGCTACCTGAGAACCATCCAGTTCCCCGAGGATGCCGGCCCCCTGGCCCACCCGGTCCGTCCCGACTCCTACATGGAGATCAACAACTTTTACACTGCCACCGTTTACAACAAGGGTGCCGAGGTGATCCGGATGCTCCGGACCCTGCTTGGCCCCGAGCAGTTCAGAAAGGGGATGGATCTCTATTTCGAACGCTTCGACGGCCAGGCCGTGACCGTCGATGACTTTGTCCGGGCGATGGCCGATGCCAGCGGCCGCGATCTCGGGCAGTTTACCCTCTGGTACAGCCAGGCAGGCACCCCCAGGATCGAGGCGAGCGGCAACTTTGACCCTCTTGTCGGGACCTTCACCCTGACGGTCCGCCAATCGACTCCGCCGACACCGGGGCAACCGGAAAAGAAGCCGCTCCAGATCCCGCTCCTCATGGGGCTTCTCAGCCGGGAAGGCCGGCAATTGGCAGTAGGCGAGGAGTCGGGACAGACCACTCGGCTCCTGGAGCTTCTGTCCGACGAGCAGAGTTTCGTTTTCACCGGTCTGGCTTCGGAGCCGGTGCCGGCCCTGCTGCGGAATTTTTCCGCGCCAGTGCATCTCTCCTATCCATACCGGTACGACGACCTGGTGCTGCTCATGGCCCACGAACCAGACCCCTTCTGCCGCTGGGAGGCGGGGCAGCAGTTGGCGGCAGACCTGCTCCTCACCCTGGTGGCAGACTGGCAGGCAGGCCGGGAACTTCGCCTCGATCCCGGCTTTCTGACGGCCTTCCGGGCTCTTTTGACCGGCAACCTGGCGGACCGGGCGTTTCAGGCAGAAGCCCTCACCCTGCCTGCAGAGGCTTACCTGGCAGAACTTCTGCCTGTGTGCGATCCGGATGCGATTCATGCGGTTCGCCAGTTTGTGCGTCGTGCCCTGGCAACGGAGCTGCGGGAGGAATTCCTCGCGCTTCGGGCCGCATGCCGCCCGGAGGCGCACTATGGTGTGAGCGATGGCCGGGCCGGCGAGCGGCGGCTGGCAAACCTCTGCCTCGCCTACCTCATGACCTTGGAGGAGCAGCAGATCATCGACCTCTGCATTGCCCAATACCTGGGAAGCGACAACATGAGCGATACCATGGGGGCGTTGGTGCCGCTCTGCTCCTGCAACTGCCCCGAACGGCTCGATATCCTCGCCGGCTTCTACGACTGCTGGCAGGATGACCGGCTGGTGGTCGACAAATGGTTCTCCCTCCAGGCGACCGCAACCCATCCCGACACCCTGAAAGAGGTGACCGGGCTGCTGGCGCATCCAGCCTTCGAGTTGACCAATCCCAACCGCTTTCGGGCATTGGTCGGCGCCTTCAGCCAGGGGAACCAGGTCCGGTTCCACGACCGCTCCGGCGCCGGCTATCGTCTTCTGGGCGAACAGCTTGGCCGCCTCATCCCGGTGAATCCGCAGGTGGCGGCACGGCTTCTCACCCCCCTGACCCGTTGGCACCGCTTCGACAGCGATCGCCAGGCCCTCATGCGTGCCGAGCTGGAGCGGATTCTCGCGTTGCCGGCACTGCCGCGCGATGTCTACGAGGTTGTGTCGAAGAGTCTCGTGAAAGGGTGATAACGGAGGGATTCTGCCGCCTTGGCGACCGGTCAGCCGCGAGCCATCTCCAGCAGGAACAGGGCGATCTCTATGGCGATCAGGATGATGATGATCCATTCCAGGCGGGCTGAGCGACGGGCATGGGAAAGCCCGGTAAAGACCTCGGTGATGTCGAGCAGGGTGTCTGATTTGTGCTTGATCTGGCTGTACCGCTGACTCAGCTCGAAGAAATTGGCCAGGGTGGAATAGAACCGGTCTGCCTCCTCGATGTCCCAGGTTATGTCGGGCTTGTCGAGGATCATGATGTGGGAGAGCGAACGGTACTTGAAGTTGAGGATCGTCGCGGCAGTGCGTGCCAGTTCGCTGTCCGGGACTGCCAGCTGGCCCCGGTCAAGTTTGGCGATGATCTCCTCCATCTTGTCGAACACGATCTCGACCCGCGCCTCGACCTGTTCCAGGGCGACCGACTTGGCGAGGGTGTAGGCGATGATGTCCACATAGACGGCCTCTTCTTTTTGCATGATGGCGCAGTCGTTCGTCACCGCGGTCTTCTCGCCTTCGCTGACCTGGAGGGAGTAGTTTTCCCGGTATGTCTGGCTTCTGGGGGTTCTGAACGAGTCGGTGGCCTTGGCGATGTTCCTGTAGAACAGGGCGATCAGGTCGTCGGGGCAATTGAAAAAGACGGCAGCTCCGAAGTAGTAGAGATAGACCCGCTGGGCAGCGAATGTTTTTCCGTCATACAATTCAAGGGTCAGGGGGCTCAGGACCAGGGGGTCTTCCCACTTGTATTTTTTGCCGGCCTTCAGGCTGGCAGCTATCCTGTTCAGGTCGATCTCGCCTTCATGGGCGTAGGCATTGAAAACATAATCGTTCATGCAGGTCATCCTTGCGGGCTGTCAGTGCTTTTCCGGGAATTGTACCACATCGTGAGAGCGATAAGCGGCTGTGACGAAATTGTTGCTTGCAATAGTCATCCGAAGTTGCTAAGGGAGTCACAGACTCAAGAACCGTGAAGCGGGAAAGGAGTAAGCATGTTCATTGCCAGAGACAAGAACAACGACCTGTACCTGTTTGCCGAAGCTCCCCTGAGAGGTGCCGAATGCTGGTGGGCAGAGGCCGGTATCGACGGTACCTATCTCCGGCTGGATAAATCCCTCTACCCCGAAGTCACCTGGGATTCCGAACCGCTGCCCGTCCGCCTGGAATTACTCCATCACTGAAATCACCCTTTACTGACCGTTCCCTGTCGATCAGGCAGGGGACGTTTCCTCTCATTTTTACCGTTCGCCATCTTGCTCCGACAGCAGAGGGATAGTGCGGTTCTGTTTTTTCAATCTGCCGGTGATGTACTGCATGGTTGCGTGTATCTGCCGGTGCTGGTATGCTCACCCGAAATGACATGACCCTGGAAGTGGTGCCCGATGATCAAGGTATATTCCCGCGCAGACGGCCGCATCAAGCCGGCAACAATCGACACGGACACATTCCTCTCGGCCAATTTCGACAATGTTGTCTGGATAGACATGATCTCTCCGTCTGCGGCGGAGATCGCCGCAGTCGAGACGACCCTCGGCCTGGAACTCCCGACCAGGCAGGAGACCGAAGAGATCGAGTACAGCGCCCGGTACTGGGAAGACGACCAGAGTATCACCATCAATACCTATTTCCTGCTCAAACAGGACAACAACACCTATATCAACGAAACGGTCTCCTTTACCCTCTGCAAACAATACCTGGTTTCCATCCGTTTCAGCGAACTCCGCCTCTTTACCGAATTTGCCCGCAAGGTGGTCCTGACCCCCAGCGCCTTCAGGGACGGGGTCTATGTCCTTGCAGGCATCATCGAGCAGCGGGTCGAACTGGATGCCGACATCCTGGAGGCACTTGCCAAGGAGATCGTCAGTGCGAGCCGCCATAATCTCAAGTCCATTGCCGATCGTGATTCGTTCCTCGAATACATCACCTCTTTCGAGGACATGAACATGACCATCCGGGAAAACCTGATCGACAAGCAGCGGATACTGTCTGCCCTGCTCAAGAGTCGACGGATTCCGGAAGAACTGCGGCGGGAGTTCACCACCATGATCAAGGACGTGAATTCCCTGGTGATGACCGCCAACTTCAATTTCGAACGGCTCGATTTCCTGCAGGACCTGTTTCTCAACCACCTGAGCGTCGAACAGAACAAGGTGATCAAGATCTTCACCGTCATGTCGGTCATCTTCCTGCCGCCGACCCTCATCGCCAGCATCTACGGCATGAACTTCCGAATTCTGCCGGAGCTGGAGTGGCAACTGGGTTACCCGCTGGCAATCTGCCTGATGGTGCTGTCCGGCGTGCTCCCCATCTATATCTTCAAGAAAAAGGGGTGGTTCTGACAGAAACATTGCTGTCGCCGCACCTGATGAAATGACGCCCCGGGGTACCCTCGGGGCTTTTTCTTTTCAGGAGGGCAGGGAAACGGCGGCATGTCACGCAATCGCAACAATCAACGGCAACATCTCAAAGGTTTACGCATCGGTTGAGCTCTTCGCGGGCAACCCTTTGTGTAACCATAATTTTCATATTCGTAACATGACGTTGACAGAGGGGTGCTACGATGATGCTCATCCAATGAGGAAAGAGAGCGAGATCATCCCGGTGTCAAGACAAAAGCCATTGGTGCTGGTTACCCCTGACGCCGCTCCCCACGCAGGTGGGCGCGGCATTTCGATGCATGGCACTCGTGAACTGCTGGCCCGCCTTGGCTGGAGTTGCGAAGGGGGGAGGGCAAACCTGGCGAATCTGCCGTTTTCGCTCGACGATGCCACGGCTGGCAGCGAGACCGAGCTGCAGGTCGCCGTGGCCGGGCGGCGACAGGATGTGGATCTGCCGCGGCTCATCGAACAGTCGGATTACTTTGCCAATATGGCGAAACGGGTGGTGGCCGGGGATTCGCCGCGCCGCCTGGTAACCGAACTGGAGCGGTTCCTGGAGGAGAACCCTTCGGGGGTCTGGGAAAACAGCTGGGTGCGGTTCCCCGCGCGTCTTCTCTCCCCCTATGCCAGGGAGATCCTGGAGCAGGACCTGCAGGCAGACCGAACCGATCCCTCGGCGGGCCGGCGCAGCGATGTCTCCCGATTTCTCGCTCTCGATGCCGCTGGCGAGGAGCAGGTGCGCCTGCCGGTGAGTTATCTTCTCAAGATCGCCCTTGCCGATCTCCTCGGCACGCAGGCTACCATGCCGTCACGGGTACGTGAAACCGGCCGGCGCCTTATGACGCATTACCTGAACGACAACACCTCTCCCGAAACCTTTTCCTTTCATGTGGTGCCTCTGCGCAAAGAGGCGGGAACCGGCAGGGCGCTCGCCAGGGAAACGGGGAAGCGCTTCCTTTTGACCCAGTTTCTGCTGATGTATGCCAATGAGCGCTTTGCCCTCAAGGAGAGCGGCCAGCACGCGTTGATCTATTTCGCTCCCCATCCCCCCATCCGTCAGAAGGAGCTGAACGGACTGATCTCCGACAGCTTTTATCGCGAGCTGTTCATGAGCCCCTGTCTTTCCGGCTGGGACCGGGGGGAAGAGAAATACCGCTACATGCAGCTCTGCCACCAGGTTCTGTCGCGCAGCCAGCTCAACGCCGTTGCCAAGCTGCGCGAAGCAGGGATCATCGTCAACAACCTGGTGGTGCTCCCCACGGTATCCAATGTCAGCCTGGCCAACAACGGCACCCATGTCAGCCTCGGCAGCAGGCGCATGGCTGCCCTGTTGTCCGACGCACGATCAGGTTTCACCCCCCTGCACGAAAAGCAGCTGGGTGACCTGGTCATCAAGATGGTGGAGCATTTTCTCCCCCTGTTCGTCGGCACCTACAGTGCCGCTCCCTATCGCCTCGCCTTTACCGATTTCCATCCCGAGCTGGCCCTGGGCTTTCTCCCCCATGAACTCGACTACACGCACCTTCGGATGATCTGGCGGCGCTGGAAGAAGAAGGCAAGCCTCTCGGTCTTCGGCCAGCCAGTCACCCCGTTCGGCCCTCCCTGGATCGATCGGCTCGTCAGTACGGTTTTCGGCCTGAAGGGGGATTTTGTCGCCGATTACCGGCTCATGGACTACCTGGTCTGCCTCCTCAGCACCTCGCGCAGCCCGGCCCTGGACGGCCGACCGGGGAACGGGGACAAGCTGCGGCGGGACCTGGCTTCGCTGGGGGTGTTCGACGACCAGATGTCGGTCTATCTCCTCTACAAGCTCCGGGAATTCGACAAAATGGGGTTCACCGGCTTCGAGGGGCGCTACTACAGCCTGTTTCCGAGCCTGGGCACCGATATGGCCAATGCCGTCGACCTGCAGCTGCTGCTGACGGCCCTGGCCTTCAAGCTGATCGCCCAGGGAGACCTGCACCATGCCATGATCCCCGACGACCCCTCGCTGGAGAGCGAGCGGCGGCAGGTCTTTTTTGCCTCGGCCATCGGCATCCCCACCTTTTTCGTCCGACGGCAGACCGGCAACCTCTTTCTCCGCCGCATCATCGAGCGCGTCAAGGGAACCCGCCCCAGCAGGCGCTATCCCGGATACATCCGCGTTCCGGTTGCCGCATACCGGCTCGCCCTTGTCGAATTCATCAGCGAACAAGGGGCCGATCTGGTGGAGATGCTCGGTCTGGGCGAGACGATCCGGGACCTGCGGGAGCGCCTCGTGAACCCCGGCGAAATGTCGGCTGCGGGACGCCTGACCAGGGGGATTCTCAACGGCATGGGGGGGAAAGACCCGCTCAGGGTGGATGCCTCAGAATTCAATGCGGGTGCGGAGCACCATTACCGCGATACCCTGCGGCTGAGCCACCTGGAAGAAGCCTATGCATCCCTGTTGGACGACTGTTCGCAGCTGGAGCTTTCGGCCAGGGAAGGGGATGGGCCTGCCAGATCCCTGCTCGGCTCACTTCCGCTTGGTAACGGGGCCTGTTCCTTTCTCCGTGCCATCCACGCCGACCTGATGCAGGAACGGCTCGATGCGGCAACACTTCGGCAACTGATCGTACTAACCCTTTCCACGGTGCACCATGACACAGACAGCGCAGCACGTTTCATCAATGAAAGGCCGGCCGACGGGGCAGTTCCCCCATCAGTATGTCGATCGTAGCACCGGCCGGGTTCAGACCGAGCGGCTCTTCGCGGACAGGCTGGTGCACCTCCTCTACCACGGTGTCAGGGAGAACGCCCCGGCTCTTTTTCGGCTGCTGACCACGGAGCGGATGTCGGAGATCCTGGCATTCATCAACTACGATCTTCCTTTCGGCAGCGGCATTGGCGGCCAGGATGCCTTTCTCCGTTCGTGCGGGGTGGATCTCGACGAATGCGTGGCCGGGCCTGCCGGGTTGAATACGCCGCGCAAGGTGTTCGAACGCCAGATCCGCTTCTGGGAATGTCGTCCCATGCCCGACGACCCGCGCGTGGCGGTCTCTCCGGCCGATGCCCGCTGTCTGGTGGGGTCGCTGGAGGAGACATCCGACCTGCGTATCAAGGACAAGTTCTTCAGTTTTGCGGAGCTTTTGGGTTATGACAGCCCCGAGTGGCTGCACGCCTTTGCCGGCGGGGATTTTGCCGTGTTCCGGCTCACCCCGGACAAGTATCACTACAACCATGCGCCGGTATCGGGAGCCGTGGTGGATTATTACGAACTGGACGGGGCGCACCATGCCTGCAACCCCGGCGCCGTGGTTGCCGAGGCGACACCCTATTCGAAAAACCGGCGGGTGGTGACGATTATCGACAGCGACGTCAGAGGGGGCACCGGTGTCGGTCTGGTTGCCATGGTCGAGGTCGTGGCACTCATGATCGGTGACATCGTCCAGTGTTGCAGCGAGGAGGAGTACCGGGACCCCGTGCCGCTCCGGCAGGGGATGTTCCTCAGCCGGGGCCAGACCAAAAGCCTCTATCGCCCCGGCAGCAGCACGGATATCCTGCTGTTCCAGAAAGGGCGCATCTCGTTCAGCGAAGACCTTGTCCGGAACCGCTTCCGCGCCGACGTCTCCAGCCGCTTCTCCCTCGGTTTCGGCAGGCCCCTGGTGGAGACGGACGTCCAGGTGCGCTCCCTTATCGCATCCGCACGGTAACCGTGTGACGATGCTGAATGACGATGCTGCATGGCAAAGGAGCCGACGATGACAGAATACGCTTTTCTCGCACTGTTCACCCTCTCGTGCCTGGCGTATGTCCGGTGGGGAGCGCGGACCCTGCCTCGTGAACAGTGGCAGTTCGCCGCCGCTCTCCCCATTGCCAAGGGTGCCGACGGTGCCTGGCAAGGCATAAACCTCACCTGGTATGGCCTCCTGACGGCCAACGCCTACCTGATTGCCGTGAGCGTGCTGTTGCTGCTCCTGGGGGGGCTGGCAGTGCCACCGTCCGCCATCGTGGCGCTCGCAACGATCATGCTGCTGGCCTGCGTCCCCGCTTCCCGGATAGTGGCAGGGCTGGTCGAGAAAAAGGCCCATACCTTCACGGTGGGTGGGGCGGTCTTTGTCGGCACCGTCCTTGCCCCCTGGGTCATTATGGCCATGAACCGGCTAGGGGGCGATGCCGGCCGGCAGCTGCCGCCGCTCGCCACGCTGGCCGCCTTTTCCATAGCCTATACCTTCGGTGAAGGGCTGGGCCGACTGGCCTGTCTCAGTTTCGGCTGCTGTTACGGCAAACCGATCGATGCCTGCAGTCCGGCGATGCGCCGCCTGTTTGCCCCCATCGCCCTGGTATTCTCCGGGGAGACGAAAAAGATCGCCTATGCAGGGGAGATGGCAGGGGTTGCGGTTGTCCCGGTCCAGCTTCTCACCTCGCTGGTCCATGTCGCCGGTGGCGTGGCTGCCATCCTCCTGTTCCTGCAGGGCGCCTTTGGCGCGAGCTTTGCCCTCTCCATAACTGTTACCCAGGGGTGGCGGTTCGCCTCGGAACTGCTCAGGGCGGATTACCGGGGGACTGGCTTGCTATCCGCCTACCAGGTCATGGGGATTGTGGCGATCGCCTATTCCTGGGGGGCCATGCTGTTTCTGCCGGACATTCCGGCACGTTTTTCCCTGGCCGCCGGCCTGGCCATCTTCTGGTCCCCGGCGATCATCATCAGCCTGCAGATTATCTGGCTGTCGATCCTCCTCTATACCGGCCTGAGCCGTGTCACCACTGCAGAGTTGCGCTTTTCCGTCCGCCGCGACCGGATCTGAGGCTCTGTATCCCACAAGATCTGTGAATCTACCGTAGTGCAACGGTCCTTACGCTTTTTCCCATGGCTGATGCAGCAAGCGAAAAGTTTGATAGATTTATAGGTAGTGTCCATCCGGAAACACCGGATGAGACTGCACTCATGCAGGAACCGTGTGATGCCCGCGCGGCACCGAGAGGAGGAGCGTATGCTGAAACGTATCGTGATCGGGATTATCGTCTTCTGCTGTTCTTGCGTCTTGGGCTCAATGGCACTGGCAGCCCCCAATGTCTCGCCGCGCGAACTCTACCGGGAGGTGCCGGACGATGAGGAATCGACCATCATCCGGACTTCGGTCGTGGCCGTGTATCACATTGCAACGGCCCGGGGTCTTCTTCATGAAAATCGCTCAGCTGCAGCCAAGGAAAAGATCGATGCTTCCCTGGTGCTGCTCAAGACCGTCAGCAACCGCTTGAGTACCGGTGTTGCCTCCCAGCAGATACAGATTGCCCTCAAGCATCTCGAATATGACACTCCGAAAGATGTCCTTGGCGACCTGCCGCCACTTTTTTATACCCTCAACCGGATTGCCGACTACGTCCCGGTGGACAAGACGCAACGACATCTGCAGGAGGCCGGGCGTTACCTGAATGAAGGAAAGAAGGTCGAGGCATTGCGCGAATTGAAGCTTGCCGATGATTCGCTGGCACATCTGGACATCGAAGCGGAACGGGTGATTCCGTACCTGGAAAAGGCACGGGAGTATGTGGACAGGCAGGAGTACGGGCAGGCTGAACGGTTGCTCAAGAGAGCAGAATCGATGTTGCAGGCAGGGATCGTTACCATGCAGTCCCCTCTGCAGCATGCGAAAAAAGATTTCTGGCGGGCTTACTGGCGGTATTCCGAGGGAGAGTTCAACAGCGCCAGGGAGTATCTTGCCCGGGCCAGGGCGAGTCTGCTCAGGGCGAAACAGAGTCTTGACGTCAGAGGAAAAGGGGTTGTCGACCAGCTCGAAAAGAATATCGACCATCTCGATGCGAAGGCCTCTGAGAAAAGGGTGGAGACCGAATCTTTGCTGAAGGCAACGTGGCAAAGGGTGGTTGCGCTTTCAGAGCGGTCGTATGATTATCTCACCGCCAATTGGCATGAGGCAGAGACAACCATCGGCAGCGATCAGGACTTGATTGAGGCCAAATTGCACATTGCCGATGCAGAGATTGCCGCCCGGACGTTGCGGGACCCTGCCGGTGCGGACAAAGCCCTGGCTCAGGCAGAACTGGATCTGCAAAAGGTGCTGACGTCTCCATTGACGGACGACAAATCCGGCAAGGAGGTGCAAACGCTGATCGACAGGATTTCCCGGTTGAGAAAGCAGCTTTCCACGGGAGAGATGGGCAATGAGCAGGATTATGAAGGCTTGCGGACAGATATATCGGCATTGCTCAGAAAGATCTAGGTGCCCGCTGTCCTGGATGCCTCTGTTCATATACGTATGTTGGCACACAGTGAGGAGCGACGAAATGTCGGGTAAAATATCTAGCTTGGTGAAACGTTGCGTGCTCGGAGTTTTTGTGTGTGTCCTGCAGAGTGGCTGTGTGACAAATCCTCTCAGCTATGATGCTGCTGTCCCGGTTCCGCGCGAGCCCCTGTTTTCCTATCCCTATTTCCACGATCAGGTGACAGGAATCGCCATCTCCCGAACAGGGAGAATCTTTGTCAATTTCCCCCGCTGGGATAAGGATCCGCTCTATTCCGTGGCTGAGTTGCTGCAGGATGGTTCCCTGCGCCCGTATCCGGGAAACGATTGGAATCGCTGGGGCAGGGACGAGACGGATCATCCAGAGGCCCACTTTATCTGCGTGCAGAGTGTTGTTGTCGATGACGATGATTCTCTGTGGGTTCTCGATCCGGCATCTCCCGGATTCAAGGGGGTCGTGCCTGGCGGTGCGAAGCTGGTCAAGATCGATCTCGCAACGGATACGGTGGAGCGCGTCATTCCTTTCGATGCCTCTGTCACGCCGCGCAACAGCTACCTGAACGATGTACGCTTCGACCCTGTGGAGGATTTTGCCTATATCACCGAGTCGGGCACTGGCGCTATCGTGGTTGTCGACCTCGAAACCGGTTCGAGCCGGAGACGGCTGGCAGACCATCCCTCCACCAAGGCCGAGGCAGGCTATGTCCCGGTGATAGACGGTCGGGAGCTCCGTGATGAAAACGGCCGGGTGCCACAGATCCATGCCGACGGAATAGCGATAGACATGGAAGGGGAGTACCTGTACTACCATGCCTTGACTGCCCGGACCCTCTATCGCATCAGGACTTCCGCCTTGAGGGATTACAGCCTTGCTGAAGAACAGCTGGCAGGATATGTGGAAAGGGTGGCTGCAACCGGAGCGACTGACGGCATGGTGATGGACGGCAATGACAACCTCTATCTCACCGCATTGGAAGATAATGCCATCAAGCGCTACAGCAGCGACGGATCGATCACCACCATTGTCAAGGATGACCAGATGCAATGGCCGGACAGCATGGATATCTCTCCTGACGACTATCTCTATGTGACGGCTTCACAGATTCACCGGATGCCGCGATTCAATGACGGCAAAGATCTTCGAGTTATCCCCTACAAGGTCTTCAAGATATGGCTGGCCACGTATTGATCAATCTCTGCCAGGGTGATGCTGTGCAGATTGGCAGTGGCATTAAAAATGACTTTACTTGAAACTGCTTTTCATCCAAAATCTCACATGCAGTCGGCTGGTTGTGAGCGTTTTGCAGCACTGAGTCGTAAAAATTCCAGTTTATTATGATTTGCGACACATCCCGGTCTGGACTCGACACCGCAAACCTTGGATCGAACGCCCTGTCACCAGTGCCAGGGCGTTCATGTTTTGGGCACCATGAACCCATTTCGCAACATACTGTCCGAGATCGCCGGGCACACAATCAGCGAGCAGGGACTGCTGCCCCAGGGCAGCACGGTTGTTGTCGCCGTCTCCGGGGGGATCGACTCGGTAGTGCTCCTCGATTATCTCGTCTCGCGCACCGATCTGGGGCTGTCGCTCGTGGTTGCCCATCTGAATCACTGTCTGCGTGGTGAGGAATCCGACGGCGATGAGGCGTTCGTGCGCCAGCTTGCCGCCTCTCATGGGCTGGCAATCGAGGTCGACCGCGTTGATGTCCGCCAGCTCGCCGCAGCGCAGAGACTTTCGCTGGAGGAGGCGGGCAGGGAGGAACGCTACCGTTTTTTTGCCGGGGTTGCAAAGCGATATGGTGCTGCGGCCGTTGCCCTGGCGCACCATCGCGACGATCAGGCTGAAACCGTCCTGCTCAGGCTCCTGAGGGGGAGTGGCACGGCAGGGCTTGCCGCCATGCTCCCTCGTTCGACAAATGGGGACTGCATCCGACCACTGCTGCATGTGGGGCGTGCGGAGATCGAGGCCTATGCTCGGGAGAAAGGGCTCTCCTTCAGAACCGACAGCAGCAACAGCGATACCGGTTTTCTTCGCAACCGGGTCCGGCATTCCCTCATCCCCGACCTGGAGACTTACAATCCGGCCATTTCCCGGCGCCTTGCCGATACTGCCGCACTCCTGGCGGCTGACGAAGAGCTGCTGAACGCCGTTGTCGCGCTCCGCTGGCCGACCGTGGCGCATTGGCGGGAGGGAGCCATTGCCCTGTCGCGGGCTGTTCTGCTCGCCGAGGTCGCTGGCATGCGATTCCGCATCTATCGCCGTGCCCTTGCCGAGGTGAAGGGCGACCTGCGGAGGATTGCGTTCTGCCATCTCCAGGCAATCGACCGGCTGCTGGCCGGCGGTCCGCCCAATGGGACGCTCGACCTGCCGGGAGGCATCCAGGTGACGCGCTGCTACGATGAACTCTTCGTCGGCCGGAGCGGGAAGTCGGATGGCGTGGCTGACTATGCAGTCACCATCGCTGGAGGTGGATGCTATCGGCTCCCTCTCGGTGGGCGTATCGAGGTCAGCACGGAAGCGACCGAAGGGCAGCCCGGCCGAAACAGTATCCTCGTCGATCTCGATGCGGTTCCCTTTCCCTGGCTGGTTCGTTCCTTCCGCCCCGGAGATCGTCTGGTCCCGGTCGGGATGTCCGGGCAGCGCAAGGTGAAGGAGCTTTTCATCGATGAAAAGATCCCCCGTGGTTTGCGCTGCAGAATCCCACTGGTTTTCTCCGGAACGACCCTGTTCTGGGTTGCCGGCCTGCGAATGGCTGCTTCCGCTCGTCCAGTTGCAGCAGATTCCCGAATTGCGCGGGTTGAGCTTCTTGATTTTGTATCCGATCCTGTTATCCTTGCCTAAATGCTTGTCAAGCCACAGCTGTTGTGATAATTTTCCACATTCTTTTAAATCCAGTATTCACGGTATTTCAGCTCACTAATCCTAGCTGCGCTGCATGAAATCGGGGGGTGCAATTGAACCAGTTTTACAAGAACCTCGCGCTCTGGTTGGTCATCAGTCTCATGATGATCCTGCTCTTCAACCTCTTCAACAAGCCGAAGCCTACCTCGGAGCGCCTTAACTACAGCGAGTTCATAACCGCTGTGGATACGGGGAAGGTCTCTTCGGTAACGATCCAGGGGAACGACATCATCGGCAAGTTCTCCGACGGCAAGGAGTTCAGAAGCTTCAAGCCGGGTGATGCCAACCTCACCACCATGCTGCTGGAGAAGAAGATTGCGGTCACTGCCCGGCCCGAGGAGGAGAAGGTTTCCTGGTTCTCCATCTTCATATCCTGGTTCCCGCTCATCCTGCTGGTAGGGGTCTGGATATTCTTCATGCGGCAGATGCAGGCGGGTGGCGGCAAGGCCATGTCATTCGGCAAGAGCCGCGCCAAACTGCTCACCGAGGCCCAGGGGAAGATCACCTTTGAGGATGTGGCAGGGATCGAAGAGGCGAAAGAGGAGCTGGAAGAGATCATCTCTTTTCTCAAGGATCCGAAGAAGTTCACCAAGCTTGGCGGGAGAATCCCCAAGGGGGTGCTCCTGATGGGACCTCCGGGTACCGGCAAGACTCTCTTGGCACGTGCGATTGCCGGTGAGGCGGGCGTGCCGTTCTTCTCCATTTCCGGTTCGGATTTCGTGGAGATGTTTGTCGGCGTCGGCGCGAGCCGGGTCCGCGACCTGTTTGTCCAGGGCAAAAAGAGCGCGCCATGCATCATCTTCATCGACGAGATCGATGCCGTGGGGCGGCATCGCGGTGCCGGCCTGGGTGGCGGTCATGACGAGCGGGAGCAGACGCTCAACCAGCTCCTGGTCGAGATGGACGGCTTCGAGTCCAATGAAGGGGTCATCCTTATCGCTGCAACCAACCGTCCCGACGTCCTTGATCCGGCGCTGCTCCGCCCTGGCCGTTTCGACCGCCAGGTCGTGGTGCCGCGACCCGATGTCAAGGGTCGGGAGATGATCCTGAAGGTCCATGCCAAGAAGGTTCCCCTGTCGCCCGAGGTTGACCTTGGGGTCATTGCCCGTGGAACGCCCGGCTTCTCTGGTGCCGACCTCTCCAACGTGGTGAACGAGGCTGCGCTTCTGGCTGCAAGAAAGAACAAGACCGTCGTGGAGATGATCGACTTCGACGATGCCAAGGACAAGGTTCTCATGGGGGTCGAGCGTCGGAGCATGGTCATCTCCGATGACGAAAAGAAGAATACTGCCTACCACGAGGCCGGTCATACCCTGGTTGCCAGGCTGATCCCCGGCACCGACCCGGTCCACAAGGTTTCCATCATCCCCCGCGGTCGCGCCCTCGGGGTGACCATGCAGCTCCCCATCGAGGACAAGCACAGCTACACCAAGGAGTCCCTGCTTGATCGCATTGCCGTCCTGATGGGTGGCCGTGCCGCAGAGGAGATCATCTTCAACTCCATGACCACCGGTGCCGGCAACGACATCGAGCGGGCCACGGAGATCGCCCGCAAGATGGTCTGCGAATGGGGCATGAGCGAAAAGATGGGGCCGGTCACCTTTGGCAAGAAGGACGAGTCGATCTTCCTCGGCCGCGACATGGCCATGCACAAGAACTACAGTGAAGCGACGGCAGTGGAGATCGACAACGAGATCCGGCGGATCGTGGACGAGAATTATACCAGGGTGGTGAAACTGCTGACATCCCACGTCGAGTTGCTGCATAAGCTCGCACTGGAACTCGTCGAGAAGGAAAACCTGACCGGGGAAGAGGTGGAGCGGATCATCAAGGGTGAGGGTCTGCCGGTTCCTTCCGTTCCGGTTGCAGATGCAGCTGCCGCAGGTGAAACACCGACAAGCTGATGTCCCTCCACGGTTCCATCTGGCGATGTGGGGATCGGACCCTGGATCTGGGGCGCCGCCCCTGCATCATGGGGATACTCAACGTCACCCCTGATTCCTTTTCAGATGGCGGCAGCTTTCTCGATCTGGATCGGGCAGTCGATCACGCCCTGTTGCTGGAAGAGGAGGGAGCCGGCATCATCGATGTCGGTGGGGAAAGCACCCGCCCCTTTGCCGAGCCCCTGTCCGAGGATGACGAGCTGCGGCGGGTGATCCCGGTGGTGGAACGCCTGGCCGGGCGACTTTCCATCCCGATCTCGGTGGATACATACAAGGCTTCCGTTGCCAGGGCGGCGATCGCTGCCGGGGCCGAGATCATCAACGACATCAGTGCCTTCACGTTTGACCCCCGTATGGCAGAGGCAGTGTCCGCATCGCGCGCCGGAGTCGTCCTCATGCATACCCGTGGACGACCGGGCGAGATGCAAGTCAATACGGAGTATCGCAACCTCATTCCCGAGGTCGTCGCGTTTCTCGATGATGCCCTGGCCCGTGCGGAATTGGCCGGGATCGACCGGGACCGGGTGGTCGTAGATCCGGGGATCGGTTTTGGCAAGGACCTTCGGGGCAATCTGGAAATCCTGCGCCGCCTCAACGAATTTTCGGTACTGGACCGGCCGATCCTTATAGGCACCTCGCGCAAGGGGTTCATCGGCAAGCTCCTCAATCGCGACGTTGGTGAAAGGCAGTTCGGCACGGCTGCCACGGTTGCTTCTGCCTTTTTGCAGGGAGCTTCCATCTTCAGGGTTCACGATGTCGGTGCCATGCGCGACGTGGTGCTGATGATGCAGGCCATACGGGACGGTCTTCCCGAGCCCGCTCCATAACGATTCCGCCTATGGGATATCTGCTGTCCCAGCCAATGCCCGCCTTTTGGAAAGCTCAATGACCGATGCTCCGGGACAATTCAGCTGGCTCTTAAGCCTCCTCGACATCGTACTCGTTTCGGTGGTCATCTATCATTTTCTCCTGCTTCTCAAGGGGGGTGGCGTTGCCCTGCACCTGCTCTTCTGGCTTACGATCGGCTGTATCGTTTTCCTGGGCGCGCGTTTTACCGGGCTGGAAACGCTCGGCTGGCTGCTGAACGCAGTCTTGTCCGCAAGCCTGCTGATTGTGGCCATTATCTTCCAGCACGATATCAGGCGCGCACTGCTGAACTTCAGCCGGCAGCGGCAGCGGCTCTCCGGCCTGAACGAGGATACCGGTGAACTGATCGACGAACTGCTCACGGCTGTCGAGTCGCTCTCTCAAAAACAGATCGGCGCCCTGATCGTCATCGAGCGGGGAATGCCCCTGGACAGCTTCCTGGCGGTGGGGACCGTCATCGACGCAAAGGTGACCAGCGAGCTGATTTCATCCATATTTCTCCCGTATTCGCCCATTCACGATGGCGCCGTCATTATCCAGGGTGACAAGCTGACCAGGGCAGGGTGTTTCCTCCCCCTGACCGAAAATCCTGAAATTGGCAAACATTTCGGCACCCGGCACCGGGCCGCGATCGGCCTGACCGAGGTGGTCGATGCGCTGGTGGTCGTCGTATCCGAGGAGACGGGGCGGATAGCACTCGTCTGCAGCGGCAAGATTCTGGAAAACCTTGAGATACCCTTTTTGCGCAAGGAGTTGAAACGCCAACTGTCCGGAGGGCGAAAGCGATGACCTTCCCGGCATTGATAACGAACAATCTGGAACTCAAGATCGTTGCGGTGGTCATGGCATCGCTGTTCTGGCTCTATGTGACTGCTGGCCGTGAGGCAGAGACACGTGTGCAGGTGCCGGTGCATCTCGTCAATCTCGCGGATGGTCTGACATGTGCCGACAAGGTGCCCAATCATCTGGACCTGGACGTGAAGGGGAGCCGATTCGCCCTTATGGCACTCCGGCCCGATACGTTGCGGGTGGCGCTTGACATGAACGGTGTCGGTGAGGGGAGTGTCGCCTTCACCAACCTGGAGCAGGTGGTACGCATGGGCAGCGGGATCCGTATTACCCGGGTTTACCCCGGTCGAATCGAGCTTGTCGTAGTCAGGAAGCCGTTGCCTGGCGGACAGGGTCACAAGGAACGCAAGGAGGTCGGACGATGAAAAAACTTTTCGGCACCGATGGCGTCAGGGGGGTGGCTAACGTCTATCCCATGACCACGGAGATGGCCATGCAACTCGGCAGGGCTGCTGCCTATATCTTCAGGGACGGCTCACGTCGCCACCGGATCGTTATCGGCAAGGATACCCGGCTTTCGGGGTACATGATCGAGAATGCCCTGGTGGCCGGCATCTGTTCCATGGGGGTCGATGTACTGCAGGTGGGGCCGCTGCCTACACCGGGGATTGCCTATATCACCTCTTCCATGCGGGCGGATGCCGGGGTGGTGATCTCCGCTTCGCACAACCCGTTCCAGGACAATGGGATCAAGTTCTTCTTCAAGGATGGGTTCAAGCTTCCCGACGAGATGGAACTGCGGATGGAAGAGCTGATCTTCTCGAAAAAGATCGACTCGCTGCGACCCATTGCCACGGAGGTGGGCAAGGCCTACCGGATCGACGATGCGGTCGGCCGCTACGTGGTCTTTCTCAAAAGCACCTTTCCCAAGGATCTGGATCTGGCCGGAATGAAGATCGTCCTCGACTGCGCCAACGGAGCAGCCTACAAAGTCGCGCCGGCGGTTCTGGAAGAACTGGGAGCCGAGGTGATCGCCATCGGAGTGAAACCCTCAGGGACCAACATCAATGCCGGATGCGGCTCACTCCATCCCGAGGTGATCAGCGAGGCAGTGAAAGAACACCGGGCAGACCTGGGTATCGCCCTCGACGGTGACGCCGACCGGGTGATCTTTGTGGACGAATTCGGCAATGAGGTGGACGGCGATCATATCATGGCCATCTGCGCCACTGACCTTCTGAAGCAGAAGAGACTCCGCAAGGGGACGGTGGTTGCCACGGTGATGAGCAACATGGGGCTCGACATCGCCGTCAAGAGGGGAGGGGGCAAGGTCGTCAAGACCGCAGTCGGCGACCGCTACGTGGTGGAGGAGATGCGGCGCGGCGGCTATAATCTCGGCGGCGAACAGTCGGGGCACATGATCTTCCTCGATCACAACACGACCGGTGACGGTACTCTTACCGCCCTGCAGATTCTGGCCATCATGCGTCGTACCGGCAAACCGCTTTCCGAACTGGCTGAGGTGATGATTCCATTGCCGCAGGTGCTGGTCAACGTGCGCGTGGCAGACCGGAAGGATATCATGACCGTCCCCGAGGTTGCCCGGCTGGTCAATGAAATAGAAGGGAAACTCGGTGACGAAGGGCGCATTCTGATCCGGTATTCGGGAACCGAGCCGCTCCTGCGTATCATGCTGGAGGGGCAGGATAAATACCAGATCACCACCTGGGCAAAGGAGATTGCCGAGATGGTGGAGAAAACCATGGGAGGGAAGTAAGGGATGGCTCGTCTGGGAGTGAACATCGATCATGTGGCTACCATTCGCCAGGCACGGGGTGGCGCGGAGCCTGATCCGGTTGCGGCGGCGGTCATGGCCGAACTGGCCGGTGCCGACGGCATTACCATCCATCTGCGCGAGGACCGGCGCCACATCCAGGACCGGGACCTGAAACTCCTGCGCCAGACCATACAGACGCGCCTCAACCTGGAGATGGCGGTCACCCAGGAGATGATCGGCATCGCCTCGACCGTGAAACCGGATATCTGTACCCTTGTCCCGGAAAAACGGCAGGAGTTGACGACCGAAGGTGGGCTGGACGTGCGCCTTGCCTTGGAACAGGTGGGAGAGGCAGTGGACCGGCTGCACGATGGCGGCATCATGGTGAGCCTGTTCATCGATCCCGACTCCGACCAGGTCAAGGCGGCGAGCAAAAGCGGCGCCGATTATATCGAGATCCACACCGGCAGTTTTGCCGAGGCTAAAAGCCCGAAAACCGAAAATCAGGAGCTGGTCCGGATAGAAAATGCCATCAAGCTCGCCCAGAAACTCGGGCTGGGCATCAATGCCGGGCACGGGCTCAACTACGCGAACATCAAAAAGATCGCTGCCTTGGGAGGCATCGAGGAGTTCAATATCGGGCATTCGATCATCTCCCGAGCCGTGCTGGTAGGTCTTGATCGTGCGGTCCGCGATATGATCGAGCTGATCAAGTATGCCTGACAGGGCAGGGCGGTTTTCGTTGGGTTGCAGTTATCCCTGAGGGTTACGGACGATATCCTGGACTGGTCAAAATGAAAATTCTGGTAACCAACGATGACGGTATCAATGCGGCAGGTCTTCTGGCCCTGGCCGAGGCGATGGCTGAGCTGGGGGAGGTGGCGGTAGTCGCCCCTGACCGAGAGCGGAGTGCCATCGGCCATGCCCTTACCCTGCACCATCCGCTCAGGGCCGAATCCAGGGGGGTGGGGCGTTTTGCCGTGGATGGAACCCCTACCGATTGTGTGAACCTGGGGATTCACAGCCTGCTCGATTTCAAGCCAGACCTGGTGGTTTCGGGGATCAACCGTGGCGCTAATCTTGGCGACGATGTCACCTATTCGGGCACGGTCTCTGCGGCCCTGGAAGCAACCCTCATGGGCATTCCCGCCCTGGCCGTCTCCCTGGTCACCGACGGCCCCGGTGTTCATTATGCCGCTGCCGCCGAGGTAGCGCTCCGGATCGCCCGGCAGGTGCTCCGCCAGGGGCTGCCTGCCGATACCTTCCTGAATATCAATATCCCGGACTTGACTCCCGACGCCGTGCAGCCGCCGCTCATCACCAGCCAGGGAAAGCGTCGCTATGACGGAATGATCGTCGACAAGGTCGATCCCCGGGGGCGGAATTATTACTGGATCGGCACAGCGGATCTGAAATTCCACGATCTCCCCGGCAGCGATTATCATGCCGTCTCCCGCGGGCATGTCTCCATCACTCCTCTCCATCTTGACCTGACCAACTATGCCTCCATGTCGGCACTGGCCAAGTGGGACCTGAGCTGAAGACAACCAAAATCATCAATCAGATAGAGGCATGTCGTTCCAACCGCTTCTGTGTGGGATGCTGGACTTTTTACCCTGCTTCTGCTATATATTTCCCCCGATTGGAGCCGACGAACCGATGAATTTTGAAATTGCCAGAAAGAGGATGGTCGACTCACAACTCGTTGCCCGGGGGGTCAAGGATAAACGGGTGATAGACGCAATGCTGAAGGTTCCCCGGCACCTCTTTGTCGAAGAGGCCATGGCTGCCCAGGCCTACAGCGATTCCCCCTTGCCAATCGGCGATAAGCAGACCATTTCCCAACCGTATATGGTTGCTCTGATGACCGAACTCATGGAACTCACGGGGTCGGAAAGGGTTCTCGAAATCGGCACCGGTTCGGGCTATCAGGCTGCCATTCTTGCGACGCTCGCCAACCGCGTCTACACGGTGGAACGTTTTCGCAGCCTTGCCATGCGTGCCCGCAAGGTGCTCGACAGTCTTGGCCTGCTCAACATAAGCCTGAAGATCGGCGATGGCAGCGAAGGATGGGAGGAAGAGGCCCCTTTTGACGCCATCATGGTCACCGCCGGCGCTCCGGAAATACCGCAGTCCCTGCTGAAACAGCTTGCCATCGGAGGCCGTCTGGTGATACCGGTAGGGAACCAATATGAACAAGTGCTGTTACGGGTGACCAGAACAGTCGATAGTTTTATTACAGAACAGTCTGTGGGGTGCCGATTCGTAAAACTGGTCGGGAAGTCCGGCTGGAGCATTGACGATTGATTCTGCACCACAGGAGAATGTGCCATGGCGAGTGATGATCTGATCAAGGATTTCGAGGAGGAGCCGAGCGGCCCCTCCGAGATCTTCCTTGATGCTGAGCCGGACTCTCTAGAGTTCGAGGCTGAAGAAGAAGCTGAAGAAGCAGAAGAAGAGGAGATCAAGGTCCCGGAAGTTGAGCATTTTGACGATGCCATCAAGCTGTACCTCCGGGAGATCCAGAAAACGAAGCTGCTTACTGCCGACGAAGAGAAAGAGCTTGCCGCACGGATCTCGCGGGGGGACAAGGCTGCCCGTGACCGGATGATCGAATCGAACCTGCGGCTGGTAGTCAAGATCGCCAAACGGTATATCAATCGCGGACTTCCCTTTCTCGATCTGATCGAGGAAGGAAACATGGGGCTCATCAAGGCCGTCGAGCGGTTCAAGCTGTCCAAGGAGTGCCGTTTTTCCACCTATGCCACCTGGTGGATCAGGCAATCGATCGAGCGGGCCCTGGTCAACCAGTCGCGCACCATCAGGCTGCCGGTTCACGTTTCCGACGACATCAACAAGATGCTTCGACTCACCCGCGAACTGATGCAGAAGATGAACCGTGAGCCGTCGGTAAAGGAAGTGGCTGCGGCCATGGAGGTAAACTCCGCCTATGTCCGGAGACTGATGGTCCTTTTGAAAAAGACCTATTCCATCGAGCGGCCGATGGGGGAGAATAACGACTATTTCCTCATCGACACCATCGAGGACACCTCGACCGTGTCGCCGGCGACCCTCCTGGAGGACCAGAACAAGCATCACCTGGTTCTGGAGTGGTTCGAGACCCTCTCCGAGAACGAAAAGAGCATACTGACAAAACGTTTCGGGCTGGACGACAAAGAGCCCGAGACCCTCGACACCATCGGTCGCAGTGTCGGGGTAACCCGCGAGCGTATCCGCCAGATCGAGGCAAAGTCCTTGGAAAAGCTGCGCAAGCTGGCTGAGGCGACTGAGCTCAAATTACCGTAATCTACCCATGTCCCAAGGAGCGTCTGCAATGGATGAATTGAAGAACATCATCAGGGATATCCCTGATTTCCCTAAAAAGGGGATTATTTTCAAGGACATCACGACCCTTTTGGCTGATGCCAAATCGTACCAGCGGATGATCGACCTGCTGGCACACCGCTATATCGGCCAGCGGATCGACAAGGTAGTCGGTGTCGAGGCCCGTGGATTCCTGATCGGTGCTGCCCTGGCCTATAAGCTCGGTGCCGGCATCGTGCTGGTCCGCAAGCCGGGCAAGCTCCCCTCGGAAACCTTCAAGAAGAGTTACGACCTGGAATATGGCACCGATACCCTGGAGATCCACACCGACGCCATTACGCGCGGCGAGCGGATCCTCATTGCCGATGACCTCCTGGCAACCGGCGGCACCATGGGCGCCGTGGTGGACATGGTGAGCAGCCTGGGTGGGGAACTGGTGGAATGCTGCTTCATGGCTGAGCTGGAATTCCTCCATGGCAGGAAGAAGCTCCCTGAAGGGAAGGTCTTTTCCCTGTTGCAGTTCTGAACCGTCAGGGCAAGATGTGCGACCTTGCTACGCAGGTCTTGCATTCACACGCCTAGTGCGTTATAACAGCCTCACGTCCCCGTAGCTCAGCAGGATAGAGCATCTCCCTCCTAAGGAGAGGGTCGGACGTTCGAATCGTCTCGGGGACGCCATTTTTCAAAAGGTCACTTTTCATAGGGAAAGTGGCCTTTTCTTTTGTTGCTCAGCGTTGCTCTCTGCATAATTCCTTTGGGAGCTGCTGGAATGTAATTGACACTCGGTAATAATATTTGCAAAATGCCCTGGCTTACGGGAATGTCCCGGAAAATTGCGAGGTTACTATGGTTACCATTAGCGACAGCATTATCAACCAGATGACCGAATGTATTGTCAAGGAGGTCAATCCCGTGCGGATTATTCTTTTTGGCTCAATAGCCCGTGGTCAAGCTCACGAAGGTTCAGATGTCGATCTGCTGGTTATCGAAGATGCTCCGTTTGGAGAAGGGAGAAGCCGTTTCCGCGAGACAGGCCGTATCAACAGGGCGCTTGCCGGTTTCGGCGTTGCCAAGGACATTCTGGTCTACTCGATTGATGAGATTGAACGCTGGCGCAATTCCCTGAACCATGTGGTGGCCCATGCATTGCGGGAAGGGAGGGATTTGTATGTCCGACCTTGACCATGCGCGGCAGATGCTTGCCATTGCCCGTCGTGACTTGAAGGCGCTTGGCGGAATGCTGGACGCGGAAATCTTTGCCTATGAAATCTTTGGCTTTCATGCCCAGTAAGCAGCCGAAAAAGCGCTGAAAGCCTGGATTTCCGTCCTGGGAGCAAGTTACGGCATTACTCATGATCTCGGTTTGCTACTGGATATCTTGAAAGACCTTGCAGCAGATTGCACCGATTTTTCTGATCTTCCTGACTTGACCATATTTGCCGTTCATTTCAGATATGACGATGCAGGAGACGATTGTGGTTTTCCTGAACGGGATGAAGTGCTTGAAAAGGTTGCCGGTCTTGTGGCCCATGTCGAGCAGGTTTTGAGCGCATTTCGGCAAGAGAACCAATCAACTGGCGAATGAGAAAACCCCTCAACACACTGCACGCGATGGGGCATGTCAGCATCAACGCCCTGGCAAAGAAGCTTCACCGGCAGTACCGCAACGTCTTCGACGACGTGAAAACCCTGGAGCGGCTGGGACTGGTCTAAAAAGACGAGGAGAGCCGGTACTTCGTGCCCTGGGACGAGATCGATGCGACCTTGCGGCTGGCGGCGTGAGGGAATTAAGTAAGGTGTCACCCGAATTTGCGGTGTCACCCGAATTTGCGGGGAGTAATTGATGACCGAAGAAACGTCGCGCGGGCACATCATCGACACGGCGCGCTTACCCAAGCAGTTCCCGACCCACAGGCATGAGGAAACCTTCTGGGCGCACTTGGGCCGCGCCGTTGCAACATTCGGGTTTCTGGAGGAAGTGCTGGCGAAGGCGATCTTTGCTTTCACTGCCACGCGTCCATACAACCAGTCGGAAATCGATGAGGCGTTCGAGCAGTGGCTACCCAAGCTTGAGCGCGCCCTCACCGATCCGTTGGGTGGGCTCATCGATTCGTTTGGCAAGGCGGTCCGCGACTACCCAGATGAAGCAATCACAAACCTATCTGATCTCCTGAGTGACTTGAAGAAGGCGGCCTCGATGCGGAACATCCTCTGCCACGGTTCGTGGAGGTTGCCAGATTCGCAGGGAGCTTCTGTGCCGTTCTTTGTGAACAGGCAGAAGGAAGTATTCGAAACCGCCATGGATTGCGCCTACCTTGACCAAGTCCAGCGTCACACGGCGGAGATCGCGTGCTCCGTAATCAATACGGTTACCAATATGGGCTGGCAGTTTCCTGGGTCAATGGGTCCTGGCAAGCCCATTTGGAGAAAGTAGGTAATTGAGGCAAAAAGGCGCGGGGTCTAGCTTCCAAGATGACAAGATTACATTCAAAAGGCGGCCAATCTTTGGCCGGTTGACTCCGGATGACATAGCTCGGATCAATGTATTTCAGGTTTATCTCCTGATTGATTCGATTGAAATGTTCCTTGATGGCGAGAACCTTTGGGGACGCCCTTCACATATTCACATTTGATAAAAAGTGATGTCCCAACTCGCACTTTGACCGGGCCGGGTTCCGGGGACGCCAATAAAAACAATGGCCGATTTCATCGTGAAATCGGCCATTTACTCTATATGGAATCAACAGTAACCGCGAAGTCAACTCCTTCCCAGTGATTTGCATCCGTCCAATAGATGGTGAATTTTAACTGTTTCCCCTCCTGGATCAATTTTGTTGGCAGATCTGCAACATGAATGGTCAATCCGGTATCGAGCGTGGTGGCGTCATGTGCCGTATTCCAATCGTCGTCACTCCAGTGAATGACAGCAGGGGCTAATGTCTCGATGCGAAGTATTTTACTGGCAGGGAGGGAGCGAATCTTGTGGTTGAAGCGCCACACCATGTATGGCGATCCGGTTTTGTCCACCAGGTAACGTTGCACGGTTTGTGGCGGCAGGTCGAAGACCCGCCCATCATGCAGTGAACGAAGCAATTTCAGGTACTCGGCATGCGCCCAGACAAGCGGCATGGCGGAACCGGACGGTCGTCCGAAAAACAGCTCTCGCTCAGGAAGGTCCGGCGCATCCCAAACCTGCTCGGGAAACAGCCCTTCCGCGCCGGCAAAGGATTCCAGAGCCGTCTGCAGCCGCCGTGCGTCTCCTTCCCGGTCTGCAGCCAGTTCGAAGTGGGCCCGTTCACCGGTCAACAGCGGCCATACCCGGCCAACCCCGGTGCCGTCGAATGGCTTGCCATCCTCCTGTTCGCCGTAGCCGTCGCCGTTGTAGCGATGCCAGATGGGGCCCTGAGGTGTCTCAACCTTGAGCAGTGCATCAATGATCTTGACCGTATCGAGTATGCGCGGATCTTCTGCTGTACGCAGTCCAAAACGCACCAGGGCCAGGGCGTCGGGGCTTATCAGATGGCAGGCGAGGTTGCTGGCCTCCGCAGGCGAGACATTCTTGACGGGAATACTCTCTTGAAAGCGTGACACGCCATCCCCTGTCTTGACCGGGGCAATACGAACATAATAGCCATCAACCTTGAACTCACGACACCAGTCGTTACCGGTCACATACATCCAGCGGTCGATGGATTCATTCCACACGTCAGCGGTTTCCCGCATGTATGTCGCAATGGCTGGTTCATGGTGCAGTTCGGCCAGGTCTGCCGCTGCCAGGAGCGCGGCGATTTCAGCAGAGACAGTGAATGGTGAATACCCGGGATCTTCCTCCCAGCGGTCCTGGGGGCTTACCGGGCCGTTGCAGATCAGGTAGGCAGCGGCTTGACGCACCATCGGCCAGAACCGGGCCAGATCGCTCTCGGCCAGCGCCCTTTCACGCCTGGCCAAGTCTACGAGAAGGACCGGCAGGGCGGTTTCATCCATCTGGATGCCGTTCCAGTAGGGAGAACCATCCAGCCACATGTTCTGAGCCCAGTGTCCGTCCGCTTCCTGGGTCGCCTGCAAATAGCAGAGTACGCGACGAACTTCTTCCTGGGCGCCGGCGGCCAGGAGCCCCCCCGCTGACTCCACCAGGTCGCGTGGCCAGGCAAGATGATAGCCCCCCAGGTCATTGTCGCCCTTGTTGAATCCCCATGGGATCGAAAGGCTGGCGATAATCCCACCGGGAAAATGGAAAGACTCGTGCGTGCGCACAACGGTTGTGCTGACCCGGTAAAAGTTTTGCCGGTCATTTGTCCGGTCCTTGTCGAGGGGAAGCAGCTTCGTTTGCCATCTGTTCCATTCTTTAATATACATCGATTGAGCAGCGTTGAAGCCGTCCTGGAGGGCGGCGCGGGCTCGGTTCCCCGCTTCGGCGGCGTTACGTCCAAACCCCAGGGCCAGCAGAAATTCGCCATTACCCGCTTCCAGGTCAACCTCTGCCGTCAGGGCAATGTTCCCGTTTTCGGCCCGCTGGTAATCCCACGTCATCTGCTGGTGAGCAGACAGATCTTGCCAGCCGTCTGAGAACCCCACAAATCCCACGGAGCGCTTGAGCCAGGGAACGGAAGAGGCCAGAGCCAGGGCGTTGCCGTCCCGTTCGGCGAACAACATGGGCATGCCTTTATACTCGCCAACCCAGCCCGTATTGCCGGCTCCATGATTCCCCAGGTGCGGCGCAAGCAACACGTGGAGCCGGTAATCCCGTATCTGTCCTTCCCGGGCGACGAACCGGGTTTGCTGCAACACGGCGTCTCTTTGGGGATCGGCCAGAATCTTCTTTTCGATGCAATAGCGCCCCTGCCGGCACGTGTTGACCAGACTGTAGGCCGGTACGCCTTCGGCCATCCAGCGAACCTCGCTCGTTGCATCACGTTTTTCCTCGGAGAGGAAACCTGCCCCGTCCGTAACGACCAATCCCATGTCCCGCACACAGGCCTGGTCAATCCGCGGATAGTAGATCTCGTTGAATATCCCGTGGCTCAAGGTGAACCAGACACGGCTTTTATCACCAAGAGAAGCGCCCACTCCCGACTTGGCGCTGGAGGTCCAGCGCGCCGGGATACCCGGCCAACCGGGTGAGTTATGATCCGTTGCATCCATAGCGACTCCTTTTTCCGGTTTCCATACCCGCTACGATTACGTCCAATCAGGTGCTTGGAAGATCAACCGCCATGGGCAAAGTCGGGATAATCGGTCATGCCGCCATCCACAAAGATTGTACGGCCGGTCACGTACGAGGCAATGTCCGAGGCCAGTACCACCACCATGTGGGCGACTTCTTCCGGATTACCGATCCGCCCTAACGGGATCTTTTCCATCAAGTCTTTCATACTTTGCTGATCGCTCCAGACGGAGCGGTTGATCGGCGTCTTGATCGCACCGGGCGCAACCGCCAGGACACGTACCCCATGGGGGGCAGCCTCTTGGGCCAGGGTCTTCGTCAGCATGCCGACTGCTGCCTTGCTGGCGGTGTAGGCACTGTAGCCGGACCAGGCGATCTCTTCATGCACCGAGCTGATGTTGATGATGACGCCGCTTTGCTGCGCCACCATCCGCTGCAAGGCTTCTCGAGCGCAAAAAAAGGCTCCCAGCAGGTTCACCTCGATCACCTTTCGCCATGCGGCACTATCCGCCTCCCAACCGACGGCGCGGCCGCCGTCGATGCCCGCATTGTTGATCAGGATATCAATTCCTCCCCAGGCTGCGTCGATATTCTTGAACATTTCAGCGACGGCCCCGGGATCGGATACGTCGGTCTCGATCGCCATGGCAGTGCCGCCTTGCTCCCGAATCTTCTGCACAAGGGTCTGTGCGGTCTCGGGATGGGTGACGTAGTTGATTGCCACTCGCGCACCCGCTTCGGCGAGGGATACGGCAATTGCCTCACCAATGCCGGAATTGCCGCCGGTGACAATGACACGTTTATTATCCAGCCTTATGTTCATAATGCGCCTCCCTTTCCCTGGGTAACAGCTCATACCTTCCTGCGGAACACACCGTACCGGTCGTGCTCGAAATGGTATAGCTTTGCAACCTCAACCTTCAGCCAACCCAGACCAGTAACCCGGTGGGCAGCCACCCCCAGAAAAGTGCCCAACAACGGTCCTACCCAGTAAATCCACCAGTCATGCCAGACTCCGGAGATCACTACTGGCCCCAGGCTGCGGGCTGGATTGGTACTGGTGCCGGAGATCGGCGCCTCGGCGAAAACCATGAAGGCGTACAAGAAGGGGAAAAGAGCTGGTGTGAAAGGCCGCAACCGGTGGTGCCGCAGGAAGAAGAACAGGCCGACGATGAGGGCGAAGGTAGTTATCGCTTCTCCTACCAATGCCCATCCTGCCCCGTAGCCTGAGCCAGGCAGGGTTGCACCGAACGACACGCTGCGGCCCATCTCCCCCCATGCCAGTAATGGCACTGCGCCCAGCACTGCACCCAGGAGCTGCGCGAGGATATAGCCTACTGCATGGCGGGTTTTCAGTTTGCCCATCAGCCAGAAAGCCAGGGTGACGACCGGATTGATGTGAGCCCCGCTTTCTTTGCCAAGTGGCGAGAGCGCAATCAGGGCTCCGGTGGAGCCGAAAAGAAAGCCGGTGATCAGGCGGCGCCAGCCGTTGCCCGGGATGAGTTGGATTATGGGACTTCCCTGTCCGAAGCCCAGGATCACTAACGACAATCCAAAAGCTATGAGCAGCGCCGTGCCCAGGAACTCAGCGCCGAACAGTAGCCATGGAATGGATCGGTCTTGTTCCTCCTCACTCATTATCCTTGCCCCAGAAAAACATGATCTGCGGGGTGGTGAGGCTATGCTCGTTGATAAGTTGCTGGGTGCTGACCAGTTCCCAGCCCACCCTGGCCATATTGTCCAGGTGATCTTGTAAGTCGAGTGCCAACAGGTCATTTACAGGGTAATGTTTGGTCGTGAATGTATATGTTTTAGTCATGACTAGCCTCCGTTGTACACACAGGTTTCTACCGTTGACATGACGCAGCCAGTACACTTTGATAAGAGTAACATGATTTTTGACAGATATATTTTTGTTGCGTGTTGTTATGCTGCATGAGGCAGATAAATATTCTGTCGTCAGCATACTTGGAAACTTCGAAGTGCACCCTCCAGGGGGACACATTTTTCAAAAGGACACTCAGGAGAAGTGGCCTTTTTTGTTTATGTGCGTCATGTGCAACAACAAATAAATCAAAAATTTCCACCCATCTCGTTTTTTGTTGCGCAACCATAGTTGCATGGCAACCATGGTTGCGGATGCTCTTTTCCTGCCTTCTTTCTCCAACGAACAGTTCGATATTTCTGATGCATTCACAATATATATACTGCATTATTGGTATATTAAATTAAATTAAGCATTGTCCTCCCCTCAACTGCATCCTCTGAAACAATAACTCTTCGATGTCACAGGCCGAACGATGGCAACCATGGTTGCCTCGCTCTAGAGCCACATTTTCTCTGCCAGCCTGAAAAACCAAATGATAACCGCTGGATAAGCGAATAAATCTGTTTGGCCTGCCTATTGCTGAACAGGGATACAAAAGCGTTGTTACCTGTCGACATCGTCGATTTTATTGTTGAAACAGTGTAGCAAATGCACGGTAAGGAATGAAAAGGGTTACAAGCCGGAAAGGAGTTCTTACGAAAGGAATTGTACAGTGTGGCCGGGATGGGCTCAGTTTACCTGATAAGAAGGTGCTGCAGCACATCAAACTCAATCAAAAAAAGGAGAGAGAAATGTCGAGAACAAAAGTTTCGAAGAAGTTGAGTGTCTTGCTGGGCGTATCATTGTTGGTTACTGCCGCTTCTGCCAATGCCGGAACCATTACCGGCTGGGATATGAGTAACGTAACTGTAGCACCGCCGCCGTACACTGATTTTATAAAATATAGAAGCACTCTCTTCACCAACACTGCCAAGACTGCCACCAACGGCTATATCGGTTGGGAAGAGTCGGACGTCACGGCTCCGGGCATGAAGATCGTCAACAGGGATGATGTCACCGGCCTCAAGTGCATCATGACCACTGGTATCAACCCCTATGACTTCTCCGACAAGATGTGCTCCGACCCGCTGCAGTCCAGCAAGCGCTGGAAGGTCGGCGGGGTCAACGGCCAGCCGATCGACGTCTACTTCACCGTTGCAACCGACACGCTCACCAGCATCTACAACTCCATGCAGAAGCTGACCGACAACGACGTCAGGAAATGGAAAGGCTTTAAAGCTGAACTGGGCTTCATGGTCAATGGCGTGTTCACCAAGTCCACGTCCCTTGACGGCCTCGGTTTCTCGGACAAGAAGGGCAAATTTTTCACCACGACCACCTCCGGCCTTCAGTCAGCAGAGACGCTGTCGGCTCTCTTTGCCCAGGGACTGGCCGGTCCGGCCGATGCCAATCATCCGGAAACCGGCTATTTTGACCCGATCAACCGCTTCAGCTACTTCCTCAATGCAACTGAAGACACGATCGACTCCGGACTGATCACCTCCAACTACTACGCCCTGTTTGGCGACTGGAACAACCTGTCCGGCGTACCCTATGCCTACTATTATGACGACGATGCCAACCCCAACACTGACAACACCCTGATGGCCAACTGTGATGGCACCTTCGTCGTTACCGACCCGGTCACAGGGATCGGCTACTGCGATGGCACCTGGGTGACCTACCGCAGCCAGGCCGGCCTGGATGCCAATGGCATTGCCTATCCTTCCGATGGCGTCAAGAAGCCGGTCCCGGCCGACATCCTGGCTGCCTGGCAATCCAACTACCTCTACACGACTGCCCCGCTTGAAGATTTGGCCAACCTGGGGCTGAACTACTACATCACGGTCAACAAACTGAACTCCAAGTGGAAGACCCCGAACCAGTTCGTGCTGCGCTTCACCCCGAAGTACTGATCACTGGCCGGACTATTGCTGTAGTACCACCTCGAATGCGGGGGGAGCGTAAGCTCCTCCCGCTTTTGCATATCAGTTGGCAGGTTCTCTAAAGACGAAAGGAGGGAGGCCAAGCCGTTCCCTCCTTTCAATTTCTTTACAGAGATTGCGTTGCGGCTATTTCAGGATGTTGCTTGGGATATGCTCATTGTCTGATTGCCGAGAGATTTTTTGAGGCGCTTTGCCAGGGCCTGACGGGTAATGCCCAGCATTGAGGCTGCCACGGTCTGATTCCCGCCGGTGCGATGTATCGCTTCCAATACGACGCGTTTGCCGATCTCTTCGATGGTTGGCAGACGATCAGGGAAAGTGATCGGAGCGAGGTCATCGATTGCCGTAGCTTGCGCTGGCTTCAGGTTGAGGTCTGCATCGTAGCCGATTTTCTCCTTGAAACTGTCGAGTGACAGCACATGAGAAGAGTGCAGGCTGACCGCGTGGAACACCATTGCCCTGAGTTCACGGATGTTGCCTGGGAAATCATAGGTGGAGAGCAGGGCCACAAGCTCCCGTGGCACAGCCGGTGTTTTCTTCCCCATAGTTTGTGCAGCCTCTTTCAGGAAGTGGTGCAGGAGCAGGGGCAGATCCTCCAACCGGTCCCGCAATGGGGGGAGCTCAATGTGGTGGGTATTCAGACGATAGAAAAGATCCTTGCGAAACTCACCCTTGGCAACCTTGGCGTCGAGGTCATGATTGGTAGCGAACAGCACGCGCGCCTTCAGTTTCTTTGGACGATCCGATCCGATGGGGAAAAATTCACCCTCCTGCAGAAGTCTGAGGAGCTTGACCTGCGACTGGGGGGATAAATCCCCGATTTCGTCCAGAAACAGTGTCCCTCCCGTTGCCTCCTCGATCATCCCTTTGCGCTCCCGGTCAGCTCCCGTAAATGCGCCTGCCACATGACCGAAAAGCGTGTCGGAAACGACATTGTCATCCAGTCCGGCTACATTAACGGCTACCAGCGGGGCATTCGGTGAACGAAGCTTCCACAGTGCACGTGCGATCAACTCTTTTCCCGAGCCGCTTTCGCCGGTGATAAGAATCGGTTCGCTACTCCTGGAAATGGCTTCACAGTATCGGAAAACCGCTCGCATCTTAGTGCTGGTACTGATGATCTGTTCGAAAGCCTCAGGGGTTTCCAGTTTGTCGTTCAAGATACCTTTCTTCAGGCTACAATTCTCACTCCTTAGTTGCTGGATGGAGATTGCCCTCTGGATTCCGGCTATCAACCGCTCCTTTTCACTCGTTTTGACATGGTAGTCCAGTGCACCAAGGTGCAGGCACTCCACGGCAGTCTCAACCTGATTGAGACCGCTGAGAATGATCACCGGCACTGAAGGGTGCCTGCTCACAATCATCCTGAGGATATCCTGTCCTGAAAAGAATGGCATGGTCAGGTCAAGCAGAACCAGGCAGATGTCATTATTGTCAAGAATATTCATGACTTGCCGGCTATCAGCGCATTTGATGAAATTATTCATTCCGGTCGATTCCCTGAGAAAGACCGATAGGCTCCTGAGCCACGCCTCTTCGTCGTCAACGAGCAGAATGGGCATCTGGGGATAGAGTTCCTGATTCATGCTGCTATTGCCTCCTTGAAAACGGGGATGTTGATCGTGACGGTCGTCCCCTCTCCAAATCTTGAATTGAACAACAGATCCCCCTTGAAATCTCGGATGATTCTCATCGAGATGGAAAGGCCAAGCCCTGTTCCACCCTGGGTGCGCTTGGTGGTAAAGAACGGATCCGTTATCTTGGGAAGGATTTCGGGAGGAATCCCAATGCCTTCATCCGCCACGGTGACGACACACTCCCCGGCGCCCGGGTCATAGACTGTCGATATCCGGATCCCCCGATCTTTAGATGGCAAGGCCTGACAGGCGTTCAGAATCAGATTCACCAACACCTGCTCGATCCGTTGCAAACTTCCTCGAATCAATGGCATCTCATTGCAGAGTTCAAGCTCAAAGCGATCGGTTGCATTCTTGATCGCATTACCGACAAGGCGGGATGAAGTGCATATCGCATCATTGATGTTAATTATCTCTTCCGTGTCCGGTTCATCTTCCCGCGCAAAGTTCCTCAGATCATCGACAATCCTTTTTATCCTCACCGCACTGTCGACAATTTCGCCAAAAAGATACGGCAGGTCATGCTTGATCTCGTTATAATGCAAGCCCCCCAGCATGAAGTCGCCGTTGACCTCGAAGTGCTGACTGAGAATGGGAGTCAGACTGGTTGATACCTTCTTGAGGATTTCAGAGTTCAACATGATTACCGCGTTTGGATTGTTGATCTCGTGTGCCACCCCTGCTGCCAGTTCACCAATTGAAGCCAGTTTGCCCGTACGTATCGAGTCTTCCAGGAGCTGATTCTTTTCCGTTATGTCACTGGCAAGCATGATCACATGAGTTACCATGCCCGCTCCGTCAACAACCGGGAATGCCTTTACTTCCAGCGTCCTTCCGTCCGGCGTTGTAATGATGGATTCGACTCGTTCGCCGGTAGCGAATGACTTTATTGCAGGGCATTCCTCGCACACTGATGACCGGTTGTAGAGGAGTTTGCAGCAGTTGTCTCCTGGAGTCGTACCCAGCGTACCGTTGAAAAATGTCTCGGTGCTCTTGTTCGACCAGATGACCTTCATGTCAGGGGATATAAGCGACAACCCGTCGGAAATCCCGTCCAGAATGATACCGAACTGCTGAGACAGGTCCCGGAAATTCCGTTCGCTCTCCCGAAGCATGGCTTCTGCGATCCTGCGGTTCATTATATTCCTGATAAGAACCAACGAAATCGTTATCGAGGAGACAAGCAAAGAAATGGCAATCCAGAACTGTCCTTTGCTGATCTGAAAGTTATTGGGGGGGAGATTGATGATCCTGCTCCCGCCAGGGATGCTTGCCTGGGAGATGCCAAAACGTTGTAGCTGATTGTAATCGAACATGAGGTTAGATTTCAGCAGTGTCGGTACCTGTGGTATTTTATCTCCTTTGAGAATGGAGAGTGCCATAAGCGCCGCTGCCTTTCCCTGTTCACGGGGAGATGTCAGCGGCCCCCCCACAATCCCTTCCCCCAGGTAAACATCCCAGAAACTGTACATGGGAATACGGCTTATATTACGAAAGAGAGCGTTCTGCTCGTTGAATGAAAGGAGATTGCCGGCGTTGTCGTTAAGATAGCCGTTAATTACCAGGACTGAATCTTTTGGAATTTCAGTAAGCCGCTGCTTGACCGTTTCGCTTGAAAGATTGTTCCAGTAATCAAAATTCATCTCTCCGGCAAACGTTTTGGCTACTTCAATGAAACGTAAATAGTTCTGATTGTCATAGGAATCTGTCGTATCGCCGATAACGACAACATTACGATTATTGGGATGAAACTTCTTTATCTGTCGCAAAACTCCTGCCATGTCGGGCATTGAGCGAATTCCATAGACTCCCGACATGGAGGTTGCCTTTTCCAGGTTTGCGTTGGCCGCACAATAGATGACCGGAATGCCTTTCAAAATGGTGGATCGATGTCCAAGAGCAAAAGAAAGCGCTTCATTGCCTGAAACGATGACGATGTCGTAGGTGCGGCTTTTCAGCTTGTAATGCAGCATGCTTTCTACAATTTTGGAAAGGAAGATCGGGTCCTGATGCCGCTTGCTGTCAATGTATTCGATATCGATGTGGGTATCGGGGAGATGGCCTCTGAAAACTGACTGAATCCCCTCCGTAATCGTGTCGGTGCACGGGAAGCCGGGATGATAGGAATGTAGGACAAGAATGTGGTAAATACCTGGCTGGGATTTCTGGTCCTCAGAGAGGGCGTTTCCGATCAGAAGAAGGGAAAAAAAGAGGGCCAGGAGAACAATGATTGCATGTTTGCCCGGCTTGGCAGGGTTTGCGTATGGGGTGTGTCGATTACGCTGAATTGTCATGAGAAAAATCGCCATATTTTGTCGTTAATAGAATCTCACCCTTTAACGCAATAGTTGTGCCATACAGTTTGCATTCTGCCGCCTAACCTGAATGTGGTCGAAATGTAAAACATTTATATGGATAATTAAATAAGTACATATTAATAAAATAATCAGTTCGTTACAGAACATTGGAGATTTGGCAGAAGGACGCGCGATATCACCGAATTTGCTAGACATCACATGTTTCGGTGGACTGTAACTGCTCACAATTTGGGTCCTGCGTGTACGGTGTTCCGGGACAGTTGGATGCAATGCGATTTGACGTAGGGGCAAACCAGCTCTAATCTTTTTCTATGGCCCGAATTGCATGCGCCATAGAATCTAATTCCGGGGGGATTCATGAAAAAGCGCCTTCTTGATCTGCTCATCTGCCCCTGTTGCCTGCCGGGCGAATACCCGTTCATTGCCGACATCGGCCGGGAACATGACGGAGATATCGAATCCGCTACCCTCATTTGCCCACAGTGTGGAGCCCGGTTTTCTATCGACGAAGGGGTGGCCATGCTCGACCCCCATGCCACCGACAGCCAGCGGACCACCAATAAGTACGAGACCGACGAGGTGGTTTCTTCCTATCTCTGGAGCCATTTCGGGGATCTTATCGCGGATGAGCATGCATCGCAGGCGTACGGCACCTGGGCCGGGTTGATGCAACCCCAGGCCGGCGTCGCCCTGGATGCCGGCGGGGCTGTGGGGCGCTTTTCCTTCGAGATGAGCACGTGTTGCGATTTTGCCGTTGGCATCGATACTTCGCATGCCTTTATCCGGGCGGCCCGGTGCCTGATGCGGGAGCGTTGCATGACGGTATCGCTCAAGGACGAGGGGGTGCTGCGTCGCGAGGTCACCATCCGTCTCCCGGACAAGTGGCGTAGCGACCGGGTGGAGTTTCTCGTGGCCAATGCACTGGCTCTGCCGTTCCGGCGCAAATCCATTGGCCTCTTTTCCTCCCTGAATCTCGTGGACAAGGTACCTTCGCCGATCCGGCATCTGCGGGAGATGAACCGGGTAGCCCGCGATACCAAGGCTCAGTTTTTGCTCTCCGATCCCTTTTCCTGGTCTATTGAGGCGGCTCCAATGGAGGAGTGGCTCGGCGGCAAAAGCGATGGCTCATTCGCTGGCAAGGGGCTGGCAAATGTGGTGGCACTCCTGGCCGACGATAAGGGAGAGCTGGCGCCGGTCTGGCAGGTGGACGAGCCCGGTAGTGTCTGGTGGAAGATCCGTACCCATAGCAACCATTTTGAGCTGATTCGCAGCTGTTTCGTCCATGCCAGCCGCTAGGGAGAGAAAACGATGATCGTCGATACCGTTTGCCGACTCTGTTCGTCCTGCTGCCCCATCGAAGCCGAGGTGGAGGATAACCGCCTGGTCGGAGCCCGGCGCAAATCCTTTCTCGATCCGGACAAGCGACTGACCTGCGCCAAACTGGCCGCTGCCCCGGAGATCGTCTATTCTCCCAAGCGGCTGACCGTGCCGCTGATTAAGCGCGAGGATGGTTCGGGATTCCGCGAAGCGGGCTGGGATGAGGCACTCGATCTGGTTGCTGCCCGGTTCCACCGTCACCGGCAGGAATCAGGACCCCAGTCCGTTGCCTGGTTGCGGGGGATGGCAGCCGACTGGGGCGCGCCCTGGGATTATCCCAATCGGCTGATGAACGTCTTCGGCAGTCCCAACACCATTGGCAACGGCTCCATCTGTTTCGTTGCCCGCGATTTCGCCCACTCTTACACCTACGGGTCCATGGCCTATCCCGAGGCCAAAAACGCCAGGTGCATCATCGTCTGGGGGAAGAACGACGGCGATACCGCCCTGGGTGCGGCCGAGGGGATCCACTGGGCCAGAGAGCATGGCGCCACGCTGATCGTCATCGATCCTGTCGAGACGCCACTGGCGCGCAAGGCCGACATCTGGATGCGGATCAAACCGGGGCATGACGGCCTGTTAGCCATGGCCATGATCAACGAGATCATCGAGGCAAACCTCTACGATGCCGAGTTTGTTTCCCAGTACACCATCGGCTTTGATGCCCTGAAAAAGGCGGCAGCCCGCTTCCCGGCAGACAGGGTGGCCGAGAGCCTCTGGCTGAGCACCGGGCAGATCAGGCAGGTGGCCCACCTTTACGCCACCACCAGGCCGGCCGCCATCATCGACGGCAACGGTCTGGACATGCACCGGGAGGTCTTCGACACTACCAGGGCTATTGCCATGCTGCGCGCCATGACCGGGAATCTCGACAAGCCGGGGGGCGACGTGCTCCCCCAGCCGATCCCGGTCCGCAACATCCAGTTGAGGGAGAGGCTGGACGACACTATCCCTCCCATTACCCATCAGTATCCCCTGTTCAACACTTTTTCCGAAACCTGGGGCAACCAGGTGCAGGGGTGCGTGGTCGACGCCATTCTGGATGAGTCTCCCTATCCGCTGAAGATGGTGGTGGTCCAGTCCGGTAACCCCCTCGTCACCATGGCCGATTCCCGCCGCACCAGGGCTGCCTTCGACAAACTGGAGAGCCTGGTGGTGATCGACATGTTCATGACCGAAACCGCCAGGCTGGCCGATGTCATCCTGCCGGCGGCCAGTTGCTTCGAGAAGACCCAGCTCAACCGTGCCTCCATCCGCAACAATCCGATCATTCTCCAGAACGCGGTGATCCCAACGGTGGGCGATTCCTGGCCTGACTGGAAGATCGTCTTCGAGTTGGGCAGAAGGCTCGGATTTGCAGCCGAATTCCCCTGGGAGACGGCGGAGGAGGCGATCGATCATCAGCTGGAGCCCGCCGGGGTCACGGTTGCGGAGCTGCGCAAGAGCGGCAAGACCGGTTTGCGGATCGAGGAGACGCGCTACGAAAAATACCGGGATACCCCTTTCCGGACCCCTTCCGGCAAGGTCGAGTTCTTCTCCGGCCGGCTTGCACAGGCCGGTTTGTCAGGAGTCCCGTTCGAGAGCGGTTTCGGTGACGACCCGATCAGTTTTGCCGACCAGAGCGGAGAGTACCCGGTCCTGGGGATCAGCGGCAGCCGTGATATCCGCTTCACCAATTCACAGTTTCGCACCATTCCTGCGCTCCTGAAGGAGGGTGCCCAGTGCATGGTCGACATCCACCCCGCCGATGCCGCCCGGCAGGGATTTGTCGAGGGGGAGCGGATCGGGATCGAAACTCCCAAGGGGGCAGTGGAAATGACGGTGCGCCTCTCCACGGTGGTGAGCCCCGGTATGGCCCGTCTGGGCTGGGGCTGGGGCGACCACGATCCGCGTGCCAGCCTCAACGCCCTGACCGAGGACGACAAGCGCAGCCGGGTCACCGGCACCTCTACCAGCCGGAGCTTCATGTGCCGGTTGTCCAAGATAAGCCCCTGACCGAGAATGCACTTGCATTAATAGACGAACGGTCATATATTGCCATAATGGCTCGGATAAGAAAAAGCGATGAGACACGGACACGTCTTTTGGAGATCGGTCTGAAGACGTTCGCCAATCGCGGCTATCACGGAACCGGCATCAAGGAGATTGTCGAGAGCGCTGGAGTGCCGAAGGGCTCATTTTATAACTATTTCAAAAGTAAGGAAGATTTCGGGATTGAGATAATTCGCCGTCATTCTCAGGCATTCTGGGAAACATTGGAGCGGTGTTTCGACCGTGGGATACCCGATCCCATCGATGCTCTCAATACCTGTTTCGAGAAGATGATAACGGAACATGAGGAGTGTACTGTTTTTCATTGCAGCATCGTAGGCAATCTCGTTGTTGAGTTGAGCGAGCACAGTGCACCATGCAAAGCTACCATAGCCACATTTTACAGCCATTGGCTGGAGAATCTGGCCACACATATCAAGAGAGCGCAAGAGTTGGGCATAGCGAGGATCGATGTTCCCTGTGACGATCTGGTGATGCTGTTCTGGGATGCCTGGCATGGTGCCCTTTTCCGGGTAAGGATCGAAGATTCGACAGAGCCTCTGAAGCGATCCGTTTCGTTTGTTTTGCAGAAAATCATTCGTCGCTAATTTTTTTAACCATATATTAAGACGACCGGTCATATTATGGCGCCGAAAAAGAAACCTCAAAAAGAACCAAACCATGAACGTTGGCTGGTTTCATACGGAGATTTGCTCACACTCCTCTTTGCTGTTTTTGTTGTTTTGTATGCAATGTCCCAGGCAGACAAGAAAAAGGCAGAGGAGGTCTCGGCATCCATTCGGGAAGCTTTTGGCGCGGTTAACAGTAGTGGTTCGACAAGGAGGCCTGCCATTATCGATTCCGGGAAGATAAGTGTCATTCCGGACATCGCCAGTCGACCAGTATCCAAGGCTCTTCAGCAGGGAGACTTCAAGAGCGGAAAGCACGAGGCGAATGAAAACGATTTCAAGGCGATGAAGGCTTCCATAGATGCTTATTTGCTCAAGACTGGAGCACGAGACAAAGTCAATGTAGAAATAAACCGGAGAGGGCTGGTCGTGAGTTTGAAGGAAGCCGGCTTTTTCGAGTCCGGCAGTGCAGTGATGAAAAAAAACTCCGGTGATGTCATTGACACAATCGCAACTGTTATCAATAAATATTCAAACCGTTGCCGGGTGGAAGGCCATACCGACAATGTGCCGATCCAGTCTGGTCCATTCGATTCAAACTGGGATCTTTCGACTGCACGGGCATCATTCCTGGTAAAGAAGCTGGTCCAGTCACACGGGGTCGAACCGAAGAGCATCTCTGCCACCGGGTACAGCGAATATCAGCCGGTAGCGGAAAATACCTCACCGGAAGGGAGAGCAAAAAACAGACGGGTCGATATCGTTGTCTTATCCTCCACGAGCGATGGTGCCCGAACATATACGCCTCCAGAGTGATGAAAGACTGCGATTCATAAAGCACTGCCATTGGGAACAGTTTGAAAATCTCGAAAAGGTCACTTTACTTCAATAAAGTGGCCTTTTTCTGTAGCTAATCAGTTGTCTCATTGCTTAGAAGCCTTCTGTAAAGTTTTTTTACACCAATAGTGACTATTGGACTGTTACTGCTATAATAAAGCGTATTTGAAGCCTCAGTCCGGGGGATGGTGTGGAACCACGCAAACGAATAGGCGAAATTCTGGTAGAGAAGGGCATTTTGACACCGAAAACGGTAGATCGGGTGCTTGTTGTTGCACATCGGCTCAATAAGAGATTCGGCATGGTCCTTGAGGATATGGAAATCGTCACGCCGGAGGAGCTGGCCTATGCTCTGGCACAGCAATATGGCACCAAGGTGGCGACGAATATGGTGAAATATTCGTTTCCTGCGGATCTGCTGGGGATCATTTCAGCCGACAATGCGCTCCAGTACGTCATTTTTCCCCTGAAGCTCGAACAGAACAAACTCTGTCTGGCCATGGCCGACCCAACCGATATGAAGATGGTCTCGAATCTGGCGTCAAACCGCAACTTGAGCATTGTCCCATTCATCGCAACGCGAAAAGATATCCTGGCGGCTATTTGCAAGCATTATTATGGCAAGGATCTGGAAGAGCAGGCCGAGCGAACCATCCTGATAGTGGATGACGACGTCTCTGTATTGCAGATGTTGACCTCGATTCTGTCGAAGCACGGATACCGGATCATTACTGCAACGGATGGCATGGAAGCATTCAAGGAGGCTATCTCCAAGAATCCTCATGTCATCATTACCGACAAGGTTCTGCCCAAAATCGATGGCTATGCCTTGCTCGATTCCCTGAAAAAACTTCAGGAAACCAAGTCCATCCCGGTGCTCCTCATAACAGGGCAAAAATCGGAGAATGAAGAGGCACTGGCGTTTCGCAAGGGATTTTTCGATTTCATCCCCAAACCGTTCGGTGAGATTACGATTGTCTCCCGCATCCAACGGGCGCTCCTGTTTTATGATCGGAAATACCAACTCACGTGATAAGCAAAGGGGCAACGGTATCGGTCGTTGCCCCTTTTGCACAGCAGGGGGATCTTCGTTCGGATGAATGCAATTGCCAGGGATTCCCGAAATGATCCTATGGACGCGGAATGTCAGGGAGTGGTCGGCTCCTCCTGGAACTGTGAAGCATCACACTTTCCACTTACCTTGAGTTGTTGACAGATCTCTTCTATTGCACGGTCGATTTCGTCGCTCCCCATACCGAGCTCTTTGCGTACTTTTTCCTCAGCAGCCTTATCCCACTCGATTTCCTTGTCCCGTAATTCTCCGCGGTTGTAACGATGGCTGTGCAGGGTTGAGTAAGCATAGAATTTACTCTGTTTTTCATCGCTGAAAATCTTTGCTGCACGCTGTTTCAGCTCAAACAGCATGCGACCGCGCCGCTTGGGGTCGTTGGCGGTGGGGAGGGACTTCGCGGTGAGCGGGGTGGGCTTGGCATCCGAGGCCGCTACCGGTGCAAGAAGCTGCAGGAGTCGATCATTGGCCTTGACGGCAAATTCGCTGGCAGGGTAACGGTCGATGAGGGATTCGTAGATTGTCTGCGCCTGCTGTGTATTCCCCTGGCGTTCAAGTTTGCCGGCCTGCAGGTAAAGGGACTGGGGTGATTCCGGTGCGGACTCCGCTGCCGGTACCGTCCCGGAAAGCAGCAGAAAGAAACAGACAGCAGGGAGAAAAATGGTGAATGGTTTCATGGGATGCTCCTGACAGGTTCGTGTAATATGCAAGATCCAAGGGGGCAACTGCGAAATTCGTGACCTCTCGATCAGGCGGTTGTATGTGTTTCCAGGGTATCTGCGCCGGAAGGGAGCGGAATGGCCCCGGCAGCAGCCCTCCGTGGTGCGAGTTCCGAAACTATCATCCCGGCGAAAATGAGCAGGGCTCCAACCATGCCGATTGGGCCCATGCGTTCTCCCGCGGCCAGATAGGCGTAGAGAGCTGCGAATACCGGTTCCATGCAGAAGATGAGAGCAGTATGGGACGGGCTCAGCACCCGTTGCATGGCTGTCTGGACCAGGAAGGCAAAAACTGTGGCAAAGATGGCACAGATAATGATAGCCCAGGCGATCTGTGGATACAAGGCGAGTATCTCTTTGCCCCTGATGCCGGCAGTGACAAAACTGAGTAGCGCCACCGTGCAGATCTGCACCGTGGTGAGCCAGTAGATGTCCGTCCCTGTACGCCGGGAAAAACTGCTGGTGAGCAGGAGGTGCAGGGCTACGCAGACGGCGCATATTGCGGCCAGGATGTCGCCGTTATTGAAATTCCAGGTACCGTTGGAACAGAGCAGGAACAGTCCGGTTACGGCGAGTCCGACCCCGGCAACGACAGGTGCGGAAACCCGCTGGCGGAAGAACAGAGCCCCGGTCAGCGGGACGAGAACCACGTTGAGCCCGGTGAGAAAGCCGGTGTTGGAGGCGCTGGTATAGAGTAGGGCAACGGTCTGGAAGCCGAAAGCAGAGAAGAGAACGACCCCCAGGACAATGCCATCTTTCAGGGCCGACCTGGTGAGCTGCCTGCGGGTCAGGAAACAGAACAGCAGCAAAAGGAGAGATGCCAGAGCAAAGCGGTGGGCAAGGAAAATGAACACGTCCACCTGTGCTACGGCATCCTTCACTATGGTGAAGGTTACCCCCCAGAAAAAGGTGGTCAGGAGCAGCAGGGTAAGTGCAACGTACTTTTTCATCTCGGTCTTTCTCGACATGGGACAGGGTGACGTTCTACTGAAACGGCATCTATAGTGCCGTTTTTTCACGCCAATGGCAATAAATATTCTAAATGGTTTTACCAATCGTATTGACAAACGGGTGAATAAGCGATAAAAAGGCCGGAATCCGTCGAATAATCGATATATTTAGACATACCCCGAGGAGGATACAAAAAATGCGAAAATCGTTATTCATGCTTTCTGCAGTTCTGATCCTTGCAGCACTTTCGTTTGCGGCAGTTCCTGCACAGGCTGCCGGGGCTCGCAAAATCGTGGTCGCGACCGATGCTACTTGGCCTCCGATGGAGATGGTGAATGCGAACAAGCAGATTGTCGGATTCGACATCGATTTCATGAACGCTGTCGCCAAAGAGGCGGGCCTGGCTGTCACCTACAAGAATACCGCCTGGGACGGCATCTTTGCCGGTCTCGCATCGGGACAATACGATGCCATCATCTCTTCCGTGACCATCACTGATGAGCGGAAGAAAAACTTCGATTTCTCCGATCCCTATATCAATATCGGCCAGATCATCGTTGTGCCGAAAACCGATAAGACCACCAGGAAACTGGCTGATCTGAAAGGGAAGAAGGCCGGAGCCCAGATTGGCACCACCGGTGCCTTTGAGATCAAGAAGAATGCCGGTGTTGAACTCAAGACCTATGACGAGATCGGGCTGGCCTTCGAGGATATGGCTGCTGGCAGGATCATGGCGGTCGTTTGCGATGAGCCGACTGCAGCACACTATGCCCTGCAGAAGCAGGAGTACAAGGCAAAATTCAAGATAGTCGGCGAGCCTTTCACCCACGAAGGCTATGGCATTACCGTGAAAAAGGGTGACAAGGAGCTGATCGCGCTTTTCAATAAAGGGATCAAGGCAGTCAGGGCAAAGAAGCTGGATGAGAAACTCCGCAAGAAGTGGCTCCGTTAGTCAACTGCATGGGGTGGAGCGATCCACCCCATAATCATATATTTGCAGGAAGGATGAGAACAATCAGGCATGTCAACCAGCGAATCGCCACAATCCCACATCGACGTTGGTGACGGCGCAGCCATCCCAACGAAGTCCGACGCCGGCCTGTTTACCGCGTGGCGCATCGCGTTTGTCGGGTCGATTTCCTGCTGTATCCTGCTGGCGGTATATAAGCCCGATCCGTACCTCGCCATTTTCAAGTTCGTTCCCGATGGCATTCTGGTCACGTTCAAGGTAACCGTAGGGGCTATCCTTCTTGCCATAGTGCTCGGGCTCTTCACCGGACTGGGGCGCATTTCCACAAACAGACTGGTCAATGGCATTGCCTCGCTCTATGTCGAGGTGATCCGCGGCATTCCCCTTCTGGTGCAGATCTTCTACATCTATTATGCGCTTGGGCGGTTTGTCCGAATCCCCGATCTCTTCAGCGCCATCATCGCCATGGCAGTCTGTTACGGTGCCTACATGGGCGAGGTATTCCGGGCCGGCATCCAGTCCATCCCCAAAGGGCAGATGGAGGCTGCGCTCTCCCTCGGGATGTCGCGTCGGCAGGCCATGCGGCACGTCATTCTGCCCCAGTCGATCAAAGTGGTGCTTCCTCCCATCGGCAACGAGTTCATTGCCCTTCTTAAGGATTCCTCCCTGGTATCCATCCTGGCAGTGTCCGATCTCCTTCGCCGCGGCAGGGAATTCGCTTCGGAATCCTTTACCTATTTCGAGACCTACACGGTGATTGCCCTGATCTATCTGGTCATTACCCTTTTCTTTTCCAAGCTGATCGGCATCATGGAGGAACGACTCAATGCGGGAAAATAGTCGCCCCATGATTGAGGCCCGTAATGTCTTCAAGCATTTCGGCAGTTTCCGCGCTTTGCATGATGTCTCTTTCTCTGTAGCTGCCAACGAAAAGGTGGTCATCATCGGCCCCAGCGGTTCGGGGAAAAGCACCTTGCTCCGCTCCATCAACCGCCTGGAGACTATCGATTCGGGCAGCATCATCGTCGATGGCGTGGACATTGCCGATCCGAAAGTCGATATCTGCAAGGTTCGCGAAGAGGTGGGGATGGTGTTCCAGTCTTTCAACCTGTTTCCCCATAAGACCGTTCTGGAAAATCTCACCCTGGCACAGCTCGTCGTTCGGAAACGGAGCAGGGCCGAGGCTACAGATCGCGCCATGGAGCTGTTGAAAAAGGTTGGCATTGCCGAAAAGGCGTCGGCATACCCGAGCAAACTTTCTGGCGGCCAGCAACAGCGGGTCGCCATTGCCCGCTCCCTTGCCATGAACCCGAAGATGATGCTGTTTGATGAACCGACGTCGGCCCTTGATCCGGAGATGATCGGCGAGGTGCTTGACGTCATGAAGGATCTTGCCCGCGAAGGCATGACCATGGCGGTCGTAACCCACGAAATGGGGTTTGCCAGGGAAGTGGCCGACAAGGTCATCTTTATGGACCAGGGTGCCATCGTCGAGGTGGGGACACCGGAGCATTTCTTCACCAGTCCTTCCCACGAGCGGGCAAGGCAGTTTTTAAGCCAGATTTTGTGAAACGATTTCAAGATATTTTCTGTTCTTGACTTTGTAACTCGTGATTTACTATAGTTCAATAAGGTTTTACCCATCTCCTGCTGGGCGGTAATGGCTTGAAGCAGTTGTCCTTGCTCATTATATTCATACTTCTGACCAACTGGTTCAGCGGAATGTGCGAGAATGCACATGCCATGGAAAAGTGTCTGGTCGAACATGTTCCAATCTCTGTAACATGTAATGACACTGGCGAGTGTCCTTCGTGCCCTCTTGAACATCACAACGATTTTGATGGATGTGATACGTGCATCAACTGTGCATGTCATGCATCTCTAACCACTCAGAATTTCCAACTTGTTTATTCCCCGTGTGTTCTTGATTTACACACATCTGACCCATTCAGATTCTTACCCGAAGTCTACCTATCTAAATTTATTCCCCCGCAAAACCAGGCCTAAAAAGACTCGACAGGAGTAGTTTGTCTTCGATCGGGGAATGCTCTGCTTTTCCCCTATGTCGAGTTGCGTCCCGCATTGAATCTATTTCTGCCTAAAAACAACTAAATAGTGGAGGTTAATCCCTTGGGAACAACGGAATGTGCACGTAGAGCATTGCTCTTGGTGCCGGCGATCATATGCATTGTAATGGCTCAACCTGTCCGCGCGGAGACACCGTACCTGGAATTGCAGCAGATACTCGAATATTCATTGCAAAATAACGGCGAACTTAATTCATTTCGTGTTGAGAAGGGTATTCGAGATGCGAACAGAATTAAAGCGGGACTGATGCCCAATCCTACTCTCGATCTTGAAGGGGGAACAGGTGCTTTGACCGGCAGCAGTGCCGAGAACAACCTGGCAATCGGTGTTTCACAGGAAATCGTGCTGGCAGGCAAGCGCCATAAACGCATGACAGTTGCGGAACGCGAACTGGAAACCTACCGCTGGCATTTGCTTGAACGTGGGCGATCTTTGATTGAGGAAGTGAAGACGGTATTCTATGACGTCATGCTTGCCGAGCAACGGCTCAAATTGACAGACCGGTCCATTGAGCTCAACCGGCAGCTTCTTGAAATAACCAAGGAGCGTCTGGCTGCCGGCGATATTCCCGAGCTGGAAATGAATCTGGCAAAAGTGGAGCTGATACGCAGCGAAGGGACTCGAATCGAAGCTGAGCGGGCGCTTCTGCAAATCCGGGCCAAACTCTTTTCGTTCATGGGGCAGCCTTCTGGTGAAACACCGGCCATTGCTGGAGCGTTGGACAACAGCTTCTCTCTTGACAAGAGTCTGGCTGACCTGAAGCAGTTGGCGTTCGCAAAACGTCCCGACCTGAAGGCTCTGGAGGCAGAAAAATCAAAAGGGGACGCGGAGATCGCCCTGGCGCAGTCCGAAGCCATCCCTAACCTTACCGCCGGCCTCGCCTTCAGGCGCGACACGACCAGCATGGAAATCGGAGGAGTTGAAGGCAAAGATACTGCCTACACGATCGGGTTGAAACTGTCGATGCCGATACCGTTGTTCGATAAGAACCAGGCCGGCATTCAGGAGGCCCGGGCAAAACGGAGCAGCAGCGAAAGCCGTTTCTTTGCCGCCACCAGGAATGTGGAACGGGACGTAGAGACCGCCTACGCAAGTTTTCAGAATGCCGAGAAAGTACTCTCTCTCTACAAGTCGAGCATTATCCCCCAGCTTGAAGAAAACCTGCAATTGACCCACGAGGCGTACCGTCTGGGTGAGGTCGGGATACTTTCCGTTATTCAGGAACAGAAAAAATTCTTCGAGGTCAGCGATGGTTATCTGGCAGCGCTTCATGCCCGGCAGCTGGCATTCGTAAAACTCGAATCAGCAGTGGCGACAGACATCAACGGAGGTGCGCAGTGAATAAGAAAGCAATCATCATCGGACTCATCCTGGTTCTGGCCCTGGGGGGCGGCGTCGCCTACCGGCTGATCCATTCCACCACCGGGGGGGGAGAAAAAGTAGAACATAAAGAGACCGGTCATAAGGACGAAAAAGGGGACCATGACGCGGAGAAGGGGCATGAAGGCCACGACGAACATGGCGAGGGAAAACTCGTCAAGATGTCCGCAGAAGTGCAGAAACAGAGCGGCGTGGTCGTGGCTTTGGCCAAAAAACAGCGCCTGGCCGGCACTATCAGCACCACTGGCAAGGTGGAAGCCAATGCCGACCGCATCGCCCATGTGTCGCCCCGCATCTCCGGCAAGATCGTCAGCGTCAAGTCCTCCCTGGGGGACAGCGTTGCCGCCGGCCAGGTATTGGTGACCCTGGACAGTGTCGAGCTGGGTGAAGCCCTGAACCGTTACCATCAGTCAAAGACCAAGTTAGCCTTGGCACAGTCCAACATGGATCGGATCAAGGCACTGGTGGATAAGAAAATTGCGGCCCGCAAGGAGATCCTGCAGGCCGAAACCGACTACAAGACCTCACAGACCGAACTACATACGGATGAAGAACGCCTCGCCTTGTATGGGGTTTCGATTGCTCATCTGAGGGGCGACATTCACAAGAAGCCGCTCTTGCCGGTTCGCTCTCCGATTTCAGGCATTATCACCGAGAAGCATGCCATTGTCGGGGAGCTGTCTGACCCAGCCAAAAGCCTCTACACCGTCGCCGATCTCTCCTCAGTCTGGGTGCTGGTAGACATCCACGAAAAAGACCTGGCCAAAGTCCGCCGGGGACAGGCGGCAACCGTCATCGTTGGCGCTTTTTCCGATCGGAAATTCAGGGGCAGGATAACCTATCTTGCCGATCTGGTCGACGAGGCTACCCGCACGGTCAAGGCGAGGGTCGAAGTTGCCAATCCGGGCCGCATGCTGAAACCGGAGATGTTTGCTACCGTCGAGCTGGCGCTTGCTGCAGACGCTCCACCGGTCCTGGCGGTGCCGGAAGAGGCCCTACAGGAAATGGACGGCAGGAAGCTGATCTTTGTCGCCGAGAAGGAGACCGAGTTTGAACCGAGACCGGTTGAACTGGGGCGTGCCTCTGGCGGCATGGTGGAAGTGGTTTCAGGCCTCAGGGAAGGAGAGCGCTATGCCGTCAAGGGGGCGTTCACACTGAAGTCGGAACTGAAGAAGGGTGAACTTGAGGGGCACGAACATTAAGGAGACAGCATGCTGGAAAGACTCATTGCATATACATTGAAGCAGAAAGGGATGGTCATCTTCTTGGCGCTGGTGATCGTTGTTTTCGGCTTTTACTCGTACATCAGATTGCCGATTGACGCCTTTCCTGATGTGACCAACATCCAGGTTGAGGTGGTCAGCCATGCCGACGGCCTGTCGGCGGTCGAAATCGAACGGAATGTTACCTATCCGATAGAAATGGCCATGCGCGGCCTGCCGGGCATCGAGCAACTCCGCTCGGTGACCAAGTTTGGCCTCTCCATCGTCACCGTTGTCTTTAAGGACAATGTGGATATCTACTTTGCCCGGCAACTGGTCTTCGAGCGGCTGGCCGAGGCACGGGAAAAGGTGCCGAAAGGTGTTCAGGTTGCCATGGGGCCCATCGGAACGGCCATGGGGGAGATCTACCAGTACACCCTGGAAGGTAAGGTGCCCCAGGACCCGGAACAGAAACGGGCTTACCTGACCAACCTGCGCACTATGCAGGAATGGGTCATTACCCCCCAGCTGAAGAGCGTCGCCGGAGTGAACGAAATCAACTCATTCGGGGGCTATTTCAAGCAATACCAAGTGCTGGTGTCGCCGGAGAAACTGGTGAAATACGGCGTCACTGCGGATGATGTCTATAACGCCATCGGCAGCAACAACAGCAATGTTGGCGGTAACGTCCTCGAGCGGGGCACGGACCAGTACATCGTACGCGGCGTCGGCCTGATCCAGAGCATCAGCGACATCGAAAACATAGTCCTCAAATCTCAAAAAGGGACGCCAACCTACCTGCGGGACGTGGCTCAAATAAGGTTAGGCGAAGCGGTTCGCATGGGTGCTGCCATCAAGAACGGCGCCGACGAGGCGGTCGGGGGCATTGTCATGATGCTGCGGGGCGCAAACAGCCGCGATGTGGTATCCAGAGTGGCGGCCAAAGTCAAGGAGATCAACGAAAGCAACATGCTGCCGGACGGAGTCAAGATGGTTCCCTATTACGACCGCAGCGATATTGTGAAGGCCAGTGTCGGTACCGTCAATAAGGCGCTGATCGAAGGCTCCATCCTGGTCTTGATTGTCCTCTACCTGCTCCTGAACAGCATCCGGGGGAGTATCGTGGTGTTGCTGGCCTTACCGCTGTCGCTGTTGGTAACCTTCATCGTAATGAAGCTCACCGGCATTACCGCCAACCTGATGTCCCTCGGTGGCCTGGCCATCTCCATCGGTATGATCATCGATACCACGATTATCCAGGTGGAGAACGTCCAGCGTCACCTGAGTGAAGAGGGGCACCTGCACCCCAAGCTCGACACGGTTCTGAAGGCGGTTATGGAGGTGCGCAAGCCGAGTATATTCGGCGAGTTAATCATTGCCCTTACCTTTATTCCAATCCTGACCCTTGAGGGGATCGAAGGGAAGATGTTCGGCCCGCTGGCAATTACCGTTGCCATTGCTCTGCTCTCGTCGCTACTCCTCTCCATTTTCATTATTCCGGTGCTCTGTAGTCTGTTTCTCAAACCGGAAGAGGGAAAAGACAGCAGGATCATGGCCTGGGCCAAGCAGCAGTACCTGCCGATGCTGGAGTATGCTTTGAACAAGAAGAAGGTCGTCCTCGGGATTGCCGGAGGGCTGCTGGTCGTCTCGCTGTTCCTGGTGACCAGGCTGGGGTCGGAGTTTATTCCGATCATGGATGAAGGGTCGTTTGACATGGATATAGCCATGCTTCCCGGCGTCTCTCTGGCCAAGGCGCTGGAGGTCAACCAACAGGCTGCCGCCAAATTGATGAAGTTTGATGAGCTGGACGTGGTCATTGGCCGCATCGGTCAGACCGGCGTCGCCCTGGATACCCGTGGCGTGGACAAAACCGGCTATGTGGGGGTGTTTAAACCGAAAAGTGAGTGGAAGCGGGACATTACGAAGGAAGAGCTGACCAACGAGTTGCGCGAGGCGCTGGAGAGCGTTCCGGGGATAAGCTTCGGTTTCAGCCAGCCGATCCAGTGCCGGATCGACGAACTGGTGGCCGGCACCCGGGCCCAACTGATCGTCAAGCTGTTCGGCGAAGATCTTGACATTTTAAATGAAAAATCGGCCGAAATAGCCAAGGTTCTCTCCATCGTCCGGGGCGGAACAGACCTCAACACGGAAAAGGTTTCCGGGCAGCCCTATCTGACCGTCACCATCGACCGGGCAAGAATAGCCCGCTATGGCCTCAACATCAGTGATGTGCAGAATGTCATCGAAATAGCGGTAGCTGGCAAGGCGGCCTCTACCTTCTATGAGGCAAACCGGGGCTTCGACATTACCGTTCGGCTGCCGGAGGAGAAGCGGAATTCCATTGAGACTATCAAGAACCTTCTGATCACGACTAAATCAGGAATGAACATTCCTCTCGAACAACTTGCCGAAGTAAGGATGGTGGAAGGACCGGTGCAGATCAGTCGTCAGGATGGCGTGCGCCGGATCGGTATCGAGATGAACGTCACCGGTCGGGATATGGGTAGTTTCGTAGCCGAGGCGAAGCAGAAGATCAAGGAACAGGTAAAACTACCAGTCGGTTACTACCTGACCTGGGGCGGCCAGTTCGAGAACCAGCAGCGCGCCATGAACAAGTTGATGATCATCGGCCCTGTGGCTATCGGGCTGATCCTCTTGCTGCTCTACGTTACCTTCCGCTCCATTCGCTTGGCGCTGCTGGTAATTTCCAACCTGCCGTTCGCCCTGATCGGCGGAATTTTTTCTCTCTTTCTCTCTGGCCAATATCTCTCGGTTCCGGCGTCGGTCGGTTTTATCGTCCTTTTCGGGGTGGCGGTGCTGAATGGCCTGGTTCTGGTATCGCGCATTTCGCAGCTTAGGGACGAGGGGATGGAACTCGGGGAGGCCATCAGGAAGGGCGCCGCTGATCGGCTCCGGCCGGTGCTGATGACCGCATCCATAGCCATCTTCAGTCTGATGCCGATGCTGCTGGCCAGCGGGACCGGTTCGGAGATCCAGAAGCCGCTGGCAACGGTCGTTGTGGGTGGTTTGATAACCTCAACCCTGCTGACCCTGTTGATCATCCCGGCAGTATACGGTTGGTTCGAGAAGAGGAAAGTCGAAGCGGAAATGTAGTCAAATCCGGATTGAACCGAAGTTAAACGATGGTTGAGCCGCAAAAGGAGCTACGTCATGACGAAAATATGTCTAATGTTGATCATGCTGGTCTTTCTTTTTAGAGGGCTTGCGGAATGCTCTGTACTGTTTGAGGCAAACAATGCATGTTTGCCAAAAGATGCTTCAGAGAGTATTTCTCGTGGGATTGTCCCGGAAGGATTGTCCGCATTGCGGGTCACCGCCAGCATAAAAACTCACAAGCCTGGTATTCATTCTGTATCGGATATCCACGGAACGCCGGATTACAAAATTTTACTGAATATCGACGGTGAAGTCTTGAAATTGAGCGGGCAACTGCATGAAGAAAATAGCGAACCGAAGAAACTGTCGGATCCGGAAACTGGCGACGGTATCAGGTATGTCTTTCAAGAAAATCTGCGCTTGAAGGCTGGCCATCATTCGATAGTGGTGACCCTACAAAACGATGATATTGAAGTTCATAAAACAATGACGCTTGAAGCTGGGAGCATGAACAATCTGGTGTTGGAGCCGATTTATCGTGCTGTGCCAGGAAAGAAGCGATTGGGTCTTTATGGTACTCCCAGCTTTACGGAGGGCCTGAAAGGGTTCGCTCTCCTATTGAATGGGAGAACCTTGGATTGATGTGAGCGCATTTGACAGGTAGCTGGCTTCAGGCTCATTCATGGAAATGGATGAACGATCAGGGAAGAGCGATCTTCCCTTTTTTTATTTGACAAATATCGCGTAAAGCTGTATTGAAAATAAAAATCAATATCTACACGTATGTATTCATAATTTATATAGATAATATATGGTTGTGATAGGCAGATGCTTAGATGGCGTGACGCCGGAAAATTTCATGAGCAAACCCGTAGTTAAACAATCCCAATATCTTTGCCGATACAACTGTAGGGAGGATAAGTGCATGATGATAAAATTGGCGAATAGTGTTCTGCTCGTCGGCCTGTTGCTCTGCATCAACTTTCACGTGGCGATGGCGGCTGAAGTCATTCCGGAGAGGGTCGAAAGCAAGCACTGGTCGTGTCTGGAGCTGAAGGATCTTGCCGTTAAGTATGATGCTTCACGACGGGTTCCTGATGGCGAGTTTGTTGCAAAACAGGACCTTGCTGCTTCGCTTCTGGCGGTTCTGGATAAAGTCATGGAGATGTGTGACAAGAATGGTTCCAATGCAATTCCCAAGGAAGATATGGAGCGGATTGCTCGTCTTTACGATGCCTTGAAAGCGGATCTTTCAGGTTACGAGGGTTATCTGACCAGGCGTGAAGCAATAGAGAAGATGCTTGCCAAACCCGATGAAACAAAACCTCCTTTTGAATTTGCTGCTGGAATCGGCGGGTTTCTGCGAGGCGAAGGAGTGGGGAATTTCCGTTTGACGGATTTCAGTTATGCGCCCAACCACGCAGAAGGAAGATTTCTCTATCGTGCAAAGCCTTTTGTTTACTGGCACCCAACTGACTGGATAGACATCCATGTCGAGGGACAGGGGTACGGGTACATGGGAGGAGAGCACCAGGAACGCAACCGTTTTTCCCTTTACCAGGGTTATGCTGAACTGAAATCGCCCGGTCGGGACTGGCTCTCCCTGAAGGGAGGGCGTCAGGAATTCAGCTACGGCAGCGCCTTCATCCTCGGCACCAACTCCTTCTTCGACGGCCTTGTATTCGACGCGGCACGGCTCAGGGTAAAACCGATAGAGCCCCTCAGCCTCGACTTCCTGCTTGGCGCCTATGCTCCCCCCTTCAACAACGGGTTTTTGGGGAACTTGGCCGGTGCCTATGCAACCTACAGTATCGACGATGCGACTTCTGCCGAACTCTATGTCTTTCGTGATTCAGGCTCGGAAGATCACCATGTCGACGAGCGTCTTATGATATGGGGCGGGCGGGGGACTGCAACATTCGGTTCGTTTTCTGCTGAAGCTGAATTGGTCTACGAATCGGGCAAGCTTTTCAACGGGATAACCGGGAACAATGATGATATCGATGCCTTTGGCGGTCATATCGACGTGACCTATGATGCAGACCTGGCGGGATACAGCAACAAATTCTTCCTGAGTTACGCATACGGGTCGGGGAGTCAGGACTCAGCCGATGGCATCCGATCGAACCGGGAATTCCGCAATCCCAATAATGATACTTCCCTGGTGGGGGATATGTGCGTTGTCGGTGATCTCTCGGGCCTGACCGTGGGAGACCACCATGCCAGCGGACTGCAGATCTATACCCTTGGATGGGGTATAGATCTGTCAAAACAGGTCAATTTCTCCGCGACCGGGCGCTATTTTGTAGCTGATCACGTTGAGGCCGGTTTTAAGCGGGACATCGGCCTTGAGACCGATTTCACACTGACCTACATGGTATCTGACAACGTCTCCGTGATTGTTGGCTATGATCATTTCATCACCGGAAGATTTTTCAGGGACGCCGCCCAGAGCGATGATGATATCCTTTACGGGTATTCAATGCTGCAGTTCAACCTGGAGAAAAACTGGTTAAAGACAAAGAAGCCGGGTGACATCTGACGCAGTTCCTTTCCGCAGCATAAAAACTCCGCGATTACACGGCGGGGAGATCCCTTGGGTCTCCCCGTTGTCGTTTCCAAGCTCCCTTCATTGTCCATTCTTGAATTGTCAGACCAAGAGATTGTTTGTCGCTGCCAAAGATTTCAGGTGCAAATTCTGCCTGTAAACCTGAATGGTTGGATAATGCGACTCCATGCTATAGGTAGTTGTTAAAATGTTTAACCATTAAAAAAAAGTTGATTTGCACGAGGTATTGCATTAAATATACGTTGTTTTTCATTCAACTACAGCGCGGGTTAGATCCCGTGGACTTGCATGAAAAAAGCGAAAAGGGGGGCTCTGGGTCGAGGAATGAAGGGCAGCAGGATGCAGATTGAGATGCATTATATTCATTCAGAGAGGAGTGCATGAACATGAAGAAATCTGTTGTAGTCGCCGCGGCATGCGCCGTAGCAGTCGGTGCTGCAGTACCGGCATTTGCCTTTGAGAATGAGTTTCACGGGATGTTTCAGACCCAGTTCGACGTCTCGAACTTCAATGGGACGAACAATGTGAGGGATAACCAGGGCGACACAGGTGGCTTTGGTACCTATGATCCAAGCACCACGGACAAAAAGGCCCCGACGGCAAACTTCTTCGAGCAACGCGCTCGTCTGGCCTATATTGCCAAGGCTTCGGACGATCTCAAGCTGGTGACGAAATTCGAAATCGATTATAAATATTGGGGGAATGATTCTTATTCCGTAAAGCGTAATGGTGGTGCTGCTCTCGGTTCCGATGATATCAACCTGGAAACCAAGAACGTCTATCTGGACATGAACATCCCGACGACAAAGATTAACGCAAAAATCGGTATGCAGCCGTTCGATGATGCATTCAAAGGCATCTTCGCCAGTGCCGACATGGCTGGTATCTTCGTATCCCATTCTTATACCGATGCCGCTGCCTCCGCAGGCTTTTTCCGCTGGAACGACAATGGCTTTGACCTTGGCAAAGAGACCCGCGACTTTTTTGTCCTGGATGGTAAATACAACGTTACCAAAGATATCAAGGTTGGCGGCGCCTACTACCTGGTGAACAGCGACAATGCCGACAGGGACCAGGGTGCGTATACTGCGCCCCAGGTGAATAACGTTGAGAACGTGATCGTTCACATGCTCGGTGTCAATGCCGAAGCAGGTTTCGGTCCCTTGACGCTGGACGGGTTCGTTGTCTATCAGTTCGGTAACGATGAGCAGACGGTCAGCAAGCCCACTTCCAATCACATCAGCGCCTTTGCGGCAAACGCCGGGGCACGGTTGAAGGTCGGTAAGGGCACGGCCCGCACCGAGCTCCTCTACGTCTCCGGTGAAGGTAACCCCGGTGGCCGCAGCACCAGCAACGCCTTCTACACCCCCTCCGGGTTCGGGCTCTCGGAAAGCGGCTATTACAGTAACGAGATGGTTATCCTCGGTCGCGACAAATACGCCATGACCAATGATGCTGCCATCGTCTATGACGTGAATAACAGGGATCAGGGTGTGATCTTTGGCGCTCTCGGTTACGACCATCCCTTCACTGACAAACTGAAGGCCAGTGCCAATCTCGGATTTGCTGCAGTAGCCAAGGAGAACCTCAACAAGCCTGTTAACGTGAAGACCGGGCAGAGAAACTCCAGCAATTATCTTGGCACCGAAATCAATGCTGAAGTCGATTATAAGGTTTTTGAGAGCGTAACGCTGACAGGACGTGCCGGTTATGTCGTTCTGGGGGACTACTACAAGGATATCGCCGCCAACGGTACGCCGGACAATCCGTATGATGTGAAGCTCATCGTCAACTACAGTTTCTAGGTCCTGAACTGAACGGTCGCGTCCTCGGCCGCGACCGGCAACCATTCCACGAGATAGGGAGGCAGAAATGAAAAAAATCGCGATGATACTGGCCATTGCCGTACTGACGGCTTCCGCCATTCCCGCTTTTGCAGAGATGACCAAGGATGAGAAGGATCAATGCCTGCTGGCATCCAAAGGGTGCGCCGGCGAGGTCGATTCTATCCAGAAACAGGTAAAGAAGATCCAGGCGGAGATCAAGAAGGGTACCAAGGTGTATTCAGCCGATGAACTCAGGACCCTTGAGCAGAAGCTCAAGGAGGTCAATGCATTTATCAAGAGCATGGACAAGCCGGGGAGATAGTTCCATTCCACTTGCATTTGCATGTTTAGCTGATACACGTAACTGTATACCATTGATCAGGAGGTTCACGATGAACATGAGAAAGATGGCGGCCTTGCTTTTGGTAGGTATGCTGGCAGCCGGCAGTTTCGGCTGCAAGAAAAAGGACGGTGGCGAGGCGCCGAAGGCTGCCGGCGACACCATCAAGATCGGTTTCCTCGGTGCCCTTACCGGTGACGTTGCCATGTTCGGCAAACCGACCCTGGAAGGGATGAAGATGGCTGCCGACGAGCTGAACGCTGCCGGCGGCATCCTCGGCAAGAAGATAGAGATCGTGGAGGCGGATAACCGCGGTGACAAGCAGGAGGGCGCCTCGGTAACCCAGAAACTGATCAGCCGCGATAATGTCGTTGCCATTGTCGGCGACCCGACTACCGGCATTACCAAGGTTGCAGCTCCCATTGCCCAGAAGGCTCAGGTCGTTCTCCTCTCCGCAGGTGCGACAGGCCCGGGCGTTGTCGAAAATGGCGATTTCATTTTCCGCGATACCCTGCTGGACAGCGTCGCCATTCCTGCTTGCATCGACTTCTTTGCCAAGGACATGGGCTACAAAAAGGTGGCAGTGATCACGTCCGACAACAACGATTATAGCGTCGGCCTTTCCCAGACCTTCCGCGATGCCGCCAAGGGAAAAGGGATCGAGATCGTTGCCGAAGAGAAGGTAAAGGACGGCGACAAGGACTTCAGTGCCCAGATTACCAACATCAAGGCAAAGAAACCTGACGTCATTTTCTTCTCCGGCTATTACACCGAAGCGGCCCTGATCATGAAAGAAGCCCGCAAGCAGGGTCTCAAGGCCAAGATGTTCGGCGGCGATGGCCTCTTCTCGCCGAAACTCATCGAGCTCGGCGGTGATGCGGTAGAAGGCACCATGTCCGCCCTCGGCTTCTCTCCCGAGCAGGCATCGCCGGTAACCGCCAAATTTGTCGAGGCGTTCAAGAAGAAGTTCAACGGTGCCGAGCCCGGTCTGTTCGATGCCCAGGGCTACGATGCCATCATGCTGCTCGCCGATGCCATCAAGCGCGCCAACAGTGCCGATCCGAAGGTATTCAAGGCAGCTCTTGCCCAGACCAAGAACTTTGAAGGAGTATCCGGAACCATCACCATCCGCGACAATCGCGAGCCGATCAAGTCGCCGCTCGCTCTTCTCGAAGTGAAGGGGGGCAAATTCGCCCTGAAGGCCAAAGTTCCTGTCAAGATGGACTGACAGCGTTTTTATCAGAAGAGTGATTGGTATGTCAAAGGCCCGGCAGGTTATCCTTCCGGGCCTTTTAACGTGGGGCTGAACAGACGTGACTCGTGATTGACACATGGGAATGTTAATTTGGTCAAACCATTTATTATCCACTTGCACAGCAGGATGCATTCATGGTAAACGAACATGATTTAATTGGTATAGTACGGTTGGTTGAAACTCGTATCCGGCAGGCCTCATTGCGGTTCTGAACGTAACGTGAACAAGGACGGGCTATGTTTTTTCAGCAGCTTATCAACGGGATCGCACTGGGGAGCACCTACGCGCTGATTGCCCTCGGCTACACCATGGTCTATGGCATCATTACGCTGATCAACTTTGCCCATGGCGAAATCTACATGGTCGGTGCCTTTGTCGGGCTCCTCCTGGTCGCCACCTTCAAGCTGAATATCTTCGTGGCCATGGTGCTTGCCATGGTCACCTGCATGGTGCTCGGTGTTCTCATCGAACTGATCGCCTACCGTCCCTTGCGGAAATCGTCCCGGCTCTCTGCCCTGATCTCCGCCATCGGGGTCTCCATCTTTCTTTCCACGCTCGCCCAGATGATCTTCGGCGCCGATGCCAAGGGGTTCCCGAGCGATGCCTTTCCGGTCAACCAGATCCATATCGGCGATGCCGACATATCGACCCTCCAGCTGCTCATCATCGGCATTTCTGCCATTCTCATGGTGGCGCTCGAATTCATCGTTCAAAAGACCAAGATCGGCAAGGCGATGCGGGCAACCTCCGAGGATTACAACACCGCTGCACTCATGGGGATCAACGTCAATGTCGTCATCTCGTTCACCTTTGCCCTCGGTTCGGCCCTAGCTGCAGCCGGCGGCGTTCTGGTGGGGCTCCTCTTCAACGCGGTTTCCTTCAACATGGGTCTTATGGCAGGTCTGAAGGCCTTTGCCGCGGCAGTCCTCGGCGGGATCGGGTCCATCCCAGGCGCCATGCTGGGCGGGCTCCTCTTGGGAATTACCGAAGTACTCGGCGTGGCAGCCGGATACTCCTCGTACCGCGATGCCATCGCCTTTGCCATCCTGGTACTGGTTCTGCTGGTGCGTCCGACCGGTCTTCTGGGAAGAAAGATACAGAAAAAAGTCTAACGTCGGGTTGGGGATTGACGCACCGGCAAGGGGTTCAGCCTCTCTTAGCTGGTGCGTTCGCCGCCCGAATCCAGGGATTTGAGGTTTTCAAGTATGGGTGAAGCGCTACAGGCTCTGTTGGGGAATATCAACCCCTATTTTCTGCAGATCATCGTCAATATCGGCATCGGCATCGTCCTCGCTCTGGGGTTGAACGTCATAACCGGGCTTACCGGCCAGCTTTCCCTTGGGCATGCGGCCTTCATGAGCGTGGGCGCCTTCACCAGTGCGCTCCTGACCATCAGGCTCGGCATGCCGTTCACTCTCAATATCCTCGTCACCGGCCTGGTGACGGCTGGTGTCGGCGCTCTGATCGGTTATCCCATCCTCAGGCTCACCGGCGATTATCTGGCGATCTGCACCCTCGGTTTTGCCGAGATCGTCAAGGTGGTCTTTCTCAACCTCGACATCACCAACAGGGCACTCGGCCTTTCCGTGCCGAGCCCCAATACCACGATCCCCATGCCGATCATGGTCTGGCTCGTGGTCGTGCTGGCCGTTATCGTCGTCTCCTTCATCCATAACTCCCGTTTCGGCAGGGCGCTCAAGGCCATCCGCGGCGACGAGATCGCTGCCGAGGCGATGGGGATCGACGTGGCGCGCTACAAGGTCCAGTCTTTTGCCATCGGGACCTTTCTCGCCGGGGTGGGTGGGGGGCTGTACGCCCACTTCATCAGCTACATCAACCCCTCCGATTTCGGATTTCTCAAGTCCATCGATATCCTCAGCATGATCGTTCTCGGCGGCCTGGGGAGCATTCCCGGCAGCATCATCGGCGCGACGATCCTTGCCGCGGCACCGGAATTCCTCCGTTTCATGGCCAAGTACCGCATGCTGGTCTATGGCGGTCTCCTGGTCTTCATGATGATCTTTCGGCCCAACGGCCTCATGGGGGGCATCAACTTTACCGAAGTTGTCCTGAGGGCCATTGGCCGTAAGCCGCACATGAAGGAAGAGATGGAAAAGAAGCAGCACTAATTCGAGCAGATAGAGACGTGCCATGTCGATACTCAAACTAGAAAATGTGACGATCCAGTTCGGCGGCCTGGTCGCCGTGGACAGCGTGAACCTGACCGTGGAGCCGGGGACCATCCAGGCCCTCATCGGTCCCAACGGCGCTGGCAAGAGCACCCTCTTCAACCTGATCACCGGGATCTACAAACCGACCTCCGGTGCAATCACCTTCAAAGATCGTCCCATCAGCGGCATGCAGACCTACCGGATCGCCGCTGCCGGCATCGGCCGAACCTTCCAGAACATCAGGCTCTTCACTGAACTTTCCGTGCTCGACAACGTCCTGATCGGTGCCCATACCCGCGGCAGCTGGGATCTGACCGGGGCCATCCTCAAATTTACCCCCTGGGTGAAGCGCGAGGAAGGGGAGCTGATGGAGTGGGCCATCCATTGCCTCACGCTGGTCGAACTCTCCTACAAGGCATTCGAGTCGGCCGGCAATCTCCCCTACGGAGAACAGCGTCGCCTCGAGATTGCCCGGGCGCTGGCCCTTAAGCCCGATCTGCTGCTCCTGGATGAGCCGGCGGCCGGCATGAACCCCCAGGAGAAGATGGTGTTGATGGAGATGGTCAAGAAGATCCGCGCCACCGGCGTTACGGTGTTCCTGGTGGAACATGACATGAAATTCGTCATGGGGCTTTCCGAGCGGATTGCAGTACTGGATTACGGGATAAAGATTGCCGATGGTACACCCGAAGAGATCCGCCAGGACCCGAAGGTTATCGAGGCATATCTGGGAAAATCGCACTGAACCGGGCAAGAGGGCGCCGAGTTTCTCTCGTGCCGCTTCCCAGCCACGGTTGTTGAGGTCATGACATGCTCGTCGTAGAGAATCTCTTTGTGAACTACAAGGCCATCAAGGCCTTGAAGGACGTCTCCTGCAGGGTCGAGCAGGGGGAGATCGTCGCGCTCATCGGCGCCAATGGTGCCGGCAAGACAACCACCCTGAATACGGTATCCGGCATCGTGCCCGTTGCAGCTGGCGCAATTCGCTTCCTGGGTGAGGAGATCACCGGTGTCGCTCCCCACGAGATCGTCAAGCGGGGGATCTCCCAGGTGCCCGAGGGGCGGCGCGTGTTTGCCAATATGACGGTGCTGGAAAACCTGGAGATGGGTGCCTATATCCGCTCGGACACCAAGGGGATCAACGAGGGGATCGAGCAGGTATTCCAGCGCTTCCCGCGGCTCTTCGAACGGAAGAAGCAGCTGGCCAAGACCCTTTCGGGGGGTGAGCAGCAGATGCTTGCCATGGGGCGGGCCCTCATGTCGCAGCCGAAGCTGATGCTGCTCGACGAGCCTTCCATGGGCCTGGCACCCATGCTGGTGGAGAAGATCTTCGAGATCATCCGGGAGATCAACAAGGCAGGGACCACGATCATGCTGGTGGAGCAGAACGCCAACATGGCCCTTTCCATCGCCAACCGGGCCTATGTGCTGGAGACCGGCGAGGTGGTTCTCTCCGGCGATGCGCGCGAGCTGGCGGCAAATCCCGAGGTCCGCAGGGCATACCTGGGAGAATGATCGATTCTTCTGCCTGCACGGGCGGTCTGTGCCGGGCATTCCCGAAAGCATACTGATGAACGACAAACCCGTGATAAACCCCTATCTGGCGGTGCTGGTAGGGGTTTTCGCCATTTCATTCTCGGCGCTCTTCGTGCGCCTGGCTTCGGCGCCGGCCATGATTATTGCCACCTATCGGCTGCTGTTCACCTTTCTCATGCTGGCCCCCTTCACGCTGCTACGGCACCGCTCCGATCTCGGACTGCTTTCCGGTCGGGAGCGCGGGCTGGCAGCCTTGAGCGGCCTCTTTCTCGCCCTGCATTTCGTCACCTGGTTTGCTTCCCTGCGCTATACCAGCATTGCCAGTTCGGTCGTCCTGGTGACGATCCAGCCGGTATTCGTGGTGATCGGATCGTGGGTCTTCTTCCGTGAGCGGATCAGCCGCCTGGCTATGCTCGGCGGGCTGCTTGCCCTGTCCGGCAGCTTCATCATCGGTGCCAGCGACTTTCAGCTCGACATGCGGGCGTTCTGGGGGGATCTGCTGGCACTCCTGGCGGCACTGCTGGTGTCAGGCTATCTTTTGGTCGGTCGGCGCCTGCGGAGCGACGTGAGCCTTCCCGCCTACACCTTTTTCACCTACGGGAGCAGTTCGGTGGTGCTCCTCCTGGCGACCCTGGCGAGCAGGACGCCGCTCTATCCCTATCCCGCCGGCGACTGGCTCCTGTTCCTGGCACTCGCCCTGGTCTGCACCGTGCTCGGGCATACGGTGTTCAACTGGGTGCTGCGCTACGTCCAGGCTTCCGTGGTTTCGGTGAGCATTCTCGGCGAGCCGCTCGGCGCCATTGTCTGGGCATCTCTCTTTTTGCGGGAATATCCGACGCTACGACAGGTGATCGGCGCGGGTTTCATATTTTGTGGGCTTTTCCTGTTTACCCGTGTCTCGGTACGGGATATCGTTATAAACGATCCGGGAGGTAAGCGTGGCTAAAAAAAGTGGGAGTGTGGAGCGGGTGCGGAGTGCGCTTGCGGCTGCCGGAGTGCCCGGCGCGGTGCAGGAGCTGACGGTCAGCACGAGAAGCGCCCAGGAGGCGGCAGATGCGGTCGGTTGCGATGTGGCTCAGATCGTGAAATCCCTGGTGTTACAAGGCGCCGAGAGCGACAGGCTCTTCCTGGTGCTGACCAGTGGCAGCAACCGGGTCTGTGTAGGTCGGATCGCCGATATGGCCGGCGAACCGGTGGTCATGGCCAATGCCCAGACCGTGCGGGCCCAGACCGGCTTTGCCATTGGCGGGGTGCCGCCGCTCGGCCATCTGGAGCCGCTGACGGCATTCATCGACCGCGACCTCTTGGGGCATGCGATGATCTGGGCCGCTGCAGGTGCGCCCAATGCGTTGTTCCCCCTGTCCCCCTCAGATCTGCTCCGGATAACCGGCGGCAGCGTGGCAGACGTGGCTGAACAATGACCACGACCCGGCAGGTGGGACATCCGGAGGCAGGCACCGGTCTTCTTCTGGGGTTGTTCGCCTATCTCATTTGGGGCGGGTTCCCGGTCTATTTCAAGGCCCTGGGTATCGTCCCCCCGCTCCAGGTCGTGTCGCACCGGATCTGCTGGTCTGTTGTCTTTCTCACCCTGCTGCTCGTCCGCCACGAGGGGCGACGGGATCTTCGCCGGGCAGTGCGCGATCGTCAATCCATGCTGCTCCTGGTGACGACGTCACTGCTCATCGCCACCAACTGGCTGGTCTTCATCATTGCCATCGATCACGCCCAGGTTCTGCAATCGAGTCTTGGTTACTTCATCACCCCCTTTGTCAGCGTGCTGCTTGGGGTGATTTTCCTGCGGGAGCGGTTGCGCAGGTTGCAGCTGGTAAGCCTCATCCTGGCTGCACTGGGTGTCGTGCTGCTGACCGTGCAGTATGGCCGGTTCCCCTGGGTTGCGCTGATCCTGGCCGGGACCTTCGGTTCCTATGGCCTGTTGCGCAAGGTCGTGCAGGTCGATTCCCTTACCGGCCTGACCGTGGAGACGTATCTCCTCGGGCCGCTGGCATTCGCGTACCTGCTCTATGCGGGGTGGCGCGGGCAAGGGGCATTTCTGCACAACGGGATGCAGGTGGATATCCTGCTGATGCTGGCCGGGGTAGTGACGGCGATACCGCTTCTGCTCTTCGCTGCCGCGGCGCGTCGTCTCAGGCTGGCAACCATCGGTTTCCTGCAGTACATTACGCCGACCCTGCATTTTCTCCTGGCAGTCCTTGTCTATGGCGAGCCTTTTTCCCAGGCCCACCTGGTCAGTTTCCTGTTTATCTGGGGAGGGCTCTGTCTCTATTCCTGGGATGCGTATCGGGCCATGCATGCTGCGAGGAAGGTTGAGGCGGGTGGGGCAGGGTAGGAGCGAACGTCTTCCGGTCGGGGGCTAGGTGGCTCCCTTGTGCTCCATGTAGCTGTTGAAACGGCGGACGTGGTCCTGTGCCAGATGGCGGGCAGATTCGGCGTTCTTTGTCGCGATCGCCTGCACGATATCCGCAAGGTCGCGGTAATTTTCTTCCAGTAGATGTTCTTCCTTTGCCAGGTAGCTTTCGTAGTAGGTGTGGATGTTGCTGTAGACCGTCTGGAGCACGGAGATGTAGAGCTGGTTTGCGGTCATTTCCGCCAGCGCCAGATGGATCTCCTCGTCGGTCCTGATGAAGGCGTCCCAGAAGAGCGCCCCCTTGCTGAGTAATTCCTTGGCCTGTCCGAGCAGGGTTTGCAGCCGCTGCACGTCTTTTGCGGTGGCACGCTCGGCAGCCAGTGCGGCAACCAGTCCTTCCACCCCTTCCCTGAACTCGGCGAGCTGCTGCAGGGAAACCTTGCGTGAACGGATGAGCAGGCCAAGGCTTTCGCTCATCTGGTCCGTTGAAGCGCCACGGACCACCGACCCGCCAGTGACCCCGGTCTTGATCTGGATCAGCCCCTTCTGTTCAAGAACGCGCAGCGCCTCCCGCAGTGTCCCCCGGCTGACATTGAACTTCTCCTTCAACTCCCGCTCTGCCGGCAGGTGTTCGCCTGCCTTCAGCTTTCCCGAGACAATCGCTTCCTGGATCTGCTCTACCACATCCTGGAATATCCTGTTCTGTTTTGCCTGGCGGAACATGGCCATTCCTTTTCCTCATGATTGCGGGCAGTTGAAAAGTTTTATCAAATGGTTCAACTCTTCCAGAGAGTAATAGCTTACTTTCCCTTCATTTTCAAGACAAGAAATAGGTGTACTATCTTTATTGACAGCTATCTTCGTATGTTGTATGTAATGGTTAAACCATTCAACAGTGGCATGCAAAGGAGTGCGCAATGTTAAGCAATGAACTGAACAGCAAGGTCATCTCCCGCGGCAAGGAATTTTTTGCCACCATCTCAGGTGAAAAACCGTCCCTTTTCAACAAGGGGGCCTGGATGGGGAAGGTCATGGACTGGAGCATGCAAAACGAACAGTTCAAGATCCAGATGTTCCGTTTTGTCGATGCATTTCCCTCCCTGACCACAGCAAAGCTACTCACCGACCATATCCGCGAATATTTCGGCGAAGAAAAGGATATGCCGCCGGTGCTCTCCACCGGGGCCAGGATGGCAGGCCTGCTCGGCTCGCTGGGGGGGGCCGTGCTGAACAAGGTGATCTCAGCCAATATCCAGGAGATGGCGCGGCAGTTCATTGTCGGCGAGAATACCCGCGAAGCCGTGAAAAATATGGAGAAGCTGCGCAAGGATGGCTTTGCCGCCGTGGTCGACGTGCTGGGGGAGGCGACCCTGTCCGCTGATGAGGCGGAGACCTATGTTGCAACCTACCTGGAGCTGCTGGATGCCCTGAAGAGGGAGCAGCAGGGGTGGAAGGGGCTGCCGGGCAGCGGCGGCGAGCCGCATCTGGACTGGGGGCATGCGCCCAGGGTCAATGTTGCGGTGAAACCGACCGCGCTGTTCTGCCTCGCAAACCCCATGGACTTCGAGGGCTCGGTCGAGGCCATCCTGCAGCAGATGCGTCGTATCTGCATCAAGGTGGTGGAGCTTGGCGGCTTCCTCTGCATCGACATGGAATCGTACCGTTTCAAGGAGATCACCCTTGAGGTGTTCCGCCGGCTCAAGCACGAATTCAGGGACTACCCCCATATCGGCATCGTCCTGCAGGCCTATCTGAAGGATACCGACCAGGACCTGCAGGAGCTGCTGCAGTGGGTCCGGCAGCAGAATACGACCATCTCAATCCGGCTGGTCAAAGGGGCCTACTGGGATTATGAAACCGTCAAGGCAAAGCAGATGGGGTGGGAGATTCCGGTCTGGACCATCAAGGCGGAAAGCGATGCTGCCTATGAGCGCCAGGCGCGGCTGATCCTGGAAAACCATGATATCTGCCACTTTGCCTGTGCCTCCCATAACATCCGCACCATTTCGGCGGTCATGGAGATGGCGAAGGAGCTTAACGTCCCCGCATCCCGCTACGAGTTCCAGGTGCTTTACGGTATGGCAGAGCCGGTGCGCAAGGGGATTCTCAAGGTTGCCGGCCGGATTCGCCTCTATTGCCCCTATGGCGACATGGTGCCGGGGATGGGCTACCTGGTGCGGCGCCTATTGGAAAACACCGCCAACGAATCGTTCCTGCGGCAGAGTTTTGCCGAGGATGCCCAGATCGAGCGGTTGTTGGAAGATCCCGTGACGACTGCCGAGCGTGAGCGATCAGAGCGCGCCGGCAAGCGGAAAAAGGAAGTAGCCGGCCCTGGTGGCCTGGCCCGCTTCGTCAACGATCCGATGGTCGATTTCACTCGTGCCGACCACCGGGGGGCGTTCCCCGCAGCCATTGCCCGTGTCCGCACGCAGCTGGGCAAGGTCTACCCGCTCTACATCGGCGGGCGTGAGGTCCAGACCAGTGACCAGATCCCCACGTTGAACCCGGCCAGGCCATCCGAGGTATTGGGGAGCATCTGCCAGGCAGGTATCTCCGAGGTTGCCCAGGCCATTGCCGCAGCCAAGTCGGCGTTCCCCGCCTGGCGGGACACTTCGCCACGGGATCGCGCCGAATACCTGCTCAAGGCCGCTGCCGTGGCGCGCGAAAGGATTTTCGAACTCTCCGCCTGGCAGGTGCTGGAGATCGGCAAGCAGTGGGATCAGGCCTATGCGGATGTGGGGGAGGCCATTGATTTCCTCGAATATTACGCACGGGAGATGATCCGCCTGGGGACCCCGCATCGGGTCGGTCATGCCCCCGGAGAGCTGAACCACTATTTTTATGAACCTAAAGGCCTCGCCGCCGTCATTTCTCCCTGGAACTTCCCGCTGGCCATCAGCATGGGCATGGCGTCGGCCGCCATTGTCGCCGGCAACCCGGTCATCTACAAGCCATCGACCATCACCGGGATCATCGGCCACCAGTTGGTGGAGATCTTCCGCGAGGCAGGTCTGCCGGCCGGCGTCTTCAACTTCGTTCCAGGCAGGGGAAGTGTCATGGGGGATTTCCTGGTGGACCATCCTGACATCTCGCTCATCGCCTTCACCGGCTCAATGGAGGTCGGCCTGCGCATCGTGGACCGGGCCGCCAAGGTCTATCCGGGACAGCCCAACGTGAAGAAGATCATTGCCGAGATGGGGGGGAAGAACGCCATCATCATCGACGACGACGCCGACCTGGACGAGGCGGTCCCCCATGTGCTCTATTCCGCCTTCGGTTTCCAGGGGCAGAAATGTTCGGCCTGTTCACGGGTCATCGTCCTCGATGCGGTCTACGACAGATTTGTCGACCGCCTGGTAAAGGCTGCCAAGGCCTACCAGGTCGGGCCTGCCGAGGACCCGAAATACTCCATGGGTGCCGTGGCCGATGCTGCCGCCCAGAAGAACATTCTTGAGTATGCAGCCATCGGCAAGCAGGAAGGACGGGTTCTCTACGAGAGCCCGGTCCCCCAGGGCGAGGGCTACTGGGTGCCGCTGACCATCATCGGCGGTATCCGCCCGGAACACCGCCTGGCGCAGGAAGAGGTCTTTGGTCCGGTACTGGCGCTGATGCGGGCCAGGGATTTCGATCAGGCGGTCGAGTGGGCCAACTCGACCCGATTTGCCCTTACCGGCGGCATCTTCAGCCGCAGTCCGGAGCACTTGGCCAGGGCGCGCCGGGACTTCCGGGTGGGAAACCTGTACATCAACCGCAACAATACCGGTGCCCTGGTGGAGCGCCAGCCCTTTGGCGGCGCCAGGATGTCGGGTGTGGGGACCAAGGCGGGCGGTCCCGACTACCTGCTCCACTTCATGGACCCGCGGGTAGTGACGGAAAACACCATGCGCCGCGGCTTTGCCCCCATAGAAGCAGACGACGACTGGGTCGAGTAGATCCGGGGTGCTTTGTCATTAGATTGCCGGAAGGATCGGGCCCGCCTCGCGCGGGCCTTTTCTTGTCTTTCAATCTCGCTCTCTTCTGGTCAACGGCGGGGATTTCTGGCAAGATGCGGTTCATGAGAGGTATGGTGATGCACGTTAGTCAGCGGATGATGTACGGAGGGGGTCTCTGATGGCAGCGATCCTGCCCGGCTCCATGGGTGACCGCTTCTCTGAGGGGCTCGCTGCGGCGTGGCCGATCTGTCTCGGCTATTTTCCCATCGGGCTCTCGCTGGGGGTTCTGGCGCAGAAGGGGGGACTGGTCCCGTGGCAGATCGGGCTGATGTCCGTGCTGGTCTTTGCCGGCGGTTCCCAGTTCATAGCCGTGGCCATGCTGGGGAGCGGCGCCTCTTTTCCTGCCATCGTTACGACCACGTTCATGGTCAACCTGCGGCATCTGCTCATGAGTTCAGCCCTGTCGGTCCACTGCACCGGGATTCGCAAGAGACTGCTGCTTCTGTTCGCCTACGGGGTGACCGACGAAAGCTTTGGCGTCAACATGGCCCGGTTCACAGCCGGGGAATGGGATATCCAGCGGGCCCTGGTGCTCAATCAGGCGGCAAACCTGACCTGGATCGTCAGTACGGTCTGCGGTGGCTATCTCGGACAGTTTATCCCTGCCGGGGCGCTGGGGATCGATTACGCGCTGACCGCCATGTTCGTCTGCCTGCTCGTTTTCCAACTGCGCAGCCGCATCTTTGTCTTCACGGCCCTGATCGCGGCGTTCTGCTCGGTTTGCGCCTATCTCTGGCTGCCGGGCAATGCATATGTGATCGTCGCCTCCTGCGTAGCGGCTTCGGCAGGTTTTGTCATGAAACGACTGTTCGGGGAAACGGGGGGGACGACGTGAGCACCCAAAACTTCCTGCTGTTGCTGCTTGCCATGGGGGCGGTCACGTACCTGCCCCGCATGCTGCCGCTGGTCGTTCTCTCCCGGTCCGGGCTGCCGGGATGGTTTGCCGCCTGGCTGGAATTCATCCCGGCAGCCATCCTGAGCGCACTTCTGGCCCCGACTCTGTTCACCCAGGCGGAGCCGCGGATGTTGCACCTGGGCAAGCCGGAGCTCCTCGCGTTTCTGCCGACCCTGCTCTTTGCCGTCAGGACCCGATCCCTGGCCGGGACCGTGATTGTCGGCATGCTTTTTTACTGGGGAGTTTCCGCGCTGAATTGAGGTGTTGTCGAAGAGGGGAAACTGACCAGCCCGGAAGGGTCAGCGGTGATTCTCCTTACCCATCTGGATCTCGAATGTCGATCCCTTGAAGGAGAATCTGACCCGGTCGGGGAAGATCTCTTCCACTTGCGCTCCTTCCACCATGCCCCCTTCCGTGACCGACATGCCGTTGATCACTGCCAGACGCGATGTGCTGTCTTTCTGCCATGCAATGCCGCTTACCCGTAAGGCGGGCGGTTTCGGGGCGGCCGCGGGCTGTTCCGCTGTCACGGCCTGGGGAGCCTGGGCAGGAGGGGGCAGGGGAGCTGCCGTCTGCGGTTCGATGGTGCGAGCGGACGCGCCCTGCTTCGGAGTCGGAACGGGGATGATCCCACCCGTCTTTCCTGGTCTCTCCGAGGGAGTCAGGGGAAGGCGAGGGGCATGTACGGCCGGCAAACGGGTGGGTGCAGCAGTTTCCGGGGGGGATACCGGTGCCTTGGGTGCCAAAAGGGGCTGGCTGGCAGCCTGGGGGGGGGCCTGTGGAATATCCGCTACGGCAGAAGGCGCTGGGGTCTGCCGGCTGCTGCCGAATCCCCCCATGACGGCATAGGTTACCAGGATCGAAATCGTTGCCACCAGCAACATGACCGTCGGCACCAGCCAGCGGGGTTGGGACTTTCGACGCTGGCTGCTTCGGGTAATGGCGCCGGAGATATCCGGTTCCCTGGTCTGGCGGGCTGCCTTGTCCTGTTCCAGTTTCTGCAGTGCCTTGAGGATCGAGCTCATGTCAGGGTCTCCCTACAGGCGTCAGGCGCGGGTCCTGAGGGGTGCTGTTGGCCCGGTAGAGGAAAAGCAGGGTGATGGGGCCGGGAACGCCGTCTGGCGGGAGCTTTCGGGCTGTCTGAAAGGCCCTGACCGCCTCCTGCGTTGCCGCGTCGAACGTGCCGGATGGCGTACCTCCGTATGTCCCTGTCCGGGAGAGCAGCTTCTGCAGCTGAAGAACGTTCGGGCCCTGTGCACCCGGCAGGATGCGGCCTGAGATGCCGGTGCCGGAACGCCAGGGCACGATGGCCTTTCCCGTCCAGATACCCCTCAGGTCTGCGGCAGACAACGCTTCGCCACGGCGAGCCGGGGCGCCGAGCAGCAGCTTGTCGCCCTGGCAGCCGATAAGCGGGAGGTAGCGGATCTCCTGCGATCCGGGGAGCTTGAGTTCCAGGAGACAGGGGGTATCTGCCCGGAGAAGATCGGCAATACTTCCGGTAACGTGCAGGAGGGTGAGGCCGCGCCGCGTCGCGATCGATTCGAGCCCCGGCAGGACAGTCTTGCCATGATACTGTGCCACTGGCCTGACCTGCCAGAGGGCTGCCAGCTCGTTGAAGCCGCGGATGGCGCTCTCCACCTCGGTCAAGGATTTCAGCCTGCCAAGGACTGCATCTCTGGCCCCTGATGCAGTTCCTTGCCGTTGGGCGGTATCCGGTTGCGCCGTGGGTTGCGCCGGCGTGAGCAGCTGCTGCCCGATCACGATCCCGGTGACGATCAAGGCCGTGGCGATCATGGCGGCAGCCAGCAGGCGCTGAGCCCATTGCGCTGCCGGGGAGGTCCTGCTCTCCCGGCGGAGTTCCCCGATAGCCTGGGCGACCATCTTGCGGGTGATTTCACGTGACTCTTCGGTGTAGGCGATCAGCATCACACGGTCGCAGAGCACGTTGACCAGGCGCGGCAGCCCCTGAGTATAGCGGAAGATCTTTTTCAGCGCATCGGGAGAAATGGTGACGGCCCGCCACCCTCCGGCAATCTCCAGCCGGTGTTCGATATAGGCCAGGGTGTCTTCGAAATCGAGGGGGCCCAGGCGAAAGCGGACCGTGATCCGCTGGTTCAGCTGTCGCAGGTCCTCCCGCTCCAGCATCTGTTCCAGTTCCGGCTGCCCGGCCAGAACGATCTGGATCAGCTTGTCCGTTTCCGTTTCCAGGTTCGAGATCAGGCGGATCTGCTCCAGAACCAGAGGGTCCAGATTCTGCGCCTCATCGATCACCAGAACGACGGTTTTGCCGGCGGCATTTTCCTGCAACAGGAACTGATAGAGCGCATGGAGCAGGGTATCGATGCTCTCGTCCGGGCTGCTCTGGATGCCGTATTCGCGATTGATGCTGCGCAACAGCTCGATGGCTGACAGGCGGGGGTTGAAGATAAGGGCGGTGCGGTGTTGCAGGTCGTCGAGCTGGCCGAGCAGGGCCCGGAGGATGGTGGTCTTGCCGGAGCCGACCTCGCCGCTCAGTTCGATGAAGCCGACATGATTGTTGATCCCGTACAGAAGGTGTGCGAATGCCTCCCGATGGTTCTTGCTCAGGAAGATGAACCGCGGGTTGGGAGTTATGGCAAAAGGGTGTTCCTTGAAGCCGAAAAATTCGCAGTACATGGCGTGCTTTCCGTTGATCCTCCCGGAGACTGATGTTGGCGGGTACTATTCCATACTGCTGCTGGATTTTCAAGGGGAATCGGGATATTCGGATCTGCTGGCTGAAAGCGGTGAGGAGAAATGACAAAGCCGGAAGCAGGTGCTTCCAGCTTTGTCGTCTGCGATCGGCCCGGTGCCGTTGGAGGAAAAAGATAGGGGAGAGAGGAGGGGACTCTCCCCTATTAACCATGCAGCCTGCATGTCCTTGGCAGGTCGCATGCTGAGAAGCGTTGTTTGTTGAGAACCAGCTTGTGCAGAGAGGTATTGCAGAGGAGATGCCAAAAGGAGTATGCGAGATGAAATTGTGCAACCTACTGAAATGAAAAATGTTTAACCCTGCTGGCCCATCATGTGTGTCGCGCGGTGCATGCGCATGCAGCCCCGTTTCTGCACACGGCTGTTCAAACCCAGTGCCGGCTGCGGTGCGCTGTTTCCAGGCAGAGGCCTACCGTCCGGGCAAAGAACGCTGTGCCATCATGTCGAGCCCGTGCAGGAGCTCCATTGCACGTGAAAGCTGGTAGTCGCTCTTCAGTTCGCCGAAAAGGACCGGCCCGTGCACTTCCTTGAGCGGGGTCTTCTTTGTTTCCGGCCCCTCCAACGGGGGTTTGCGGACTGCCGGAGCAGGATGTCCGGAAGTGGTGGGAGCAATCTTCCCCTCAAGGTCGTTTTCCCTGAGATGGTTGTCGGGCTGTTCCACGGCTTTTGACATGTCTATCTGGTTGACGATGATATCGGGCGTGATCCCCTTGGCCTGGATGGATCGGCCGCTGGGGGTGTAATAGCGGGCAGTCGTCAGTTTGAGCCCTGCCTTGTCGCGCAGGGGGATGACTGACTGTACCGAGCCCTTGCCGAAACTCTGGGTTCCCAGAATGACTGCCCTGTGATGATCCTGGAAGGCCCCGGCGAGAATCTCCGCGGCACTGGCGCTGCCACCGTTGATGAGAACGACGATCGGGTAGTGTGGCTCCTTTTCACCGATCTTCGTGGTCAGTTTCATGCGTGATGTCGGTATCCGCCCTTCGGTATAGACCACCAGACCATTGCCGAAGCCCTCGCCGATAAAGTGGTCGGCAACCTCTACGGCCTGGTTCAGCAGACCACCGGGGTTGTTCCGCAGATCGATGATCAATCCCTTGATGGTACCGCCGTTCTGTTCATGCAACGATTTGAGGGCCTTAGTGAATTCGGGGCCGGTTGTCTCCTGGAAATGGGCGAGGCGAATATAGCCGAAACCGGGCTCAAGGGTACGGGATTTGAGACTCCTGGTCTTGATGATGTCGCGAGTCAAATGGAATATTAGCGGTTTTGGGCTACCTTCGCGCAGGATGGTCAAGGTGACGCGTGTCCCTTTTTCTCCCCGCATCCGGCTTACCGCATCGGTTATGGAGAGCCCGCGGGTCAGTTTGTCGTCGATCTTGAAGATATGGTCATTTGCCTTGATGCCTGCGCGGAATGCGGGGGTATCCTCGATGGGCGAAATAACGGTCAGCCTGTTGTCCTTGAGGGATATCTCGATACCGAGTCCGCCAAATTCCCCGGACATCTGTATCCTCATCTCCTTGAATGAATCGGCCGGCATGTAGGCGCTGTGCGGGTCGAGCGAGGCGAGCATCCCCGCGATGGCGCTCTCCATGAGTTTTTTTGGGTTGACCTCTTCCACGTAGTCCTGTCTGACGATGGCAACGACCTCTTTGAAGAGCTCGATACTCTCCCTGTCATTCGACTTGGGGTGATTCCGCCACAAGAGGAACGAGATGACACCCGCCGAGATGATCGTTATCAGTACCAGCCCCAGAGCCGCGCGGAACAGTTTGATCTTCATGGAACCACAAACCTCCTGGAATACAGTCGCTGCATTCTATCAGGTATCCTGCCATGATTGTCAAGTTTCTCATGGTGCGCCAATGAGATATGCGTTTGCGGGGTCCTGACGGTAGTAGCCGGCAAGGAGATCGTAGAGGGGGCCGTGAGACGCTTTGAACTCGACAGGGCACTCGAAGAAGCTCTCGGTGGCAACGGCAAAGAACTCGGTCAGGTGCTCGGCGCCGTAGGGGTCGAGCAGTGTGGGGCGTTGTTCGGTAACTGCACGGCAGAAAGAATCGTATTCCGAGCGGAGGGTCGTGACCCAGTGCTGCCGCAGGCTTGCGGGAAGGCGGGGGGCTACCGAGGTGAGGCCGTCTTCGGCGTCCAGTTGGTGGGCGCATTCGTGGAGCACCACATTGTAGCCGTCCAGTCCCTTGCTGCCGATCAATACATCTTCCCAGGAAAGGACCAGCGAGCCCCCCTCCCAGGTCTCCCCGGAACGGACATCGAACCCTTCGGTGACTACGCCGAATTCGTCCGTCTCGCTTACCGGCGCCCGGTATTCGTCGGGGTAGATAACCACGGAGGTTAGCGAGGGGAAATAGTCCGTATCCCGATGGAGCAACAGCAGGCAGGCCTGTCCGGCGATCATGACCCGTACGGCTTCGGTTACCTCAAAGCCCGCGACCCCTTCGAAATGTTTCTCCTGAAGAAATATCTGGATATGGCCGTGCAGTTCGAGCCGGTCGTCAGGCAGGAGCCGCCGGTAGAGTGGAACCCGCTCTGTCAGTATCTCCTGCCACGCGGCCGGAAATGGCCGGGCTCTGAGTCGTTTTCTGCGGAGAAAGGAAGGGAGCAGCATGAAAAGGTCAGCCGCAACGGCTTGGACAGGCGGCAAAAGGCCTAATCATAGCTTTTCGCCAGGAGGTGTGCCAAAAGGGCTGCCACCAGAAAGCCTCCCACCACGAAAGCACCGGCAATCTTGCGTTGGTAGCGCTCTTCGTCGGTCCGGGAGAGGAAATCATCCAGTTTGTCGAGCTCTCCCTTGATGGCTGCTGATTCCTGCTGTACCAGAGCGACATCCACATCGTGGAAGAGGCGGTGATAGCGGTTGCGCACGGCAAAGAGCTGTTTTCCCCAGGCGTCGGTATCCACACCCTCCTGCTTCAGGCGGGTTATCTCGCCGTCTATGCGCACCAGATTGCGCTCCACCTCCTGCATGGCCGCCTTGATCCTGGCTGCCCGCTCGTAGGGATGGCACGCGCTGCACCGTTTTTCGTTGATGATCTCCAGGGTCACCTTCTGTACTTCGTGACTGCCGTGGCAAGTGACGCAGGTGGGGCCGCCTTTGCCCAATGCCCGGCCATGGGCGCTTTTCTGGTAATCTTCCAGGATGCCTACGTGACAGCGGCCGCAGAAAGCGGGAATCCCCTCTTCTGCAGGCACTCCCAGGAACCCGCGGGCAGGGCTCATGGCATTGGCTGCGTCCTTGGGATCGCCGCCATGGCAATCCTGGCAGCCGATCCCCTCTGCGGCATGCACACTTCCCTGCCATGGCTTGACCGGTATGCCGCCGCGGCCCGTCTGGCTGCCGTGACAGGCGAGGCAGACGGTTGCGGGCGGTTTTGCCGCTGTATCGGCGATGGCAGCACCAATGGCGATCGATGATACAAGGTGGAGTGTCAGTGCTGCGAGAGCGATGTGACGGAAAGAGGAGCGGATCATGAATAGTGCCCCCAGATCATCAGCCCGATGAAGGTGAGAATCCCGCAGATGCAGCAGGTGAGGAACAGCGGTCGCTTGAGCGGATGCCGCTCTTTGCCGCGGTCGATGAACGGGAGGAGGGCGAGAAAGGTCATGGCCGCCCCCTGGACGGCCAGGCCGAGAAGCTCGCTCGGCAGTATCCGCAGGGTCTGGTAGTTGGGAAGAAAGTACCATTCCGGTTTGATCCGGTCAGGGGTCTGGAAGGGGTCGGCCGGGACGAACGCCTGCGTCGGGAAGAAGAGGTTCGGCAGGAAAAAGACTACCGTGCTGAAGAGGGCAAGGTAGAGCAGGATCGAGCTCAGATCGCGCAGGGCGAAGTTGGGGAAAAAGGGTATGCCGTCGGGATGGTCTTCATACTGGTACTGTTCGCTGCGCCATGCGTTGCGGGTATCGCTCAGCCCGAACGGTGGGCGCGAGATGCCGGTCCGTTTCAGCAGAAAGAGATGGATTCCGATCAGGCCTGCAATTGCGGCCGGGATGACCACCACATGGAGGACGAAAAATCGTGACAGGGTAGGAGGACCGACGCTCTTTGCCCCGCGCAGGAATTCCACCAGTTGCTCGCCGATCACCGGGACAACACCGACGCTGTTGGTGGCAACCGTGGTCGCCCAGAAGGAGAGCTGGCTCCAGGGGAGAAGATAGCCGGTGAGAGAGATCCCCATCACAAGGTTGAAGAGGATGAAGCCTGAGAGCCAGTTGAGTTCGCGGGGTGATTTGTAGCTCCCCATGAAGAGCACCGAAAGCAGATGGCCGAACAGGGCGAGGACCATCAGGTTGGACCCGACCGCATGACAGGTCCGGAACAGCCAGCCGAAGGGGACCTGGTTCATGATGAAGGTGACGCTCTGGAACGCCTTTTCCGCGTCAGGCACGTAATAGACCAGGAGCAGGATGCCGGTCAGAACCTGGATGGTGAAAATGGCAAGCAGGATGCTTCCCAACGAATACCAGGCATTGATGTTGCGCGGCAACAGGTAGCCGGTCAGCTCCTTCTTGAGCAGCGCGTCAATGCCGATCCGGACGTCGATCCAGGTATGGAGTTTCTGCAATGGATTCATTCCGTGAGACCCCTATCCAACGGTAACCGTGCCGTTTACGACAGTGAACGGCAGTTTGGCCAGTGGCCGTGGCGGCGGTCCGGAGACCACCGTGCCGTCGATGGTAAAGCGTCCGCCATGGCAGGGGCAACGGAATTCTCCCTGGTCCTTTTGCCACTGGACGATGCAGCCGAGATGGGTACAGACTGCTGAGAGGCAGACCAGTTTCCCCTTTGAACTGACCAGCACGGCAGGTTTTCCTTCAAAATCGAAAAATTTAGCCGTGCCGTCTGGGATCTCGGCAAGGGGGATCCTGACTGCACGCTGCGCCGTGTCGGTGCGTCGAGGTGCAAGATAGCGCAGCAGCGGATAGAGGACCGCCCCGGCTGTCCCGGCCAGGAGTGCAGCGAGGCTGGTAGCGAGAAATCTCCTTCTGGTGCCGGTATTCATGAAGTCTCCACTGGTGAGTGCCGTTGATATGCTCATTTGAATAACACGTAAATGCGGCAAGTCAAGCGGCGAGAGGCATGAGGGCACTTTTTGCTTGCCTTGCCCCCATCTTTGCACTAATCTCTAACCGTTTACAGGATATTCTCTGGGGGGAGGGACGAACTACCATGCACAGCGAACCGGGCAAGACAAAGTTCCAGATCGACCTGCGGCGACACCTGCGCGGGCAGGATATCTGCGACAATCTTATCCACGTGATCTGCGAGATCGCCGAGGCAAGTAAATACGTGATCAATGCGGTCCGTACCGGTGATCTGGGTGTGGCGGGTACCTCCAACCTCTACGGTGAGGAACAGCTCGCCCTTGACGTCCTCTCCGACCGGATCATCCGCAAGCGCCTGATCCATACCGGCGTGGTCTGCAACATTGCCTCCGAGGAGATGGACGAGATCTTCCAGGCCCAGGCAGCGGCAGATGGTCTCTACTCCGTGGCCTACGATCCGCTGGACGGTTCCTCCCTGGTCGACGTCAACCTGGCCGTCGGCACCATCGTCTCCATCTACAAGGGGTGCGATCTCCTGCAGACCGGCCGCAACCAGGTCGCTGCCATGTATATCCTCTACGGACCCCGAGTGTCGCTGGTCTATTCCGTGGGGAACGGCGTCCACGAGTTCACCCTCAACCAGTTGATGGAGTTCACCCTTACCAGGGAGAACGTCACCATGAAACCGTCTGGCGACATCTATTCTCCGGGCGGTCTGCGCAACAAGTATACCCCCGAGAATGAGAAGTTCATCCGTTACCTGGAGGCGAAGGGGAGCAAGCTCCGCTACTCCGGCGGTTTTGTCCCCGACATCAACCAGGTGATGATGAAAGGGAAGGGGATTTTCATGTATCCTGCTCTGCAGGGTTCTCCCAGGGGAAAACTCCGGCTTCTGTTCGAACTGAACGCCATGGCCTACCTGATCGAGCATGCCGGCGGGGCCGCCAGCAACGGCGTTATCGATATCCTCGATGTCCAGCCCGAGAGTCTCGATCATCGTGCCCCGGTCTACATCGGCTGCAAGGAAGACGTGGAAAAGGCCAAGGAGTTTCTTCGCGGCGCATGAACAGCGATGAAGCAGCGACTTTCAGGTGAGGCTACCAATGGCACAGAATGAAAAACCGCAACGGCTCTGCAGTGAAATACAGCTCTTTGATCTCTGTGAACGCGATGTCTGTGCGCACCGCGATGGCCGCTACTGCACCAAAGGGGACATCCTGGCGCGGTTCGAGGCCATTCACGATGCCGAGGACGAGCGCACTCCCGAACAGTTCTTTGCCGAAGAGCTGGATGATGTGGAAGGGGCCGGCGATCTCGGCTATGACGAGGCGTTCGGGGTAGACGAGTATGGTGAAGAAGAAGATGACGACGAATGGTGACATCCAGGTGTCATCGTAAATAATAAGGCCGTTCAGATTTCTGGACGGCCTTATTTGTTTTAAAGCTGAACACCTCACCGCCGATATATGGATACATGAGACTTGAATGCATGTATGTAGGGGGGGACTTATGAAACCAGGGATCATGATCCTGGACGACGATGTGGCGATCCTGCAGATGTTGAAGACCGTGTTTACGGGCGACGATCTCCAGCTCTACCTGGAGAGCGATTGCGAGTCAGCCATAAAGAAGGTGCTGACCGAGCATCCCAGTGTTGCCATCATCGACATCAACCTGCCGAAGAAATCGGGCTTCGAGGTGTTGCAGCAGATCAAGAAGATCGATCCGGGGCTTTCGGTCATCATGGCCACGGCCCACAACACCACCCAGAACGCCATCGAGGCGATGAAGCACGGCGCCTACGATTACGTGACCAAGCCGTTCGATATGAAGAAGCTCAAGTCTACCGTCCAGAAGGCTATCGAGTGCAACCTCCTGAATCGCAAGGTCCGTTTCACCAAAGAGCGTGAACAGCTGCCCGAGCCGGATACCGACGAAGATGTGATGATCGGCTCTTCCCCGGAGATGATCGAGATATGGAAGATGGTGGGGAAGATCGCCGATTCGGACGCCACGGTCCTTATCCAGGGTGAGAGCGGCACCGGCAAGGAGCTTTTGGCCCGCGCCGTCTACAATAATTCGCGCCGCAAAAACCGCCCTTTCCTGGCAGTCAACTGCGCTGCCCTCCCGGAGAACCTCCTGGAGAGCGAGCTGTTCGGCCATGAAAAGGGTTCTTTCACCGATGCCCACACCCGGCGGATCGGCAAGTTCGAGCAGTGCAACGGCGGCACCATCTTCCTCGACGAGATCGGCGAGATGAGCATGGCCAACCAGGGAAAACTGCTGCGGGTGCTGGAGAACCAGGAGTTCGAGCGTGTCGGCGGCAACGAGACCATCAAGGTCGATGTGCGGGTCGTCGCTGCCACCAACAAGTCGCTCCTCCAGTCGGTCAAGGAGAAGACCTTCCGTCTCGATCTCTTTTACCGGCTGCGGGTGGTGTCATTTTTCCTGCCGCCGCTGCGCGAGCGTCTCGAGGATATCCCGCTGCTGGTGGATCTCTTCATCAGGCGTTTTTCCAAGAAATTCGGCAAGAAGATCAAGGGGGTGGCGCCTGAGTTGATGGAGATGATGGTCAATCATCCCTGGGAGGGGAATATCCGGGAGCTCAAGAACGTCATCAACTCCGCAACGGTCCTCTGCAAGGGGGATGTGCTGCTGCCGCAGGATTTCGAGACCCTGCTGATGGTCAAGACCGGCATGAAGGAGATCGACTTCGAAGGGGCCGGGGACGACTACTATACCGTTTTCTGGAGCATGTTGGAGCCGGTTTTCGAGGGGCTTTGCCTGAAGAACAAGGGTGCCATCTACGAGAACATCAACATGGGGCTGGAAAAGGCCCTGATCCACATGGCGATGCAGAAGAGCAACAACAACCAGGTTGTGGCGGCAAAGCTGCTCGGTATCAGCCGCAACACCCTGCGGGACCGACTGGAGCGTTACAAGATCGGCAGTCCCGTCTGATTTTCCCGCTGGTCCAGTCAAGAACGCGGCGGCAGGGCAACCTGCCGCCTTTTTTGCGCCCCCCGGTCAGGTTTGCATGACAGAGCGGGGTGTGCTAGAATTCCCCTCGGCCAGCTGTCCGGGCCGGAGCATGCATATCGTCCGAAGCTTCCACTTGGCAAATGAAGAGTCCTGGAGGGATTATGCGCATTGTCATCAAAGTGCTGGTGCTGGTATTGGTGCTGGCGGGAGCAGCCGCAGCCGCCGAAGGTCCCGGCACGAAAGCTCAGGCTGGAGCAGCAGCAACGACACCGGCGAAGGCACCGGGTTTGCCAACCGCAGTCATCACTCAGGGTGAGTTTGCCCGGAAACTGGTTGCCCAGTTCGGTTGGGAGGGGGGGCTTCCCCGCGTGCCGAAGGAGGTTGTAGACAAGAAGGAAAAGAAATCGAAGAAATCCAAAGAGGCCGTGGAGTACGAAGAACCCAAGGACCGCGATTTCCTTCGCATCATGGAGGGGAAACGGACCCTGAAGTTCGAGGCAGAGAATATCTACAACAAGAAAACCGACGACGTGGCGGTGCGTAATTTCGATCTGATCGGGCCGTTCAGCGGCATCTCCTGGCTGGGAGGGATAACGACCCCCACGACCGTTCACTTCAAGGTATTCATCCCCCTGGCTGGTGAATATCGCCTGAGTGCAGCTGCCAAGGGAAACGGCCAGCTCTGGAAGATCGCGGGCAAGGACTACCGCGTTGATTCAGGGGATCGACTCGCCCTGACGCCGGTGGCGACGCTGCCGCTCAAGGCGGGTGAGCTCGAGTTCGAGATGGTCCTGCCCCCCGAGGGAGGGGTCGACTATCTGCTCTTTTCCGCCCCGGATCTGACCCCCATCGAGCCGAAGGAGGGGTGGCGCTTCAGCGCACCTCTCACCAATGCCGACCTTGCTTTCATCGTGGCAAGGCTGCTCGGCTGGGAGGAGCGGCTACCGGTCGATGAGCAGCTCGGACAGACCACGATTCCTGCCACCGGGCTCCCTGTACTCCCGGCGACCGTGGCGCCGACCGACATCCCCTATTACGGGCAGTTTACCGGCAAGCAGTGGCTGCGGGCCGGTTCCCAGGGGGGGAAGGTGGAGATCCCCTTCACGGTTCCCCGGACCGGTATCTACGGCCTGAAACTCAGATACATGGGGACGCGGCTTGCGGCGCGTCTCGACGACATGAACCTCGACCGCGATGCCAAGGGTATACTCGCCTGGATCGATCTCGGTCTGCAACGACTGGCTGAAGGCAGTCACCTGCTGCAGGTCGACCTCCCGCCATATGGTGGGCTGGATGCCCTGGTTATCGAGCCCCGCCAGTCATCGGACGCTGCCTATATGGCCCTGGCAGGGATCAAGGGCGATCCGGGCGCCGCCATCACCGTTGGCGAGGCGGATAAGTTCATTACCCAGCTGGTGGAGCGTTACACGGGACGCAAGTAGCCCCTGGCCTGCAATGGAAAGGCCATTACTCATCCTGCTGGCAGCGCTTGTCAGCGGCATCGTCGCTGCCGCCCTGCCGGGCTGGTTTGTCCCCCCGTGGTTTCTCCCCCTTACTGCCGCCTGCTGTCTCGCCGCCCTGGTGGCGAGGCGGCAGGCCCTCCTGGTCGCATCGCTCTCAATTCTCTGTCTGGTCTGGGGCAACCTGGCCTTGCAGCCGCTCCTCAAGCCCGTCTTCTCTCCGAATCATCTGGCACGCCAGCAGCTGCCGGAGCCGGTAGTCCTCACCGCTGTTGTCGACAGGCGACCCGAGATAGGTGAAAACGGCAGCCGCCTCTACCTCGAAGCCGAATCGGTCCGGCAAGGGGGCCGCTCCCTGCCCGTGACCGGCCGCCTCCTGCTCTACGTGGGAGAAGGTCGGACAACGGTCTCGACCGGGGACCGGATACGGGTTCGCACTAGGCTTCGCAAGCCACGTCCCTTTGGCATTCCCGGAGAATACGACATGCAGCGGCGGCTCGCCCTGCAGGGGATCTACCTGACCGGTGCTGTTGCCACGGCCGACGAGGTGCAGCCCCTCCAGCCAGGGGCGGCTCATCCCTTCCAGCGCCGCATCGATCTCCTTGCCGCCCAGCTGGGCGACTTCATCCAGCGAAGCGTTGCGCCACCTGAGGCAGGGGTCCTCAGAGCCCTCCTCATCGGCGACCGCGGGGCCGCCGGCCGCCAGACAGAGGGGCTCTACGCCCGCACCGGGGTCAATCATATCCTCTCAATCTCAGGATTTCATGTGGGTATCATCGCTCTGTTCCTCTATCAGCTTCTCTGGCTGGTCGCCCGACGCAGCGAAACGCTTCTCCTGTTCGCCAATCTGCGGCGTGTCCTACTCCTCATGACCGTGCCGGTGCTGGTCTTCTACCTGCTCTTGAGCGGGGGTGCGCCGGCAACCACCCGCTCGGTGTTGATGATCGTCGCCTGCTGCGTCGGACTGCTCGTGGAGCGCGCCCTGGACCCGCTCAATCTCCTCGCCCTGGCCGCACTGGCAATCCTGGCGGTCACTCCCCAGGCCCTCTTCGATCTCTCCTTCCAGCTCTCTTTTCTGGCGCTCTGGGGGATACTGCTCTTCACCCCCCTGCTGATGCGGCCGTTCAGCGGGATGCGCAAAGGGGTGGCCTACCGTTCGCTGCAGTTCTGCATGGTGTCGGTGGCGGCCATTGCCGCGACCATGGTGCCGGTTGCCTATCATTTCCACCGGGTCACCCTGATCGGAGTGGCGAGCAACCTCATCGTGGTCCCCCTGGTTGGCTACGGTGCCGTGCTCCTCGGGTTCACTGCCCTTGCTGCCGCTGCCTGGTTTCCTTTCCTGGCTGCCCTGTTGCTGCAACTGGCAGCCATGTTGGTCCACTGGTCTGGTGTGGCGCTCCTCTGGCTGGACCATCTGCCCGGGCTTTCCCCGCTGACGCCGACCCCGCTGGAACTGGCAGCGGCTGTCGTCGTCATGGTGGCCTTCACCATTTTCAGGAGTATGGGACCAAGGCTTCTCGCCACCGCGCTTCTGGCCGTCATCCTGGTGTCGGCCCGCACCGGGGCGGATGAGGGGGACGGTCATCTTCGCATTACCTGTTTCAGCGTGGGGCAGGGGGAGAGCACCTTGATCCGCTTTCCGGACCGGACCACCATGCTGGTGGATGGCGGCGGATCGCTGCGGGAAGGGGGAATGGACGTGGGTGAGCGGCTTCTGGCGCCAGCGCTCTGGACCCTGGGGGTCGAGCGGATCGATTACCTGGTTCTCAGTCATCCCCATCCGGATCATCTGCGCGGGCTTCTCTTCGTTGCGACCAACTTTCCGGTGGGGGAGTTCTGGGAAAGCGGACTTCCCTATGAAATGCCCGATTACCTGAAATTGCGGCAGATCCTTGCAGCGAAGGGCGTACCGGTCCGTACGATCCGGGCCGGCACACCGCCGTTCAGGGTTGGCGGCGCACTGGTCGAGCTGCTTGCTCCGGTGGTTTTCTCCCGGAATGCGGCCCGGGCAGCTCCGCTCGACGGGGAGATCAATGACGAATCGCTGGTCTTTCGGCTCTCACTGGACCGGTTTGCCATCCTCTTTACCGGCGACAGCGGCTTTGTCACCGAGGCCCGGCTGTTGCGTGACCCTCGGAGGCTTGCCTGCACGGTCCTCAAGGTGGCGCACCACGGCAGCCGTTATTCCAGCTCGATCCCTTTCATTAAGGCCGCACATCCCCGCTTTGCCCTCATTTCGGCCGGTTACAACAACAGCTTTCATCTTCCCTCTGCGCTTACCCTTGCCGACCTGCAGAAGCTCGGTGCCGCTGTCTATCGGACAGATCAGGACGGCACCATTGAGCTGGATGTAGACCGACAGAGCGGGAGAGTGGCAGTCAGAAAACTGACACGAATGATTGACAGCCCTTAAATATGTCTGATAATGTTTGATGATTAGTCGTTACGGGGTGGCAACCGTCGGAGGTTGGATGGAACGGATACTGATAGTCGAGGATGACCTGTTTTTCCGCGAGGTGTTCTCCGATCTCCTCAAGGAGGAGGGGTACGAGGTCGAGTCGGCTGCCACGGCCGATGAGGCGTTCGATCTTTTGCACCGGCTCGACTATCATCTCGTGGTAGTGGACCTGGTACTGGAGGACGACAGCGGTCTCGACGTGCTGGAAAAGGTCAAGCAGATCGATCCCGCCATCGAGGTGATCATCGTGACCGGCCATGCCAACATCGAGACCGCCATCTATGCCCTCAAGCACGGCGCCCGCGATTACCTGGTCAAGCCGATCAACCATGACGAGTTCAAGCATACGGTATCGCTCTGCATCGAGCAGCGCCGGCTTCTCGACGAGAACCTGGAACTGAAGGGGTTGGTGAACCTCTACCAGGTGAGCCAGAGCATTGCCAATTGCCTGGAACAGGACCGGCTCTATACCCTGGTGGTCGACTCCCTCGCCAAGGAACTGGGGGTCAGCCGCTCTATCGGGTACTTCTTCGAGGAGTGTCTCTATGCCATCCGCGAGCTGCGCGGATTTTCCGAAGAGGCCGGAAACCGTCTCGGCGAATGGATCATGGGGCAGTTTCGTCCCACCGAAGAGAAAACCGGCAGTTTCATGCTCCTGAACAACATCCTCGGCGATGCGCCGCAGCATCTGGCCGAGAGTGGTGAACTGCGCGACGTGCGCGACGCCCTGGTTCTGCTGGTACGGAGCCGGGGGCAGGTGCACGGGGTTGTGATCCTCTGCAACGATCCGGGGTCCGATCTGCCCGAGGCCATCAACTACAAGAACCTTACCTTCCTCCTTGACCAGTCCTCGCTCGCCTTTGAAAACGCCGCCCGTTATGCCTCTGCCCGCAATCTCATCAACGTGGACGAGCTGACCGGGCTGTTCAACTACCGTTACCTGGAAGTCTCCATGGACCGCGAGGTCAAACGGGCCGAGCGGTACGGCACCAATCTGTCGGTGATCTTCCTTGACATCGACCAGTTCAAGGAGATCAACGACACCTACGGCCACCTCATCGGCAGCAAGGTGCTCAAGGAGGTCGGCAAGCTCCTCAAGGCGTCGGTGCGGGAGATCGATACCGTGATCCGCTACGGTGGCGACGAGTACACCGTCCTGTTGGTGGAGACCGGCCTGGAGACGGCGGCAGGGGTTGCCGAGCGTATCCGTCGCTCCATAGAGCGCCACCGGTTCCTGGCCAGCGAAGGGCAGAATATCAGGATCACTGCCAGCCTCGGTTATGCCTGCTACCCGGAAGACACCAAGTCCAAGGTCGAACTGATCGAACTGGCCGACCAGGCCATGTACCGCGGCAAGGCGAGCGGGAAAAACGTGGTCTTCTCCGTAGCCAAAACCAGAAAATAGCCCCTCCCGACATGGGCGCACCGCACCGATCCGGGTGCCGGGCGTTCGCCGTTACGCAAATCCTTGCATCCGGAGCAGTTTTTTCGTATGTATCTGTATGCCCTCCGTCGGCAACCGGATGGACGTCATCTGTCATCGTCACGGAACAAAAGGAGAAACAACCGTTGGCCATCACCGCAATCAAGGGTTTCAATGACATCCTCCCCGGCGAAGTGGAAAAGTGGCAGTATATCGAGGCCACTGCCCGCCGGGTTTTCGAGCTCTATGGCTTCAGCGAGATCAGGATTCCGATCATGGAGAAGACTGAGCTGTTTGCCCGTTCCATTGGTGACACCACCGATATCGTAGAAAAGGAGATGTACTCCTTTGTCGACAAGGGGGAGAACAGGGTGACACTGCGGCCTGAGGGGACCGCCAGCGTCATGCGCGCCTTTGTCGAGCACAAGCTCTATGCCCAGGACCCGGTTGCCAGGCTTTACTACATGGGGCCGATGTTCCGCTACGAGCGCCCGCAGAAGGGGCGCTACCGCCAGTTTCACCAGATCGGCGCCGAGGTGACCGGCGTGACCAGCCCCCTGGTGGACGCCCAGGTGCTGACCATGCTCTGCCATTTCTTTGCCGAGCTGGGGCTTACCGAACCGCGGCTGGAGATCAACTCCCTCGGCTGCCCCGAATGCCGTCCCGCCTATCGCGCGGCTCTGCAGGAATTTCTGCGGGCACGGCTCAACCGGCTCTGCGACGACTGCCGGCGGCGCATCGAGACCAATCCGCTCAGGGCGCTGGACTGTAAGGCCACCGGCTGCAAGGAGGCCACCCTGGATGCCCCGTCGGTGCTGGACAGTCTGTGCACCGCCTGTGACGACCATTTTGCCCGGACCAGGAGCGCCCTGGAGCTGACCGGCACCGGCTATGTCATCAATCCCCGCATGGTGCGCGGTCTGGATTATTACACCCGCACCACCTTTGAGCTGGTCACCGGCTTGCTCGGCGCCCAGTCGGCAGTGGCTGCCGGCGGCCGCTACGACGGCCTGATCTCCGAGATTGGCGGTCCCGCCATTCCCGGCATCGGTTTTGCCATGGGGGTGGAGCGGGTCGCCCTGCTCCTTGCCGAGCGCGATTTTTCCCGTCGTCCCGACCTGTTCGTCGCTGCACTGGGGGATGAGGCACGCGACGCTGCCTTCAGCCTCATGAGCGGCCTGCAGCGAAAGGGGGTGAGCGTGGAGTTCGATTACGAAGGGAAGAGCCTGAAGAGCCAGCTCCGACGTGCCGACAAGTGCAATGCCCGCTTCACCCTCATCATCGGCGGTGACGAACTGGCTGCCAAGAGCGGCACTCTCAAGGAGATGGATGCGGGCATCCAGGAGCCGGTGGCGCTTTCGATAGAAGCACTCTGTCTGAGAATACGTCCTTAGAACCCTGCAAATAGCCGTTTCACAGACCGGCATCGCCTTTTTGGCGGTGCCGGTCTTTTTTCAGCAACAGGATCCTGCCGATCATGCAGTTTTCGGTCAGATTAGAATTGACAAAATCTCACAGAAATTGTATACAGTATTCCGTTTAGCTGGCTGGTCAAAAAGAGAAACTACCTGAAAAGATTGGACGTTCAGGGTCACTTAATCACAGGAGGAGATTATGATCGAAGCCTATCTGCAGCACGAAGCCGAACGCAATTCACAGGGGATTCCGGCCCTGCCGCTCAATCCCGAGCAGACCGCCGAGCTGTGCAAACTCCTTGAGGCACCGCCTGCCGGCAAGGAAGCGTTCCTCGTCAACCTGATCAAGGAAAGGGTTTCCCCTGGTGTGGATCCGGCAGCCGAAGTAAAGGCAGCCTTCCTTGCCGAGATCGTCAAGGGGAGCAAAAAATCTCCTCTGATCTCCAAGGTCGAGGCGGTCCGCATGCTCGGCACCATGCTGGGCGGCTACAACGTGAATCCGCTGGTCGAAGCCCTCAAGGACGCCGAGCTGGCCCAGGAAGCTGCTACCGCCCTGTGTGGAATGACCCTGGTCTATGACGGCTTCGACAAGGTCGTGGAACTCTCCAAGTCCAACGCGGCTGCCAAGAAGGTGCTCGAATCCTGGGCCAATGCCGAATGGTTCACCAATCGTCCCGGCCTGCCCGAAACTATCAAGGTCAAGGTCTTCAAGGTCGAAGGCGAAATCAATACCGACGACTTCTCTCCGGCCGGCGATGCCTGGAGCCGTCCCGATATCCCGCTGCACGCCCTGGCCATGGGCAAAACCCGCTTCCCGAACCGCCTCAAGGATATCGCCGACTGGCGCGCCGCCGGCAATCAGGTGGCCTTTGTCGGCGACGTGGTCGGCACCGGCTCTTCCCGCAAATCGGCCTGCAACAGCGTTCTCTGGCACATGGGCCAGGAGATCCCCTGCGTACCCAACAAAAAGACCGCCGGCGTGATCATCGGCGGAGTCATCGCCCCGATCTTCTTCAACACCGCCCAGGACTCCGGCGCACTGCCGCTGAAGGCCGACGTGACCAAGATGAACGACGGCGATATCATCACCATCAACACCAAGAAGGGTGAGATCTCCAACGAGAAGGGTGAGGTCATCTCCACCTTCAAGATCAACCCCAACACCCTGGCCGACGAATTCCGCGCCGGTGGCCGTATCCCGCTGATCATCGGCCGCGCTGTTACCGACAAGGCCCGCAAGGCGCTCGGCCTTGCAGCTACCGATGTCTTTACCCTGCCGGTCAACCCTGCACCCAAGGCTGACCAGGGGTACTCCCTGGCCCAGAAGATGGTCGGCAAGGCCTGCGGCGTTGCAGGCGTTCTTCCCGGCACTGCCTGCGAACCGAAGATGACCACGGTCGGTTCCCAGGACACCACCGGCCCGATGACCGCCGACGAGCTCAAGGAACTGGCCTGCCTCAAGTTCCTGTCGCCGATGTTCATGCAGTCGTTCTGCCACACCGCCGCCTATCCGAAGCCGGCAGACGTGAAGATGCACAAGAACCTGCCCAAGTTCATCATCGATCGTTGCGGCGTACCCCTCAAGCCGGGCGACGGCGTCATCCATTCCTGGCTCAACCGCCTGCTGCTCCCCGACACCGTCGGTACTGGCGGTGACTCCCACACCCGCTTCCCGATCGGCATCAGCTTCCCGGCCGGTTCCGGCCTGGTCGCCTTTGCCGGCGCCATGGGCTTCATGCCGTTGGATATGCCCGAGTCAGTACTCGTCCGCTTCAAGGGCAAGCTGAATCCCGGTATCACCCTGCGCGATGCAGTCAATGCCATCCCTTACTGGGCCATCAAGCAGGGGAAACTGACCGTGCCCAAGAAGAACAAGATCAACATCTTCAACGGCCGCATCCTGGAGATGGAAGGCCTTCCCGACCTCACCGTCGAGCAGGCGTTCGAGCTGACCGACGCCGCTGCCGAGCGTTCCGCTGCTGCCGGCTGCATCCAGCTCTCCAAGGAATCGGTTGCCACTTATCTTCGCTCCAACGTGGCACTGATGAAGAAAATGATCGCCGACGGCTACCAGGATGCCAAGACCCTGCAGAACAGGATCGACGCGGTCAATGCCTGGCTGGCCAAACCTGAACTGCTTGAAGCCGACAAGAATGCCGAAGCGACCGGCGCCTACGCCGACGTGATCGAGATCGACCTGGCCGAAATCACCGAGCCGATCCTGGCCTGCCCGAACGATCCGGACGACGTCAAGCTCCTTTCCGACGTAGCCGGCACGCCGATCCAGGACGTCTTCCTCGGGTCCTGCATGACCAATATCGGCCACTTCCGCGCTGCTGCCGAAATCTGGCGTGGCCTGAAGTTCAATCCGAGCGTCCGCACCTGGATCTGCCCGCCGACCCGCATGGATCAGGCACAGCTCAAGGACGAAGCCTACTTCTCGGTTTACAGTGCCTTTGGTGCCCGGATCGAGATCGCCGGCTGCTCTCTCTGCATGGGTAACCAGGCCCGCGTGCCCGATGCGGTGAACATGTTCTCCACCTCGACCCGCAACTTCGACGACCGTATCGGTGATGGCGCCAAGGTGTTCCTCGGTTCCGCCGAACTGGGCGCAGTTACCGCCACCATGGGCAAACTGCCGACGGTGGCCGAGTTCATGGCAGTCTACAAGGAGAAGGTCGAGCCGAAGAAGGACGCGATCTACAAGTATCTCCAGTTCGACGAGATGCCGGAATACAAGTAATGTGATTGAGGGATTGTAATGTAACCCCCGCCCGGATTGTCCGAGCGGGGGTTTTTTTATGCCTGTAAAATGTACTGAATTGAGGGTGAGTCAGAAAAATCAACGATACTACAGCATGTTCCGGATTATTTCTTCAAGTTTTAGGTTAGATATTTGTTTGGGGCCAAGAAATGGGGTGCTTTCTTGGCCCGCTCTGAAAGCGGAGAAGCACCCCCTGTGTTCATCCCGAATGATCCCGCGCAATAGGTGAAGGACTGTCGCTTATCGGTTACTTGTAGTAACCGACAGCGCAGACCTGATCCCCTACCTTGGTGACAAACGACTGTTTCTGTACTGGTTCGGTTGTGCCCGGACGCGGCCACATGTAGGAAACCTCGGCTATCGCTCCTTCTTTGGCAGCAGCGTAGATATCCTGGCCAAGCGGTTTGCCGGCCTTGTCTTTCAGGTCCTTGAGGCTTTTCCCTACCAGGGTCGGATGCGCGGTGAAGATGCCGTCCGGGCCGCCGCAGAAGGGGTAGAGGTCACGGTCCTTAAACCCACCTTCGCCTTTGGTGAATTTGGCAAGGGCATCGGCCTTGTCGGCCTTGAGGGCAGTAATTGCCTTTTCAAGCATTGCCTTGGCTTCGTCAGCGGTACCAAAGCTTTCGGCACATACGGGTTGGGCAGATACGACCAGCATTGCGGCAAGTGCGACAAACAGCATAAAACGTTTCATCATATTCTCCTTTCGCGTGGCAAAATATCTCCGGTGTGGAGAGGGTGTTGAATATTCCCGGCTTGTCTGCATCATGCAGGCGACAAACTATAACCGTATTTTAAAAAATACACAATCAAGAAAAATGGTATCAGTGTAATAAAATTGTCAGAAAAAAAATAAATAATAACTAAAAGATAAAGACGTAGATATAAACAAACGACGTTATCAAACTATGGTGTTATTGCTTTTGGTATTAAACGGTGGGGGTATACTGCGTAGCTGACGGTAGGGGGTAAAGTGAGGCAATAACTGCGTTGCAGGTTAAACGCGAGCGGCCCACCGGGACATCCCGGCGGACCGCTGTTGTTTGCAGGCAGTGGATCTGTGCCGTCACCTGTGTGCTGTAAGTATGCCCCGGTAAAGAACTCCGTTGACTGCCAGTTGACTTACGGTGTGGCTTCTGGTGCGGATCAATTCCTTTCGGTAGTCATCGGCGCATAGCTCCATGGAGCGTGCGAGGCCGAAACGGATGACTTGGTCCAGCTCGACTTCCGGAGGGAGACTGATGCCGCTGGCGGCAAAGTAGGCCTGGGCCTGGGGCAGCAGGAACTGCACCAGCAGATCGAGCATCAGGGTGTCGTCGGTTGTTGCCAGGATCAGTCCGTAGATTACCATGCTCTGGCGGAACTGAGCTTCAGCCCCGACGATGAGGGTTCCAGCCTGGTCGACGGGCAGACCGAGCGGGGCGAGGGCAGTGGCGAAAGTTGCTGCCAGCAAGTCCGGAAAGGCCGGATCGCGTTGCTGTGCCGCCTGCGCCATCTGCAGGCCGATGCCGGAATCAAGCTCATTTCTTACCAGCAGGTCCACGCCGTATTCGATCAGTTCATGGGAGACGACCAGCAGATCGTCGGAACCGACGGCCCCTTGCAGGGCAGTGGCCAGTTCATTGGCCAGTGCTCGCGCCTTGATGATGACATAGCCCTCGCTGCCGCCGATGGTAAGGTTCTGGATATGGGCTGTCCAATCCTCACCCCATGCTTCGTTGTGGCTTACAAAGCCGTACGCCAGAGGCTTCAGCGCCTGTGTTGCGTTGTCCCACAGGGGCAGTGGCTGGTAGTGGGCCTCGTAAAACAGGATATTCTGGACCGGTTCCAAGGTAGGGTCGGCAAGGGTGAGATAGTTGAAGACGTCGGTAGCCATGCTGCCGTAAACTTCCTGCTGGTTGGCTTCGGTTTTTGTTGTTCCTATATGATCGATGATGTAGGTGTGGGCTGCCCATCCCCATGGATACGCCGGGACGGCACAGCACAAGAGGGCCAGAAGGCCCAGGGCAGATCCTGCCAGTTTTCGCATCATGGTCTTACTCCTTTCGTTCATGACACAACAAGGTGATTCGGCTGGTGATACCTTCTCAGGGCTACAGGTGATTAGTCTGTATTCATAAATGGTAGCAGCCCGATAGCAGGTGTCAATGACGGAGAACCGGATGGGATTGCTACAGCAGAGGCAGAAGAGGAAAATGAGAGGAGCAGGTCAAGCTGGAATCTTTGACGGGGAACTAGGTCTAGAGGAAAGGGGGCACAGACGTACGACCCCTCTATTCAGGGAGTGGTCTGCGACGTTGCGCGTTACTGTAGCATCTGTCAGGTAGTGACCGATGCGGAAGCGGTTTCCGTTTCCGCTGTCCTGAACTGATTCATGAGCTCCTGTAACCGGCCCGCGAGCAGTTGCATCCGGTCGGCGGCGTCAGCCGATTCATGGGCGCTCTGAGCTGTTTCCTGGACAACGTGCGTTATCTGGTGGATGCTCTTGCTGATCTCGTTGGTCGTTATCGTCTGCTCTCCTGATGCTGTGGCGATCTGGTTTACCTGAAAACTGACCGCGTTGATCTGTTCGAGAATTTCCTGCAGTGCCTTTCCTGATCTGGCTGCACCATCTGTCCCCGCATTGACCTCCGTTACCCCCTCCTGCATGGAGGCAATGGCCCCGGCAGTTTCCTGCTGGATGGTCCGTATCATTGTGGTAATCTCCCGAGTTGCCTTGGCAGTCCGCTCTGCAAGCCCACGTACCTCATCTGCGACAACGGCGAATCCGCGCCCGACCTCTCCGGCACGGGCTGCCTCTATGGCGGCGTTCAAGGCAATGAGGTTGGTCTGGTCCGCTATATCCTCGATTGTTGCGGCGATCACCCCGATCTGATCCGAACGCTTACCGAGGCCGGACATGGTCTGTGCTGTTTCGTTCACTCGCTCCGCGATCCGGTGCATCCGCGTGATCGTCTCCGCCACAACGTCTTCTCCGGATGAGGCCATTCTGTTGGCTATTGCCGAGGCTTCGGACGTGTTGATGCAGTTCTGCGTGATCTCACCGGATGTGCCTGCAATCTCTTCCCCTGCAGTAGCAACGGTTGAGGCTTGGCCCGCCACATCCTCGGCATCCGTTGCCATCTGGAGCGCCCTGCGATACTGATCCCCTGCTGCATGGACGATCTCACTGGCACTTTCCTGTACCGAGCCGACGATGCTCCGGAGATTGGCGACCATGCCGTTCATGTCCCGTGCAAGGCGCCCCAATTCGTCTGTACGTGTGCATTCCAGGTTTACGCTCAGATCCCCTTTGGTTATGCGGCTCACCCCCTCTGTCAGGACACCGATGGTGCGGCTCATCGGGTGTATCATCAGCATGGTCGCCACAATGGCGATCATGAAGACCAGGCAGCCGAGGAGAGAGGTGTAAAGAAGCTGTTTTTGCAGCATTGCGGCAATATTTGATATCTCCAGATCCACGCATGTCACGTAACGAACACCTCCGGGAGAGGTTACCGGCATGAAGACCGAGCGGAAACTCCCCCATTGGTCGGTATATTCGTCGAAGTGGACCTTGCCGTCGGCAATGGCTGCCTTCAGACCCGGACTCGGATCTTCGTACGGATCGAACATCTTCGTGTGCTCACCCTTTTCCATCTCTTCCCGGGTGTAGCTGGATGTGGAGAAGAAGAGCTTCCCCTCTTTTTCCATGACTGTATAGACGTATTTGACCCCTGCTTCTTCGGCAAAGCGGCTCAGATCCTTTACCATGAGCTCATATGCCCCTTTATCGATGGCAGCAGGATTTTGCATCTGGTCATGGAAGGCATCGGTTTCCATCTTGACGGCAGCCGCGGACGCGAGGAGTTTCCCGTCCACGGCTGCCAAACCGGCGGATTTTTGCGACCAATAGCCATAGCCCACGAACAGGGCAACAGTCGCGAAAATGATGGCGACCGTCATTAGCGTAAGTCTTCGCGAAAGACTGGATGTGACGTATGAGAATCCAAATCGCATGTCGAAACCCCCGTGGGTTGAAATCCAGATGAGCCAGCCCGACTCTTTGAGTTCTTTCATTTCAACTTTTCGGACATCCCATATGCATACTTAAGTGTTCGATTTACAGTCAGTTATATACATAAATCTGAATTTATTACGCATTCGTCGATACACTACCTTGCCGTTACCGATATTCGGGAGCGCAACGCCTATTGCCACCAAACTGCTCATGCTGATTGCGGTATCTAGTGTATTTATCATAATATTTTGCATAAATAGTGAATAAAATTCAAATATAACGATATGTTGCAATCATTTTTTTCTTTGAAAATATTTCAGAAGCCATTATATTAAGCATCTGTAATTAATCGGTCTGCAACCCCGCGGTGGAATGTGTTTCATCCCTTATAGACATCCTTGCCAGGAGTAGAGTGCATCCTCATTGCCGGCTATCCGGCGTCGTCGCTTTGGCGATGCAACCGGCATTTTGAGGCCGATCGCCCAGCCGGATAGGGCGATTCGGTGGACAGCATCTGAAGAGAAAGTGGATTACGGCCTGGGATGACCATGGATATTCAAGGAGCCTCAGTGATGCATTTCGTACCAATAACCCGCAATTTCATAGCTACCCTGTTTTTTTCAGGTTCACTTTTCTGCATGGTCAGTATGGCTTCAGCGGAAATAACGTGCACCGGTTGCCATGGGACTCTGGTCCCTGCGGATGTCCGGCCACTCGATGCCTCCAACAGGGATATTTTCACCGGCGGGTTTCAGGGCAATCACCGGACCCATATGGATGGCAACGCTACACCGGCAGTCTGTGCGCGATGCCACAAGGGAAGCGACATCTATTCGACCGGACACCGTGACGGCATGATCAGCATTTCGCCCAATATCAACAACTCACCACTGTCAGCGCTTTACAAAAACATGACGGCGGCATTCCCCCAGACCGCCACCCCGTCGTTGCGTACCTGTACCAATGTCAATTGCCATTTCGAGCGGGAGACCCCGCCATGGGGAAGCGCACTGTTTGCCATTCCGGCTGGCTGCTCCGGCTGCCACGGCGCGCCGCCGGCCGGAGGCGACAGCGGCAGGGCGGGGAGCCATGCGCGGCATGATCTCTACTACACCGGCACAGCCAATTGCGGCAGATGTCATGCCAACCACCTGAGCGAGCCAAACCCCTTTGCCCATGCCACGAGCGCCGCCAGGCGCATGCTCGTCATCAGACTGCACGATCCGAGCGGCGCTCCCTCCGGCGCCTATTCCGGGCCGTTCGACGACTATCTCCCCAAAAGCGGCACCAGGGACTATTTCGGCACATGTTCCAATACCTACTGCCACAGTGACGGCGCTGCCGTGGTGACCGGCGCGGTTACGCCCAACATCACGCCGGCATGGGGCACCACCGGTCCGCTCGCCTGCAACGGCTGCCATGGCTATCCGCCGGAATACGCCACTGGTTCGCCGAAGGCGAACAGCCATCCGATCCATGTTGCGCACACCCTGAGCGACTGTTCCATCTGCCATTATGGTACGACTGCCACCGGTGATTCCATCACGGACAAAAGCAAGCATGTAAACAGCGTCTATGAACTGCAGCCGAAACCGGGCTATACCTTTACCTATACCTACAGCCCCGGTGGCGGCAGCTGCTCGGCCATCTCCTGCCATGGCGATGCACAATGGGGGGCCGGTGGTTCGGTGAGCGGGGACGGGTGCGGCAGCTGCCACGGCCATTCTGCAGGCTATGAATACGAGCCTGGCAAGTTCAGCCAGGGGAAGGGGACCTGGAAGAGCCACGCCACCCATACCCAGAACGACGGCGGCAATGTAAAAGGGCCGAATATCGCCTGCGACGGCTGTCACGACACTGCCAGCTTCCCGAATTTCAAATCGGGGATCGATAGTAATGGCGATGGAAGGTACAGCCTTACCGAGACTGATGTCTGCAATACCTGTCACAGTCCCGGCGGCAGCTACGAAGGGGTGAACGACGCCGCATTCGGCGCGAAGAACAATTGGACATTCGGGGTTTACAGCGGCAGTCTCCTGAAATCAGGCAAAGAGAAGTGGTGCGCAACCTGCCACGACGAGACCCCTTCGGTCATTGGCGGTATAAGCGCTCCGAACGTCATCGGCAACGAATCCGGTGCGTATCCGTATGGCACGGGTTGGGGTTACTACAAGACCGGCCACGGCCTTTCATCCTCGGCATCCATTCCGGCAAGTAGCGGTACCGTGACCGGACCCGCCGCGGCCTGCTCCGCCTGTCACAACCTTGAGATGCCCCATATTGACGGCACTGCCCGGACATATGTCTATACTGCCGTTATCGGGGCAAATAACGATTATCAACATGGCTACCGGCTCAAATCGATTAACGGCGGCCTTTCCATGAATATCCCGCGGAACAACGGCTGCGACAGCGATGTAAAAGCGAACGATTTTGCTTTATGCCTGAGCTGTCACGCCAGTGAGGCGTTCGTCGGCAGCAACACGAATACCAACTTCAGGAACGATTCGTCCGGCGTCAATGCTCACTATTACCATCTGGCCATCAAATACAGTTGCGGCCCCGGCCCGAAATTCGCCTCGGACTGGAGATCGCACGCCTACGACAGCCAGGTAAGTTGTATCACCTGCCACAACGTTCACGGATCGACCCAGCTCTCCATGGTCCGCGATGGGAAACTGGTCAACAAAGAGCCTGGGCTGCAGGTCGCATACTATAATTCGACCGTGTCATATCAATGCAGCGGACCTTCACCCTATCCCCCCACGCCGGCGGATGTCACGCTCTCCAATAGCACGGGCACGGTCTGGAACGCCAAAGATGCGAAAAACCTTTGTGCTGGTTGTCATGGTAGTTGCGGGTTCAATATGCGCTACATGAGAACGCTGGTCGACGTCGTACCGTAATCGGTAAGCTGTGATGTCGGAGAGGGCCGGCCACGGAGAGGGGGGCGGCTCCCCGGAAGGCCTTGCGTCTGATTGTAGCCGGGCATGGGAGGATGCGGGCGGGATTCTAGCCGCGGTAGCCGAACCCGCGGTAGTGGCTTTCCGTGCCGTTCTCGCCGGTCACCGCGTCTGACTCTTCAGATGCGAGGAAGACTGCCAGCTGCGCGACCTCTTCAGGCTGCAGCAACCTTTTCCGCTCCTTCATGTCCGCGAAATCGGCGAAGACGTCGGGTCCGAGGATCGCCGGACCGAAGCCGCGGATTTCCTCCTGCATCCGGGTGTCCATGACAGCCGGGTCGAGTCCGTTTACCTGGATGTTGTGGATCTTCAGTTCCTCCGCCAGATAGCGCGTCATCTGGATGAGCCCTGCCTTGGCGATGGCGTAGACCCCGAACGGGGAAATAACGATCTCTCCCAGCCCAGAGGTGACATTGATGATCTTTCCCCGCTTCTGACGGATCATGTGCGGGGCCACCTCTCTGGCAAAGAGCCAGGGGGCGGTCAGGTTGACGTTCATGGCGTACTGCCAGGCATCGGGTTCGACCTGGTGAAGGTTGCGGACCGGACCGATCACTGCCGCATTGTTCATCAGGATGTCGACCGTCTCGAATGTTGCCACAGTGGTCTCCACCACCCGACGCACGTCCAGCGGATTTGCCGCATCCCCCTCCTGGATTACCACCGTTCCTCCTGCCTGCATGATGACCATAGCGGTTTCTTCGAGTTCCCGAGGGGATCTGCTCATGATGACCAGATCTGCCCCCTCCCTCGCCAGCGCGATCGCCGAGGCACGACCGAGACCTCTCCCCGCACCGGTTACGAGTGCCGTTTTTCCTGTGAGTCGCATGGGTTCCTCCATGGTTACGGAAGATGTTGGAACTTATCAGACTACTATTACCATTTTACCTGATTTCACCCGGAATTCCTTTTGCGTTGCGTGGCAAGCTTTGCATCCACTGAATAGATTGGTATAGTTCAGGCAATGTCCGAAGCCCGACAACGGACGATAGAATTTCGCTCTTTTGCCACTAACCGGATACATGGCGCTGTCTTACAAGTTATTTCGTACAGGAAATGAGCCGATGTGGTCGGAAAGATGGTTCTCTTTCTGCGCAACTGGCGCAGGTCAACGGTGAACCGGAGACGGTGATGGAAAAACGTGAGATATCCGGCAGGCAGTTGTCCAGGAACAGGGAAGAGCTCCTGAAACTGTCGGAGCAAAAACTTCGCAATGAGGCCGAGCGGGGAAAGATGCTCCTTGAGCTGTATGAAAAGGCTCCGCACCTTTCCGAGAAGCAGCTCTACGACTATGCCCTCGACTGTGCCGTCAAGCTCACGGGCAGCATCATCGGGTTTTTTCATCTGGTCTCGGTCGATCAGCAGGAAATCGTTCTCACCACATGGAATAGTGCAGCCCTGCAAACCTGTGTGGCAACATATGATGCCCATTATCCGATCGAACTTGCCGGTAACTGGGTTGACTGTGTGCGACTCAAGCGTCCGGTGTTGTATAACGATTTTGCACACTCTTCCAACCAGAAAGGGCTTCCCGAAGGTCATACGCCTCTGTATCGGTTCATGAGCATCCCTGTGATGGAGGGTGACGACGTCAGGATCATCTTCGGGGTGGGGAACAAGGTCGAGGAGTACGACGATCACGATGTGGTCAATATTCACCTGGTTGCCAATGAACTGCAGAAGATCATCCGGCAGCGCCGCACAGAGGAGTCACTCCGGCGACTCAACGAAGAACTGGAGCGGCGCGTCCAGGAACGAACAGCCGAGCTCAGCGACAAAAACGCAGAATTGCAGCAGGCGTACAATGACCTCAAGACAGCCCAGTCGCAACTCCTGCAGCAGGACAAGATGGCTTCCATCGGCCAGTTGGCTGCAGGGGTGGCGCATGAGATCAACAACCCGATGGGATTCATCATCAGCAACCTGTCAAGTCTCGGCAGGTACGTGGAAAAATTGTCCGCCTACCTGGATTCGGGCGAAACAATACTGAACGACTGCGAATCGACGCTTAGGGAGCGTATCACCCTGGAACGGCATAAATACAAGGTTGACCGTATCCGCGAGGACTTGCCCGATCTCATCAGCGAGTCGCTGGAGGGGGCCGAACGGGTCCGCCGGATCGTTATGGATCTGAAGCGGTTTTCCCGCAACGACGGGACAGTGTATGCCTATGCAGATATCAATGACGGCCTGGAAAGCGCACTCTCCATCGTCTGGAACGAGCTGAAGTATAAAGCGACGGTAACCAGGGAATACGGCCAATTGCCCCCGGTCTGGTGCAATATCGGCCAGCTCAACCAGGTCTTTCTGAATCTTCTGGTGAACGCTGCCCATAGTATAGAAACAAGGGGGGAAATCCGGGTAGAGACCTTTGCCGAAGACGGCTCGGTGCGGATCGCCATCAGCGACACGGGTTGCGGCATCCCAGCGGAAAACCTGAACCGGATCTTCGATCCCTTCTTTACCACAAAAGAGGTCGGCAAAGGTACGGGGCTCGGGTTGGCCATTGCCTACGGCATTGTCGTCAACAAACATTGCGGCACCATCTTCGTTGCCAGCGAGATCGGCAAAGGCAGTACCTTTACCATCAACCTGCCGGTCAAACGACGCACTGCTTCTGACGAAGCAGAGGAGCCCTGATCAGGTACCCTGGTATCTTGCGCGGAAAGCCATATCGTTTCGGAGAATCGGCATATGCAAACTGTTTTGACCTGCTGTATACCCAAACGGAGCTTATGGTTGCGGTGTTGTATCCGCTTCCTGGCGGCCGTGGTTCTTCTGGCAGGCATTGCTCCGGTGTCGCTGCATGCGGATGAGCTTCCGTCAAGGCAAAGCCCGAGTGCCTTTTCCTTTCGCTGGGAGAACGATACCTTTGGCAACACCGACGAAAATTATACCAATGGCGTTGCTCTGGCGTTGACCTATCCGGGCAGAGGCATCATCGGCGGTGTTTGGGATGTCATGGGAGAAGTCGAGGGGAGCAGGTACAGCTCCTTTGATCTTGGTCAGCTTCTCTTTACACCCACCGATACGTCGAGTACGGTGCCTGACCCTGCCGACCGCCCTTACGCGGGGTTTCTCTATCTCGGCACAACAACCTTTCTCCAGCGCAACGAAAGCCTGCACGGCTTCAAACTTGCGGTCGGCGTTGTGGGGCCGGCTTCCATGGGTGAAGCCCTCCAGAAGGTCGCTCACAGGGCGCTCCTCTACAGGATGCCTCAGGGATGGGACTCCCAGATCAAGAACGAGCCGATCGTCAACCTGCACTACGAATATCGCCACCGATTCTCTTTTACGCCACGTGCTGCGGCCATCGGGGTGGAGATGATCCCCGTGGCAGGAGCGGCTCTGGGCAACTTTCTGACCGAGGCACAGGCAGAACTCCAGCTGCGCGTCGGCTACTGGCTGCCGGATGACTTCGGAACCACGGTGTTGCGCGGTATCGGCACCCTGCCAGTCGCCACCGGCAGCAACCCTTCCCATGACTGGGGGATCTATGCGTTTGCCGGCGGCTGTGCAAGCCTGGTTGCCTGGAACATTACCCTTGACGGCAACACCCTTGCCAGAAGCCCAAACGTGGACAAGCGTATCTTCCTGCCAGCGGCTGAGTTCGGCGCAACGCTCTGGACGAGACGGTTCCAGGCGTCGTTCTCGTATGTGATGCTGGGAGAGGAATTCTACGGGCAAAAGCGGAGAGAGGATTACGGGTCGATTCTACTGTCGTACGTTTTCCCCTAGTCTGAGTCGAAGCTCCGCCCGCATGAGACGATCTGCCGATCAATCCGGGTCGACCGAGATCCCTGATCCACTCCTTGCCGTTGACGGCGGCCATAAATGAAGGGTCTTTCAACCTCCACCCCATGCTATAATGAAAACATGAAAGGGGTGACTGTCATGAAAGGCACGGAATTGAGAACCGATCTTTACCGCTCCACGGAAGGTCACTGCGACATCAGGACCTGGAGCGGCGAGTGCAGGCACGACGACTACTCAACGCTGGGCGATAAGTATCTTTGCGCCAGCTGCGGCAAGATCGACAACCTGGAGCACATGGTACGGCAGCAGGGCTTCCCCCATGTCTCCGGAGACTATGACAATCTCAGCTGAAAAGAATCCATTACACATATGACCATGTAATACGAGAGCATTGGCCTGGATGACGGGCCATTTCTTTTGCTCGTTCACGCTAGAGCAACAACGACCAAGCCTGTCTCGGCGACGGGCTGCGTGACCCAGAACACAGTGTGCCGGCACGACGCATGCTATGGTTCCTCCGGAACCTGAGCGACCGAGCGGGACGAAGAGTTATGTCAGAAGCGGATTATAAGTCGATACCGGTGGAATGCATCTTTCCCGGTGTTTTTCCCATCATTGCCCTATACACACGGGGAAGTGCGGGAAATTACGTGCTCTACAAAACAGGCGAGCGACCGTTTACCGACGTGGATCAGCAGCGACTGGAGCGGATCGGCACGAAATACCTCTTTATTCAGGTGGGCGATGCGCAGGCTGTGACCGGCTATCTGGAAAAAAACCTGTCCGCATTTCTGGACAACAAGGAGATCTCCGAGCGGACCAAGAACCTGATCCTCTACCAGACCTCCATGGATTTTGTCGCAGAGATGCTCGAATCTCCCCAGACCGTATCCGACAACCTGGAACGCTGCAGGAGCCTCGTCGGCAACCTGATGCGGCATATCGTCTCGACCAACTGCCTGTTGGAGGTCATGAAGGATGTGGCTTCTAGCGGGCTCTACATCCTCTCCCATTCAGTCAAGGTAGCGGCCGTCACCATGCTGGTGCATGAGAAAATCTTCAATATTAGCCATGACGAGATGCTTGACGTCGGGGTAGGGGCGATTCTCCATGACCTGGGGATGACTTTCATCTCCAGCGATATCCTGGACAAGCCGGAGGCTCTCTCCAATATCGAGTACTCGACGGTAAAGACCCATGCCCAGCGTGGCTACGATTTTTTGAGAAAGCATGGCGTTTTCAGCGAGGTCTCACTGGCCATCGTCAGGCATCATCACGAAAAGTGGGATGGTTCGGGATATCCCAGCAGGTTAAGGGGGGATTCCATTTCGCGTTCCGCCCAGGTGGCGGGGATTTGCGACATCTATTGCGCACTGATCTCGGACCGCCCGTACCGGAAGGCCTCCTCCTATGAAGAAGCCCTGCGGATCATGGAAAGCGAATCGGGAAGGAGTTTCAAGAAGGAGTTGTTCGAGCAGTTCCGCGCCATTGTCGATACCCAGAAAGGGTAACGTCGGTATAGCGTCTCCCCTGTATCGACAACTGCACGCGATTTCGTTTTTTTGCCGGTTCCGGCATGGAAAAGCCACCCATCCCGCTGCTGCCGTATCCAGCTTACCCTTGATGTCGGCAGGAATGAGTCAAACCCCTCGCGATAACGGGTCACGCATAGGTGTCGAACAGGAAACCATGTTCATCATGGGAGAGCCTGATGAACCTGATGAATTCCTTGAATTCCACTCTCTCCGGATGAGCACCGGTTGTGCACGAGTTTCCCGTAACAGTCATGTTCCCGGCGCAGGACGTTACACTGCAGGTGCAGACGATATCGTACACGGCAGTCGCTGCCGTGTCATAGGTTCTTTGTGGATCCCTTCCCTCTGAGGGTTCGGCCATTTTGCCATACGTGGAGACGGTCAGGTCTATCGTATGTGAGGTGGATACCAGGTTTCTTTCTGCTACCATGGGGAATCTGCTGTCTTTCCTCTTCTCCGTCCGCACAGGGAGCCATTCTATAGTGTCATTGTCCAGACGCATATACATCACCTTCTCTGAATATAGTATATCATGCATTGATGGCCAGGGGATGCGGTTTGAAGTGCGTTATCATGAAGAGTGCAATGCGATGGAGTGCAGGGGGAAGGACATGAGCTGAGGGAATGCCCCAGCTTTCTTGGCCGTTTCCAGGAGGATCAGGGGCGGGTCCTGCCAGTGGCACAGTGTTGACACATGGCAGGTTCCACCGTGGACAATCGGCAGCCGCAGGACGCACAGGCATTGACCCATTCGGGGTGGCCAACGGCAACGGCCCGTTGTTGGGCTTCGAGGCGTCGCACTTCCGATTCCATCTCATCGTTGTATTGATTTTCAAACATAAGAGGTCTCCGTAATCCGGTTGCTGTAGGGATGAGGGGTTTGAACGAGGTATTTCACGACGCAGTGGCGGTTCGAGCTGGCCGGCTATGGGTATTTTGCCGGATGGACCCGTGGGCTGCAAGATAATTTGACACAATTTTATCCATTGCCGGGAAGGCGGCGAAGTGATATATAATCCCTGCCTGTCAACCACAGGGGGGAGCTCCTGTGGTTTTTGTGTGTCCGGCAAACGGAAACCAGGCGGTTTCGCATACAGTCATATTCCAGGAGTAACCCGTGACCCCCCCATATTTCTCCCTGCTCCCCCGGCTGGCAGCACCTCTGTTGTGCGTTTTCCTGATCCTTCCCGGTTGTTCCAATGAAAAACCTGGTAACCAACCGTCCGGAACGACGGAGCAGAAAGACCTCCATCCTCCTGCGCCGCCTGCTTCCTTTGTCGTGTCTTCATCGGCGGCAGCAGCCGTCCCGGTACAGAAACCCGTTTCTTCTGCCATGCACTCCGTACCTCGGGAGGAGATCAAGAGTGAGCCGCGGGCCGAGATAACGGCGCCGAAGTCCAAATATCTTGCGGGGGAAGACCCCGAATTTGCCAAACGACAGGGCTGGCCGGTGAAGACCCCGGCGCTCCTGCCTGGATCGATCCTGCCAGGGAAGCGGATCGTTGCCTATTATGGCAACCCCCAGTCCAAGCGGATGGGTGCCTTGGGTGAATTCCCCAAGGACGAGATGCTGGCTCGGTTGAAGAAAGAAGTCGCCAAATGGGAGAAGGCCGACCCTTCCAGACCGGTGCAGCCGGCCTTGCACCTGATTGCGGTGGTTGCCCAGGGAGACCCGGGAAAGGCGGGCAAGTACCGGATGGTGATGCCCGATGCCATCGTCAACCAGGTTTACGGCTGGGCCAAGGAGGCAAATGCCCTGCTGTTCATCGACATTCAGACCGGCCATGACGATATCCGCACCCTGCTGCCCCGGTTTGAATGGATCCTGAAAAATCCCGATGTCCACCTGGGGATCGATCCGGAGTTCAATCTGATAAGGAGCGGCAAAAAGCCGGGAACCAAGATCGGCTCTTACGATGCGGCGGATATCAACTATGCCTCGTCATATCTCAGCGACTTGGTGAAACGATACAACCTTCCACCCAAGGTATTCACGGTGCACCGGTTCACCCGCAACGGCGTTACCAATGCGCGCAAAATCGTCCTGCGTCCAGAAGTGCAAATCGTCATGCACATGGACGGGTGGGGTGCACCCTGGTTGAAACGCGATTCCTACAAGGCCTATATTGTGTCTGAACCGGTGCAGTACACCGGATTCAAACTTTTTTACCATAACGACACGAAAAAGGGGGATCCGCTGATGTCCCCCCAGGACCTGCTCAGACTGCATCCGAAGCCGATATATATCCAGTACCAGTGAGGAATCCCGGCTGGAGGCCTTTTCCGGTGGCTAATCTGCGGTACACTGTTCTGCGAAGACCGCACGTTACGGAGGGAATGCCATGTACCTCGTCCAGATCCTCTTGCCACTCTACGACAATACTGGTGAGCCGTTTCCGCAATGGGAATTCAACCGGGTGCGCACCGAGTTGACCGAACGCTTCGGCGGTTTGACCAGCTATGTCCGTTCGCCGGCTGTGGGATTGTGGAAGGAGAGGGACAATGCCATGGTCCACGACGATATCGTGATCTACGAGGTGATGGCCCATCACCTTGACCGCGACTGGTGGCGCGGGTACCGCGAGGAACTGGCTGTCCGCTTTCGCCAGGAGGTGCTGATCGTGCGGGTGAGCGAGGTTCAGCTCCTGTAACGTGATGAGTGCCGATTACCCCCCGTAGCGTCATAACCACAACCATTCGAGTCCCGCAAGGAGTGCTGTCGTGCCCTTTCCCTCCCGACCTGTCAGGCGGGGTTTCATTGGCCTGGCCGTCATCGTCTGCTCTACGGCAGGTTGCTACTCTTTGCCGACGCAGGGTTCGCCTCCCCAAGTGATTGCTGCCGACAACAGCAGTGTCGCCACTCTGCAACCGTATGTGACACTTTACGTGGGAGAGGGGTGAAGTTACTGCGACCGGGTGAAGAGTTACTTCACCGAGCAGCGGATTGTCTTTACCGAACGGGATATCCGCCACGACCCGCAGGCATATCGGGAATGGCGCGACCAGTTGCATGGCGATATCGTGCCCGTAATCGTCTTCAACAATGGTGAGTTGATCGTGGATGGCTGTGATATTCCGGCTATCAAAAGAGCCCTTTTAAAGCTGCGGCAGCCAGGGAAATTGAAGGAACAGCCGCCCAAACAGAAAAGCCCGCACTGAGCGGGCTTTTTTCATGGGGCAGGGCAGAAGATCAGGCGAGGAATTCCTGCACCAGCAGCAGCATGCCGCCGCTCTCCTTGCCAATGGCGGCCTGGCGCTCTTCCGGTGTCATCATCTTCATGAGGTGTTTCCGTGCCTGTTTGCGGCTGCCGGCGATGGTTTCCGTCATCTTGCAGAGGACTCCCACCGGCAGGCCGTTGCGATAGCCTTCGACCAGTTTGGCGATTTCGTCGCGGCGCTGTGTATTGCTCCAGGTTTTGAAAACCGAGGCTCCCAAATCGTCTTCAGCGTACATAACGTCCCTCCCGTGTGTGGCTGCAGTCGTCGCATGGATCTGCGCTGCGGTGCATCATACTGCAAGGCAGGAAGAGCGTCCAGAGATTTCTCTCCGGAGCGGCAGGAAGTAAGCGACAGGTAGCTTGGCAGTAGTCGCCGCTTCACGCGGTTCAGCCGCTTTGTGCATTCTCGCTGCTGTCTTTGCCGGAGCAGGCCACCTAAATCTTTGCCCAGAGTTGACGAAATACAAATATATATAATGATTGTAATGAAACTGGTTACTGGTTTACTCCGGACCGACCGGCCGGAAGGGCGGGTGCCGGTTCCTGAGCGGCTGCAGACGGAGACTGTGCACGCATGCATACCTCAAACAACGGGAAAGAGCGCCTTGCAGTAGTCCGGATCGTTGCGACCTATGCATTGTTCGGCGCACTCTGGATCTATCTTTCTGATTCCATTCTCGGCTGGATGGTGCAGAGCACGGATATCATGACGCGCATAGCCGTGTTCAAGGGGCTGTTATTCATCATCCTGACGGCGGTTTTACTCTATTTCCTCATTTCCCGTTATGCGCAGAGGCTGCGACGTGCAGAAGAGTCGTTGCGCGAACGTGAGGAGCTCTACCGCAATTTTACCCAGTTGACCTCGGATTATGTCTACTCCTGTACCCGCAACGAAGGCGAGCCGTATCGGGTGCACTGGATGGGGGGCGCAGTGGAGGCGATCAGCGGCTATTCACAGGAAGAAATCATTGCCCGGGGATGCTGGCTGCCGCTCGTGCATTCCGATGATCTGCAACGGGTCAGTGCCAATCTCATGACATTGCGTCCGGGCATGACCCTGACCGACGAGTTCCGTATTGTGACGAAGAACGGCGGTATCCGCTGGGTTCACGAGTCGTCGCGTTGTGAAGCAGGGTCTGCCCCCGGTGCATTGCTTCTGTTCGGGACCTCGCAGGATATCACCTCGCGCAAGCGTGCGGAGCTGGCGGTGCGGGAAAGCGAGGAGAATCTCAAGACGCTTATGGAGCTTATGCCGGTGGGGGTCAGTTGGGCCAACGCCGACGGCAGGGTCGAGTATCTCAATCGTCATTTTGTTGAGCGATTCGGTTATTCGCTTGGGGATATCCCAACCGTTGAGGAATGGTTCAGTCAGGCATACCCCGATCCCGATTATCGTCAGATGATTGTTGCTGAGTGGCGAAGTGCCATTGACGAGGCCAAAAAATGCGGTGCAAGGGTGCGCCCCGTTGAGGCACGTGTAACCTGCAAGGATGGATCAGTCAGGCAGGTGATCATCAATACCCAGTTCATCCAGGAGCGGACCCTGGTCATCATGACCGACATCACCGAGCGGGAGCATCTGCAGAATGAGCTGCTTAAAGCGCAGAAGATCGAGTCGCTCGGGGTGCTTGCCGGCGGCATCGCCCATGATTTCAATAACATCCTCACCGGAATACTGGGATATATCTCTATTGCCCGCATGCTAGTCGATCCTGAGCATAAATCACGCAAGGCGTTGACGGAAGCTGAAAAGGCCTCCCTGCGGGCGGCTGAGCTGGCCCACCAGCTACTCACCTTTGCCAGGGGGGGAGAGCCGGTGAAGAGGGCCGTATCCGTTGCAAAGATTGTCAACGAGTCGGTTTCACTGGTTTTGCGCGGGTCGAACGTGAAGGCGGTCCTGGATCTCCCAGATCAGATCCATCCCGTTGAGGCTGACGAAGGGCAGCTTAGCCAAGTTTGCAACAATATTATCATCAATGCGATCCAGGCCATGCCCGGAGGTGGAACCCTGACGGTGCGCGCAGAAAACGTTACGTTTGCCGAATGGAACAGCATGGCGCTTCTTCCGGGCGAATATGTGCGCATCTGCTTCACCGATGAAGGGTGCGGCATCAGAGCGGAAGACCTGAAAAAGATTTTTGACCCCTATTTTACGACCAAGCCGGCTGGCACAGGATTGGGCCTCGCATCGGTCTATTCCATCGTCAAGCGGCACGGTGGCCATGTCGAAGCTCGTTCGAGCCTTGGGGAGTGGACGACATTTTGCATCTATCTGCCGGCGAGCAGCATGGTTCAACCGTTACCGGAGAGCAGCCAGCCCGAGATGGTAGCGATCAGAACGGAGCGCTGTTCGCTGCTTGTCATGGACGACGATGCCACCATCAGGGAGCTTGCCGCGGAGATGCTGACGAGCGGCGGCTATCTCGTCGAGACGGTCAGCAGCGGGGAAGATGCTATTACCCGGTATCGGACTGCTCAGGAGCGTGGCACCCCCTATGCCGCGGTGATCATGGACCTCACCATTCCCGGAGGCATGAGCGGCAAGGATGCGGCAAAGCAGATCCTTGCCCTTGATCCGCAGGCGCGTCTGATCGTGTCGAGCGGCTACTCGAACGATCCTGTCATGGCTACATACGGAGACTATGGGTTTAGCGCCGCCATTGCCAAGCCGTATCGCGCCCAGCAGTTACTGGCATGCCTGCAGGGTTTACTGGAGGGGCGCCATTGAAGATGTCCTGCGCAGCCGGAAGCCGAAGATGAACGACAGAAGCCGCATCAAACCTGCGGCTTCTATCGTTTTAAACACCAGGACGGACAAAAGCGGCATGGCCCCGCAAACCGGTATGGTGAACGATATCGCCATTATTGCCGGGGGACATTGGGCGCAGAAATGCTGTCAGCTACGCGAAGGACGTATGAAAAAATAGACGATCAACAAGAAGGGGAAGGTAGAGAAAGCTGCCTCAAGGTTTCCGCGGTAGAGCTGCCAGGTTCCGAAGCAGACCAAGATGGCGACACACAGTATCATGAGGATGGCAGCAGTTCTGTTCATGCCGTCAATAATACCTATTTGGCTGCCGGATAGGAAGCAATTCCGACAACAGGGTCTTATGCCCGTTGCATATCGTCTACTCTGGGCTACTCTTGATCCCAGGTGCATTCCTTTGTCGTGGAGAGAGATATGCGCGGACTCCGTATACCCCTGTTGCTGGTGCTGATTTTGTACGGTTGCTCGCAACCAGCACCCATACCGACCAGTGAACAATGGGCCGGCATGACGCAGCGACGATTCGAGATGGCACATGCTGACGAGATCATCGATGCCGCCAGAAAGGTGTTGATCTTCGATAATCGGCGTAACCTGAAATTTGATACTCAGTCGAACGGGTTTGTTGCCCGAAGGGGTTATCAGGTCTACATTACCGGCTCGGCGCCATTTGAGTATTTTATCTTCGAGGTGACCGCCATTCAGGACAACGACGATGTGCGCGCACGACTGGTGATTTCCACGTCGAGCACGCCGGTTTCCACCCGCTATACCTTCGATGAGGGGGATTACTGGACATTGCCGCCGGATTGGCATGACGATGTGCAGAGCCGCTGGCCGTATCATGAAGCTTATGACCTGTTTTTCGCCAGAATGGCCGCGCTCTTGAAACGCGGGGCCTGGCAACTCTGTGCCGAGGTTTCGGATGCCTCGTCAAGGCCTTATGAGCCGCTCTGTCTTTTCAGCGACGATAACGTCCCTCCTGATGTGTCATTAACTCCGAAGGGAGAGACTATCCTACGGGAACGAAAGGGTTTGAAGCCCTGACGGATCCTTTAGCCGGGCTTTCCTGCGAACGTTCGTAACTCTGTTGCAAGATCTGTCTTGAATTTTTCCGGAAGGTGACGAAAAGAAATAGAGTTGTAGAGGAATCAGACCGGCAGGAGGTCGGCATGGGGCCACAGTCTGTAGATGAGGCTGCCAGGGAATTTCAGCGTGCAGTGCAGGATATTGCAGAGGATAACAGCCTGGGGGCTCTGGCCCGGTTGGAGAGAGCGCTACGCTTTGGCGACAATCGGCGCTGGCACTCCTATCTGGGTTATTGCATTGCACGGGAGCGGGGACAGGTACGAAAGGGGATTGATCTCTGCCTGAGTTCGCTGGAACTGGAACCGGACAACCCCGAGCACTATCTCAACCTCGGGAAGGTTCATCTCATTGGTGGCAACAAGGACGATGCCCTGCGGGTCTTCCGTGATGGGATGACCCGCACGGGTAACGCAGCACTCGCCGACCTGCTGGAAAGACTGGGGACGAGGAAACCCCCGGTGATCTCCTTTCTGTCGCGCGACAATTTCCTTAACCGCTTTCTCGGACTTATCCTTGTCAGGATGGGCCTTCGCTGATACCGGATAAGCCCTTCTACCCCTCTGCCATGGTCTCATCGCAATGTCTCCCTTTGCAGTGTCAGGACCCGTCGAGTAGTCGTCGGGTCTTGAAGCTTGAAAATTATCCATGAGCCGGTAGAATGGTCATGTGCTGAGACTTTGTCATGCGCGGATTGAGGAGGGAGACCAGTTGTCCATCCCTGAAATTCCTCAGTTCATTTATATGTTCAGTGGAAAGGAGAACGGGGATGGGGATTTACAACTTGAGGGCACTGGACCTCCTTGAAAAGCATGCGCTCGACATTGCCATTGCGGAAAAATTTCTTGGCTGGCAGCTTCTGGACGACCCTGCCAAGAGCGGCTGCAAGCGATGGTTCGACGAGAAGGGGGAGCCCACCGCATACGGTACCGGGTGCGGCATGCGGCTGTTTCATCCAAGCGAAGATCTGAACATCTGTTACACCGATATCATAGAGCGGCTGAAGAATGGTGGCCTGATGATTACCTGCACCGTGGTGGAAGATATTTATACCTGTGGCATTTACAACAATAAACAGAAAGAGATGGCCCACTGGTACGATTCATCGCTGGGGGTCGCCATCTGCAAGGCAACCCTCAAACTGCTTTTAAAGCTCACCAACGAGCCTGCCACTATCAAGTAGCCGGGCACCGTCTCAGGCTGCTTCCTGTATTTTCTGCAAGGCGTGTTCGTCGCCACATGCAAAATGCCCGCATAGCGCGGGCATTTTCGTTTCAGGGCACGCATGGCAAATTGCGTGATCAGTCGAACATCAGCTTCCGCTCGAAATCCATGGAGTGGGTGAGTCGCTTGGCATCCTCCATGGTGATCCGTTCCGATTTGTACAGCTGCAGCAGGTGCTGGTCCAGGGTCTGCATCTGGTACTGGGAGCTGCCGTTTTCGATATGCTTTTCGATCTCGTCCAGCCGCCCCTCGCGAATACAGGCCCGGATAGTGGTAGTGGAGCGCATTACCTCGACCACCGGCAGGATGCATTCCCCGGTCTTGTCGATCACCAGGCGCAGAGAGACGATAGCCACGAGAATGTCAGCCAGCCTCTGCCGGATGATCTCCTGGGATTCCGGTGGAAAGTTTCCGACCATGCGGTTGATGGTTGATACCGCACCCTGGGTGTGCAGGGTAGAAAAAACCAGGTGCCCGGTTTCAGCCGCCTTGATACAGGCGTCGATGGTTTCCTTGTCGCGCATTTCGCCGACCATGATGACGTCCGGGTCCATGCGCAGAGCGGCTTTCAACGCGGCGTTGAAGCTGTCGGTATCGATCCCCACCTCCCGTTGCACGATGCAGCTTTTCTGGGAGGAGAAGAGGAATTCAATCGGGTCCTCGATAGTGATGATGTTGAAGCTCTGGTGTTCATTGATGTAGCGGATCATGGAGGCAAGGGTGGTGGATTTCCCGTTGCCGGTGGGGCCGGTGACGAGGATCAGGCCGTTGGGTGCCTGGGCGATCTCGCTCAGGACCGGCGGCAGGTTCAGCTCCTCGAAGGTGCCGATGTGGGGGGGGATGACGCGCATCACTACCCCGTAATTGCCACGCTGGCGGAAGATGCTGACCCTGAAGCGTCCGCCGCTGGAGAGGGCATAGGAGGCGTCGAATTCCCGCAGGTCGCTGCCCAGCTGCCGGCCGTTCTGTTCCATGATCTGGGAGGCGATGAACGCGGTATCTTCGCTGGTCAGGTTCGGCAGTTTCGAGCGGATGAGCTGGCCCTTGCCCCGGAAAAAAGGCGGGTTGTCCACTTCGAAATGAAGGTCCGACACTTTTCTCTGGAAGGCGATCTCCAGTATCTGATTCAGGGTTCTGGCATCCATGGCAGGCCATCTCCTCACTGTTTGGTACGTGATTCAGTTCTTCTGTGATTGTTTCTCGAATCGCTTGCGGTAAAAGGCATTTTCCAGCACCAGTCCTGCCTGGCGTGCGAGGATCTCCAATGGATCGATCCGAACGGGACGAACTTCCTGGGCGCCGAAGTCGGCATAGGTGAGTGCGATCACCTTGCCGAAACTCTTGAGCGGCATGAGCAGCAGATGCCCGTAGCGGGGCGATCCGATCTCTGCATGGAGATGGTTGCAGAGCACCGCATCGTTGCAGGGGCCGAAATAGGGGGTGCCGCTTGCGAGCACGTCCAGGATCAATGTCGGCTGTCCCAGGGGAATCTTGAATCGAAGCGGCGGGGTAACGCCGGCGGCCTTGTCGCCGGTTATGCCGATTCCCCGCTCGGCGAGGAGCTCTTCCTTGCCCACCACCAGCGTTACGGCCCGTTCGAACGAGGACGATACGAACCGGAGCATGAGCAGCGCCACGTCCGGGGCCTCCTGCATGGTGTCGAGCTGGCGGCAATAGTCCTTGAGACGGCGCACCATCAGTCGTTCCGAGCCGAAGACCGACTGTTGCATGCACGCCAGAAAGGATTGCAGAAAGCTGACCGTATCGTCGACGAACGTTTCTTTCCGCTTTTCCCGGTCAGGTCGCATGAGCACGCAGCTGGCACCTGCCTGCAGGAGCTGCAGGGAGAGTTCCCTCTCTTCCGTTGGCACCATCTGCACAATGATGATGTCGGGATACCTGCCGAGTTTTTCCTGTTGGAAGGTAACGGCCTTTGCACGGGAAGTTGCACCGTCGTGGCTGCTGCCCTGATCCACGACCAGGATCGGGATGAGTTCTTTGGCCAGGGTCTGCCCGATGATGTGGTCGAGGTTGACCTCTTCGTCGGTGGTAAAGGTGAAATAGCCTTCGGCGCGGCAGACCGACATGACGGCCTGTCTGATGAACTCGTCGCTGCTGAACAGGATGACAGCCGGTGCAGGCTTGTCAGGCTCGATCGCGCTTTCGGAGCCGGTTAAACCTTCGAGGAAGGAAAAGAGCTTGTCCTGCTCTGTTCGGGGATACTCCCGCAGTTCCTCCCTGATCTTTTGCAGGTGCGCCTTGGCTGGATCGTATTCCTTGACGCCGAGAAAGACATCGGGGATCTTCCGCTGGATGGAATCGAGATCCTCCAGGCCGAGATCGTCGGCGGTGATTTCCCAATTCTGTGATGCTGTGACGGCGGCGGTCTGCCCGGTGGGGAGTTCCGCCACGGCAAAGGTTTCCTCGGTGAGGGTACCGTCGCGCATTCGCTCGTCATAGATGCGCAGTGCATCCATCAGCACGCTCTGGGTGTTGATGTAGATCTCCTGCTGCAGCGTTTCCGGGAAATAACGGTATTCGTCGGACACGACCAACTGGTCGATGTCGAGTTCAAAGGTCCCACCGGTCCATGTCAGTACCTCGACGATGGTCAGTTCGACCAGACTCTCCAGCCCTCTGTGGGCGACCTCTTCCTTGATCTTGCCGCTTTCCAGAAGGGTTGCGATCAACGGGATACGGTCGGCTCCGGCATTCTGCTGGGTCTGCAGGGCTTCTTGAAGATCGTCTTCGGTTATGGCCTGCATCTCCACCAGGATTCGCCCGACGCGGATTCCGGTGTTGGCATGGTTGGCGCTGACGATATAGCCGTCCTTGAACACCAGGTGGCTTTCGCCCCTCTGGCTCTTGAGGCAGAGGGTTCCCGATTTGCGCGTCGAATGCAACAACTGGATCACATCGACGATGGGGAGATGTTCAAGATCGCCAACAAAGGACATGAACGGTATCCTTGCGAGTAGTGTCCCTGCGTAATGCGGCTCTGCGCCTGGTTGCCGTGTCGGCGTGGCGGGGCACCCGCGGTTGCAGGGTGATGCTCATACAATATAGCACCCGGTTGGCGAGAGACAAGAATCGCAACGACATTTCGTTGTAAAGAGACATCGTCCGACCGATCATCCATGCCTCGGCGCGCCGTCGGGATATCCTCTCGGTGCAAAAAAAAACGGCCGGCATGTGATGCCAGCCGCTCTGGGTTTCTGAGGATGGGTGTATTATTCGCCAGCGCTACAGCCGCTGTGAATGGCACGGGCCATATTGTCGTTGGCGGTGTGATAGGTCTCAAGGGTTGCACCACAAGCGTACTCGATTCTCTCGAAACGGAAGAGGCGACCTTCGCGTTCCTCGATCCTGTTGACGCTGTTGCTGCCGCAATCGATGCAGATGTTGCCAAGCTTCTTCACTTCGTTCTCCTCCTTCGTTCTTCTCTGACTGTTGTCCCGGTGCGGGAGTTGATGGGGGCATTCAGAAGGAATCCCCAGCCGGCAACCGGACAGATAGGGTGCTGTCCGGGCCGTTGGGAAGAGTCATGCTGGCAGCCCGCCTTTCATTAAAATATCCGATAGGGTGCTTTCATGTCAATGGGGAATGTTCGTGCCAAGTCAGGAAGATAAAGTGAGTTTTCATGTCAACCGGGGGAATGCCCCTGCCGTGATGTGCCGCGTACAGGTTGCCCGCTGTGGGATCCTCTTGGAGGACCGTGGGGCATTGAGCCGTTAGCTGGATGAGGGGTCCTATGAACGAACTTATCAGGATGGTTGCCATCGTTGCTTGTCTGGTAGTGGTTGCGGGGTGTACGGTGCCGGCAACGTTCAGTGTACCTATTCGGAGTGGTGAAGCGGTCAAGGGTGCCGATTCACATCACTATGTCGAAACCTGCATCGAGGCGGAACGGGATGGTCGTCTGGAGGCTGCCGAGGAGTCGTGCCAGCAGGCTGTCGCGACAACTGGCCTGAGCGATTCCCTGAAATCCCAGCGCTTGTACAACCTGGCGCGGATCAAGCGTCGTCTGGGCAAGGACGATCAGGCTGTCGACCTCTTCCGCCAGTCGCTGACGATCGAACAGCATCAGCCCCAGCCGTCGCAGAAGAAAATCGGCCGGCGTCTGGCAGGGCTTGCCATCGTCTATGGCAAACTGGACCGCTTTGACGACGGACTCCCCTATGTCCAGCAGTTGATCCCTCTTGCCGATGTCTACCCTGAGCGGGAAAAGAGGACACTGGCGGGCATTTTCTATTTTTACTCCCAGGAGTTGCAGGACAAGGCACCCCCTGCGGTCCTTAAGCAACTGAGGAAGAAGTCTCTCGAACTCGGATTTGTAGCCGAAAAGGGAGAACGATAGACCTCCAGAGCTGTTGCAGTCGCATTGTTTACGAACCCAGTCGCCGGGCCACCAGGGTAGCACTGTGCTCCACGGCGATGCTGCTGCCGGCCCCTTCCAATCCCCCTTCGATCTGCAGTTTGCACCCTGGGCAATCGACTGCCACGATCCTGGCTCCGGTCGCCCTGATACTCTCCAGCTTATTCTTCAGGACCTCCTGGGAAATCTCCGGATACTTGATGGCATAGGAACCGCCAAAGCCGCAGCACTTGTCGCAATCGGCCATCTCCCTGATCTCTGCCCCGACCAGTTCGCGCAGCACCCTTCGCGGTTCCTCGTGGACACCGCACCCCCGTTTCAGATGACAGGCGTCGTGATAGGTGACCTGCGCGGTTTCGTCGTCATCCGTTGCCGTTACGGGCGCAGTTCCGATCTTTTGCGCGACCAGTTCGGAATAGTTGCAGACCTTTGCTGCCAGCTCCCTGGAGCGCGCCGCATAGACCGGGTCATCTGCCAGCAGTTTCGGGAAGTCATGCCGGAGCGACATGGTGCAGGTGGGGCAGATGGTTGCCACATATGCGGCGTCCCCGGCGAGCAGTACGTCGGTATTGATCCGGGCCATATCCCTGGCAACATCCATTTCGCCGGAGTAGCGGGCCGGGATGCCGCAGCAGGTCTGTTCAGCGGGGAAGGAGACACGGTAGCCGAGTTTTCCCAGGCTTTCCACGGTCTCCGTGCAGAGCTCCGGGTAGACGAAGTCGGCAAGACAGCCGGAATAGAAGAGCACCTTTTCGCCGGAGCCTCCGGTTTCTCCCTTCTGCACCAGGTCGCGGAACGGCTTCTCGGCGATGGGGGGGAGGGAGCGGTTGGCAGTTTCCCGGTTAAGAATCAGCGGGAGGTGGCGAATCCGGCCACCCTCGCTCTGGAACGGCTTTTGCGCCAGGTAGAGTGCGCGCAGGGTGGTATGGAACAGGCGGCGGTTTTTCATCAGGGTGCTAAAGAGAAACTTCTGGCCCACCGGCTTCCTGATCCTGTCGCGCAGATCGACGATCAGCCCCTCGATGTCGATCCGGGCGGCGCAGACCTCATTGCATTTCCGGCAGCCGATGCAGAGCTTGAGGATCTCCTCGGCATTCTCGAAACCGTGAAAGAAGGGGGTAAGAACCAGGCCGATGCCGCCGACGTAGATGTGGCCGAATACGTGCCCGCCGACAATCTCGTAGATGGGGCAGACATTGGCGCAGGCACCGCATTTGACGCACTGCAGCGCCTCGCCGAAGACCGGATCGGCAGCGAGTTCGGTCCGGCCGTTGTCCAGGAGGACGATATGCAGTTCCCGCCCGGCGTCGTTTCCCGGCCCCTTGATGAGCGAGACATAGGACGTGATCTTCTGGCCGGTGGCGTTCTTCGGCAGAATGTTGATGACGTCCAGGGCCTCGGCAAACGACGGTACGATCTTTTCAACGCCGATCAACGCGATATGGGTCTGGGGGAGGGTGGTTACCAGCCGTCCATTCCCCTCATTGGTCATGATGGCGATGGCGCCGCTGTCGGCAAGCGCCGCATTGGCGCCCGACAGCCCGACCTGTCCGGCCAGAAAGCCGCTGCGAAGCGTTTCTCTGGCTGTCCGGACCAGCAGGGGGATGTCGGGGGGGCACTCCGTGCCGGTTTCCCGCGAGAAAAGCTCCGCCACCTCTTCACGGTTTTTGTGGATGGCCGGCATGACCATGTGTGACGGGCGTTCACCGGCCAGCTGGATGATCCATTCTCCCAGGTCAGTCTCCAGGCAGCGAACGCCGTGCCTTTCCAGGAACTGGTTCAGTTCGATCTCCTCCGAGGTCATGGACTTGGACTTGATCAGGAAGTCGGTCCCCTTGGCCTTGACGATCTCAAGGATGTCCCGGTTTGCCTCGGCCGTGGTGCGGCAGAGGTGGACCGTGGCGCCGCTGGCCTCGGCGCTGGCGGTGAATTCACGGATCAATGCCGGCAGACGTTTCAGTCCTTTCTCCTTACCTTCGGCAATGCGGGTTCGTAGCGCTTCGAAATCGATCCCCTCGAATGCCTTGGCCCGTGCCACCGGATAGGCAGCGGCAAAATTCTTCAGTGTCTTGCGCAGAAAAAGGTTGTTGATCTTCTGCCGGATTATTTCCTTCCCCATTACACATCCTCCATGAGTAGCACATGCAGTTCCCTGGGGCCGTGTACCCCGATCGTCAGTACCCGTTCGATATCGGCGGTCCGGCTCGGTCCGGTGGTGATGGAAAGATAGGTGCTACCCGCTGAAGCAAGTCGCGTACAGACGATTTCACCAAGTTCGGCCAGTGTCGGGACAATAGCGGATTCGTTCAGAAAGACCGCGTGCACGGGGGAGAGCGCGGTGGCGCTACGGGCAGTCGGGTCGGTGAGTTCGAGGAGAAGGCTGCCCGTATCGGCTATGGCTGCGATCGCGCAGCTAACGGCAACCTCTGTCGCGGCATAGGCCTTTGGTTCTGCGAATGCCCCTGGGGCAAACGCCTCGGCGATGGCAGGTGGAAGAGCGGATGCTGCAATCGGGCCGTCGGACAGGGTTTGTAAATAGGCGACTGCCTCATGAATAGTGGAAAATCGTTTTACTGTAGCTCCGACCGCTTCGGCAGCTGTTTGGAAAGTGGTAAGCATATTCACCTCTGGGAAAAAGGTAATGCCAAAACTGCATCTCAGGGTAATGTATGATAAAACCCATGTCAACAGATGATTGAGCGCTATATTGGAATTGTGTTGACATGTAGTGGGAAAATGGATAATTGGTAAGACAACCATGTAAAAATGATTTATATTATTGAAGAACTACGGCAATCCGCTGTATCTGTATTTAATGATCCCGATGCGGGAAATCTCGGGTTGGGTGCTCTCGTTGCCGGCGTACTGCGGCATTCATTTACATCTACTGCCGGCGTATAGCCCCCTGAGCAGCGGTCTGCCGACCAGGCAGCAGAAAAGGAGAGAAGGGGAATGAAGCCGAATTTTATCGCCGAGCTGACATCCGTCGTCGGCAGGGAGAACATCCTCACCGATAGGGAATCCCTGGCCTGTTACCAGTACGATGCAACACCTGAATTGTCCATGACACCGGGGGTTGTGATGTTGCCGGAACGAGGCGAGGATGTGGCGCGAATCCTGATCCTCTGCAGCGAGAACGGGGTTGCGGTTACCCCCCGCGGCTCCGGCACCGGCCTCTCCGGCGGTTCGCTGGCAATCTCCGGCGGCGTGGTGCTGCAGACGAGCCGACTCAACCGGATACTGGAGATCGACGAGGAGAACCTGACCGCAACGGTGGAGACCGGGGTCGTCACCAGCGCCCTGCACCGGGAAGTGGAGGCGCGGGGGCTCTTTTACCCGCCTGATCCGGGGAGCATGAATATCTCCACCATGGGTGGAAATGTGGCGGAAAACTCGGGCGGCCTGCGGGGGCTCAAGTATGGGGTTACCGCCGATTACGTCATGGGGTTGACCACGGTCCTTCCCGGAGGGGAACTGCTGAAGACCGGCGGCAAGGCGGTGAAGAACGTTGCCGGCTACAACCTGAACGACCTGCTGGTTTCATCGGAAGGGACCCTGGGGATCTTTACCGAGATCATGGTCAAGCTGATCCCCATGCCCCGGACGAAACGAACCATGCTGGTCCATTTCCCCGAACTGGAGCAGGCAGCGATCAGCGTTTCCCGCATCATTGCCGCCCGGATCATCCCTGCCACCCTGGAGTTCCTGGACAAGGTGACCATCAGGTGCGTGGAGGACTATGCAAAGGTCGGACTCCCCTTGGATGTGGAGGCGGTACTGCTCATCGAGGTCGACGGTCATCCGGTGGTGGTTGCGGAAGAGGCTGCTGCCATTCGCGATATCTGCGAGAAGCAGCGCTGCTCCTATTTCCAGATCGCTGCAGACGCCGAAGAAGCGCTACGCCTCGCTACTGCCCGGCGTGTGGCGCTGTCGGCCCTGGCGCGGGTCAAGCCGACCACCATCCTGGAGGATGCCACGGTGCCGCGCAGCTGCATCGCACCGATGGTCAAGTTTATCCAGGAGACGGCGCGTAAATACGATCTCATGATCGGCACCTTCGGCCATGCCGGTGACGGCAATCTCCACCCCACCTGTCTCACCGACGAGCGCGATACCGACGAGATCGGACGGGCTCACCAGGCTTTCGCCGAGATATTCGAGGCTGCCATCGGCATGGGAGGGACCATCACCGGTGAGCATGGCGTCGGCATCGCGAAAAAGAGATATCTGCCCGGTCTGGTGGGGGAGTCGGGAATGACAATCATGCGGGGAATCAAGCAGGTATTCGATCCGCAAGGAATCTTGAATCCGGGGAAAGTCTTCTGACAGGCCATGGTTGAGGTTGAGAAAGCCCCTACCCCTACCTGTGAGCAGAGCGAACAAACGCCTTAACCTGGAGTCTTGCAATGGACTATGAACAGCTGATCAACTGCATGCGGTGCGGCATGTGTCTGCCACACTGCCCGACTTATAAGGAGACCTTCCTGGAGACCGCCTCGCCCCGCGGGCGGGTGGCTCTGGTGCGGAAGTTCCGGGAGGGGGAGCTGGATACCAGCGACCGGTTTCTGGAGTATCTCTCCCTCTGTCTCGACTGCCAGGCCTGTGCCACTGCCTGCCCCTGCGGGGTGAATGCGGGCGAACTGGTGGCCGAGTTCAAGTGCGAGAAAAAATGCGACGCCGGCCTGTCCATGATGGAAGAGCTCATTCTACGGAGGCTTCTGCCCCATCCGGACCGGCTTGAAGCGGCCACGGTGCCGCTACGGCTCTACCAGCGCTCGGGTCTGCAGCGCCTGGTCCGCAAGCTGGGGATGCTGAAGATGTTTCCCGAGACCCTGGCCCGCATGGAGGGGCTTTTGCCCGACCTGCCCGCAAGGCCGCTGCGCCGGGCACTCCAGGAGGTGACGCCGGCCCGGGGAGAGGAGCGGGGAACGGTCGGCTTTTTCCTCGGCTGCGTCATGAGCCTGGTCTTTTCCGAGGCGAGCCATGCAACGGTGCAGCTCCTTTCGGCACTCGGCTACAGGGTCGTCACGCCGAAAAACCAGAAGTGCTGCGGCGCCCCCCATATGCTTGCCGGCGACCGCAAGGGGCTCGACGAGATGGCACGTTTCAACACGGACCTGTTCAACGAGCTCGATGTCGACCTGATCGTCACGGACTGTGGTGGCTGCGGCGCGGAGCTGAAGAAGTATGCCTCCCATCTGCCCGGAGACCCCGGTGCTGTCGCTTTCAGCGCTAAGGTGCGCGATATCTCCCAGCTCCTTTTCACCGATGCGGAGATACTCCGGGAGAAGCTGCACCCCCTGCCGCTCAGGGTAACCTACCATGACCCCTGTCACATCGCCCACTGCCAGGGGATCAGGCGCGAGCCCCGCGAGCTCCTGAAGCTGATTCCCGGTCTGAGTTTTTGCGAGCTAGGGGAAGCAGACGCCTGTTGCGGCAGCGCCGGCACGTACAATATCGAAAAGCCTGAGATGTCGGACCGGGTGCTTGGGCGGAAGGTCGCCAACATTCGTTCTACCGGCGCTGAGTGTCTGGTTACGGGAAATCCCGGCTGCCTGCTGCAGCTGAAAAAAGGGCTTGCCGACGGTTCACCGGTGGTGGAGGTGCTTCATCTGGCCCAGCTGTTAGTCCGGAGTATGCAAGGTTAACCGTTTCAAACAGATTGCCAACATGACAGAAATGGTGTAATTGAAGAACGGTCCATACCCCGTTTTTATCTGTCGTGAGCGAAATGATATTCAAGCCGATCAAGCCGAAAAAAGTTTCCATGCAGATTGCCGAGCAGATCCGCACCTCCATCCTTGCCGGAGAATTCAGCCCTGGTGATAAGCTGCCTCCGGAGCGGGAACTGGCCGAACTGTTCGGCGTGTCGCGGCCATCGGTCCGCGAAGCCCTGAATATGCTCGCCTCGGCGGGTTTCGTGGAGTCCTACCAGGGTGGCGGGACTGTTGTCAAATCCCTTGTAGAAACCATTGCCGGCAACCCGCTTACCGAACTCGTCAAGGTCGAGCGGGAGCGTGCCCTGGATGTGATCGAGGTGCGCAAGGGGCTGGAGTCCTGGACCGCTTTTTACGCTGCTCAACGGGCGCTGCCCGACGATCTGCGCAAGCTGGAGAAGATCATCGAAGGGATGAGGCAGAACCTGGAGAGCGGTAAGCCCTCCGAGGACCTGGATGCAAATTTCCATATCCTGATTGCCAGGGCCACCCACAATATCGTCTGGCTGCATCTGATGCAGACGATCTTTGATGCCATGAAGGAGTTTCAGAAGACCGTCTGGCGCGCCGTCTATCTTACCTCTGAGGATCATCTCATCCTCTATGAGCACCATAGCGCAATCTATGAGGCTATACGGACCAGGGATGCCGAGATGGCTCGCGATGCCATGCTGAAGCACCTGGTTTTTGCCGAACAACGAAGCAGTATCTATATTCGCCAGTTCCAGAAGTGATGTTTACCCGATCTTCTGCAAAAAGGCCTTCCGGATTGATCCGGAGGGCCTTTTTGTTGGTGCGGGGTAAGGCCATGGCGCGGTCTGTCCCCGTACATTCAGTCGTCTTGGCTAGTGGGAAGGCATTTGTCCTTGAAGGAGCTGCATTTTTTGAGTATACTTACGCGATTTTCAGATCATGACACTTCCGTGGAGGGTGAAACAGTGATAGAGATGCTTGGTGACTGGAAACGAACCGATTATTGCGGCTGCCTGCGGGCTTCCGACATCGGCAGGGAAGTGGTGCTGATGGGGTGGGCACTGCGCAGACGCGATCATGGCGGGCTGATCTTCGTGGACCTGCGCGACCGTGAAGGACTGGCGCAGATAGTGTTCGATCCGGAGCAGAATGCCGAGGCCCATGAAAAGGCCGAAGCGATCCGCAACGAGTTCGTCGTGGCGGTCAAGGGGAAAGTGATCCCCCGCCCCGAAGGGACCGTTAATCCGGGGCTGATCACCGGCGAGGTCGAGGTGCTGGTATCCGAGTGCCGGATCCTTAACCGTTCCAAACCGCTCCCCTTTACCCTGGACGATTTCGTGGACGTGGCTGAGAATCTCCGTCTCAAATACCGTTACCTCGATCTGCGCAGGCCGCAGTTGCAATACAACCTCATCCTCAGGCACAAGGTCGCCCAGGTTACCCGTCAGTATCTGTCCGAGAACGGTTTCCTGGAGCTGGAGACGCCGTTCCTCACCAAGTCGACGCCTGAAGGCGCCCGGGACTTCCTGGTGCCGTCCCGCATAAACCAGGGGAACTTCTATGCGCTTCCCCAGTCGCCGCAGATCTTCAAGCAGATCCTGATGATCTCCGGCTATGACCGCTATTTCCAGGTCGTCCGCTGTTTCCGTGACGAAGACCTGCGGGCGGACCGCCAGCCAGAGTTCACCCAGATTGACTGCGAAATGTCGTTCATCGACCGGGAAGATATCATCAGCGTGATGGAAGGGCTCATAGCACGGATCTTCAAGGAGGCCAAAGTGGTCGATGTGGAGCTTCCGGTCGAGCGGATGACCTATGCCGAGTCGATCCGCCGTTTCGGGGTGGACAATCCTGATCTCCGCTTCGGTCTCGAACTCGTCGAATTGACCGACATCGTCAAAGGGGCCGGTTTCAAGGTTTTTGCCGATGTGGCAGCCGGGGGAGGCATCATCAAGGGGCTCAATGCCAAGGGGTGTGCCGGGTTCTCCCGCAAGGAGATCGACGATCTGACCGAATTCGCCAAGATCTACGGCGCCAAGGGGCTTGCCTATGTGAAGATCGAGAACGACACCTGGCATTCTCCCATAGCCAAGTTCTTCACCCCGGAAGAGATCGCCGCCATGAACCAGGCCTTCGGTGCCGAGGAGGGGGATCTGCTGCTCTTCGTGGCCGACAAGCCGAAGGTCGTCAATGATTCGCTCGGCAAGCTGCGCAACCACCTGGCCAACCTCCTTGGCCTCCTGGACAAGAACGTCTTTCGGTTCGTCTGGATTACCGACTTCCCGCTCCTTGAGTGGGACGATGATGAGAAGCGGTGGGCTGCGGTGCACCATCCGTTCACGGCCCCCATGGACGAGGATCTTGCCTATGTGGAGTCCGATCCGGGTCGCTGCCGCGCCAAGGCCTACGACCTGGTGCTCAACGGCAACGAGATCGGCGGCGGTTCAATCAGGATCCACCAGGAAGCGGTCCAATCCCTCATGTTCAAGATGCTCGGACATTCGGAAGAGGACAAGCGGGCCAAGTTCGGCTTCCTGCTCGACGCCCTCGAGTACGGGACCCCGCCCCACGGCGGTATTGCCTTTGGCATGGACCGTCTGGTCATGCTGCTCACCGGCAGTGACTCCATCCGGGACGTCATAGCATTTCCCAAGACCCAGAAAGGCACCTGTCTCATGTCCGAAGCTCCGTCAGCGGTGGACGCCAAACAGCTCAGGGAGCTGGGGATCAAGCTCGCGGTGAAGCAGCAGCCGTGATGGTGGCTGCATGACGGTCAGGTTCCTCATACTGTTGTTCATGCTGGTGCTTTTGGAGGGGTGTGCACCTCGCACACCCCTTTGGCATCTCCAGGCTAGCCAGATGCTGAACTCTGTCACCGTCGAAGGCGCCCCTGACCTGCTTCCTGCCGAATTCGCAAACCTTTCCGATACCTTTTCCCGAGGTGAGGTCTTTCTCAAGGCAGAGGAGGTGGAGGAGGCCGATCGTTTCTTCCAGCTCGCTCTCGTCAAAGGCGAACTGCTCAAAGAAAACCTCGTCGCCGAGAAAAAGCGGATCGCGGATGAGGAGCGCCTGCGCCGCGAAGAGGCTGAACGGATTGAACGTGAGCGGCTCCAGGCACTTGCCCTGGAAGAGGAGCGGCGCCGGCTGGCGGAAGAAGCTGCCCGGTTGAAAGCCGTGGAGCAGGCCCGTGCCGAGGCTGAGGCCCGCAGGCTCATGGAACGGGCGAAGCAGGTCAAGGAGATCCCCCTTCTGACCAGTTACACTGTCAAACGAGGTGAAACCCTGCCGCAGATCTCCGCCCAGCCAGGAGTCTATGGTGACGTCCTGCTCTGGCCCCTTCTCTACCGCGCCAACCGTGACCAGATCCGCAATCCCCGCCAGCTCTGGCCGGGACAGGTCCTTCGCATCCCGCGTAACCTGAGCCGCGATGATATCCAGGAAGCCCGCCGTTACGCCCAGGAGCGACGTCTGCACTAACCTGCCACATTTCCCCCTCTTGCCGCGATTCCGCGGTTTTTTGTTAATGAAATCAGTAATAAAACAACATTAGTTTGATTATTAAATGTTTTGCATTTTTTCTTGACAGGGTATGGTGATTTGTATACTGTATACAAACTTTTCGGTATATTACCGAAAATCGGTGGAGAGAAGCGGGTAGACGCTTTACATACCATAACGGCATCAGTGCTGATTATCATTTTAGGGAAAGGAGATTTCGATACGGAAGATTCCTGAGACTGAAACGATCATGATGGTGTATATAGCAGTCTGTAAGCGACCTTTCTAGGCCTCTGGCGGCACAGCATAAATACTAAGGAGAGAACATGACAACACAAAAGATTATCTGGTCGAAAATCGATGAAGCACCTGCTCTGGCAACGTACTCCCTGCTCCCTATCGTTAATGCCTTCACCAAGGCTGCCGGCGTTGTCGTGGAAACAAGGGACATCTCTGTTGCCGGAAGAATTATCGCCAATTTCCCCGAATATCTGACCGAGAGTCAGAGAATGCCCGACTATCTGGCCGAACTGGGCGATCTCACCCAGAAGCTTGAAGCCAATATCATAAAGCTGCCCAACGTCAGCGCTTCGATCCCGCAGTTGAAGGCAGCTATCAAGGAACTTCAGGATAAAGGCTACAAGCTCCCAGATTACCCGGAAGAGCCGAAGACCGATGAAGAAAAAGCCCTTCATGCACGGTATGCCAAGTGTCTGGGAAGCGCCGTAAACCCCGTGCTCAGAGAGGGTAACTCCGACAGGAGATCAGCCAAGGCGGTAAAGGAATACGCCAAAAAACATCCGCACAAGATGGGTGCCTGGGCACCGGAGTGCAAGACCCATGTGTCGTGGATGGATTGCTGCGATTTCTATGCGAATGAAAAGTCATTTACTATGGACAAGGCCGGCAATGTGAAGATCGAGTTCGTCGATCAGGCCGGGAAGGTTACTGTTCTGAAAGAGAAACTCCCTCTTCTGGCTGGAGAGGTCTTTGACGGGACGTTCCTGAGTGTACGTGCCCTGCGCAAATTCATTGAAGAGCAGATCGAAGACGCAAAGCAGAAGGGCGTGCTGTTCTCCGTGCACCTCAAGGCCACCATGATGAAGATCTCCGATCCGATCATGTTCGGTCATTTCGTATCCGTTTTCTTCAAGGATGTGTTTGAGAAGCATGCCGCAACCTTCAAGGAGCTGGGTGTCAACCCGGATCTCGGTCTGGGCGACCTCTACCTGAAACTTGCGAAATTGCCTGAAGCCAAACGGGCCGAAATCGAAGCGGATATCCAGGAGACCTACAAGAAGAGACCGCCTCTGGCGATGGTGGATTCGGACAAGGGTATCACCAACCTGCATGCCAGCAACGATATCATTATCGATGCCTCCATGCCGGTCGTTATCCGTGACTCCGGCGGGATGTGGGGTCCGGACGGCAAGCTTCACGATGTGAAGTGCGTCATCCCCGATCGCTGCTATTCGAGGTGGTACCAGGTCTGTATCGATTTCTGCAAGAAGAACGGGCAGTTCGATCCCACCACCATGGGCTCCACCTCCAACGTCGGTCTCATGGCCCAGAAGGCCGAGGAATACGGCTCACACGACAAGACCTTCAAAATGCCGGCAAACGGTACGGTGCGTGTTCTTGATGAATCCGGCGCAGTGCTGATGCAGCACACCGTCGAAGAAGGCGATATCTGGCGCGGCTGTCAGGCAAAAGACCTGCCGATCCAGGATTGGGTCAAGCTGGCGGTGCGCAGAGCGCGGGCAACCGGTGCTCCGGCAATATTCTGGCTGGATAAGGAACGGGCTCACGATGCCCAGATGATCCTCAAGGTCAACAAGTATCTGAAGGATCATGACACCAGTGGTCTGGATATTCGTATCATGGCCCCGGTCGACGCGATGCTCTTTACGTGTGAAAGGGCCAAAGCCGGTCAGGATACTATTACGGTAACCGGCAACGCCCTGAGAGATTACCTCACTGACCTCTTCCCGATTCTTGAACTGGGTACCAGCGCCAAGATGCTCTCCATCGTGCCTCTTCTGGCCGGCGGCGGTCTCTTCGAGACCGGTGCAGGCGGTTCGGCTCCCAAGCATGTCCAGCAGTTCGTTCAGGAAGGGTACCTGCGGTGGGATTCGCTCGGCGAGTTCCTGGCGCTGGCCGTATCTCTGGAGCATCTGGCAGCTACCTTCAAAAATGAAAAGGCACAGCTCCTGGCAGATACTCTTGATCAGGCCAACACCAAATTCCTGGATCAAAACAAGAACCCGGCACGTAAGGTCGGTCAGATCGATAACCGCGGCAGCCATTTCTATCTCGCAATGTACTGGGCCGAAGCTCTGGCAGCGCAGACCAAGGATCCTGAACTTGCCGCACGTTTTGCCAAGGTAGCGAAGCAGCTTCAGGAAAATGAAGAGAAGATCAATGCTGAACTGATCGGTGCCCAGGGCAAGCCGCAGGATATCGGCGGTTATTTCATGCCGGATCCCAGCAAGACTGAAAAAGCAATGCGTCCCAGCGCAACGTTGAATGCAATAGTGGATGCTATCGCATAACGGTAGAAGGAAGAATCAAAATCCAAACAAGGAGGAAGTCATGGCAAGAAAGAAGATTTCATTAATCGGTGGTGGTCAGATCGGTGGCGTTCTTGCTCAGCTTTGCGCACTGCGTGAACTGGGTGACGTAGTAATGTTCGATATCGTGGAAGGCCTGCCCCAGGGCAAGATGCTCGATATCGCCGAAGTCGGTTCTGTTGACCGTTTCGATGCAGCCCTCAAAGGGACCAACAGCTACGAAGACATCAAGGATTCCGATGTCGTCATCGTGACTGCAGGCCTCCCGCGCAAGCCCGGCATGAGCCGCGACGACCTGATCGAGGTCAACTCCAAGATCATGACGTCCGTTGCCGAAGGGATCAAGCAGTTTGCTCCCAAAGCCATCGTCATCGTCATCTCCAACCCGCTTGACGCCATGGTTACCCTCTGCCAGAAGATCACCGGCTTCCCTTACAACCGCGTTATCGGCCAGGCAGGCGTACTCGATTCAGCCCGTTTCATCACCTTCATTGCCTGGGAACTGGGCGTTTCCGTCAAGGACGTGAACGCAATGACCCTCGGTGGCCATGGCGACGACATGGTACCGCTTGTTCGTTACGCCAGCGTCAACGGCATTCCCGTCATGGAACTCCTTGAGCGCAAGTACAAGGACAAAGCCAAGGCCAAGGAAGTCATGGAAGCAATGGTCAAGCGGACCCGTGGTGCAGGCGGCGAGGTTGTTGCTCTCCTCAAAACCGGTTCCGCATTCTACTCCCCGGCTTCTTCCGCCATTGCCATGGCGGAGTCGATCCTCAAGGATCAGAAGCGCGTACTCCCGACCTGCTGCTTCCTCCAGGGCGAGTTCGGCGTGAATGGCTACTACGTTGGCGTTCCTGCAGTTCTCGGCGAGAATGGTGTCGAGCAGATCCTTGAGTTCGCACTTGATGCAGAAGAGCAGGCCATGATGGACAAGTCGGTTGCTGCCGTGAAGGGTCTTGTCGACAGCATGAAGTAAACGAAACGATAAGCATCGTTTCACAGTTTTCCGTAAGCAAGAGAAGGGCTTCGGCCCTTCTTTTTGCTGTGTGCTCCACTATAGAACAGCGCTGGCCCGATCCGACGGTTTCGGAAACATTGTTCGATACCGGGCTTGCATTTTTTGTATACGCTGTGCTATAGTCTCACGGTTTCTCAGCCTGATCGGCTTCAATACACAAAAGGAGCGTATGTAGATGGAAAAGAAGCTTCCCACAATCGAGATCATCGAGAAGTATTGCAAGGGTTGCCACATCTGCGTCGAATTCTGCCCCAAGCAAGTCTTGGAAATGCGCGGATTTGTCGTGGCAGTCAAAGACCTGGAGGCCTGCATCAAGTGCATGCAGTGCGAACTCCGCTGCCCCGATTTCGCTATCAAGGTAACGGCGTAACCAATTTTATAGGAGGTATGTAACGTGGCTAAGAAAGTTGCTTTTCTTCAGGGTAACGAAGCTGCCGCTCACGGCGCTCTCTATGCCGGCTGTAAGTTTTTTGGCGGTTACCCGATCACCCCGTCCACAGAAGTTGCCGAAGTCATGTCGGCCGAGCTTCCGAAGGTGGGGGGTAAATTCATTCAGATGGAAGACGAGATCGGGGCCATGGCTGCCCTCATCGGCGCCTCCTTGACCGGTACCAAGGTTCTCACCTCCACTTCCGGTCCCGGCCTCTCTCTCAAGCAGGAAAATATCGGTTACGCCTGCATTACCGAAGTCCCCTGCGTTATCTTCAACGTCATGCGAGGTGGCCCGTCCACCGGTATGCCGACCGGTCCGTCCCAGTCCGACGTGATGTGCGCCAAGTGGGGCACCCACGGTGATCACCCGGCCATCTGCCTGGTTCCTGCTTCGGTGCAGGAAGTATATGAAGAGGTAGTCAGGGCATTCAACCTTGCCGAGAAGTACCGTACACCGGTCATGGTCATGCCTGACGAGATCGTTGCCCACATGCGCGAGCGGATCGTGTTCCCCGAGCCGGGCGAGCTGGAAGTCATCGACCGGACCGGACCCTCGGTTCCGCCCGAGCAATACAAGCCGTACGATACCTCCTTCGGTGATGTCCCGCCACTGGCCGCATTCGGTTCCGGGTACAAGTTCCACGTAACCGGCCTCAACAAGATGCAGGACGGCTTCCCGACCACCAAGGCCGAGATCGTTCAGGCAGAGGAAGAGCGTCAGGTTCGCAAGGTGGAAGCCAACAAGGCCGACATCATGAAGTGGGAAGAGTACCAGGTTGACGACGCCGAAATCATCGTTGTTGCCTATGGCTCCACATCTCGTTCTGCACGGTTTGCCGTGGACGAAGCCCGAAAAGCCGGTATCAAGGCTGGCCTGTTCCGTCTGATCACCTTCTGGCCCTTCCCGGAGGAGCGTCTTCTCGAACTTTCCAAGAAGGTCAAGGCATTCATTTCTCCGGAAATGAACCTCGGCATGTGTGCCGGCGTCATCAAAGGCTGCATCGAGGGGAATGCCCCTGTCCTCGGTATTTTCCGTGTTGACGGTGAACCGGTCAACCCGGGCCAGATCCTCGACAAGATGAAGGAGGTCAAGTAACCATGTCTTTTGATTATGATAAATGGATACGTCCCGGCAAGCTGCCGCACATCTGGTGTCCCGGCTGCGGCCATGGCATCGTCATGAAGGGGTTGATCCGGGCTCTGGATACCCTTCAGCTGAAGAAGGAAAACACGGCGATCGTATCGGGTATCGGCTGCGCTTCACGTTTGCCCGGCTACATGGACTGCTGCACCCTGCACACCGCACATGGCCGCGCTGCTGCCTTTGCCACCGGTGTGAAGATGGCACGTCCTGACATGAACGTCATCCTGTGCGGTGGCGACGGCGATGGTACCGCCATCGGCGGTAACCACTTCATCCATGCCTGCCGCCGCAACATCGACATGACCTACATCATCATGAACAACAAGATCTACGGCATGACTGGTGGTCAGTTCTCTCCCTGTACCCCGACCGGCGACAAGGCATCCACCACTCCGTACGGCAACCCCGATCCGGGTTTTGATATCGCCAAGCTCGCCATCGGCGCCGGCGCTTCGTTTGTTGCCCGTGGAACCGCCTTCCATGCGAACCAGATCGACAAGCTGATCGCAGAGGCCATTCAGCACAAAGGCTTCTCAGTGGTCGAAATCCTTGACGACTGCCCGACCACCTATGGTCGCCGCAACAAGTACAAGTCCGTCATCGAAATGATGAACAAGCTGAAGGAAATTGCTGTCCCGGTCAAGGCAGCTGAGAAGATGGACCCCGAGCAGCTGAAGGGGAAAGTCCTCACCGGTGTTCTCTACAAAGAGGACAAGCCCGAGTACTGCGAACAGTACCAGAAGGTCATCGAGCGGGCCCAGGGCGCTGCCAAGTAATCCACTTGCACTAAAGGAGAAACAATAATGGCTGGAAGATATGAGATTCGCTTTTCCGGCGCCGGTGGGCAGGGGCTGATCCTGGCCGGTGTCATCATGGCCGAGGCTGCTTCGATCTATGAAGGGATCCAGGCCGTTCAGTCCCAGAGCTATGGTCCGGAAGCCCGTGGTGGCGCCTCCAAGTCGGAGGTCATCATCTCTGACACTGCTATCGACTACCCAAAGGTGACCAAATGTGATGCTCTCCTTGCTCTTACTCAGGAGGCTTGCGACAAATATTCCCACGATCTCAAGGAAGGCGGGGTACTCCTGATTGACTCCGACCTCGTTCTGAGGCAACCGGAAGGGAATTTCAAGGTAACCAAGTTCAACATCACCAACACCGCCAAGCATGAAGTCGGTCGCGAGATCGTTACCAACATCGTTGCCCTTGGCGCCATGGTGGCTCTGACCGGCGTCGTCTCGAAAGAGAACGCTGAAAAAGCCGTTCTGGCTCGCGTTCCCGAGGCTTTCCTCGAACTGAACAAGAAAGCATTCAATATCGGCTACGATAAGGCTATGGCTGCTAAGGCCTAGGTCCAATCGTCCCGTTGTCATGAGAGCCCGACACACACAGTGTCGGGCTTTTTTTTATTCACTGATCATACTTTCTACTCGAAATACCTCAGTGTGGACATTGATTTCGAGAAAGTGGTTAGACGAGCCAACTGGGTTCGTAGATGCTGAACTAGGCAGCGGGTAATAGCGGACGGAATACGGCGCTGAAATGGATGGAATTTTGAAGGTGCTTGCGGGGGCGTGGATTTCGTGAAATCGAGAGATCCGTATCAGTTAGAGATATGCGGTGCCGGTGCGGGAAAAGGTACAGCAGGGCTTTTCCTTCGTTCGTTGCCGATATAGGTAGCGCGCTCCGTTTTACACGGCGCTTCCCTGGTCTGTTCAGAGCCCACCTTTACCCATTCATCGGATCGTGAAAACTCCGCGATCTTGCCGGTTACGATGAGATATTCCAGGCAGTAATCTTCGACGATATCGTAGTCATTGTCGCAGTAACGGACCAGGACGAGCATGATGATCCTCCGTAACTTCATTAAATATCACAGTATTCAGTATCGTCAACAGGTGGTAATACTTTAACGTATAAGGAGAAAACTGATTTAGCGTTGACAAAGACGTTGAAAAAGGCTACAAAGAAAATCCGCTCCGGGGTGAAACCCCTGCAGCAGCGGCGGCGTAGCCAAGTGGTAAGGCAGAGGTCTGCAAAACCTTTATTCAGCGGTTCAAATCCGCTCGCCGCCTCCATAATAATAAGCACTTAGATTAAGTTCTAAGTGCTTTTTTTGTACTGGCCGAAAATTGTCGCAAGAAGAAAATTGACCTCCAGCCATGGCTCTACCATCAACTATCTATCGGGTAACACTCCATCTTTCGGATATTGACCGCGGCATCTACGAATCAGTGCTGACGACCGTTGCCCAACATCCGTCGGAAACCGAAGAGCGACTGGTAGCCAGACTGCTGGCTCTGGCCATCTTTTACCAGCCGGGACTGACCTTCACGAAGGGGCTGAGCGCAACCGACGAGCCTGACTTCTGGGTCAAGGGTTCCGACGATAGAGTGCAACTCTGGGGAGAAGTCGGACTCCCCGACTCTGACCGGATCATCAAGGCGAGCCGCCACACCGACCGGGTCGTTCTTCTGGCGTGCGGCAGATCTCTGCACAACTGGAATCAACAACACCTCCCCAAACTGGAGAAACTTGCCAACCTGACCAGCGTCTGCCTTGATCAGGCATTCATCTCCAACCTCGCGGCACAGTTACATCGCTCCATTATCTGGTCGATTACCATCACCGAAGGTGTCCTCTATCTTGCGTCCGGCGAGCAGACCTACCAAACCACCATACTTTCGCATATCCGATAAATGAATAGACCGCCGGTAGGCTTGCCGATAACGCCGGTGCTTTCAAAACCATGAACCGCTGTATGCGGAATGCCCAATAGGTTCATTTCTCGGGGAAATCTCCCTCCTGAACAGGAAATCCCTTATATACATTTGTGTAAATATCACGATACATAAAACAACATCACGAGAAAAAGATGGCAATATCCGTGGTAATCGACTCGATGCTCCTCCCTCTGGACGATATGCAACCTTCGATGTCCGGCGCGAGGAATCCGTATCATCTGTTCTGAGGCTTCACTGCTGCATGGAGGCGTCATGATGAATTCACAAGACTGGAGCGACAAGCTTCTGGTCACCATGATCAATGCTGATCGCTCCGGTGCGGCGGAGATTATAGAACGGACTCTGGCTACAGGCATTGAGGCTCGTCAGGTGATTGCGGAAATCCTCGACCCGGCGATTGTTCAACTTGGGCGATTATGGGAAGAAGAGACCATGTCGCTGGCACAGAACTTTGTCGCGTCAAAAATTGCTGAAGACACTCTTCTCCGCTGTATCCCGAATATGACCGCTCATCCCCATTCAAAGGGGGCACTCGTGATCGGCAATATAGAGGATGATTTCCACAGCCTTGGTCGGAAGGCTGTCGGGTTGTTTCTGAGTGCCGCCGGCTGGGATGTTCATGATCTGGGGAATGACGTGCCCGCGGAGGAACTCCTGGAAAAGGCGCTGGAGGTCGATGCCTGCGTCATAGGCGCTTCAGCCATGATGCAGACTACGGCATTGAACATACGCAAATTGCGTCAGTTGATCGATAAGCGCGGACTGGCCTACCGGATCAAGCTGGCGGTGGGTGGTGCCGTGTTCAACTGGCGACCGGATCTGGTGGCAGAAGTGGGCGGCGACGGTACGGCGCACAATGCAGTCGGGGCCGATGAGCTGTTCATGCGGCTGCAGGCCGAGGTGTTGAGATGAATCCATATCAGCGCGTGATGAATACCCTGGTAGGGCAACCGGTGGACCGTCCTCCGGTTTTTGCCGTTCTGGGGGCGTACGGCGGTAGATTGACGAACACCGGCCTGCGGGCCATTTTCAGCGACGCGTCTGCGTACGTTGCAGGACAAAGGGCGTTGCAGGAAACATTCGGTTTTGATCTGGTCATGACCCCGTTCATTTTCACTGCAATCTCGGAAGCCTTTGGCGGAGTGACCGCCTGGAGCGACGACCAGGTTCCCAACATGAAACGTCCTGGAGCGCGCGGTCCTGTCGAGGCGCTTGCCTTGCCGCTGCCCAACCCTCTTGTGGCCGGGCAGCTGTCCGTTGTCCTGGAAGCTACGCGACAATTGGCAGACCTTTACAAGGGACAGGTACCGATCATCGCCGTTGTACCGGGGCCCGGCATCATGCCGTCCCTGATAATCGGTATGGAGCAGTGGATGGAGACTGTCTTGTTCGATGAACCGCTTGCCCGGAAGCTGCTCGATCATACTGCCCCGTTTTTTATCTCGTGGGCCAATGCTCTCTTGGCGGCTGGTGCCGACTGCCTGGTCGTCACCGAGGGGATGGCAACGGCCGAGATCGCGCCGCGTTCCCTGTTTGCCGAACGCTTTCTACCGCTGTTGGCCTCAACCTTTGCGCAGATCCCCGGGCCGAAGGTGCTGCATCACACCGGTGGCAGCATGAACCATAACCTGGATCTGCTCCCCGGTCTGGATGGCCTGGTCGGGGTTGCAGTCGGCTCGAAAGACGACCTTGCCGAGGCGAGACGGCTCATTGGCCCGGATCTGAACTTGATCGGGAATCTGGACAACCTGAGCTTTCCCGCCCTCTCTGCCGATGCCGTCTATTCCATGAGCCAGGCTTGCCTGCGGACGGCCGCACCTTCCGGCCACTACATACTGGCAAATGCCGGTGCGGACATCCCGCTGACGACGCCGTCCGAGAACCTGCTGGCAATGCGGGCGGCTGTTACAGACTATCCTGCGGTGCGGGGACATGGGTCATGAGCGATCGCACGATCTGGCTCAGTTGTGGTGTGGTGAGCGCCGAGATGGAGGAATTGCAGCGCCGTGGATTGATCGAGGGTGAGCTGTTGTTTCTTGATTCCATGTTCCATATGGACCCTCAGCAACTGGAAGCAGAGCTGACTGCAACGCTTGAGCAGAATAGGGGGCGTTGTGGCTGCCTTGTCCTGGTCTACGGTGACTGCTCGGCCCGGATGCTCGACCTGGTCCGCCGTTACCATGTGGGCAGAGTTGCCGTTATCAACTGTGCCCAATTGCTGGTTGGCCGGGATCGCTACCGCAAGTTGATGGGGGAAAAGGCCTTTCTGGTCCTCCCTGAATGGGCGCGGCGCTGGGAGCAGATCATGAAGAATGAGCTTGGACTGAACCGAGCGGTGGCGCACGACCTGATGGGAGACAATTGCGGGGTACTGGTCTATCTCGACACCGGCCTGCTTCCGGTGCCGGAGCAGCAGTTGCAGGAGTTTTCATCCTATACCGGTCTGCCCGTGCGGATAGACACGGTTTCCCTGGATACCATGCTGGCGACCCTGCTGGCGGCACGGGAAGAGGCCTGTTCAGAAGGGCAGCACGAGGAATCGGCATGAGTGCGACGGAACCCTGCACACTTTCCTCGCCGGCAGCCCAGTTGATGGCCATCGAGGTCATTACCGAACTTCTGGTTTCCACATCGCCGCAGAAACTGGGTGAGGTCCTGACCGATCACCTGCGCGAACTGAGCGGCGCCAGGACCGTGATGGTCCTAGCCCATCGTAAAAGGCCTGAAAGAGATAGCCTGTTGCATGTCAGTCCGCTGCGGAGATTCGATCTCTTTGCACCAGCGGAGCTCGATCTGTTTTGCCTTGAGCATACCCCTGGAGAACTGCCGTACTCTCCGGACGGACTTCCCGCAGATCTTCCCTTGAAGGGAGTGCTGGTGCGGGCAGGCATCCAGTCTGTCGCACGGTTTCCGCTGCGTGCCGCCGGCGAACTGATCGGCATGCTGCTCCTGTTTGATCTGCCGGGGATTGACCGCATCGCCGAGACAAACCAGATCATCCATCTCCTTTCATCGCCGATTGCCCTTGCCCTGAAAAACGCCCTGGCATTCCGCCAGATCGAACAGCAGGCAAAGGAACTGGAAAAGCGGGTAGTGGAGCGTACCGCCGAGCTCAACACGGCACAGATGCTCTTCAGGTCGGCCATTTACAATTCGCCGATTCCCATCATGATTCACGATGAAGACAACAGGGTTTTGCAACTCAGTCTCGGCTGGACGACCCTTTCCGGCTACACCCTGGAAGATATCCCGACGCTGGCCGATTGGACCGAACGTGCCTACGGGGAGCGGTCAGAGAGCATAAAGGCATATATCGATAACCTTTTCGAGATTGACCGGACGGTCGATAACGGGGAATGGACGATAACGGCGAAAAACGGCGCGAAAAGGATCTGGCACTTCCAGGCCACACCATTGGGAAAAGTCGGCAACGGCAAGCGCGTTCTCCTCAGCATTGCAGTCGACATCACCGAGCAGAAACTGAACGAAGAGTCTTTGCGCAAGAGTGAGGAACGGCACCGGACTATCCTGCGAACGGCCATGGACGGCATCTGGCTGATGGATTTGCAGGGGCGCTTCCTTGAGGTTAATGAGACCTATTGCCGCATGAGCGGTTACAGCATGCACGAGCTTTTGACGTTGACCGTGCATGATATCGAGGCCATGGAAACAAGAGATGACGCTGCTGCCCATATTCAAATTGTTGTCGAACAGGGCAATGATCGCTTCGAGACCAGGCACCGCCGTAAGGATGGGTCTGTGTATGACGTCGAAGTCAGTGCACAGTTCCGGCCGGTTGAGGGTGGGCAAATTGTGAGCTTTGTCCAGGATATTTCCGAGCGGAAACGTGCAGAGGCAGAGAAAGCCGCACTTGAAGGCCAGCTCAGACAGGCCCAGAAGATGGAGTCCATCGGCCGTCTGGCCGGCGGAGTGGCCCATGATTTCAACAATATGCTGGGAGTCATCCTGGGCCATACGGAAATTGGGCTCCTGAGAATGGACCCTTCCCATCACCTCTTTGCGCAACTTGTAGAAATCCGCAAGGCAGCGGAGCGTTCTGCCGACCTTACACGGCAGTTACTGGCCTTTGCCCGGAAACAGACGGTCACACCCAAGGTCATCGATCTCAACGAGACTGTTGGGGAGATGCTTCAGATGCTGCAACGGCTCATCGGAGAGGATATTACGCTCACTTTCAGGCCGGCACCCGATCTCTGGCCGGTGATGATGGACCCGTCACAGGTAGACCAGATCCTTGCCAATCTGTGCGTTAATGCCCGGGACGCCATCGAGGACACCGGCCGGATTGCCATAGTCACGGAAAACTGCAGTGTCGATGCCGCCTATTGCGCCCATAACCCGGACGCGGAGCCGCGGGAGTATGTGCGGCTTGCCGTGAGCGACGACGGCTGCGGCATGGACAGGGAGACGCAGAGCCACATATTCGAACCGTTTTACACGACCAAGGAAATGGGGAAGGGGACCGGTCTGGGGCTGGCAACAGTCTATGGTGCAGTCAGGCAGAACAGCGGTTTCATCAACATCTACAGCGAACCGGGACAGGGCTCTACCTTTTCGGTCTATCTCCCCCGCCATGCAGGGAAGATTCATGAGGTGCAGCCAGAGGCTGCTTCGTCCCCGGTTCAGCGCGGCCATGAGACCATTCTGCTGGTGGAGGACGAACCGGCCATCCTGGAAATAACTTCCATGATGTTGGAGGAGCAGGGGTATGCCGTCCTGGCGGCGACAACCCCGGGCGAGGCGATCCAGTTTGCCAGGGAACACGTCGGGGAGATCAACCTGCTCATGACCGACGTGATCATGCCGGAAATGAACGGCCGCGATCTGGCCAAAAACCTCCTTACCCTCTATCCCCGCATGAAGCGCCTCTTCATGTCAGGCTATACGGCCGACATCATAGCCCACCACGGCGTGCTGGATGCAGGGGCTCATTTCATCCAGAAACCGTTCTCGCTTGCCAACATGACGGAGAAGGTCCGCCTGGTGCTGGACAGCCCGTAACTGCAGGGCACAGTGGTGATTGTGCGGGGTAGGGTCAGCGGTGGGTAGGTTTCTCGATGCAGTCCAAGAGATGTCTGAGGGGAATCCGCTCGTCGTCGCGCCGCCAGGCAGCTGCAAACTGGACCGGTTCGAGCTTTTCCTGCACCGGGATAAAGACCGCGTGGGGATGGGGGAGGGTGGCGACATCGGCCGGCATCAGGCATACCCCTGCTCCGGAACCGATCATTGCCAGCACCTCCACCAGGCTGTCCGCCTTGTAGCGGAAACTGGGCTTGAATCCCCCCACCATGCAGGCGTCGACGATAGTCTGGTTTCTGCCGGGAAAGCTCTGCTCGTTGTAGCCGATGAAATCGTTCCCGGCAAGTTCTTCCACCCTGATGAATTTCCTGCCTGCCAGGGGGTGCTGCACAGGTAAGACTGCATGCTCCTCCAGGGTAAACAAGTTTCTCACCTCGAACTCATCCCGTACCGCCCCGCAGGGATTCCCGAGCAGGGCCACGTCGATCAGCCGTTTCCTCAGGGCATGGGCCTGCTCTGCCGGCGATAGTTCATGAATCCGTACCTGCATTTCCGGATAGAGCTCACGGAACGATCGCAACGCCTCTCCTAGAAACGGGTCCAATGACGAGGCAATGAAGCCGATATTCAACGCGGCTCCCGCCTCGGGCAGATTCCCGATGACCCTTTTTGCCTCGTTGCAGATATCCAGGATCTGGCGTCCATACACCAGCAGCTTTTCGCCCGCAGTGGTCAAGCTGAGGCCAAATCGCTCCCGGATGAAGAGCTGCGTCCCCAGTTCGCCTTCGAGATCGCGGATCAGGCGGCTCATGGCTGGCTGGGAGACGTTCAGCCGGCGTGATGCCTTGCTGATATTGAGCTCTTCCGCAGCAGCGATGAAGTATCTGATATGGCGAAGTTCCATGGGGTAAAGCTATAACAAAAAGACATACCTGACAATAGAAAAGAGTATGGGGAAGGATCCGGTGAAGTGCGCTAGAGTTTAATTAAAGAAGATCCGATCGATTCTTAATGATGAGATGCATCGCAGAACTGCTCGATCCGGCAAAGGGTACATTGGAGCACGGTGGTCCTATGGGGAAGGCGTGGAGTATGCCTAAACCATATGCAGGGCACACTGCCGAGCAGGGCTGGAGAAGCGGCGTACTGAGCAGCACGAACGGAGGTGCAATCATGACAACCGGACATACAGACACGATCCTGGTCAATGGCCGTATTGCAACACTCGACCCGGTCGCTCCTGAGGCGTCGGCTGTCGCAATTCGCGACGGCCGCTTCATTGCGGTTGGCGACGAGCGTAAGATAAGGCCCTTTGCAGATGCGGATACCATAACCATCGACCTCAAGGGGCGGTGCGTCATCCCTGGCCTCAATGACTCCCATATCCATGTCATCAGGGGCGGGCTCAATTTCAACATGGAGCTGCGCTGGGACGGCGTCCCGTCGCTGGCCACGGCGCTGGAGATGCTGCGAGAGCAGGCCCTGCGCACACCGTCCCCCCAGTGGGTGCGGGTCATCGGCGGCTGGACCGAATTCCAGTTCGCCGAGGGGCGGATGCCGACCCTGGATGAGATCAATGCGGTCTCTGCCGACACCCCGGTCTTTGTCCTGCACCTGTACGACCGGGCGTTCGTCAACCGGGCCGGAATGCGGGTGCTTGGCTACACGAAGGAGACCCCCAACCCTCCGGGCGGGGAGATCCAGCGCGACAAGACCGGCAATCCGACCGGACTGTTGATCGCCAGGCCCAATGCCCTGATCCTCTATGCCAGTCTGGCCAGGGGACCGAAGCTCGATTTCGCAGACCAGGTCAATTCGACCCGCCACTTCATGCGAGAATTGAACCGGCTGGGGATCACCAGCTGCATCGATGCCGGCGGAGGTTTCCAGAACTATCCCGATGATTACCGGGTCGTCGAGCATCTGGCCGGAAAGGATGAACTGACCCTGCGGATCGCCTACAACCTCTTCACCCAGCGGCCGCACGAGGAGTATGACGACTTTGCCCGCTGGATCGGTATTACCGAGCCGGGAAGAGGGAGCGATCTCTACAAGGTAAATGGCGCCGGCGAGATGCTGGTCTTCTCTGCAGCCGACTTCGAGGACTTCCTGGAGCCGCGTCCCGACCTCGAACCAGGCATGGAGGCGGAGCTGAAGAAGGTAGTCGGCCTGTTGGTGGAGAAACGCTGGCCGTTTCGCCTGCATGCCACCTACGATGAATCCATCTCCCGCTTTCTCGACCTGTTCGAGGAGATCGACCGGGAGATCCCGTTCGACGGGCTGCGCTGGTTCTTCGACCATGCCGAAACCATCTCGGACCGGAACATGGAGCGGGTAAAGAGTCTTGGCGGCGGCATAGCCATCCAGGACCGGATGGCCTTCCAGGGCGAATATTTCGTGTCTCGCTACGGCGCCGAGCAGGCATTGCGAACCCCCCCCATCGCCAGGATGCTGAACCTCGGCATTCCGGTCGGCGCCGGGACCGATGCCACCCGCGTATCCAGCTACAACCCCTGGGTTTCCCTCCAGTGGCTGGTAAGCGGCAAAACCGTGGGCGGGTTGGCGCTCTATGATGAGAAGAATCGCCTCAGCCGCACCACGGCGCTCAGGCTTTACACCGAAGGGAGCTCCTGGTTCTCCGGCGACGAGGGGAAGAAGGGGAGGATCGCGGCGGGGCAACTGGCCGACCTGGCGGTACTGTCGGCGGACTATTTCACCGCTCCCGAACAGGAGATCAGGAACATCGAGGCATTGCTGACCATCATGGGCGGGAAGATCGTGCACGCCAGCGGCGAATTCGCCCCGCTTGCGCCGCCATTGCCGCCGGCAAGCCCCGACTGGTCGCCAACAAGGGCGTATGGCGGTGCATACCGTCATGGCGAATTGCTGAAGGCCGCAGCACTGCAGGCAGTATCTCCACGCCGCTGCAGCAATCCGTTGCACCGGGATTTCCGCCGGATCTCCGGTAAAATGTGGCGAGGGCCCGGCTGCGACTGTTTTGCCTTCTGATACACTTGAGGCAATAGAAGGCAGCTATCACACTATCTTGAGCAGGGGGGACCATGACCAGGCGAAAAATCGGCAGGATCCTGAAGAGCCGGCCCACCATCGAGGGGGCCGGCGTTCATCTCAAGCGGGCATTCGGCTATTCCCAGGTGCCGCTCTTCGATCCATTCCTGATGCTGGACGATTTCCATACCTCCAACCCGGCAGAATACCTGCCCGGCTTCCCCTGGCACCCCCACCGTGGCATAGAAACCATCACCTACGTGCTTGAGGGGCTGGTCGAGCATGGCGACAGCATGGGGAACAAAGGGGTGATCGGTGCGGGTGACGTGCAGTGGATGACGGCCGGCAGCGGCATCATCCACCAGGAGATGCCGCGCAAAAGCCCGACCGGGACCATGTGGGGGTTCCAGTTCTGGGCCAACCTGCCGGCGGCGCAGAAGATGATGGCCCCGCGTTACCGGGACGTGAAGGCTGCCGATATCCCCGAAGTCGTCATGGACTCCGGCGTCAGGATCAAGATCGTCAGCGGCCGCCTGAACGGCACCGAGGGGCCGGTGCAGGACATCGTCATCGAACCGGAGATGCTCGACGTCAGCGTCCCTCCCGGCACGGAGTTCCGCCATCCGGTCAAGGAGGGGCATACGGCCATTGCCTATCTGTTGGCCGGCGAGGGGTATTTCGACGATTGCCGTGACGCCTTTGCCTATGAAATGATGGGAGCCGGCTGGACGGATGTCGCCAGGAGCTGCATCTGCGGGCCGGAAACGGTTGTCCTCTATGAGCGGGATGGGGCGGAGATCTGCGTTACCGCCGGGGAAGCGGGGGTCCGGTTTCTCTTTATCGCCGGCAAACCGCTGCACGAACCGGTTGCCTGGTACGGTCCCATTGTCATGAACACCCAGGAGGAGTTGCGGATTGCCTTCGAGGAATTCGAAAAGGGGACGTTCATCAAGAAACGGTGAGTGCCGGGGCGGACCGGTCAGTCAATCAGGAGGGGCGCCTGTTCCGGGCTGGAGGTTGCATCGGTCGGCCCCAGGGGGAGGATACATTCCGGTGTATCGTTTCGTGGGTTGTTGACAAGGGATGTGACAGGATAGGCCGTCATGACACCGGGAGGGTAGGGCTTGCAGAGAGGGAGAAGCCTCTCGGGCTCGGATACCTCGCGGTCCAGCCAGAGTGAATATTCGGCAGGATGCAGAATGACCGGCATCCGGTCATGGATCTCTTCCATGAGCTTGTTGGCGCTGGTCGTCAGGATGGCGCAGGATTCGAGGATGGCGCCTTCAGGGGTTTTCCAGTGTTCCCAGATGCCGGCAAACCCCATGGGAGAACCATCGGCCATGCCGACATAGTAGGGGGATTTCTCCGTGTCGTGCTGACGCCATTCGTAGAAGCCGGTGGCAGGGATCAGGCATCGGCGGGTGCGGACCGCCTGACGGAAGGTGCGCTTTTCAAAGACAGTTTCCGCCCGTGCATTGAGCAACCGGTAGCCGATGGCGGGATCGTCGGCCCATGACGGAACAAGGCCCCATTTCATGAGATCGAGCCGGTTTTCGCCGCCGAGGCTCCTGATGACAGCAATCTGTTGGCTCGGCGCAATATTGAAGCGGGGCAGCAGGTCAGGCATCTCTGCAAGCATGAAGATTTCGGCAAGCTGTGTCGCGCTCAGTTGTAGGGTAAATCGGCCGCACATGGGATCTCCTCTGGTTCCGGGTTTGCAGATTGACTGTGAGCGCGAACAGGTTCAACCCTGAAAGAGCATACCATATGTGTATCATGCCCGGAATCAAGAGCAAAGAGAATCTCATCCTGTTAGCATAAAAGCGCTGATACGGCGGATCGAGGGGTGGGAGATTCCGGAGGGGTTCTCATGGACAGGCAAGGGGCCGGCATAGTGTCCGGCCCCTGCAGGGGATCTTTCAGGCAAGGGGTGCTGTCAGGTCATACATCGAGACAGAGTCGCTGCCGCTGTGCCATCCAGAGATCCAGCGCCTCGCGGATCACCTCCGACACATTCTTTGAACTTGCCTTGGTTATCCGTTCAAGTATCTTTTTTTCTTTATCACTGATCCGTAGCGAAACGACATTCTTCAACGCAGTGTCGTCCCGTCTTCGCTTTTGTGCCTTTGACGATTCATCCTGGGGTTTTTTTCTGTAATAGCGCATCTCCTCTCCTCCTATTGTGAAATATGATCGGTTTGTTTCTGCGATAAACCGACTGCCTGCTTTTGTTGAATCAATCGAAATCGAACAAATCCGAAAGCAGCGATTTCTTTTTGTGCGGCTTGTAGCCACCCTGGTGGTGACCGGGCATGCCGTGCTGGTAATGGACAGGGGCGGGCGCCGGTTCAGGTGCCCGCTGTTGCGGTCGGGCAGGGGCTGTCTCACTGTTGTCGGACCGCTCGATGATCTTGTCGAGTTCGCCGCGGTCAAGCCAGACCCCGCGGCAGCGGGGGCAGTAATCGATCTCTACTCCCTGACGTTCGGACATCAGGAGATCCACGTTGTCACAGACGGGACATTTCATCTGCATCCTCCTTGGTTTGAATTCAGCTGGTTTTTTCAAGTGCCGCGTTTTCCTCTTCTTCGGTAAATGGCTGATGAAGCTTGACCGGCGTCCCGGTCTGACGAAGGCGGAGGTTAAGCATCTCGACCATGACGGAAAAGGCCATGGCGAAGTAGATATATCCTTTGGGAAGGTGCCGGTCCAGACCGTCGCCGATCAGTGCGACTCCGATCAGGATGAGGAAGGAAAGGGCCAGCATCTTGATGGTCGGGTGCCGATCCACGAAGGCGCTGATCTTGCCGGAAAAGAGCATCATGAAGCCGACTGCCAGGACTACCGCAGCGACCATCACCCCGACCTTGCTGGCCATCCCCAGGGCGGTGATGATGGAATCGAGGGAAAAGACGATATCCAGGAGAAGGATCTGGACGATGACCGCGGCAAAGTTTGACCCTGCCCGGGTACTGGAGTGCCCTTCCTTCCCCTCCAGCTTCTCGTGGATCTCCATGGTGCTTTTCCCCAGGAGAAAGAGCCCGCCGGAGAGAAGGATGAGGTCTCTTCCCGATATCTCGTTGCCGATTACCGTGAAGAGCGGGGCGGTGAGACCCATCAGCCAGGTAAGGGAAAAGAGCAGGGCTATCCGGATGAACATCGCCAGGCCGAGCCCGGTCAGGCGGGCCTTTTCCTGCTGGTGGGCTGGAAGCTTCCCGGCAAGGATGGAAATAAAGATGATGTTGTCGATGCCGAGCACGATCTCCAGCGCCGTCAGTGTCGCCAGCGCCAGCCAGACCTGGGGATCAGTCAACCACTCCATGGTGTGAGGCTCCTTATTCTATGATGAATTATGCCCGTTTCTGCTGCAATTTTACCGGGGGCTCATCGCTTCCAGCCGGGCGATCCGCTCCTCCATGGGGGGATGGGTGGAGAAGAGGGACATGAGGCTGCCGCCGGTGAGCGGGTTGACGATGAAGAGGTGCGCCGATGCGGGGCGCGCTTCCTGCATCGGGATCATCTGCGAGGCCGTGTGGAGCTTGCGCAGGGCGTTTGCCAGGGCCAGGGGCTGGCCGCAGATGCGGGCGCCGCTTTCGTCGGCCAGGTATTCGCGGGAGCGGGAGACCGCCATCTGGATCAGCATGGCAGCAATCGGGGCAATGATCGCCATGGCCAGCGAACCGATCAGTCCGCCTGCTCCCTCGCCATCTTCGTCGCTCCGGCCGGCACCGAGCATGGCCCCCCACTGCAGCATGTTGCCGAGCATGGAGATGGCGCCGGCAAAGGTGGCGGCAATGGTGGAGACGAGGATGTCACGGTTCTTGACGTGGGCCAATTCATGGGCCATGACCCCTTCCAACTCCTCCGGGGAGAGGATGCGCAGGATCCCCTCGGTGGCGGCGACCGCGGCATGATCCGGGTTGCGTCCGGTGGCAAAGGCGTTGGGGCTCTCCGAAGGGACGATGTAGACCTTCGGCATGGGGAGGCCGGCCTGCAACGCCAGGCGGCGAATCATGCCGTAGAAAGCGGGATGGTCGTTTTCGCCGATCTCCTGGGCGCCGTACATCTTCAGGACGATCTTGTCGGAGAACCAGTAGGAGAAGAAGTTCATGGCGAGTGCCATGCAGAAGGCGAAGACCATGCCGGTCTTGCCGCCGATGGCGCTCCCCATCAGGACCATCAGCACGGTGAGCAGTGAAAGGAGAAGGGTTGTCTTGAGTTGATTCATGGTGTCTACCTCCAACGTTCTGGTAATCGCCGGGGTAAAAAAAAAGACCTTTACCCGCGGCACTGTTGCCTGGATAAAGGTCTTGTTGGCAGATTTCTGCCCCGGTTCCGGGCCTTGCGGCCGTCTTGACGGAAACCGGGTCGGCCTTGTCGGTGGCCGATAACTACTCCCCTTTACGATATCGAAACAATAATAATCATCGGGTCGGTTGTCAAGGCAATTTTTCAACCCGTTTCCCGATAACGGTCGGCCTTGCCGACTATGTGCCGTGGTATGATCGTCCCGCCTTGCGTATACAGGCGCTCCACAGACGTCAGCCGTTTTCAGTCCCCTTGTTCAGCGGGCCTTCAGACTGGTATAGGTCGAAGAAAACGATGATCATGGCCAGGATGATCGGTCCTATCATTACACCCAGAAGCCCGAATGCCAGGAGGCCGCCCAGGGCGCCGAGGGCTATCACCAGGATGGGGAGCTGGGCCTTGCCGCTGATGAAGAGCGGCCTGATGAAATTGTCGATGGAACCGACCACCAGAACCCCCCAGGCGATCAACAACACCCCCTTCAGAATTTCGCCGTGGAGCAGCAGGTATCCGGCACCGGGCAGCCAGACCAGGGCCGTTCCGACCAGGGGGACCAGGGCACAGATCGCCATCAAAGCGCCAAAGAGAAACGGCGACGGTAACCCGGCGACCCAGAAACCGAGCCCCCCCAGCGCTCCCTGCACCAGGCAAGTGAGAAAGATGCCGTACATCACGGCTCTCACGACACGCTTGATCGTGGCGATTATGATCTGTCGATTATTTTCGCTGATGGCAACAACCCGCCAGAATCCTTCCTGCATCCGCCGACCGTCCTTGTAGAGGAAAAACAGCGTGATCACCATCAGGACCATGTTGATGAAAAAGCCGAAAAAGTTTTTCAGGATGCCAGTGGAGTAGTTGAGCAGGGAGGAAACCCCTCGCTTTACGGCATCCAGCAGCATGGTATCCATCTCCTGGCTGACAGGCTGGATCATTGGCATAATCCGTTTCAGCCAGGGGCCGACCAACGGGTGGTTCAACAGGTCCTGAAATTCGAGCAGGCGAGAGCCCTGGGCAGCGCTTTCGAGATAGGAATAGGCTGCTGCTGTCTCCTGCGTCAGAGAGATGCCCAGAATCATAATGGGGATGATCAGTGTAAGGACAACCACCGTGGTCATCAGCGCGGCTGCGGTTATTTCCCGGCCTTTGCAGCGTTGCAGCAGCCTGGCGTGGAGCGGGATGGTAACGGTCCAGATGACTCCAGCCCAGCCCAGCGCATTCAGAAACGGCGAAAGAATGACATAGACAAGGTAAAGAAAGAGGCAGGTCATGAAAAGAACGAATAATGTCACATATAGTTTGCGGTCCATACACATTCCCTTGCGAGTGAAGGTTACCGGAGGAATCTCCCCGCGCAGTCTGAGACTCCCTCCCAACATCTAAGCGTACATCTGCTCAATATCCTGAAACAACCTCGTTGTAAAGCGCTCGTTTTATTTGATCGGCGATCTTTCGATCTTGATGAGTTTTTGACACGTTCAGAGCCTATCTTGAAACCTAATTTATATCGGATGTCATATCTTGATACTAGATAAAATACATCAGATCGGAAACGGAGGTCTCGCGTCATGAAAATCTATTTTTTCGATCGGGACAGCGGTATTTATCAGGGAGAGGAGTTCGAGGATGATGCTCTCATTTCCGAGATGGACGATGCAACGACCGTTGTGCCTCCTCCGTCGTGTAACAGGGGTGAGATTGCGGTATTTGACCTTGTTGCACAGAGATGGGATATCAGGAATCTGGCTGAGGTTTCCCGGCAGACTCGGGCAGTAGCCGGTGCTCCGGCTCAAAATCCGGATTCGCGCAGCTCGTAAGCTACATGAAATGCGCTACAATTGCACCATGTACCAGTGAGAGAAAGTGAGAAGCCATGCCAGTCTATGCTGATCTCATCCAGTCCTTCGTTTTGCTGGCGTTGCTTGTTGTGCTTGCCCGGCCCATGGGCGGATTCATGAAGAAGGTCTACCAGGGAGAGCCGACTCTTCTGACTCCCCTGATCGGCCCCTGCGAACGCCTCTTCTATCGACTCTGCGGGGTCGATCCGGACGATGAGATGACCTGGCAACGGTATGCCCGGTCCATGGTTCTGTTCAACCTGGTACTCGGCGTAACACTCTTTGCCATGCTGCTGTTACAGCACCTGTTGCCGCTCAATCCGCAGCGGATGCCCGGCTTCACCTGGCAGCTGGCGTTCAACACGGCTGTCAGCTTCGTCACCAACACCAACTGGCAGGCATACAGCGGTGAGCAGGCTGCCAGCTATTTTACCCAGATGGCCGGTCTCACTGTCCACAACTTCGTCTCTGCAGCCACCGGCATGGCGGTCGCCATTGCCCTGATCCGCGGCTTCGCACGGCGCAAAACCACGGTCATCGGCAACTACTGGGTGGATATGACGCGCGGCACTCTGTATATCCTGCTCCCTTTTTCACTCATAGCCGCATTGTTCCTGGTTTCACAGGGGGTGATCCAGAATTTCGGCGCCTACCGGAACGTGCCGCTGGTTCAGCCCGCAAGCCTTGAAAAACCGAAGTCGGATGGAAATGGCAACCCGCTCAGGGATGCAGCCGGCAGGCCGGTCATGGAAACCGTGACAGTCAAGGATGCCCTGATTCCCATGGGGCCGGTGGCATCCCAGGAGGCGATCAAGGAGCTGGGAACCAATGGCGGCGGCTTTTTCAACGCCAATTCGGCCCACCCCTTCGAGAATCCGACACCGCTCACCAATTTCGTGGAGATACTCCTGATCCTGTTGATTCCGGCCGGACTCACGGTTACCTTCGGCCTGATGGTCGGGAACATCGCCCAGGGACGGGCGCTCTTCGGGGTCATGCTCTTCCTGCTGGTTCTCTCATTCGGACTTCTGTACTGGACTGAAACGACCGGTACCCCGCTAGTCTCCGTTCTTGGAGTCCAGGGTGGAAACATGGAAGGGAAGGAGGTCCGTTTCGGGGTCTCAGGCAGCGCCCTGTTTAGCGTTGCCACCACCGCCACCTCCTGCGGCGCGGTGAACGCCATGCACGATTCCCTCACCCCGCTTGGAGGCATGATCCCCCTGGGCCTGATCCTTCTGGGGGAGATCGTCTTCGGCGGCGTTGGTTCCGGGCTCTATACCATGCTTGCTTTTGCCGTGATAGCGGTCTTCGTCTCCGGCCTGATGATCGGACGCACCCCGGAGTACTTGGGGAAAAAGATCGAGGTGCGGGAAATGTGGATGTCGATACTGACGATCCTGACGGCCGGGGTTACAGTGCTGGTCATGTCGGGCATTGCCATGGTCACCCCCTCTGCTGTTTCTTCCATGGCCAATCCTGGAGCTCATGGCCTCACGGAGGTGCTCTATGCCTTTGCCTCGATGGCAAACAACAACGGCAGCGCCTTTGCCGGCCTCAACGCCAGCACCGGTTTCTATACCATCCTCGGCTCCCTGGCCATGCTGCTGGGTCGTTATGTCCCGGCCATTTCCATCCTGGCCATGGCCGGGTCGCTGGCGGAAAAGAAGTATGTCCCGCCGAGCCTCGGGACCCTGCCGACCGACAAGGTCCCCTTTGCCCTCTGGCTGACCCTGGTTATCATGATCGTCGGGGCGCTGACCTTTTTCCCGGCCTTGGCACTAGGGCCGATTGTCGAGCACCTGACCATGGTCGGGTAGGGACAACCCTGTTTGGTTGCCCGATCGGCGGGGCAATGGAGGAGCGACGCCTACAGGAGATCAATTACCATGTCCAAACACGCACCTCAGCCGATATCGATCTTCGATCCGCGGATCATGGGCCCCGCTTTTGTCCAAGCCCTGAAGAAACTCGATCCCCGCGTCCTCTGGCATAACCCGGTCATGCTCTGTGTGGAGATCGCCAGCGTCATCACCGTGGTGACCTTTATCATGTCTCTTTCCGGCGTCAATCGCGAGCCGGCCTGGTTCACCGGTACCGTTTCCCTCTGGCTCTGGCTTACCGTTATCTTTTCGACCTTTGCCGAGGCGCTGGCCGAGGGGCGTGGCAAGGCGAGGGCTGCGTCGCTGCGGAGTTCACGTGCCGAGGTGACCGCTAAGCTCCTTGTCAAGCCGGAATTCGGGAGCTCTTTTACGACGGTAGGCGCCGGCCAGCTCCGAAAGGGTGACCTGGTCCTGGTGGAGGCAAACGATGTGATAGCAGGCGACGGCGACGTGGTGACGGGTGCGGCGCTGGTGAACGAGTCGGCGGTCACCGGCGAGTCTGCGCCGGTGGTGCGCGAGTCCGGCGGCGACCGGAGCGCGGTGACCGGGGGGACCACGGTCATCGCCAATGCCATCATCGTCCGGATAACCGCCAATCCGGGCGAGACCTTTCTCGACCGGATGATCGGCCTGATCGAAGGGGCCAAACGGCGCAAGACCCCTAACGAGATCGCCCTGGAGGTGCTGCTGATCGCCCTGACCCTGGTCTTCCTGCTGGTCTGCGCCAATATCAGCCCCCTTTCCATTTATAGCGTCAAGGCTACCGGGCAGGGGTCTCCCATATCGCTCACCGTGCTGGTGGCGCTCTTTGTCTGTCTTGCTCCCACCACCATCGCCGCGCTCCTGCCCGCTATCGGTATCGCCGGCATGGACCGGCTCTTCCAGAAGAACGTCATCGCCCTGTCCGGCCGGGCCATCGAGGCGGCGGGCGATGTGAACGTGCTCCTCTTGGACAAGACCGGCACCATTACCTACGGCAACCGGGAGGCGGTCGCCTTTGTCCCGGTGGGAGGACATAACGAACGGGAGGTCGCCGAAGCCGCTCTGATGGCATCACTGACCGACGAAACCCCGGAGGGGCGCAGCATCGTGACGCTTGCCGTGCAACAGTACGGTCTACAGGCGGAGGAGCTTCCTGCCGATGCCGAACCGATCGTTTTCAGCGCCGATACCCGCCTATCGGGGCTCAATCTCGGCGGGCAGCAGTACCGCAAGGGGGCGTCCGATTCCCTGGTCGCCTTTGTGAAGCAGCAGGGAGCGAAGGCCATCCCCGACAAACTCGCCGAGATCGTGGACAAGATCGCCCGGGCCGGGGCCACGCCGCTGGTGGTCAGTTGCGACAGGGAGATCGTGGGGGTCGTCAACCTGAAGGACATCGTCAAGGCGGGCATCCAGGAGCGCTTCCTGCAACTGCGCAGCATGGGAATCAGGACCGTGATGATCACCGGCGACAATCCGCTCACCGCAGCGGCCATCGCCGCCGAGGCACAGGTGGACGACTTCCTGGCCCAGGCAAAGCCGGAGGACAAGCTGCGCCTGATCAGGGACAACCAGGAGGCGGGATTCATGGTGGCCATGACCGGCGACGGCACCAACGATGCCCCGGCCCTGGCCCAGGCAGATGTGGCGGTTGCCATGAATACCGGCACCCAGCCGGCTCGCGAGGCAGCCAACATCATCGACCTGGACAGCAACCCGACCAAACTGCTGGATATCGTCGAGGTGGGTAAACAGATCCTCATGACGCGGGGTAACCTGACCACCTTCAGCATCTCCAACGACATCGCCAAATACTTCGCCATCATCCCTGCGGCCCTGCTTTCCATCTATCCGCAGCTGGGAGTGCTCAACGTGATGCACCTGGCAAGCCCCTACAGCGCCATCCTGTCGGCGGTCATCTTCAATGCCGTCATCATCCCGATGCTGGTGCCGCTGGCGCTCAAGGGGACCAGATTCCGCCCGCTGCCGGCCGAAAGGCTCCTGATCCACAACCTCCTCATCTATGGGGTAGGGGGGATTATCGTGCCGTTCGTAGGAATCAAGGGGATCGACCTGTGTGTGGGGATGTTACTGTAGCAGTGGAGAAAAGGGGAGTAGCTCGAGGCGAACATCTCCCCCTCTTGGGGCAAGAGGGGGGAGGGGGGAATTGATCAATGAAAGACCTGAAATCTGCGCTGCTGCTTTTTTTCCTGCTCACCGTCATCTGCGGTGGTCTCTATCCCGCAGTGGTTACCGGCGTTGCCGCCGTTGTCTTCCCGCACCAGGCCCAGGGAAGCTTCATCACCGGCGCGAATGGCCGCGAAATCGGTTCGGCACTCATCGGCCAGCCCTTTTCCGATCCGAAGTATCTCTGGCCACGGCCGTCGACTACTCCTGACAGTGCCTACAATCCCGCAGGCTCGGGCGGTTCCAATGCCGGCCCCACCAACCCGGCCTACCTGCAGACCGTTGCCTACCGGGTCAAGTCCCTGCGGTCGGCGGGCATCTCAGGAACGATACCCGCCGAGATGGTCCAGGCATCTGCCAGCGGCCTCGATCCCCACATTTCACCCGCAGCGGCTCTGATGCAGGTTCCGCGCATTGCCAGAGCCCGCAACCTGAGCGAGGAGGAACTGCAACGCATTGTTGCAGTCCATACCGAGAACCGTTTGCTCGGCATTTTCGGCGAATCGCGGGTGAATGTGCTTGCAGTCAACGGTGTATTGGATAAGCTGACCCCATGACCGATCAAGGCGACGACAATCGCCCTTCTCCCGAAATCCTGCTGAAACGAGCCCAGGCCGAAGAAGCGGAACAGGGACGGGGCAAACTGAAGATCTTTCTCGGCTATGCGGCCGGCGTGGGGAAGACTTATGCCATGCTTGAGGCTGCCGAGCAACGTAAGCTCGAAGGCTGTGACGTGGTGGTCGGCTATGTGGAGTCCCACGGCCGATTCGAGACAGACTCGCTTCTGGCGCTATCGGCACTGGAAATCATCCCCAAGGCCCGGGTCAGCTACCAGGGGGTCGTGTTGACTGAGCTGGACATCGATGCGGTGCTGGCCCGCAAGCCGCAGATCGTGTTGGTTGACGAACTGGCCCACACCAACGCACCCGGCTGCCGCCACGAGAAGCGCTGGCAGGACGTGGCTGAGTTGCTGGCTTCCGGCATCGATGTCTACACCACCCTGAATGTCCAGCACTTTGAAAGCCTCAACGATGTGGTCGCTCAGATCACCGGCATCGTCATGCGGGAAACCGTGCCCGATCGGCTCCTGGACGAGGCTGCAGAGATCCGACTGGTCGATATCTCTCCCGATGACCTGCTGCAGCGCCTGCGTGAAGGGAAGGTCTATATCCCCGAGCAGGCGGCCCGCGCCATGGAGACCTTTTTCCGCCCCGGCAACCTGCTCGCTCTGCGGGAGCTTTCCATGCGGCGGGCAGCCGCCCGCGTCGACGACCAGATGCGGGCCTACATGGAGAGGCAGTCCATCGCCGGGCCCTGGCCGACAGCGGAACGTCTCCTGGCCTGTGTCAGCGGCAGCCCGAACAGCGACACCCTGATCCGCGCCACCCGGCGCCTGGCCGACGAACTGAAGGCAGGCTGGATGACCCTGTACGTCGAGACACCCGACGGTGGCCGGCATGCACATGAAAACAGGGAGCGGGTCTGGCGGGACCTCCGGCAGGCAGAGAGCCTGGGCGCAGAGGTGGCAACGGTGACGGCACCTTCGGTGACCGATGCGGTGGTCGATTTTGCCAGGCGGCACAACATCACCAAGATCGTCATGGGCAAGCCCCATCGTTCACGCTGGCAAGAGATTGTCAGCCCGCCGTTGGTGCATCGTATCATCCGCCAGAGCGGCTCCATTGACGTGATGGTAGTCAGTTTCGCAGCGCCTGTATCTGCCCCGGTAAAAATGGCTGCAAAACCGAGACAGCCGTTCAATCTGGCTGGCTATACCGGCAGTCTCGTCCTGGTTGCTGCGGTGACTCTGGTCTGTGAGATGTTCCGCTCCGTTCTGGTGCCGACCAACATGGTCATGTTCTACCTGTTGGCCGTGGTCCTGGCCGCGGTTCGTCTCGGCAGGCGCCCGGCCGTGGCCACCGCTTTTTTCGGGGTGCTGGCCTTCGATTTCTTCTTTGTCCCCCCACGTCTCACCTTTGCCGTGGCAGATACCCAGTACCTGATGACGTTCGTGGGGCTGTTCGTCGTCGGTGTGGTAATCAGCTCGCTGGTGGCCCGCTCTCGCGAACGGGCCGAGGTGATCCGCACCAGGGAGGTGCAGACCGCCAGTCTCTACTACCTGAGTCGCGATCTGGCCGCTGCCGGAGACCTGGCCGCAATCTTCGAGGCGCTGGTCAGGAACGTGGAAAGCGCCCTGGATGCGCGGATGGCCCTTTTCCTGCCGGAGGGGGAGCGGCTGGAGATAGCTGCTGCCAGCCAGGAGCTCGCGGTCGACCTGAAGGAACAGGCAGTGGCAGACTGGGTGTTCCGCAACCGGCAACCGGCCGGGCGTGGAACGGAAACGCTTGTCTCGGCCGGGATGATCTATCTGCCGCTCTCGACCCAGGCTGCCATCCTGGGGGTACTCGGGGTGCGGATGGAGAACGAAACCGATTATCGTTCCACGGAAAACCGCCGCCTGCTGGACGCCTTTGCCATGCAGACGGCCATGGCTATCGAACGGGTCCAGCTGGCCAAGCAGGCAGAACAGACTCAGATCCTCCAGGCCAGGGAAAACCTGGAGCGGGCGCTGCTCAATTCCGTCTCCCACGACCTGCGGACCCCGCTGGTTTCCATCACCGGAGTGCTGGCGAGCCTGCGCAAGGAAGACTGCACTCTGGGAGAAGCGGCCCGGCGCGACCTCCTGGATACGGCCTGGGGTGAGGCGGACCGTCTCAACCGTTTTGTCGGCAACCTGCTGGACATGACCAGGCTCGAATCGGGGAATGTCGTCCTGAAACAGGAGCTGTGCGATATTCAGGACCTGGTCGGCTGCACCCTTGCCGCGCTGGACCAGAGTGTCAGCAGTCGGGCCATTGCGGTAAAACTCCCTCCCGATCTCCCGTTGGTAAGCATGGATATGGTGCTGATGACCCAGGTGCTGGTGAACATCCTGGATAATGCCGTGAAATATGCGCCGCCCGCAAGCCCGATCGAGATCGCGGCACGCAGCGACCGGGAATGGCTTACCTTGGAGGTGACGGATCAGGGACCGGGGGTGCCGGAGCATGACCTGAAAAGGATCTTTGACAAGTTTTACCGGATTCCGGTCCCCGAAGGGGCAGGGGGGACCGGTCTCGGGCTCTCCATCTGCAAGGGGATCGTCGAAGCGCATGGGGGAAGGATTCGGGCGGAAAATCTCTCCGGCGGCGGCTTCAGGATCATTGTGCGGCTGCCGCTTAAAACGTGACGAAAAGGACCGGAAACCATGGGCACCGATACGGGCAGCAGCAATCTTCCTCGCATTCTGATCGTGGACGACGAGGTGGCAATCCAGCGTTTTCTCCATGCCATTCTGGATAAAGAATTTTCCCTGCACCGGGCCGAAACCGGCCATGCCGCGTTGGCCGCGGCTGCAGCGGTTCGGCCCGACCTGATCCTGCTCGATCTGGGCCTGCCCGATCTCGACGGGGTCGAGGTGATTCGGCGGATCCGGGAATGGTCTCCGGTCCCGATCATCGTCCTGTCGGTACGGGAGCGGGAGGACGACAAGGTGAACGCCCTGGATGCCGGAGCCGATGACTACCTGACCAAGCCGTTCGGCATCGGCGAACTGTTGGCCCGGATGCGCGCAGCCCTGCGCCGGGCCATCCGGACTGTGCCCGAGCCGGTTTTTCGGGTCGATGAGCTGGAGGTGGATCTGCCGCGGCGCCGTGTCCTAGTCCGGGGGGAGGAGGTCCAGCTTACGCCCACTGAGTACGAGTTGCTGAAGTTCCTGGTGACCCATGCGGGAAAGGTCCTCACACATCGGCAGATGCTCCGGCAGATCTGGGGGCCGGCCTATGTCGAGCAGCCCCATCTGCTCAGGGTCAATGTCAGCAACCTGCGGCGAAAGATCGAGCCGGACGCCTCACGGCCACGCTACATCCTGACCGAACTGGGGGTGGGGTACCGTTTGAAGGAAGGCTAGTGCCGCACCACATGATGAGTTGGCGCCGGGGGCATGTTTTGTTTTACAAGGGTGGCTGATTTTGCTAGATTCCCATACTGCAAATGAGCCACCATACTGAACATACACCCATGATGCGCCAGTATCTGGAGATCAAGTCCCAGTACCCTGACGCCATCCTCTTTTTCCGCCTCGGCGACTTCTACGAGATGTTCCTCGACGATGCCGTCAAGGCTGCCCGCATCCTCGACATTACCCTCACCTCCCGCAACAAGAGCTCCGACGGCACTGATGTGCCGCTCTGTGGCATCCCGTTCCATTCCGCCGGTCCCTACCTGGCCAGGCTGGTCGAGGCAGGGGAGAAGGTGGCCATCTGCGAGCAGGTCGAAGATCCCAAGGGGGCCAAGGGGATCGTCAGGCGCGAGGTGGTCAAGGTCGTCACCCCCGGCCTGGTGGTGGACAGCGACTCCCTGCAGCCCAAGGAGAACAATTATCTGGCCGCGCTTGCTCCCGGCGCGGGCGGGACATGGGGGCTTGCCTGCCTGGATATCTCCACCGGCGAGTTCCGGGCCACCGAACTCTCCGACGCTGCTGCGGCCTCTGCAGAGCTTCTCTGTCTCAATCCCCGCGAAATCCTGCTCCCCGCATCCCTTAGCGCGGCGGAGAGCCGTGCCGGGCTTGCCGAGGTGCTGACCGACCGGCTGGTCTCGCCGCTGGACGAGTGGGTGTTCGAATACGATTACGCCCGGCGCCTCCACGAGTCGATACTCGCCGGACCGGCCCCGACCGCAGTTGACGGCAGGAACCTGAAGGAAGGTCTCCTTGCCGCCGGCGCAATCCTGCACTACCTGCGCGAAACACAGAAGGGGAGCGCATCCCACATCCGCCAGCTCCTTCCCTATGCCACCACCCAGCACTTGGTCTTGGACGAGCGGACCCGGCGCAACCTGGAGCTGACCGTTACCCTGCAGGATGGCAAGCGGAAGGGGTCCCTGCTCTGGCTCATGGACCGGACCGTCACGGCCATGGGGGGAAGAAAGCTCAAGCAGTGGATTAATTATCCACTGGTATCTGTCGAAAAAATAAACGATCGACATGATGCCATCGGGGAATTCGTCGAGAGCCAGCAGTTTCGCCGGGAGGTCAGCGGGCAGCTGAATGGCGTTGCCGACCTGGAGCGCCTGAACGGCCGGATCAGCCTGGCATCCGCATCAGCCAAGGATCTGGCGGCCCTGCGTGTCTCCCTGGAGCGGCTGCCGGCCCTGCTCGCGCTGCTGTCCGATGTTGCCGCGCCGCTGCTTCGGGAGACGGTCCGCGCCATCGATCCGCTGGACGACCTGGTCTCGTTGATCAGCTCAGGCATCGTGGAGAACCCCCCGTTCGTGCTGCGGGAGGGGGGGATCATTGCCGCCGGTTTCAACGCCGAACTGGATGAGCTCCGCCTGATCAGCCGGGAGGGAAAGGGGTTCATCGCCCAGCTGGAGGCCCGCGAGAAGACACGCACCGGCATCTCGTCGCTCAAGGTCCGCTACAACAAGGTCTTTGGCTATTACATCGAGATTACCAAGACCCATCTCGCCTCCATCCCCGACGATTATCTGCGCAAGCAGACCCTGGTCAATGCCGAGCGCTTCATCACCCCGGAGCTGAAGGAATACGAAGAAAAGGTCCTGGGGGCGGAGGACCGGATCGCCGAGCTGGAGTATTCCCTGTTCCAGGCGATCCGCGAGCAGGTGGCGGCCCAGGCCGAGCGGATAGCACGCACCGCCGATGCCGTTGCCACCCTCGACGTGCTCACTGCCCTGGCCGAACTCGCCCACGACCGGAGCTACTGCCGGCCCGAGATGAACGACAGCGACCGGATCGAGATCACTGACGGTCGCCACCCCGTGGTGGAGGCGATGCACCTGGCGGAACGCTTCGTCCCCAACGATACCCTGCTGGACAACGGGGATAACCAGCTCCTGATGATCACCGGCCCCAACATGGCCGGCAAGTCGACCTACATGCGCCAGGTCGCCCTCATTACACTCATGGCGCAGGTCGGGAGTTTCGTCCCGGCGGAAAAGGCGGTCATTGGCCTTGCCGACCGAATCTTCACCCGGATCGGCGCCTCGGACAACCTGGCCAGCGGGCAGTCCACCTTCATGGTGGAGATGGCCGAGACCGCCAACATCCTGCACCATGCCACCCCCAAAAGCCTGGTACTCCTGGACGAGATCGGCCGGGGGACATCGACCTTCGACGGGGTCTCCATTGCCTGGGCCGTGGCCGAGTACCTCCACGATGCCCGTCAGCACGCTGCCAGGACCCTGTTTGCCACGCATTACCACGAATTGACCGAACTGTGCGTCACCCGGCCGGGGATCAAAAACTTCAACATCGCGGTCCGGGAATGGAACGAGCAGATCATCTTTCTCCGCAAGATCGTATCCGGCGGGACCTCCCATTCCTATGGCATCCAGGTCGCCCGGCTCGCCGGGCTGCCGATGGATGTGGTGGAGCGGGCCAAAGAGATCCTGAAGAACCTTGAGCAGGGGGAGTTTACCGAAGGAGGGGAGCCGCGGATCGCCAACCCGAAGGGGAAGAAGCGGTCCGCACCGGTGGCGCAGCTCTCCCTGTTCGGCGACAACGACGAACTGCGGCAACGGCTCAGAGAGCTGGAAGTGACCCGTCTTACCCCGCTGGAGGCTTTGAATATCCTCGACGAACTGCAAAGGATGGCGTGAAACCATGCAGCATTGTATCGTTCGATTGATCGGAGGTGTCTGTCTCGCGCTTATGCTCATGTCCGCTCAGGTCAGGGCCGAAGACGACCAGCCGCGAACCGCGAAAAAACAGGCTGTTGTGAAGAAAAAGGTCCAAAAAGGCAAGGCTGCGACGGCCAAGGCGACAAAGGCGACAAAGGCGACCAAAGGTGCCCGGAAAAAGAGCTCTGCCGCTTCGGAAAAGAAGCCTGTTGCGAAACCGCCGAAGGTGGCGGAGGCCCCGGCGCCCGTGAGCAAGCCAATGGCCGTGGTTAAGGAGTTCCGCTCCTGGTCCAATCCGGATTACACCCGGATTGCGGTAACCCTGGATCACGAGGCACGCTTCGAGTATCACCAGTTGGGCCAGAACCGGGAGACAGGCATTCCGGGTCGGCTCTATCTCGATATCGGCAATGCGCACGTCGGGCCCGGCGTGAAAGACATTCCCATTGCCGACGGCCTCCTGAAGACCGCCCGGATAGGGCAGTTCCGGCCGGATACGGTGCGGGTGGTGCTGGACATGGAGAGTATCAAGGACTACAAGGTCTTTACCTTTTCCGATCCCTACCGGATTCTGATCGACGTGCGCGGCGAACGCCGCATGGAGATTTCCTCGCTCAGGGAGCGGATAGAGTCGGCCCCGTCACTCCCCCCTCCCGCAAAGGAACCGGCTGTTGAAAAGCCTTTGCGGCCGACGGTTGCCAAGGCGGTTCCCGTTGCTATCGGCAAGATTCGCCGGGTGGTGGTCGATCCGGGGCATGGGGGGCACGATCCCGGCGCCATCGGCGCGGGCGGCACCAGGGAAAAGGACGTGGTGCTCGCTATCGGTCTGAAGCTCGCCAAAAGGCTCAAGGAGGAGCTCGGTCTGGATGTGGTCATGACCCGTTCCACCGATGTTTTCCTGGAACTCCAGGAGCGGACGGCCATTGCCAACCAGGTGGGGGCAGACCTCTTCATCTCCGTCCATGCCAATGCGGCCCCCAATCGAGCCAGCGCCGGGATCGAGACCTACTATCTCAGTCTGGCCAAGACCGAGAAGGCTGCCCAGCTTGCGGCCAAGGAAAACGGTACCTCCCTGGAAAAGGTGAGCCTGCTCCAGGCGGTGCTGTTCGACCTGATGGTCAATTACAAGATCAACGATTCCGCCCACCTGGCAGAAGTAGTGCAGAAAGAGCTCCATCACAAGGTGGATGTGCAGTATCCGGTCAAGTCGCTGGGGGTGAAACAGGGGCCGTTCTACGTGCTGGTCGGTGCCACCATGCCGAGCATCCTGGTGGAGACCGCCTTTCTCAGCAATGAGAAAGAGGAACAGCGTCTGCGGGATGCCCAGTATCAGGAAATGACAGCCGACGGGATCATGGAAGGCGTCAGGGCGTACATCGTCAGTCAGCATCAGCAGTCAGCCTATGTGCGACAGGGTGACACAGGCCGCTGACCAAAGGGGAGCCGATGGAATTCAGCATCAACAAGTATTTCCCGGATGAAACGCACGAAACGGGCGATGCCGGCAAGGCCTCCTTCGAGGAGAAGCGGCCGCTCTATTTCACCGCCAGCAAGCGTTTTCTCGCCCATTACCGGCAGGTCATCATGGAGAAGCACCGTGCAGGCGCCTCCGGCGAAGAGGTGGTGCAGCACATCACCAAGATGACCGACACCATGATCATCAAGCTGTTCCGCTCCATCCTGGAGGATCTGCCTCCGGTCAAGCGGAGGGACGAACAGCTGACCCTGGTTGCCACCGGCGGCTATGGCCGCGGCGAATTGAACCCCTTTTCCGACATCGACCTGATGTTCCTCTACAAGGGGAAGGACTCTGCCCGGATCGAGGATATTGCCCAGAAACTCCTCTATTTCCTCTGGGACATGCGTCTCGATGTCGGCTACTCCGTCCGGACCATACCCGATTGCATCGAGATGGCGGGAAGCGACCTGACGATCAGGACGGCACTGCTGGACAGCCGCTACCTGGCCGGCGGGCGGCTCTTGTTCAAGGAGCTGCAGAAAGTGATCTTCACCCAGATCCTGACCAAGGGGAGCGATGCCTTCATCCGCGAGAAGCTGGCGGAGATGCGCAAGCGGCGGGAAAAGTACGGCTCGTCGGTTTATATCCTGGAGCCGAACCTCAAGGAGGGGGAAGGGGGGCTTCGGGATCTGCATACCGCCATCTGGGCGGCTAAGAGCAAATACAAGGTCGCTACCCTGCGTGAACTGATCATCAAGGGGGTGCTGGCCGAAGAGGAGCTGGACGAGTATTCCCGTGCGCTCTCCTATCTCTGGCGGATCAGGAACGAGCTCCATTACCTGGCCGGCAGGAAGAACGACCAGCTCACCTTCGATGCCCAGAACAGGGTAGCCGAGTTCCTCGGCTATCAGGACAACGGGCGGGTCCTTGCCGTCGAGGAGTTCATGCGGGACTACTACCTGCATGCCAACGATGTGGAGCATTTCTCCTCGCTCCTGGTCAACAAGTGCGTCACCCGCGAGGAAGGGGCCTTCAGGATCATCGGCTACTTCATCCGCCGCCCCATCGGCGAGGGGTTCTACGTCCTCAAGGGTGAACTGGTGGTGCCGGACGAATCGGTGATTGAAAAGGACCCGGCCCGGCTGATGAAGTTGTTCGAGTATGCCCAGAAGCAGGGGGTCAGCCTCAGTCTCAGGGCAAAGGCCCTGATCCGGCGCAGTCTCGACCTGGTGAACGACAAGTTCCGGCGCAGCCGCGAGGTGAATGCCTCGTTCTTCAACATCCTCCGGAGCGACAAGGGGGTTGCCGAGACCCTCCGGCTGATGCATCACCTGCAGTTCCTGAACCGGTTCATCCCCGAATTCGAGCGGACCTACTGCAAGGTCCAGCACGATCTCTATCACATCTACACCGTCGACATCCATTCCCTCTTTGCCGTGGAGGAGATCATCCGGCTCTGGAAGGGAGAACATGCCGAAGACCTGCCGCTTCTGACCCAGGTCGCCCGTGACGTGGACAAGCGGGAACTCCTTTTGCTGGCGGTCCTGATGCACGATATCGGCAAGGGGGGAGGAGGGCGCCACGCCGAGCTGGGGGCGGAGATGATGCCGACCATTGCCCGCCGCATGGGCCTTTCCAAGGAGGACAGTGAGCGGCTGGAGTTCCTGATCCGGCACCATATCCTCCTGGCGCACATTGCCCAGCGCCGCGATCTCAACGACGAGAAGATGATCGTCCAGTTTGCCCGCCAGATGGGAACCAGCGAAAACCTGAAGATGCTCTACCTGTTGACCTATGCCGACATCAAGGCGGTCGGTCCCGATGTCTGGACTGAATGGAAGGGACGGCTGACACAGGAGCTCTACGAGAAGGCGTTCCAGGTCCTGGAGCGGGGCGATTTCCGCATGGAGGCGAGCAGCGAGCGGGTGAAGAAGGTGAAGCGACAGGTCATCGAGCTTCTGGGGGATGAGTTCCCGCTCCCGGCGGTGAAGGAGGAGTTGAAGGCCATGGCCATCCGCCACCTCCTGGCCAATCCGCCCAAGGTGCTGGCGGAACATGTGAAGATCCTCCTCTCCCTGGAGGGGAAGACCATCGTTACCCGTGTCGAGCACGACCACGAAGGGGGCTTTTCCAACTGCACCGTCTGCACCCTCGATGTGCCGGGCCTGTTCTCCATGATCACCGGGGTGATGGCGGCCAACGGCATGAACATCCTCGGCGCTCAGATCCACACCGGCACCAACGGCAAGGCCCTGGACGTGCTGCAGGTCAATGCCCCCCAGGGGTTCGTCATCACCGATCCGGCCCGGTGGGCGCGGCTGGACGAGGACCTGAGGCAGGTCCTGCAGGGCCAGGTGAATGTCCGCACCCTGGTGGAAAAGCGCCAGCGGGGCACCGTGCTCACCGACCGCCCCCGGCCCCGCTTCCCGACCAGGGTGGAGATCGACAACGAGGTCTCTGCCGATTATACGGTCATCGACATCTATACCCACGACAAGGTCGGTCTGCTCTACAGCATCACCAGCACCCTGACCGAGCTGGGGCTCTATATCGGCATCTCCAAGATATCCACCAAGGTGGACCAGGTTGCCGACGTCTTCTACGTCAAGGATATCTTCGGGCACAAGGTAACCAGCGACAGGAAGGTAGAGGAGATCAGGGAGCGTCTCTGCAAGGCCATTGACGAGCTATGAACGAATACCTGGACCTCTTCCTGAGCTATCTCGTGGTGGAGAAGGGGTTGTCCCGCAATACCCTGGAGGCGTACAGCCGGGACGTGGCAGGCTACCTGGGGTATCTGGAGCGGCAGGGGGTGGCAACGGCGACAGATGGCCGGCCGCTGGATATCAGCGGCTACCTGGCGGAACTGAAGGGGGCCGGACTTGCCCCGCGCAGCCGGGCCAGGGTGCTGTCGGCCATCCGCATGTTCCACAAGTTCCTGGTCATCGAAGGGTATGCGACGGTCAATCCCGCGTCGCTCATCGAGGCGCCCAAGACCCTGCACCGGTTGCCGTCGGTACTTTCGTCCCGCGAGGTGGAGCTGCTCCTGGCGGCTCCTGTTGGCGACGATCCGGGCGCCATCCGCGACAGGGCTATGCTGGAGCTTCTGTATGCCACCGGCCTCCGGGTTTCCGAGCTGGTGTCACTCAGGGTCCAGGACATCAACCTGAACGCCGGCTATCTCCTGACCATGGGGAAGGGTTCGAAGGAGCGGGTGGTGCCGATCGGCGATTCGGCCCGGGACCAGTTGAACGACTATCTCGGCCGGGCACGGCCCGAACTGGGGAAGTCGGGCGATTCGGCCCATCTCTTTCTCAGCAGGCTCGGCAACGGCATGAGCCGTCAGGCATTCTGGAACATCATCAAGAAACGCGCGCTGGAGGGGGGGATTGTGAAAAACATCTCCCCCCATACCCTGCGCCATTCCTTTGCGACGCACCTGTTGGAAAACGGGGCGGATCTGCGGAGTGTCCAACTGATGCTCGGCCATGCCGACCTCTCCACGACCCAGATCTATACCCACATTACCCGTGAGAGGCTGAAACGGCTTCATGCGGAGCATCATCCCCGCGGCTGACAACGACGGCAGCGGATAGCCGGCATTCCTGCCGCGTAGACCGGCATGGAGCTTTTTTCTGTAACTGAGCGAACATTTTGCGGTATAGTGGGTGAACAAACTCTGGACGGAAAGGATTGACATCTTCGTTATGAAATACTTGGTTCTCCTTGGCGATGGCATGTCCGATGAAAAACTTCCGCAGCTTGGCGGGAAGACCCCTCTGCAGGCGGCCCATACGCCAAACATGGACTTCATGGCGCGTCGTGGCCGGCTGGGACTGGCCAGAACCGTGCCCAAGGGTTTGCCGCCGGGGAGCGATGTCGCCAACCTGTCGGTGTTCGGTTATGACCCGCGGACCTGCTATACCGGTCGTTCCCCCCTGGAGGCAGCCAGCATGGGCGTCTCCCTCGGTGCCGACGACGTGGCGTTCCGCCTCAACCTGGTCACCCTCAAGATCTCCGGCAGAAGGATCTTCATGCAGGACTATTCGGCAGGCCATATCACCACCGACGAAAGCCGGGTGCTGATCCAGGACCTGCAGAAGGAGTTCGGCACCGACGGCGTCGAATTCCACCCCGGCGTCGGCTACCGTCATCTGATGGTCTGGCGGGGGGGGAAGGATGCGCTCAAGGCGACTCCGCCCCACGATATCACCGGTAAGGACATATGCGAGTTTCTGCCGCAGGGGGATGGCGCAGATCGGCTCATTTACCTGATGAACGCATCGCAGATGCTCTTTTTGAACCACCCGCTGAACAAGCAGCGCGAGGCTGACGGCAAGAATCCCGCCAGTTCCATCTGGCTCTGGGGACATGGCAAGTCGCCGCGCATCGAGACCTTCCAGAAGCGGTACGGGCTGACCGGTGCGGTCATCTCGGCGGTGGACCTGATCAAGGGGATCGGCATCTATGCCGGCCTGGACGTCATTGCCGTCCCTGGCGCGACCGGGTACATCGATACCAATTACGAAGGAAAGGTTGCTGCCGCCCTTGCCGCACTGGAGACCAAGGATTACGTTTATCTCCACGTGGAGGCGCCGGATGAGGCTGCCCATTCGGGCAATCTCGAACACAAGCTGAAGGCCATCGAGGATTTCGACGCCAAGGTTGTAGGTCCGATCCTGGCCGGGGTCAAGAAGTTTGATGGGTACCGGATCCTCTGCACGCCGGATCATCCCACGCCGCTTGCCCTCATGACCCATACCTCCAACCCGGTCCCCTTTATCCTCTACAGCGGGGAAGAGGCTGAAAACCGCTCTGTCGCGGGGTATGACGAGGAGACGGCCGCGGCAACCGGGCTTTCCCTCGACGAAGGGCACCGGCTGATGGAACTGCTGCTGCAACGCTGACCCTGCCGTTCACAAGAATCCCGGAACAAAAAAGGGATGCCCCGAAAAGAGGCATCCCTTTTTTTACTGCATGAGCCGGAACAGCGGAGCTCATCCCCTCCGTTTGAACCTGAACACGCCGACACCGAGCAGCCCAACGCCCAGCAGCACCAGTGTCGACGGTTCGGGGACTGGGGGAGGGGTGGGAGCCATCCCCTCGATGGTGTCGTTTCCGCAACTCATGGCCCAGTGATATCCCCATCCGTTTGGTGAATTCAGATCCTCTGTGGTGAAATATTCGCTGAAATCGGCGAGATCAAAGGTCAATGCCTGGTCGGTGCGGGTCCAGGTGCCAGCGCCCAGAGCCCCTTCCCTGGTGACGCCTGCTCCGTTTTTATTGACGGCCCATTCCTGGCCGTCCCGCCAGATGTACCCGCTCGGCATGCCGCTGAACCGGGTGGCTGCTGCAGCGGCTGCGACGGTCGCGGTCGGCAGGGCATAGACGGAGAACGTCCCGCTGGTGACCTGGCCACTGCCGGTGGGAAGGCTTCTTGCGGCATCGGAATCGAAGACAAAGGCGTATTCCCACATTTCCCCGTCGTTGCGTATCCATGTGCCGTTCTGTTGCTTCCATCCGTCGTTCAGGTAGTTTGCCTTGCTCGTGTCGGGACGCCAGCCATTGGTGCTGATGAACAGGTCACCCATGGTCGTACCGTACTTGTTGCCCGAAGTCGGGTTGAAATAGGAGCCGTTGACCGAGATCTGCAGTTTCGACCCGGTGGTGACGACCTGGAGAGAGGATACCTGGAATGCATTGACATTGGTGCTGGCTGCCAGTACGTCCCCATAGCCATGATCGTAGGACCCGTAGAACTGGTCCTGGATGGTTGAGGTCAGTGCGTGGGCTTGCGTCGCCAGCACCGCGACTGTCATGCAGGTGGCGAACATGGTTTTCCAGGGTGTCATGTCGGTATCTCCTCTACGATTTTGTTCTAGATCCGTATTTACGACGGTACGTTGCAATCCATGCTAATACTAAAGTCGTATATGCACTGGTCATGCCATTGCCGGATCATGCGCGGGTATGTGGTAACTCACCGGGAATACAGAGGGATGGGGTGGGAACGGCCAGGGGAGTACGCTCAAATATGTAAAAGAAACCGACAACTTGGTTGAATAATCTTACAGATTGGTCGGGGTTGCCGGGGTGGGAACTACTGGTTCGGCCTGATGATAACCCCTTCCGGGCGGAAATGCATCGGCACGTCGTGGCCATAGTAGTACGGGTCGATCAGGTTGGTGCCGGGGATGCCGAAGGGGCGTTGCGGTTCGTCGTCTTCCTGCCAGAGATGGATCTCTCTGATGGATACGACCGGATAGGTATACGAAATTTCGTCGAGGGGGCGGGTCCTGGTCCCCTTGAACTCGCCGGTGAGGGTCACCAGCGTACCGGGGAGGTAGACCAGCGGGTCCAGCAGGGTCGGGGCGGTGGCGAGGAATCTGCCGCCGGTGACCTGTGACCGTTCGGGGTAGCCGTCATCGGCGAGCTGGAACTGGACAATTTCAAGTTGTCCGCCGTCAGGTGTATTTCTGGTTTCTGCCACCATGCCGCCGAGCATGACCAGTTTCCCCAGGTAGCGGGACGGACATTCCTTGAGTAACTCGATGGTTACGGAGGGATCTGCCCCTTTTCCCATCTCGTCTCTGATGACATTGGTGCAACCGGCAAGGGAGACGAGGAGAACAGCTGCAAGAGTAACGACGATTCGACCCGTCATGGGCGCCTCCTGGCAGGTGATTCCCCGTACTATGCCCCGATCCGGACTGTTTGTCAAACCCGTACCTGCCTTCTCAAAAATGCATCTGGCGATCGATCGATATGTTTCCTTTGCCTTGAGCCGCAGACGCAGCATATTTGCCTTCTGGATCTCGAAGAGGCAGTTTGACCCAGCATCAAGCGCTCCCTGGTGGTTTGGGCGATGCGTTTTGGCTTCAGTTATTTTCCGACGCCTGCCCGTGCAGAAATGGAACCGCTTTGTTTTTCTGATCTGACCTGTGATAAATATTTAGTCACAATAAACGTGCTTTGATTAAAATTTAAGCAAATCACGCTTGCCATCATTAATGAGCTTTGATATATTTGGCATCGCCTAAAAACTGTACAGTGACGCCCTGAGCGATTTTTTTCAGTCATTCGTGGCTGGGTGGCCTTTACCTTGCTATCTGCACAGCAAGGTCCACAGCGAGGTTACAGACAATGCAGATCGTAGCGTGCATCAAACAGGTTCCCGACACGACACAGGTGCAGATCGACCCGGTTACGAACACGCTGATTCGGGAAGGGATTCCGTTCATCATGAATCCCTACGACACCCACGCTCTGGAAGAGGCCTTGCGGATCAAGGACCGCTTCGGCTGCAGCGTGACCGCCATCTCCATGGGGCCCCCCAATGCCGAGGCCACGCTGAAAAAGGCGTTGGCGCTGGGTGCGGACCGGGTGGTGCTCCTGTCCGATCGCTGTTTCGGCGGCGCCGACACCCTGGCGACCAGCAACGTGCTCACCGAAGCGATTCGCGCCCTGTCACGGGAGGACGAGGTCGGGATCATCATCTGCGGCAAGCAGACCATCGACGGCGATACCGCCCAGGTGGGACCCGGCATTGCGACCCGGCTCCATTATACCCAGCTGACCCTGGTGGACCGGGTCATCGACCTGGACCTCGGCCAGCGCAGGGTCAGGGTGAGCCGCAAGCTCGAAGGCCGGCACGAGATCGTCGAATCCCCCTTGCCGGTCCTGTTGACCGTTGTCCGCGAGCTGAACCGTCCCCGCTACCCGACCGTCCCCATGCGTCTGGCAGCAGCCGACGCCACGGTGGAGGTCTGGAACAACCAGGTTCTGAAACTCGATGAAACGACCATCGGGCTCAAGGGCTCCCCGACCTGGGTGAGCAAGATCTTCTCTCCCCAGCGGGACAAGGGGGAATTCATCGGCGAAGCCTCTTCGACCTCCGATGAGACGGCGCAACTCCTGATCGACAAGCTCTTGAGCAAGGACTTGCTGTCGATATAAGACAGATTGAGATTTCGCCTGCTTTGCACGCTCGTTCGCCATCGCTCACAGCTTAAGGTTAAGAAGGGCTTTTCCCTCAACCTTAACCTCAACCTTCACCTAAGGTGTACCAATGTCCGAACCTAAGAAACTGAAAAAGCCCCGGGGCAAGGCACGTCTCATCCCCGGCAAGTGCATTGCCTGCGGAGCACGGTGTCAGACCGCCTGTCCGGTAAATGCCGTGGAGATGACCGACGCGGGCGAGCCGATCATTTTGAGCGATAAGTGCATCGGCTGCATCAAGTGCGTCAAGATCTGCCCAGCCGAGGCGCTGGAGATGTTCTTCACCCCTGAAGAGTTGAAGATCCTCGAAGAGCTTGCCCGGCTGCAGGGGGGGAAGCCGGAAGAGGAAGAACCGGACGAGGAGGCCAAAGCCCTGGCTGAGAGCCTCTCGGCCTGGCGAGGGGTCTGGGTTTTTGTCGAGCAGACCGAGGGGGAGGCGGCCAAGGTTTCCTGGGAGCTTTTGGGCAAGGGGCGCGAGCTGGCCGATGCCCTCCGGGTGCCGCTTTCGGCAATCGTGCTGGGGGAGGGGGTGGAACACCTCTGCCACGAAGCCTTTGCCTATGGGGCCGACCAGGCCTACCTGATGGATGCGCCGGTGCTGCACTTCTACCGTACCGAGTCGTATCTTCGCGGGATCTGCACGCTGATCGATGCCTACAAGCCCGAGATCATCCTCATGGGCGCCACCGGCCTGGGACGCGATCTGGCCGGGGCCGTGGCCACCGTGGTCGGCACGGGTCTCACCGCTGACTGCACCGGCCTCGGGGTAGACGACAAGCGCAACCTGATGCAGACCCGACCCGCTTTTGGCGGCAATATCATGGCCACCATCATGTGCGACAAGTTCCGTCCCCAGATGTCCACGGTCCGGCCCCATGTCATGCAGATGCCGGAAAAAAAGGCAGCGGCCTCCGGCAGCATCGTCAGGGTTGACTGTCCGGTCAGGGAAGAGGAGCTTCTGGTCAAGGTCCTGGAGATCATCAGCGACAAGCAGAAGGACCATGTGGATATCGCCGGGGCCGAGGTGATCGTCTCCGGCGGCCGCGGCCTCATGGCCAAGGAGAATTTTGCCATTCTCAAGGAGCTTGCCGACGAACTGGGCGGCGTGGTCGGTTCGTCCCGAAGCGCGGTCGATGCCGGCTGGATGCCCCACGAGCGCCAGGTGGGACAGACCGGCAAGACCGTGCGGCCGAAGATCTACATCGCCTGCGGCATCTCCGGGGCCATCCAGCATCTCGTCGGCATGCAGGACTCCGACACCATCATCGCCATCAATCGTGACAGGGAGGCGCCGATCTTCGAGGTCGCCACCTACTGCATCGTCGGTGATCTGTTCCAGATCGTACCTGCCATGACCCGCCGGATCAGGGAACTGAAGGCCGAACGGGCACGAAACGCCGCATAGGGGAATTCTCGATGATCCGAAACTATCTGTTCACCATCCTGTTTGTCGGATCTGCCGGCGTCTTTGCCTGGGAGATAGGAAAGCGTCTCCGTCTCATCAGGCTCGGACGGCCTGAATCGCGCTTCGACAGCATCGGCCGCAGGCTCAGGTCCATGTTCCTCCATGCCTTTGCCCAGGACCGCGTCCTGAAGCGCCCCTTCGGGATCAATCATCTCGTGATCTTCTGGGCATTCATGGCGCTGCTCCTGGTCAATGCCGAATTCATGGTCAACGGCATCTTTCCCGATGTCCGGCTGGCCCTGCTTCCCGACCCCATCTACCTCCCGATCCGTTTCATATCCGATGTCATGGCACTGCTTACGCTTATTGCCTCGGTAATCGCCTTGTTCCGGCGCACGATTTTCCCTCCTTTCAGGGAGGCGCGGAGCCTGGAGGGGTATGCCATCATCATCCTGGTTGCGCTCCACATGGTGGCATATCTGGGGATGAACGGCGCGGAGATATCCATGTTCAGGGAGCGGGGAGGGGCGGCCATGCCGGTATCCTCGTTCGTGGCCATGCTGCTCGGCAATGCGGACGTCCAGCTGCTCTGGCCGATCTATATGGGGTTCTGGTGGCTGCATGCCGTGGCGCTTTTCGCCTTTGTCGCGCTCCTGGTCCCCAGGACCAAGCACCTCCATATCATGACCGCCATTGCCAACTGCTTTTTTGCCAGGGAGGGGAAGCCGAACAGCCTGAAGCCCGAACAGTTCGCCATGGATGAGGTCTACGGGGCCGGCCGTGTCGACCGTTTCTCCTGGAAGGACCTTCTGGACAGCTTTGCCTGCGCCTCCTGCGGCAGATGCGAGAGCGCCTGCCCGGCCACCACGACCGAAAAGGCTTTGAACCCCCGCAAGGTCATCATGGAGATCCGCAACAACCTGCTGGCAAACGGCTCTCTCCTCAAGACCGGCGGCGCCCCGCAACTCCCCCTGATCGGGGAGGACGGCACGGTGAGTGTTTCTCCCGAAGCCATCTGGTCGTGCACCACCTGCGGCGCCTGCATGGAGGCCTGTCCGGTCCTCATCGAGCACATGCCCAAGATCATCGAGATGCGGCGCTACCTGGTGCAGATGCAGGCGGATTTCCCCGAGGAGCTGCTCAACCTCTTCGAGAACATGGAAGGGCGGAGCAACCCCTGGGGGATCGCCCCGTCCGACAGGGGGAAGTGGGCGGCTCCCGTCGGCGGCCGCCTCTATGAGCCGGGCCGGACCGAATACCTCTACTATGTCGGCTGCGCCGGCTCGTTCGACTCCCGCCAGAAACAGGTAACGGTTGCCCTGGCAACCATCCTGGATGCAGCTGGTGTGACCTGGGGAATACTCGGCAAGGAGGAGCTCTGTTGCGGCGACAGTCTCCGGCGGCTGGGCAACGAGTATGTCTTTGACCGCAAGGCGCGGGAAAACGTCAAGCTCTTCAAGGAAAAGGGGGTGACCAAGATCATCACCCAGTGCCCCCACTGTTTTTCGACGCTCAAGAACGATTACCGCCAGTATGGCCTCGAAGTCGAGGTGATGCACCAGTCGCAGCTGATCGACAAGCTCATCCGGGAAGGGAAGATCAGTATTACGGCAAAGATTGAATGGGTCGGCAAGGTCCTGTTCCACGATTCGTGCTATCTCGGCCGGCACAACGACGTCTATGAGGAACCGCGTCACCTATTGCAGACCGTGACCGGCTCGGCGCCGCTGGAGTTTGCGCGGACCAGGGAAAATGCCTTCTGCTGCGGTGGTGGCGGCGGCCGGATGTGGCTTGAGGAGAACACCGGCAAACGGATCAACATCGAGCGGGTCGAGGAGGCGTTGTTCAAGAACCCCGACACGATCTGCGTTGCCTGCCCCTACTGTCTGACCATGTTTGAGGATGGCCTCAAGGACCGCCAGGCAAAGAGTACCCGTGTCCTGGACCTTGCCGAGGTGGTTGCCGAAGGGCTGCGGATGTCCCAATGACGGATGCTGCAGGGTGCCGCACGCTGCTGGTGGTCCAGAACGACCCGGAGGTCCCGCTTGGCAGGTATGCAGAGACCTTTGCCCAGCTTGGCATACCCTGCCGCACGGTCCGGGCCTATGCCGGTGAACACCTTTCCCTGTCCGCGGAGATGGCAGGGGTGATCGTGCTGGGAGGGGCGATGGGGGCGAACGATGAAGAGGCCCATCCGTTCCTCCGCGGGGTGAAGGGTTTTATCGCGCTCTGCTTGGAGAAGCGGGTCCCCTTTCTCGGCATCTGCCTCGGCGGCCAGCTGCTCGCCGACGTGGCCGGGGGGAGGGTGACCTCCCGGACTTGCGGAGAGCTGGGAACACTTTCGCTTCAGCTGACCGGGGCAGGGAAGCTCGACCCGCTGTTTGCCGGTCTCTCCTCGCCGTTTTACTCCTTTCAGTGGCACAACGACAGCTTTACCATCCCGGACGGAGCCGTGCATCTCGCCCGTTCGCCGGTTTGCCCCCATCAGGCATTCCGTTGCGGCAACGCCTACGGCCTGCAGTTCCATCCCGAGGTGACCGCTGCCATCGTCGCCACCTGGGCCCAGGAAATTGCGGTGGAACCGCCCCTTGCCGCGGCGGATGCCCAGCGGCTCCTGAGCGAATTCGACCGGCTGCAGCCTGACTATGCCGATGCATCGCAACGGCTCATCCTCAATTTCCTGGGGCTTGCCGGCCTCCTCCCTTGACTTTTCCCGCCTGTTCACCTACTATTCGCGATTGTGAAACGACTTACCAGGCAGATATCCGTTGGCAATGTCACCGTCGGGGGGGGTGCCCCCTGCTCGGTCCAATCCATGTGCAACACCGATACCCGTGATGTTGCCGCCACCCTGGCCCAGATCGGGCAGTTGACCGCGGCCGGCTGCGAGCTGGTCCGCTGCGCCGTGCTCGACATGGAGGCTGCGGAGGCTCTGGGGCGGATCAAGGCCGAAAGCGCCATTCCGGTCATTGCCGACATTCATTTCGACTACAAGCTGGCTCTGAAGGTACTGGAGGGTGGCATCGACGGCCTGCGCCTCAATCCGGGAAATATCGGCGAGCGGTGGAAGGTCGCCGAGGTGGTGAAGGCCGCCTCCGAGCGGCGGGTGCCGATCCGGATCGGCGTCAATGCCGGCTCCCTGGAGAAGGAACTGCTCGTCAAATACGGCCATCCCACTGCCCAGGCCATGGTCGATTCGGCCCTGGGCCATGTCCGGATACTGGAAGAACTCGGTTACGACCAGATCAAGATCTCCCTCAAGGCATCCGACGTGCCGAAGACCGTGGCGGCCTACCGCCTCCTCTCGGCCAGCGTCGACTATCCGCTCCATATCGGCATCACCGAGGCGGGCACGATCTTCTCCGGTACCATCAAGTCTGCAGTTGGGCTCGGCATCCTGCTTGCCGAAGGGATCGGCGACACGCTCCGCGTTTCGCTCACCGGCGATCCGGTGGATGAGGTCCGGGTCGGTTTCGAGATCCTCAAGGCGCTCGGCCTGCGCCAGCGGGGGATCAACTTCGTTTCCTGTCCCACCTGCGGCCGCTGCGGCATCGACCTGATCGGCGTTGCCCAGGAAGTGGAAGAGCGCTTGAAAGACCTGGATGCACCGTTGACCGTTGCAGTCATGGGCTGCGTGGTGAACGGTCCCGGCGAGGCCCGCGAAGCCGATGTGGGGGTGGCAGGCGGCCGCGGGGAGGGGCTTCTGTTCCGGCACGGCGAAATCGTCCGCAAGATCCCCGAGGCGGAACTGGCCGATGCCCTGGTTGCCGAGGTCCAGGCCCTGGCTGCAGCCAGCCGCACCTCACACTGAGCGTCCCGCAAGGGTTCCTGCCCTGTCGGTCTGCTGTCGTTTCAGTGTCGTGAGCTTTCCGCAGATCCGCGTCATTCCCCCCTGTCAGTTCCGGAAAGCGGCGGATGCAGATCCGCTGTTCATCTGTGGAACCCATACGGACGTTGTATCCCGTACAACATACAAGCAGGCGAGGTAGCAATGCGATATTCCCAGTATTTCATCCCCACCGTGAAAGAAACCCCGGCGGATGCCGAGGTGATTTCCCACCAGTTGATGCTCCGTGCCGGCATGATCCGCAAGGTGGCGGCAGGTCTTTACAATTATCTTCCCCTGGGGTTGCGCTCGCTGCGCAAGGTGGAGAACATCGTCCGCGAGGAGATGAACCGGGCCGGCGCCATCGAGATCCTGATGCCGATGGTGACCCCTTCCGAACTCTGGCAGGAATCGGGCCGCTGGGAGCAGTACGGCAAGGAACTGCTCAGGATCAAGGACCGAAAGGATACCGAATTCTGTCTCGGACCGACCCACGAAGAGGTGGTCACCGACATCATCCGCCGCGAGGTGCGCAGCTATCGCCAGTTGCCGCTGAACCTCTACCAGATCCAGACCAAGTTCCGGGACGAGATCCGTCCCCGTTTCGGGCTGATGCGGGGTCGCGAGTTCATCATGAAGGACGCCTACTCCTTCGATGTGGATAGCGCGGCAGCAGACGGCTCCTATGACAAGATGTACCGCGCCTATCGCCGGATCTTCGAACGGTGCGGACTGAAGTTCAGGGCGGTAGAGGCGGATACCGGCTCCATTGGCGGTTCCTCTTCGCACGAGTTTATGGTCCTGGCCGAATCGGGCGAGGATGCCATTGTCTCGTGCAGCGCCTGTGATTATGCCGCCAATGTGGAAAAGGCCGAGGCACGACAAGTGGAGACCGTGGAACATGCCGAGCCGCGGCCGCTGGAAAAGGTTGCCACGCCGGGGAAGAAGACCATCGATGAGGTCAGCGAATTCCTCGGGGTGCCTGCCGCAACCACCGTGAAGATGCTGATCCTGCTGGCGGACGCCGTGCCGGTGGCTGTCATGGTGCGGGGCGACCACGAGCTGAACGAGATCAAGCTGAAGAACTATCTCGGCTGCGAGACCCTGGAGATGGCCAGCGACGAGATCATCACCAAAACCACTGGTTCGCCGGTGGGATATATCGGCCCGATCGGTCTCTCCCTGCGCATCATTGCCGATGTTGCGGTGCGCGGCATGCGGAATTTCGTTGCCGGCGCCAATCTTGCGGACTTCCATCTGAAGAATGTGAACCTGGAGCGGGACTGCACGGTGTCGGAGTTTGCCGATGTCCGCTCCGTTGCCCATGGCGACCCGTGCCCCCGCTGCAGCACCGGCACCCTGGAGATGTGGCGCGGCATCGAGGTGGGTCACGTCTTCAAGCTCGGCACCAAATATTCCAAGGCCTTGAAGGCTACCTATCTGGATGCCTCGGGCCAGGAGCAGATCATCTTCATGGGGTGCTACGGCATCGGCATCGGTCGAACCGTGGCGGCCTGCATCGAGCAGAACCATGACGACAACGGTATCATCTTTCCGGTGCCGATCGCGCCGTTCCATTGCATCATATCGGCACTGAGCGTCAAGGACGAGCCGGTGGTGCAGGCTGCCGAACAGCTCTATGCCCGGCTCACCGGCGCCGGCGTGGAGGTGCTCCTGGACGACCGCGACGAGCGGCCCGGCTTCAAGTTCAAGGATGCCGACCTGATCGGGATCCCCCTGCGGATCGTCGTGGGAAGCAAGCATCTTGCCGACGGCAACGTGGAACTGAAAGACCGTCGTAGCGGCGAGGTGGAGATCCTCCCGGTCGAAGACGCGGTTGCGAAGGTGATAGCAACGGTAAAACAGTCACTTGAGTTGTAAAATATCCTGTAATGGTTGAGGTTGTTATGACGAAAGACGAGGCGCGATCCCGGATCATCTTTGCCCTGGACGTTCCGGGCATGGACGAGGTGCGACGGTGGGCCGGACTGCTGGCTCCCCACGTGGGCATGTTCAAGATCGGCAAGCAGCTCTATACCGCCTGCGGTCCGGAAGCGGTCCGGACGATCCTGCAGGCCGGCGGCCAGGTCTTTCTGGACCTCAAGTACCACGATATCCCCAACACCGTTGCCATGGCTTCCTTGGAGGCAGCCCGCCTGGGGGTGAAGCTCTTCAACCTGCACGCCCTGGGTGGCTACGAGATGATGGCAACGACCGTTGATACCCTGGACCGCGAGTTCAAGGGCGCTGAGCGGGCCAAGGTGCTGGCGGTAACCGTCCTGACCTCGTCCACCGGGGAAACCCTCCGGGAGATCGGGATAGGCGTGCCGGTCGAGGAGCAGGTGGTGCGGTTAGCCCGGCTGGCGCACAAGGCCGGGGTCGACGGTGTCGTTGCATCGCCCCGCGAGGTCCCGCTCATCAGGGAGGCCTGCGGCGCCGATTTCCTGATCGTGACGCCGGGTGTTCGTCCTGCCTTTGCCGCGGCTGACGATCAGAAGCGGATCATGACCCCGCGGGAGGCGATCCAGTCGGGTGCCGACTATCTGGTGATCGGCCGGCCGATCAGCGCCGCACCCGATCCGGTGCGCGCTGCCGAGCTGATCGTCGAGGAGATGGTGCAATAGGAGTTCATCCGCTAGTCCTGCTGCAGGCGCAGCCGGGGAATGGTTCATAACGTGACCGATGAGATAGTCTACGGCATCAATGCCGTAACAGAGGCCCTTCGCGGCAAGAGGAGGGCCTTTGAGCTGTTTGCCTCTCCTCCGCCGGGGAGCGACCGCCGTTTTGCCAAGCTGCTCGAACTCGCCGCCGAAAAGGGTGTGCCGGTGCGCCAACGGCAGAAGCAGGATCTTTTCCGCCTCTGCGGCAACGAATACCATCAGGGCGTTGTCCTGCGCGTCGAGCCGTTTCCCTATGCCGATCTGGACGATCTGGTCGCGGCATGGAAGGGCGCGGAGGCAGGGGTGGTGCTGGTGCTGGATTCCATTCAGGACCCTGCAAACCTGGGCTCTCTGGTTAGAAGCGCTGCCTGTGCCGGAGTCCTGGGCGTGGTCATTGTCAAGGACCGCGCCGTCGGCGTCACCCCGGCGGTGGAGCGGGTTTCTGCCGGGGCAGTGGAGACCGTCCCGGTTGCCCGGGTCACCAATCTCGTCCAGGCCCTGGATCAGCTGAAGGAAGCGGGGTATTGGGTCTACGGACTCGACCAGGATGCCCGGACCACCCTGTATCAGCAGGACCTGCGCGGCAAGGTGGCCATGGTGATCGGAAGCGAGGGGGAGGGGATCAGGCCCCTGGTCCGGAAGAGCTGCGACCTCCTTTTGTCGATACCGCTCACGGGCGGGGTAGGATCGCTCAATGCCGCGGTTGCGGGGAGCGTCGCACTGTTCGAGGTCGTTCGGCAGCGGTTGCAGAGTGGCGGCTGATCCGCGATACATGAAACTTGCAAATGGAAAATCTTTGATTTAGGATAACCGAATTTTGGAGGTTCCCATGCTCGATTCGTCTGATATCCCCAAGGATATGGAAGTCATCGATACCATTCTTTCCAAGACCCTGAAGAGCGGGTTTCTGATCGACGTGAAACTGGTACGGCGGCCGCGTCAGTATGAGGCGGCACTGTTCGTCAACGACAAGTACAAGCCGGGTCCGCCGCTGCCCCGATCGATGGATGCCCCGGTGGGGGACGCCACCCACTGGATGGGGGTCAGGCCCAAGGTCGGCTTTACCGCGGAAGAGGCCGACAAGATCATGGACGAGGTCAGCGGCCAGAATGTCCTGCATCGGATCAGGATGGTCGACCGATGGGGAATGGAAGAGGAGTGACGCACTCCATCTCACGATACGAGGAGCAGTGATGATTTCGATTGATTTCGACAAGATGGGTGGGTTGATCCCGGCGGTCATCCAGGATCATGAGAGTGGCGACGTGCTGATGGTTGCCTTTATGGATGAAAAGACGCTCAACCTCACCCTTGAAACCGGCAAGACCTGGTTCTTCAGCAGGAGCAGGAACAAGTACTGGATGAAGGGGGAGGAGTCGGGAAACACCCAGGAGGTTGTGGAGGTTTATACCGATTGCGATGCCGACACCGTGGTGATAAGGGTGAAACAGAACGGTCCCGCTGCCTGTCATACCGGCAATCGGAGCTGTTTCTACGTCAAATGGGAAAACGGGACCTGGGTGGAACATTCCAACCCCCTGTTCGATCCCAAGGAGGTCTACAAGAAGTGAGCAATCCCCTTCAATTCGGCATCCCCAAGGGAAGTCTCGAAAATGCCACGGTCGAACTGTTCAAGAAGGCTGGCTGGCAGATCAGCATCTCGTCGCGGAGCTATTTTCCCGGTGTGGACGACGAGGAGATGAACTGCAAACTGATCCGTCCCCAGGAGATGGGGAAGTACGTCGAGCGGGGAACCATAGACGCTGGCATAGCCGGTCGGGACTGGGTCCGCGAGAACGAATCGGATGTGGTGGAAGTCTGCGAGATGGTCTATTCCAAGGTCTCGCGGAAACCGGCGCGCTGGGTGCTGGTTGTGAACAAGGATTCGAAGGTCGGAAAACCCGAAGACCTCCATGGTGCGACGATTTCGACAGAGCTGGTCGGCTTCACCCAGCGCTATTTTGCCGAACGTAATATCCCGGTCACGGTGGAATTTTCGTGGGGAGCCACTGAGGCAAAGGTTGTGGACGGATTGTGCGATGCCATCGTCGAGGTGACGGAGACCGGTTCGACGATCAAGGCCAACGGCCTTCGGATCGTCTGCGACCTTATGGAATCGGTGCCTGTTCTGGTCGCCAACAAGGCGTCCTGGGCAGACCCCTGGAAGCGGGAAAAGATCGAAACCATCGCCACCCTGCTCAAATCCGCGCTTGCCGCGGAAGGGATGGTCGGCCTGAAGATGAATGCCCCCAACAGCGCCGTGGAAGCGATCACTGAGATTCTGCCGAGCCTCAACAACCCGACGGTTGCCCATCTCTACAAATCCGACTGGGTCTCAATTGAGAGCATCCTCCCCGAGCAGGAGGTACGCCGGATCGTGCCGAAACTGATCAAGCTGGGTGCCGAAGGGATTGTCGAATATTCGCTGAACAAGGTGCTCTGACGTTCGGGGAAGCAGTGCAGATGGACAGATGCGGTATTTATCGCCGTGGATGATAAAAAACCCGGCTGACCAGTCAGTCGGGTTTCTCTGTGTCATGCGGCGGTGCTACGGATCAGGCCTTTTTCGCCTTGCTCGTCTTTGTCTTGACCGCAGCAGGCGCCTTGGCCTTGGCAAGCTTGGCGGCCCGGACTGCCCTGGCCTTGGCCAGGTTGTCGGCCAGCCCCCGCTCGTTGGCCATTTTGCGACGGGCGTCGGAGAAGTTCTTGGCGGTCAGCGACTGGCTGGTGGGGATACCGAACTGCTTCCGGTATTCGCGGGGTTTCATGCCGTGAACCTGCGACAGGTGCCGGGTGAGGGTCTTCATGCCGCCCTTGCCGCAGATCATGCAGAAAATCTGGTCGGGCTGGAACGCCTTCTTGAGACTCATGGTCGGAGCCTTTGCCGAAAGGTCCCCGGCAGCATCCGGGGCAGCACCTTCAAGAACCTGCAGGGACGAAAAGACCCTCTGGATTTCCTGAAGGAGTTCGTCTCCTGACATTTCTGTCACTGAAGCATGTGCTGATACAATACTAGCCGTCAGTTCTAACAGTGTCTGTGCCATGCATTCCTCCATAAGGGGGTTGTAATCGTACTGTGTACCTATTTAACGACATATTATTTGGAAATCAAGTAACTTTTTATGATTACTTATTTTTTTCTTACTGTGAAGCTCAGTTGACTGGTCAGTTCATCTTTAGAGAAACGAATCAGCCTTTCATTTCATGAACAAGGAAAGCCGTTATGCCTAGAATAGAGATTGACGAGTTGCGCTGTAAAGGATGCGGTCTCTGCACTACCGTCTGTCCCCACAACATTGTGATACTGTGTGAAAAGATCAATGCATACGGTTATCATCCCGCAGCAGCTCCTTTACAGGAAAAATGCATCGGCTGTAAGCTCTGTGCCGAGATCTGTCCTGACGTAGCCATCACTGTCTTCAAGTAAGTGGATTGCTGAGCGGGGCAGGCCGGACAGGGAGATACAGTTGTCCGTCTTAATGACTTTGCCGGAACCTGGAGGTATCAGTTGACGACGCGGTTGTTCGTAAAAGGTAACGAGGCAGTGGCCATGGCTGCCATCGAGGCAGGGTGCCGATATTATTTCGGTTATCCCATCACCCCTCAGAGCGATATCCCCGAATATCTCTCCCGTGAGATCCCCCGTCTGGGTGGCGAATTCATCCAGGCGGAAAGCGAGATTGCCTCCATCAACATGCTGCTGGGAGCATCCGCAACCGGCGTCCGGGCCATGACCTCTTCGTCCGGTCCGGGGATCTCCCTCAAGCAGGAAGGGATCTCCTACATGGCCGGGTCCGAGCTCCCCGGCGTGATCGTCGACATCTGCCGCGCCGGCCCCGGACTCGGCGGGATCGATGCCTCCCAGGCCGACTATTTCCAGGCGGTAAAGGGAGGGGGGCATGGCGGCTATCACATCATCGTGCTCGCCCCGGCATCGGTGCAAGAGATGTACGATTTGACCATGCTCGCCTTTGACTTGGCCGACATCTACCGCATGCCGGCCATGGTGTTCGCCGATTCGGTGATCGGCCAGATGAAGGAGTCGATGGTGCCCCATCCCCGGCCGGCCATGGCGCTGCCGGTCAAGGACTGGGTGGTGCGGGGCAGGGAAGAGGGGCAGGAGCAGCGGGTGGTGAAATCGCTTTATCTTGGCGATGGCGAGATGGAGGCTTTCCACTGGCGTCTCCATGCCCGCTATGCAGAGCTGGCCAAGAAAGAGGTGCGTTGGGAGGAGTTTCAGACCGATGATGCCCAGCTGGTCATCACCGCGTTCGGTTCTGCCGCCCGGATTGCAAAGACCGCAGTCATCATGGCGCGCGAGGCCGGCCTCAAGGTCGGCCTGTTCCGGCCGATCACACTCTTCCCTTTTCCGGCGGAACAGCTCCGCGACCTGACGGCACGGGTGGGGCATATCCTGGATGTGGAACTGAATGCCGGCCAGATGGTGGAGGATGTCAGGCTGGCCGTTGCCGGGGGGACCAGGGTCTCGTTCTATGGCCGTCCGCCTGGCGCCGGGTCGTTGCCGAATCCGGAAGAGCTCTTCGAGCAGATTCGGAAGCACTACTGACCACGGTAACCCGGCCGGCGGCAATGGCCGGAAGCAATCGGTTCCTGTCCATATTTTCGAGGTTATACAATGCAACAGATATTCAAGAGACCGGCCAGCCTGAAGGATGTCCAGACCCACTTCTGCCCCGGCTGCCAGCACGGCACCATCCACCGGATCGTTGCCGAGGCCTTGGACGAGTTCGACGTGCGGCACCGGACCATCGGCGTCGCGTCGGTGGGATGTTCCGTCTTTCTCTACAGCTACTTCGACATCGATGCGGTGGAGTCGCCCCATGGCCGTGCCCCGGCTGTGGCGACCGGCGTCAAGCGGGCGCGTCCCGATTCCATCGTCTTTACCTACCAAGGGGATGGCGATCTCGCTGCCATCGGCACTTCCGAGATCATCCATGCCGCCAACCGGGGGGAGGGGATCACGGTGATCTTCGTGAACAATACCACCTACGGCATGACCGGGGGGCAGATGGCCCCCACCACGCTGGTCGGCCAGAAGACCTCCACCTCTCCCTATGGACGGGACCAGGCCAAGGATGGTGCGCCGCTCAAGATGGCCGAACTGCTGGCGCAACTCGGCGGGGTTGCCTTCAGTGCACGGGTTGCCGTCAATAACCCGAAAAACCTGATGGATGCCAAGAAGCAGATCCGCAAGGCCTTTCGTTATCAGGTCGAGGGGGCAGGCTTTTCGTTTATCGAGGCGCTTTCCGCATGCCCCACCAACTGGGGAATGACCCCGCTTCAGGCCAACGAGCGGGTCGAACAGGAAATGATCCCCTATTTTCAACTCGGGGTCTACAAGAACGACAAGAATCTCTAACGGAAGGGGCGAACACGGCGAGCGGTGGAGCTGCTGTTTCACCCTTGCCCATCGTCCTGCACGAGGTCTGTATGCGTCATGATCTGTTTATTGCCGGTTTCGGCGGCCAAGGGGTGCTGCTTGCCGGCAATCTCCTCTCCCTCGCTGCCATCAAGGAAGGGAAGAACGTTTCCTATTTCCCTGCCTACGGTGTCGAGAAGCGGGGCGGTGCTGCCATGTGCACCGTCATCATCGCCGATGGCGACGTCGGTTCTCCCGTGGTGGGCAACCCGTCGGTGGCCATCCTCCTGAACCAGGCTTCCTTTGACAAATATGTCGGCAAGGTCAAAAAGGGTGGTGTCTGTATTGTCAATGCATCCCTGGTCGACTGCTCCGGGGCTGACCGGGACGACATGGAACTCTACCCCATACCGATGAACGATATTGCCAATGAGCTGGGCGACCCGCGGATGGTCAACATGGTCGCAGCCGGCGCCTATGCCGCCAAAACCGGCGCCGTATCGCTCGAATCCCTTGCCGAGGCACTGAAGAAGGCGCTTCCCGAGCGTAACCACCGCTTCATCCCCGCCAATGTCAAGGCCATGGAGGCCGGGGCAGCGAGCATCTCCCCCCGATGATCGTGGATCTTTGGTCGCCTGGCAGCGGAAAAGGCTTGACCGCCGTCAATATATTTGTTATGTAATTGCGTCGTTGGGGTGTAGCCAAGCGGTAAGGCAATGGACTCTGACTCCATCATCCCTAGGTTCGAATCCTAGCACCCCAGCCATTTAAGGAATGTACCGTACTTAACGGATAAACGATATTTCCTTTCATACGTTCGTCATTTTATATCGGTCCCATCGTCTAGTGGTTAGGACACCGGCCTTTCACGTCGGTAACAGGGGTTCAAGTCCCCTTGGGATCACCATTTCCAAGCAGTGATTCTTGATTCAAGGGTTGCTGTTTTTTTTTATGCAGCTTCAGGCTGCCATCCCGCCATGGGGGGCGGAGACCCGGAACAGGCAGCGAAAGGGAGATCCGATGCGTAGATTCAAGCAGGTAATCGGTCTTTGGCTTCTGTTGTTTTTCATCCCGGCCCTTGGCGGCGCTGCATCGCTTTCCGACCAGGAAACTCAGCCGGATGAGGGGGTCTACGTCGGCGAGGTGAAGCAGGAATTCCCCCTCGGCAAAGAGATGGTCTCCGATGACCAACTCAAAGAGACCAGGAAATCCGGGGATGGGTGGCAAGCGCTGAAACCGCTGAAACCGACCGTCAAGACGTCGGAAGATGCCAAAACCGACAAGGTCCCGGCTGCCAAAAAGCTACGCATCCTCCTTCGCGCCGAGCCGGGCGACAGCATGCTGACCCTCTCCTGGAAGCTCAAGGAGCTGAACGTCCGACCCGGTGACCTCCCACCGAAATTTACCCTCTATTACGGCATTGAACCGGGCCGCTACGAAAAAAAGCTCGAAGTCGGCGACGTCAGCGAATACAAGCTCCGCTTCCTCCGCAACAATCAACTCTACTATCTCAAGCTGCAGGGAGTGATCCCGGCCCCGGTCGAGACGACGAAATCCGTTGAAGCCGCGGACGACGCCACCCAGCCGTCCGAACTCACCATCTTTTCCAACGAGATAAAGGCAACCCCGGCGCCACCTGAAGAGCTGGGCTCCCCCCTGGAAAAATCGTTTGCCGCCAAGACCCAGACCCTGCAGGACAAGATCGAGGCAGAGCCCTTCCAGCGCTCGCTGCAGCAGTTCGGCTACGATTTCTTCAAGAACAGCCTGACTGCCGGAACAGCCCTGGAGAATACACCGGTCGGCCCCGACTATGTCATCGGACCGGGTGATTCCCTCCGCATCGACCTCTGGGGCTCGATCCAGGCCCGCCAGGATCTGGTCGTCGACCGTAATGGAGAGATCTCCATCCCGCGGATCGGCACCATCAAGGTCTGGGGGGTGACGTTCCAACAGGCCCGTGAGATCATCGACAAGGCGATTTCCCGTTACTACAAGGGGTACGAACTGAATGTCTCCATGGGGCGGCTCCGCACGATCCAGGTCTTCGTGGTAGGAGAAGTGGAGTCTCCCGGCACCTACTCGGTCGCTTCCACTGCCACGGTCATCAATGCCCTGGCCCTTGCCGGGGGGCCGGCAAAGACCGGCACCCTGCGGGCCATCAGGCTCTCCCGCGGCGGGTCGATGGTCCAGGAGATCGATCTCTACGCCATGTTCCTCTCCGGCGACCGCTCCAAGGACCTGCGGCTGGAGAGCGGGGACACCATCTTCGTGCCGGTGATCGGACCGGTTGCAGCCGTGGCCGGTGAGGTCAAGCGGCCCGGCATTTATGAACTGAAGGAGAAGACCACCCTCCAGCAGCTCCTGCAGATGGCGGGCGGGGTAACGGCGTCCGGCGATCTGGGGCGGATACAGCTGGAGCGGTTCGAGGGGAATGCCTCCCGGGTGGTCATGGACTTCGAGCTGCAGAATGCCCGGCTCGACGGCCCGGCAGCAGCGTTGGAGATCAGGGACCGCGACCTGGTGAAGATTTTCCCGGTCTACCAGGCGCTCCGCCAGGTGGTGACGCTGCAGGGGAATGCGGTGCGCCCCGGAGAATACCAGTTCCGCCAGGGTATGCGCATTTCCGATCTTCTCCCTTCCTACCGGGATCTTCTCCCCCAATCCTACCTTGAATCGGCACAGGTGATCAGGCTCGTTCCTCCCGATTTCCATCGCGAGTCGATTGCCGTCAACCTGAAAAAGGTCTGGGACGGGGATACCGGTGAGAACATCCTGCTGCACGAACAGGATACGCTGAAGATCTTTTCCCGGACCGAAATGGAAGAGAAGATGTCGGTGGCGATCAACGGGCATGTGGTCAACCCCGGCACCTATGACTATTATGACAGGATGACGATCCGGGACCTGTTGGCAGCAGCAGGGAGCCTCAAGCGGAACGCCTATATGGAGAAGGCCGAGCTGACCAGGACCGTTACGGCTGACGGCGTCGCCCGGACCACCCGTTTTGACGTCAATCTCAACAAGGCGCTGGCAGGCGACCCGCAGAACAATCTCACGCTGCAGCCGGACGATGTCCTGATCGTGCGGGGCATCCAGGAGTGGCTGGAATCCGACGACCGCTTCGTTACCGTCGAGGGGGAAGTGCGGTTTCCCGGCACCTACTCCATCGGCAAGGGAGAAAAGCTGAGCTCTGTGTTGGAGCGGGCAGGCGGTTATACGGACAAGGCGTACCTGAGTGGGGCGCGCTTCACCCGGAAGGCGGTGCAGAAGGAGCAGCAGAAGCGGATGGATGAGATCATCCTTCGCACCGAGCAGGATATCCTGAAGAAACAGGGAGAGCTCGCCTCGGTGGCGGCGTCGCGTGAAGAGCTGGAGGCGACGAAATCGGCACTGGAAGGCCTCCAGAAGAGCCTGGAGAAACTGAAGACCCTGAAGGCAGAGGGAAGGGTCGTGGTCAAGCTCGAAAAACTCGATGCATTCGAAGACAGCGCCTATAACGTGGAGCTTCAGGGGGGGGACCTGATCCAGATCCCGCCCCGGTCCAACGTGGTCAACGTGCTCGGCCAGGTCTACAATCAGACCGCCCATATCTACCAGCCCGGAGAGCAGGTATCCTATTACCTGGAAAAGGCCGGTGGTGTGACCCGCGATGGCGACGAAAAGGACATGTATATCATCCGGGCCGACGGATCGGTGTTCAGCAGGCAGCAGGCATCGTTCGGCATTCACTGGGACGACGCCTCGAGCAGTTGGACCTTCGGCAGCTTCATGGCCGCTGCCCTGCAGCCCGGCGATACCCTGGTCGTCCCCCAGAAGCTGGAGCGGACAGCCTGGCTTCGCGACATCAAGGACATAACCCAGATCCTGGCCAATGTGGCCCTGACCGCCGGCACGGTCCTGATCGGACTCAAATGATGATCCGCACCGTGACCTCTGCCGACGGTGCCGGTTCCCCGCCGGGAGGGACTGCCTTGGTACGCCTCTGGCGGCAATCCGCATGAGATGGGCGAACTTGCGCAGGTTGGCCCTTGTGCTCTGCATTGCCTGGGCGCTGGTCATTGTCTGGCTCTCGCTCACCCCTTCGCCACCCGTCATCCCCCAGGCTTTGCTGGGGTGGGACAAGTTCCAGCATGCGGCTGCCTATGGGCTGCTCACCATCCTGGCACTGCGTGCCTCCAGTGGCGATCCCCTCCCGAAGCGTCTGCAGCCTCTGCGCATAGCGGTGGCGGTGATTCTGTTCGGTGGGCTCATGGAGGTGGCGCAGGGGCTCCTGACGAGCATGCGCAGTGCCGATCCGCTGGATCTGCTGGCAGATGCGGTCGGAGTGCTGGCTGCCTACCTCTTGTTCAAATTCCTGAATTCCCGCTCCCGCACGGAACATTGCCCCGTTTTCATCCTTGCCGCGACCGTTGCGTGTCTCCTGCACGCCTCCCTGCCGGTTGCGGCAGCTGACCATCTCCTGAACAGCACCGCCGAATACGGGCGGGTAGCTGGACGGCTGGCCGATGAGGCTCTGGAGGTGGCAGCGACGCCGGTCGACACCAGGGGATACGGCATGCTCGGAACCCTGCTGGTGACCGGGGCGGTGGCGTTCACCAGCAGTTACGACAGCGACATCCGCGACAAGGTCGGCGGCATCAAGGGGACAACCCTCGACCACGTAACGGATGCCGGCAGCATCGCGGGCGATCCGTTCCTGCACCTGGGATTGGCTGCAGCTGTCTATGGCGGCGGAATCCTGGCCGAGTCCCCCAAGTACCGGGAACTGGGAGAGATGCTCGGCGAGGCGGCCATCTTGGCCGATGCCACGACCTTCATCCTCAAATCGGCAACGGGCCGGGCACGGCCGAATACGGGGAGCGGTTCGGGCAGCTTCCGTCCGTTCCGTTTCGCTGCGGATTACGACGCACTGCCGTCCATGCACACGGCAAGCTCCTTTGCCATGGCCTCCGTTGTCGCGTCCGCCGCCGACAATCCGCTGATCGGGATCGGTGCCTATGCCGCAGCCGCCTTTGTCGGGTTTTCCCGCATCTACCAGGACAAGCACTGGGCAAGCGACGTGGTGCTTGGCGCAGCGATCGGCGAGCTCTGCGGCAGGGTGGCAATGGGGTATCATGCATCGGGCAAGGCCCGACGCTTCTCGGTCGCGCCGGTGGTCAGCTCTGAGGCGGCTCTGGTTGCCGTGACCGGGCGATTTTGACCTATTCTGGAGGGGAGATGCTGTCTGCAGTCATATTCGATTTTGACGGGATCATCGTCGACACCGAGCCGCTGCACTACCGGTCGTTTCAGATCATACTCGAACCGCTCGGGCTCGGCTATTCGTGGGATGAGTACGTCTCCCGCTACATGGGGTTCGACGACCGCGACGCCTTTGCCGAGGCGTTTCATGCCGCCGGAAGAGCGCTTGCCCCGGCCGAGCTCGATGAACTGATCCAGCGGAAGGCGAAGGTCTTCCAACAGGTCATCAGCGGCGGGGTTACCCCCTATCCGGGAGTCACGGAACTGATCCGCGGGCTTGCCGGTTCCCTGCCGCTTGCACTCTGCAGCGGGGCGCTCCTGTCCGACATAACCCCCATCCTCTCCCAGTTTTCCCTGGAAAATGCCTTCTCCGTCATTGTCACGGCCGATGACGTCGCTGCCAGCAAACCCGACCCAGCCAGCTATGCCCTGGCAGTGACCCGGCTGCAGTCCCGCTTTCCCGCACAGGGAATCGTCCCGGCGCACTGCCTTGCCATCGAAGATACCCCTGCCGGTATCGCCTCGGCTCAGGGGGCCGGCATCCCGGTCCTGGCGGTCACCAACAGCTATCCCGCTCCTGATCTGCACGCAGCCGACCGGGTAGTAGCCTCCCTCGAAGGGCTCGACCGGGACCGGCTGACAAAGCTCCTCACCCCCTGACCATGTCCCGGCTCCCCGTCGACCAGGTCATCCCCGACCTTCTCAGGGCGCTGACCTCGGCGCCGGGGGCGGTTCTCCAGTCTCCTCCCGGCTCGGGCAAGACCAGCCGGGTTCCCCTGGCCCTCTTGGATGCGCCTTTCCTGCGGGACAAACGGATCGTCATGCTCGAACCGCGCCGTCTGGCAGCGGTGAATGCCGCCACCTGGCTCGCAAGAAGCATCGGTGAGGAGGTGGGGGGGACGGTTGGTTATGCCATCCGCTTCCAGCGGAAGGTATCTGCACGGACACGCCTGGAGGTGCTGACCGAAGGTCTACTGGTGCGGCGCCTGCAGAACGATCCCTCCCTGGACGGGATCGGTGCGGTGGTCTTCGACGAGTTTCACGAACGGAGCATTGCCGCCGATACGGCGCTTGCTTTCTGTCTGGAGGTGCAAAAGACCCTGCGCCCGGACCTGAAGATCGTGGTGATGTCGGCAACCCTCGATGCGGGTGGGCTGGCTCGCCTGTTGGGGGATCTGCCGATCATCAGGGCAGAGGGGAAGAGTTACCCAGTGGCCCTGCGCTACCTTGGGGAACCGCCGGGGCAGCTGGTGCCGGCCGTGATCCAGGCCATCTCCAGGGCACTGGCAGAGGCTCAAGGGGATATCCTGGTCTTTCTGCCCGGCAGCGGCGAGATCCGTCGCTGTCACCAGCAGCTCCGGGATGCGCCGCCGGTGCGCGACCTGCTGGTCGTGCCGCTCTATGGCGATCTCCCCTTTGCCGAGCAGGAGCGGGCCATCCTCCCGGAAGACCGGCGCAAGGTGGTCCTGGCAACCAACATTGCCGAGACGAGCCTGACCATTGAGGGGATCGGGCTCGTCATCGACAGCGGCCTGACCCGGCGGTTGCAGTTCGATCCGTCGTCCGGCCTCAACCGGCTGGTTACGGTGCGGGTTTCGGCTGCATCGGCCACCCAGCGAGCAGGCCGTGCCGGGCGCCTCGGGCCGGGAACCTGCTTTCGCCTCTGGAGCGAAGCGGGCAATGCCGCGCTGGTCCCCTTCAACCCGCCCGAGATCAGGATCGCCGAGCTTTCTCCACTGGCCCTGGAGCTGGTCAACTGGGGGGTGAGCGATCCCTTGGCGCTTTCCTGGCTCGATCCCCCGCCGTCGGGCGCCCTGGCCGAAGGGCGTGTCCTGCTCACTGCGCTCGGCGGGCTGGACCGGCAGGGGCGCATAACCCCCTGCGGCAGGCGGATGGCCGAGCTGCCGCTCCATCCTCGCCTGGCCCGGATGGTGCTGGCCGGGGCAGAACGCGGGCAGGCCGGTCTTGCCTGCGATCTGGCCGCGCTTCTGGAGGAACGGGACATCTTTCGCCGCGACCGGCAGGAGTCGCTCGCTGTCAGCGGCTGCGATTACCTCGACAGGGTCGAGGCGCTTGAGGTGTGGCGCATGCATGGCTCGGGCCGTAACGATCCCCACCTCGATCCGCAGGCCTGTGCCGTTGTCCAGCGTACTGCCGAGCGGCTGCGGCGCCTGATTGGCGCCCCTGCCCGTGGCCCGGAGCCTGACAACGACGAGATCGGACTGCTCCTTGCCCATGCCTTTCCGGACCGAATAGCGCGGCAGCGCGAGCCTGGTTCGGATCGTTACCTGCTCGCCAATGGGACGGGTGGACGGCTCGGCACCAGGAGCGCCCTCCGTGACCGGCAATTCATCGTTGCCGTGGAAATCAACGCCGGTGCCGGTGGCGACGGTCTCATCCATGGGGCATCGTCCCTTTCCCCGGAGCTGCTGCGACGCGAATTTGCCGAAGAGATCCGCACCGAGCGGCGCGTTGGCTGGGATGCCGAACAGGGGAGGGTCTGGGTGCGGGAAGAGGAGCGGCTGGGGGAGCTGGTGTTGTCGTCCCGCCCCGTTACCCCGGGCGATGCGGAAAGCAGTGCGCTGCTTCTCGAGGTGATCCGCGCGGATGAAGAGTTGGCGCTTCTCCCCTGGACCCCTGCATGCCGCCAGCTGCAGGCGCGGGTTGCCCTGCTGGCACGGGTCGCCCCGGAGCGGGAGTGGCCCGATATCGGGAATGCCGCCTTGGCTACGAGGCTCGATGACCTGCTCGGCAGCAGCCTGCGCGGATGCCGGACCGCCAGCGATCTGCAGCGTATCGACCTGGCGGGGCTGCTCAAGGGGCTGTTCAGCTGGGAGCAGCAGCGGCAGTTGGACGAGGGAGCGCCGACCCATCTCACTGTCCCCAGCGGTTCGCGGCTCCCCCTTGATTACGAAAGCGGCGTGCCGGTCCTCTGTGTCAAGCTGCAGGAACTTTTCGGCTGTGCCGACACGCCGACAGTGGCATGGGGGCGGGTAGCGGTACTCCTGCACCTTCTGTCGCCGGCCCGGCGGCCGGTCCAGGTGACCAATGATCTCAGGAGTTTCTGGGATTCCACCTATCCCCAGGTGAAGAAGGAACTGAAAGGGCGCTATCCCAAGCACCCCTGGCCCGACGATCCGTGGCGTGCGGCACCGACGCGCAAGACCAGAAACCAGCAGGAAAAAACTCCCGGCAGGGCTTGACAGAGTCCCTCGCTTTCATGTATTCCTCTGTCTCTGCGTTCTTCTAATGGTTAACGGAGATTGGTAAAGAGGATGGTTCCGTCCGGCTGCAGCAGCCTGCGCACGGGTGCGCTGGCCATAGCCGGAGCGTCGCGGCCAGAGGCGTGTGCCGGCATGAAGGACCGTGAGATATTGGTGTCGTCCTGCCATGCCTCGAAATGGAGGTGGGGTCCGGTTGAACGGCCGGTTGAGCCGGAAAGGGCGATGACCGTGGCACAATCCACCTCTGCCCCTTCCGGGACCAGGTTCTCGGCATGATGGGCGTAGATGGTCTTCATGCCGTCGTGGTGGTCGATGATAACGGTGTTGCCGTATCCCGAGCGCTGTCCGCTGAAGATCACGGTGCCCGGTGCAACCGGTTTTACCGGTGTCCCGGTTGGTGCAGCAATGTCGATGCCGTTGTGGTGCCTGAGTTTTCCGTCGAAGGGGTCGAAGCGGAGACCCGCGGTGGAGGTGATGACCCCCTGAAGTGGCAGGGTGCCTCTCTGCAGCACGGAACCCGTTTCATCCCTGTTGTCCGTGGACGACTTGACCTGACCTGCGGTTGATCCCGGCCTGCCCTTCTTCCCGGCGGGGTGGCGCGTTGCCCGGTCGCGCATGATCAGGGTATAGCGGCGACTGCTGGGGGAATCGGTGAAGGATACCACGCCGTCGTCATCCTCCAGCCGGAATATGTCGGCCTGTGCCGTACCGGCAGCGGTTACGCAGATGAGCAGCAGTGTGGTGACGAGGAAGCGGATCATGGGCGCCTTGGTGCTGAGATGATGTTCCCTTTACTCTATATACTTCGGCAGGGGTTTTGACAAGTTGAGGAGTTGCTGGAGATGCGGATAGCGGTAGTGGGTGCCGGTGCCCTCGGCCTGTATTACGGTGCCATGCTGCAGCGGGGTGGTGGGAAGGTCGCTTTTCTCCTGAGGCGCGATTACGAGGCGATCTCCGCTCATGGCCTGCAGGTCAGTTCCGTGAACGGTGATTTCCACCTTCCCCACGTGGCCGGTTATCGGCAGACCACGGATATCGGGCCGGTGGATCTGGTGCTGATCGGGCTCAAGACCTTTGCCAACGACCAAATCCAGGAGTTGATCCCACCGCTTTTGGGGGAGCAGACCCTCCTGCTTACCTTGCAGAACGGCCTCGGCAACGAAGATCTGCTGGCCGGGCTGTTTGGCAGTCAGCGGGTGCTTGGCGGGGTCGCTTTTCTCTGTGCCAACCGGGGGGAACCCGGAGTCGTCCACCATCTCGGCGCCGGCAGGATCGAACTCGGGGCCTGGGGTGATGTCCCGGTCGGGCGCCTCGCATCGGTCGCTGCTGCCTTTGTGGCAGCCGGCATCGAGTGCCGAGTGGTGGCCGATGTTCGCAGGGCCCGTTGGCAAAAGCTCGTCTGGAATATCCCCTTCAACGGTCTCTGCGCACTCCTGGATCAGCCTGTCGACCGTTTGTTGCGTTTTCCCGCCACTCGACGGCTGATTCGGGAGATCATGCTGGAAGTCATTGGCGCTGCCAATCTGCAGGATCTTTCTGAGCCGATAGCCGATGCGTTTGCCGAACAGATGCTCGTCTTTACCGATGCCATGGGGCCCTACCTTCCTTCCATGCTGATCGATCGCCGGGAAGGGCGGCCACTTGAGCTCGATGCAATCTTTGCGGCGGCCGTGTCTGCCGGAGCAGAACGGGGCGCGGCTCTTCCCCGGACGTCGACGGTCCATGCGCTGCTCTCCTTTGCGGTTGACAGCGGCGTTGCCGCCGACACTCTGTTGCTTAAAAAAGAGGCGCATGTGGCGGGTTGATGCCGTAAATTTGGGCTGATTTGTTTCCTTTTCAGTGTTTGTTGTTGGCAGTGGCTGTAATATGTTGAAAATACTGGGGCTGGTTTCCGCTCATGAGTTGGCAGCATATTTGCTTCCTTGGGTGGAGCAGACGCCGCGTGCTTTTGACGTAGGCACCCTTGTGCAGTACAATTTACGAACAATCCATGACTTATCAATCACAAGGGGGTGAGTGGCCTTGAAAAAAGTGGAAGCGATAATAAAGCCGTTCAAGCTTGATGAAGTGAAGGATGCGCTCAACGAGATCGGCATCCAGGGGATCACTGTCAGCGAGATCAAGGGATTCGGCCGCCAGAAGGGTCATACCGAACTCTATCGCGGTGCCGAATATGTGGTGGATTTTATCCCCAAGATCAAGATGGAGATCATCGTCGGCGACGATATCGTGGCCAAGGTCGTGGAGACCATTGAGCAGGCGGCAAAGACCGGCCGGATCGGCGACGGCAAGATCTTTGTCACCTCTGTCGAGGAAGTAGTCCGGATCAGGACGGGAGAGCGGGGAGAAGACGCCCTGTAGGGCTGCCCTGCGGTCTGCCCCGTCCGGCCTTCTTTAATACAATCCATCCAATATGCTTAAAACCCGTCGAAACAATCGGGTTAACAAAGCGTACGTGCGTTCATGCGCATTAAACCGAAAGGAGAGTCTTGATGACACCACAAGAGGTAGTAGCATTTGCCAAAGAAAATGGCGCAATGATGGTAGATTTCAAATTCATGGACTTCGTGGGGATCTGGCAGCACTTTTCCGTGCCGATGTCAGAGTTCGGCGAGGATACCTTTGAAGAAGGGCAGGGTTTTGACGGTTCCTCCATCCGTGGCTGGCAGCCGATCCATGCTTCGGACATGATCATCCTTCCCGACCCGACCACCGCAAAGATGGACCCCTTTACCGCGGTGCCGACCCTGTCGCTGATCTGCAACATCTTCGATCCGATCACCAAGGAAGACTACAGCCGCGATCCGCGTAACATCGCCCGCAAGGCCGAAGCATACCTCAAGTCCACCGGCATTGGCGACACCGCCTATTTCGGACCCGAAGCAGAATTCTTCATCTTCGACGACGTCCGCTACGACTCCAGCGCCAACCAGTCGTTCTACGCGGTCGACTCCGTCGAGGGGACCTGGAACACCGGCCGCGAGGAGTTCCCCAACCTCGGCTACAAGCCGCGCCACAAGGAAGGGTACTTCCCGGTTTCCCCTACCGACTCCCAGAACGACCTGCGCAACGAGATGGTTATCGAGCTGCAGAAGGTCGGCATTCGCGTCGAGTGCCAGCACCACGAGGTTGCCACCGGCGGCCAGGCCGAGATCGACATGCGCTTCAACTCGCTGGTTGCCATGGCTGACGATCTCCAGTGGTTCAAGTATGTCATAAAGAACGTTGCCTGCCGCAACGGCAAGACCGTTACCTTCATGCCGAAGCCGCTCTATGGCGACAACGGTTCCGGGATGCACTGCCACCAGTCGATCTGGAAGGCCGGCACCAACCTGTTCGCCGGCGACAAGTACGGCGGGCTTTCCCAGATGGCCCTCTGGTACATCGGCGGGATCATCAAGCATGCCAAGGCTCTCTGCGCCTTCACCAACCCGACCACCAACTCCTACAAGCGTCTGGTGCCCGGTTTCGAAGCCCCGGTGAACATGGCTTACTCCAGCCGTAACCGTTCCGCTTCCATCCGTATCCCGATGTTCTCCACCAACCCGAAGGCGAAGCGGATCGAGTACCGTACGCCCGACCCGTCAGCAAACGGCTACCTGGCCTTTGCCGCCATGCTGATGGCAGGCCTCGACGGCGTCGAGAACAAGATCGATCCGGGCCAGCCGCTGGACAAGGACATCTACGGTCTCTCCCCGGAAGAGCTGAAAGACATCCCGTCAGCTCCGGGCACGCTTGAGGAAGCTCTCAACTGCCTCAAGGACGACCACGAGTTCCTCCTCAAGGGGGACGTCTTCACCCCCGACGTCATCGAGAAGTGGATCGAGTACAAGATGGAAGCAGAGGTCAACCCGGTCCGCATGCGTCCGGTTCCCCTCGAATTCGCCCTCTACTACGACATCTAGGCAGAGGTTCCATACGGAGCAGTACGAAAAAGGCGGGGGAGCAATCTCCCGCCTTTTCCCGTCTGCAGGGCGCTTTCCGGCAACGAGCAGTTTTCAGCCGGTGTAGGTTGTCAACAGAGAAGCCACAACCGAAGGCGAACGGTTGAGCGATCAGTTTCGGCGCGGCCCGACATTGACTTTGTCCGCCCAATCTGCTAAAAACAACAGTCTTGTCAATTCGTTTACCCGGAGGCGGAATGGATCAGTTTTTCCTCAAAGTCTCCATCATGCTGGTGCCGGCACTGATGGCCATCACCTGTCACGAAGTGTCTCACGGGTACGTGGCCTACCGTTTCGGCGATGATACGGCAAAGTCTCTGGGCCGCCTCACCCTGAATCCCCTGAAGCACCTGGATATCATCGGCACCCTGATGATCTTCATCGTCGGCATCGGTTGGGCCAAGCCGGTACCGGTGAACTTCGGCAATCTCCGCCGTCCCAAGCGCGACATGATCTGGGTTGCCGCTGCCGGCCCCATCACGAACTTTTCCCTGGCAGCAGTGTCGGCACTGCTCATGCGGGGGATGCAGGCCCTGGGCGACCTGATCGGCGATGCTTCGCTGATGCAGTTCCTTATCGACCCGATGGTGCTGATGCTGGCCTTTTCCGTCTACATCAACCTGCTATTGGCAATCTTCAACCTCATCCCCGTGCCGCCGCTGGACGGTGGCCGGGTTGCGGTGGGGCTCCTTCCCGAGCGGCAGGCGATCGCCTATTCGCGGATCGAGCCGTACGGCATGATCATCATCATTGTCCTGGTCTTTTTCACCAATCTGTTCAGCTATATCATTTCACCGGTACTGAGCATGGGGGTTCGGCTTCTGGCAGGCTCCCAGAGCAACCTCGTTTTCAGCGTCACCAATCTGATGTTCAAGTAAACCGGCAGGGGAGAGGAATCATGAGCAACAATCGCGTAGTCAGCGGCATGCGCCCGACGGGCAAGCTGCACCTGGGACATTTTCATGGCGTGCTGGATAACTGGCTGAAGCTCCAGAACGAATACGAGTGTTTCTTCTTTGCCGCTGACTGGCATTCCCTGACCACCGAATATGCCGATACCTCTGGTATCCGCGAGAGCACCCGCGAGATGGTTCTCGACTGGCTCGCCTTCGGGCTCGACCCGAAGAAGTGCACCATCTTCGAGCAGAGCCTGGTGCCACACCATTCGGAACTGAACCTGATCCTCGGCATGATCACGCCGGTGTCGTGGCTGGAGCGCAACCCGACCTACAAGGAGATGCAGGACAACCTGGAGCACAAGGACCTCTCCACCTTCGGTTTCCTTGGCTATCCGGTGTTGATGGCCGCGGACATCATCATCTACAAGGCGACCAGGGTGCCGGTCGGGCATGACCAGCTCCCCCATCTGGAGATCACCCGCGAGATCGCCCGCCGCTTCAACCATCTCTACGGCCAGGTCTTTCCCGAGCCCGAGGCGTTGCTCACCGAAACCCCCAAGCTGACCGGACTGGACGGCCGGAAGATGAGCAAGTCTTACGGCAACTCCATCTATCTCTCCGACACGGCCGAGGATACCCGCAAGAAGATCATGACCATGATCACCGATACCCAGCGGGTCCGCCGCGCCGATCCGGGTGAACCGGACCGCTGCATCGCCTTCAACCTCCATCGCCTCTATGTGTCGCAGGAGAAGCTCGACATGATCGTGCCTGCCTGCCGCGGGGCAGAAATCGGTTGTGTGGAGTGCAAGAAGATCCTGGCCGAGTCCGTGGTGGAGGGGCTTGCCCCGTTCCGCGCCAGGCGCGAGGAGCTGGCCGCCCGGCCGGAGCTGGTGAGCGATGTCCTGTCTGACGGCAGCAAACGTGCCCAGGAAGAGTCGGGAACGACGCTGGCGGAGGTCAGGGCTGCCCTGAAGTTCTGATAACGGCCATGCCCGATACAGCCCCTTCCCAGCCCCTCTTTGACAGTCAGCAGTTCTCCGCCTACTCGGTCAAGGTGGAGTCCTTCGAGGGGCCGCTCGACCTTCTCCTGCATCTGATCAAGAAGAACGAGCTGGATATCTACGATATCCCCATCGCCATCGTCACCCGCCAGTATCTGGAATACCTGGAGGTGATGAAGGAACTCAACCTGGAGATCGCCGGCGAGTTTCTGGTGATGGCCTCGACCCTGCTGCAGATCAAGTCCAAGCTGCTCTTGCCACTCCCTGAAGAAGAGGATAGCGGCGAGGACGAGGAGCTGGACCCCCGTGCGGAACTGGTCCGGCGGCTGCTCGAATACCAGAAGTACAAGGAAGCGGCTGCCGGCCTGGCCGGCCGCGAGCTGCTCGGCCGCGACGTCTTTACCCGTACCATCCCCTTTGTCGACGAGTCGCTGCTTCCGGCCGGCGAAGAGCCGCTGGAGATCGAGCTGTTCGAGCTGGTGGACGCCTTTCGCCGCGTGCTTGCCCGCATCCCGGTGGAGCGCTTCCATGAGGTCGTCAGTGAATCGATCAGCGTTGCCGACCGGATCGGTCGCATCCTCGATCTGGTCCAGTCGCGGCAGTCGGTGCAGTTCGACGACCTCTTCGACGACGAGGAGATAACGCGCGAACTGGCGATAGCGACCTTCCTGGCTCTCCTCGAACTCTGCAAGCTGAAAACGATCAAGGTCTCCCAGTTGACCCCGTTCGGCGTGATCTGGCTCGTGCCGGGGGCACTGGAACCTGAGGAGGACTCTGCCGGAGTGGACGACGATGACAGCGAAAAGCCTTAAATCATTGCTGGAGTCCCTCTTTTTCGTTGCCGAAGGTCCGCTTTCCCTGGACCGGCTGACAGCGGTGCTGGAGGAGTTCGACCGGGCCGAGATCGCCCTGGCGCTCGATGAGCTGGCAACTGAGTGCATAGCCCAGGAGCGGGGGATCATCCTGGCCGAGGTTGCCGGCGGCTACCAGCTCCGCACCCCTTCCGAGCACACCGAGTATCTCAAGCGGTTGCAACGGAGCAGAGGGGCGAAATTCAGCCAGTCCGCCCTGGAGACCCTGGCGATCATCGCCTATCGGCAGCCGGTGACCCGTGCCGAAGTGGAATACCTGCGGGGCGTCGACTGCGGCGGTGTGCTGAAGACGCTCCTGGAGAGGAAACTTATCCGGATTCTCGGCAAGAAAGACGTGCCGGGCAAGCCGCTGGTCTACGGCACGACCAGGGAGTTTCTCGAAGTCTTCAGCCTCAAGAACCTGACCGCACTCCCCACCCTCAAGGAGATCCAGGACCTGGCAGAGCCGCCGGTCTTCGAAGAACAGGCAGAACTGCCGTTGGAAGGCGATCCGTCCCCTCCCGAATTCCCCAGCGGTGAATGACCCCTCGTTGCATTCCCTTCACAATCGGGTAAGCTGACAGGAAGGGTGTCCGCCGCGACACCCTGTCTCCATACAGCACCAGACCTGTTCCGGTACGGGAGGATGCCATGATTCGCCAGCCAGCCGTAGCCAATCAGTTTTACACCGGTGATACGCAGCGACTTCGAGCCGAACTTGATACCCTGATCGTCCGGTCGGCAGAACCGGAGCAGGTCATCGGCGTCATCTCTCCCCATGCCGGCTACATCTATTCCGGCGCCGTCGCCGGCGCTCTGTTCGGTGCCATCGCCATTCCCCGGACCGTCCTCATCCTCGGTCCCAATCACCACGGGCTCGGGGCACGCGTCTCCCTCTATCCCTCCGGCACCTGGCATACCCCGCTCGGCAACGTACCGATCGACGCGACTCTCGCCGCGCTGGTGCGTCGCCACGCCCCCATGGTGGAGGAGGAGACGGCGGCCCACCTGCGTGAACATTCCCTGGAAGTCCAGGTACCGTTTCTCCAGCACCTGCAACCAGAACTCGCCATTGTCCCGATCTGTCTCGGATTCGGAGATTATGCCACCTGCCGGCAGTTGGGGGAGGGTATTGCCGTGGCGATCCGGGAATATGGCGCTCCGGTTCTCATGGTTGCCAGTTCCGACATGACCCACTACGAGTCCGCAACCGTCGCCAGGGAGAAGGACGACATGGCGCTGGAACGCGCCCTGGCGCTCGATGCAGAAGGGCTGCTCGCCGTCTGCCGGTCCAAGCGTATCACCATGTGCGGCGTGGTCCCTTCCACAGTCATGCTGGTGGCCGCCAAGGCCCTGGGTGCTTCCGAGGCCCGAATGGTGCGGTATGCCAACAGCGGCGATACGAACGGAGATTACGAGCAGGTGGTGGGATACGCATCGGTTGCCGTATGGTAGTTTCCGTCCGGAAAGGGTTCTTTTCCGCCCTGGCGGCGTCAATCCGCGGGATTGCTTGTGCGGCGTACCGATGTACGCCTCCGTGCAATCCCTTGATTTCCTTGCCAGGACGAAAAATCCCTCTTTTCCGATCCGGAAACCATTCGTTTCCATCCGAAGTTTCCGGATGGAAACGAATCAGCGAGTAGGGGAGAAATGGACCGGGCAGACAGCGACTACGAGAACAGATACCAGTCCCTCTTCGAGGAGATGCCGGTCGGCGTTTTCTATCAGGACGCAGATGGCACGCTGATCGATGTCAATCGGGCAGCACTGGAGATGTTCGGCCTGAGCCGGGACCAGCTCCTTGGCAGGACTTCGTACCATCCCGAGTGGCGGGTCATCGACGAGAACGGAACTGAACTGCCTCCGGAACGGCATCCATCCATGGTTGCGCTTCGGACCGGGAAACCGGTCGCCAATGCGGTTGCCGGCGTCTATTCCCCCGAGCGGGGAGATTTTACCTGGCTGCGGATCACTGCGATCCCCCAGTTCATGCCGGGAGTGACGGCTCCCTTCCGGGTTTTCGTCACCCTGCTCGACATCACCGAGCGCAAGCAGACCGAAGATATCATGGCGGCTCGCCTGCGGCTGCAGCAATTCGCCACTTCTGCCTGTTCGCTGGAAAAACTCCTCCAGGCAACCCTGGACGAGGCGGAAAAGCTGACCGGCAGTTCCATCGGTTTCTATCATCATTTCAGCGATGATCAGCAGGCGCTCACGCTCCAGGCATGGTCCACCCGGACCATGACCGAATTCTGCCGGGCCGAGGGGAATGGCCTGCATTATCCCCTGGCACATGCTGGGGTCTGGGTCGACTGCATCCGCGAGCGTCGGCCGGTGATCCACAATGATTATGCCTCGCTGCCGCACCGCCGGGGGATGCCGGAAGGGCATGCCGACGTCGTGCGGGAGCTGGTGGTTCCGGTCTTTCGCAACGAAAAGATTGTGGCGATCATCGGGGTCGGCAACAAGACAACCGGCTATCACCAGCAGGATGTGGAAGCGGTCTCGCTATTGGCGGACCTTTCCTGGGACATCACCGCGCGCATGAATGCAGAATCCCGCCAGCAGGAGAGTGCCGAGCTGTTCCGGACCCTCACCGAAACCACCAGCGACGGGTTCTGGATAACGGATGCGGATGGCAGGATCATTGAGGTCAATGACGCTGCCTGCAGGATATACGGATACGGGCGGAACGAATTGCTGGGCAAGTCCCTCCGCGACTTCGAGGAGATCGAAAACGAGCAGGAGACCCAGGATCATGTTCAGCGGATCATCGCCAACCGGTTCGAACGCTTCGAAACCAGGCACAGATGCAGGGATGGCACCGTTATCGACGTGGAGGTGAGCACTACCTTCATCCCCGGTAAAAACCAGTTCCTTGCCTTCCTGCACGGGGTGACCGATCTGAAACGCTCCGAAAAGGCGCTACGCGACAGCGAATTGCTGCTCAGAGAGGCGCAGAGGGTAGGGCATCTCGGCACCTATGCCTATGACATCCCCATTGACCGGTGGAGCTGTTCGCCGGAACTGGATCGGATCTTCGGTATCGACGATTCCTTTCCGCGGACCTTCAATTCCTGGCTTTCGCTGGTACATCCCGACCACCGCACCAGGATGGACCAGTATTTTTCCTCGCTGCACCGTACCCAGACATGGTTCGACATGGAGTACCCGATCGTGCGCCCCGTTGATGGCGCCGAGCGCTGGTTGTACGGCACCGGTGAATTCACCAGGGACGACGCGGGCAGCCCGATCAGGATGATCGGCACGATCCAGGATATCACCGAGCGGAAATCCCGCGAGATCGACTCGTTGCGGATGCTGCAGGCGCTGATAGACCTGGCCCGTAACAAGGCGCTCTATGTTGTCCAGCTCCCTGCTGCGCTGGCAACCATAACCGAGGCTGCGGCAGAGGCGCTCGGGACCTGGCGTGTCAGTGTCTGGTTCTACAGCGACGATCATGAGGGGATCGTCTGCAGCGACATGTTCGACCTGGAGCAGCGGCGTCATTCTCAGGGGGATTTCCTGAAGATCGCCGATTTTCCCGCCTATTTTGCCGCCGCTGCAACCGGCGAGGTCATCGCTGCCCACGACGCCTGCAACGACCCGCGCACCGTGGAATTTACCGAGCGATTCCTCTTCCCCAACGGCATCACCTCCCTCTTGAATGTGCCGATCCTTGCCGAAGGGCAGGTGTTGGGCGTTGTCTGCCATGAACATGCCGGACTGGCACGGAACTGGACCCTTGAGGAGCAGAGTTTCGCCATGGCCGTAGGCGGCTTCGTCTCCATGCTGGTCGAGATGAACCAGCGCAGAAACGCCGAGGCGGAGTTTCGCAGGCTCAATGAGCAGCTTGAACAGCGCGTGGCCGAGCGCACTGCCCAGTTGGAGGCGATAAATCGGGAACTGGAATCGTTCTGCTACTCGGTATCCCATGACCTGCGAGCCCCGCTGCGGCATATCGGCGGATTCAGCAGGATGCTGCTCGATGACCACGTGCAGCAGCTCGACCCACATGGTATCCACTGCCTGCAGCGGATTGCAGCCGGGGTCGAAAAGATGCAGGGGCTGATCGACGACCTGCTCGCCCTGTCGAGGGTGAACCGGGCCGAACTGCACCGCCAGAAGCTCAATCTCTCCTCGCTGGTGCGGGAACTGGCCAGTGATCTGAAAAACACCTATGCTGGGCGCGATGTGGAGATCGTCATCGCCAACGGCATCGAGGTTCAGGGAGACCCCGGTCTCATGCGGGTTGCCCTGGAGAACCTCCTGCACAATGCCTTCAAATACACCGGCAAGCGAGATCATGCGGTCATCGAGTTCGGTTCGTTCGAGCGGGTCGGCGAGAAAATATTCTTTATCCGTGACAATGGCGCGGGTTTCGACATGGCCGGCTACGAAAACCTGTTCGGCGTCTTTCGCCGACTGCACCGCGAGACCGAATTTCCCGGCACCGGCGTCGGCCTGGCAACGGTCCAGCGGATCATCCGGCGCCATGGCGGCAGGATCTGGGCAGAAGGGGTGCCGGACGCCGGGGCAACATTCTATTTCACGCTGCACTAACCTGGTTTCCAGCCGGAAACGGTTCTTTTCCGCCCTGGCGGTGTCAATCTGCGGGATTCCTTGTGCGGCGTAGCGCTGCTACGCCTCCGCGCAATCCCTTGATTTCCTTGCCAGGACGAAAAATCCCTCGTTTCCGATCTGGAAACCGGCAATGTCTCATCCGATGTATCCGGTTGGACACTAGTCTGGAAACTTCACTGCCACAGGGGGATTCTGCCCGGCTTTTGGGGGCAGGCTTGTCGATGGAAGTCATAACTACGCACATCAATGCCGATTTCGATTGCCTGGGCGCCATGGTAGCGGCTCACAAGCTCTATCCCGACGCCCATATGGTTTTTGCCGGGTCCCAGGAAAAGAGCATGCGCGACTTTTTTCTCAAGTCGTCCAGCTATGTCCTTAATTTCACTCGGATCAAGGATATCGATTTCGATCGTATCGACCGGCTGATCCTGGTCGACTGCCAGCACACCTCGCGGATCGGCCGTTTTGTCGACGTGGTCCGCCGGCCGGGCGTATCGGTCCATATCTATGATCACCATCCGGAATCTGCCGGCGACATCGGGCATGACGGCGGCCTGATCCGCGAATGCGGTTCCTCAACCACGATCATCGCCCGCATCCTCGAGGGACGGGGGATTGGGGTCTCCCCCATCGAGGCGACCCTGATGATGCTCGGCATCTACGAGGACACCGGCAGCCTCACCTTCGTCTCCACCACCGAGGACGATTACCTGGCTGCTGCCTGGCTCCTGAAGCAGGGGGCCAACCTGAACACGGTGGCGGACTTCATGACCCAGGAGCTGACCGCCGAACAGGTCTCGCTCTTGAACGACCTGCTCAAGTCGCTGCAGACCATTACCCTGAACGGCATCACCGTTTCCATTGCCCAGGCCTCCCTTGACTACTATGTGGGGGATATTGCCGTGCTTGCCCACATGATGCGGGACATGGAGAACCTGGAGGCGCTGTTCCTGGTGGTCGAGATGGGGAGCAGGGTGCACATCGTGGCACGCAGCCGCATCCCCGAGGTGAACGTGGGGGAGATCCTGCGCGAAATGGGGGGGGGCGGACATGCCACGGCAGCTTCGTCAACCATCCACGAGCTGACCATGATCCAGGTGATGGCACGTCTGGAAGAGGTGCTGCGACTGAAGGTGAACCCGCGCCGGGTCGCCAGGGACATCATGTCGATGCCGGTGAAGACGGTGACGGTGCAGACGAGTCTTGTCGAGGCACGTGATCTCCTGACGCGCTACAACGTCAATGCCATGCCGGTTCTGGCTGGTAGGAACATGGCCGGCATCATCTCCCGCCGGATCGTGGAAAAGGCGCTCTACCACAACCTGGGGCATCTCCCGGTCAGCGAGTACATGCACACCGAATACCTCTCGGCCACCCCCGACACCCCGGTCCAGGAGATCCAGGAGTACTTCGTCAGGCATAACCGCCGCTTTGCTCCGGTTTTCGACGGGGAGGAACTGGTCGGGGTCGTGACCCGGACCGACCTGCTCCGCTCCATGTATGCCGGCGAGGCGCTCTACGACCTGGCCCGCGAGGCGTTGCCGATGCGGAGCAAGGAGGTTGCCCGTCTCATGCAGGGGAAGCTCTCCCGTCGCGTGCTGCAGCTCCTGAAGGAAGCGGGGGAGACCGGCACCGCGCTCGAACTGCCGGTCTACGCGGTGGGCGGCTTCGTGCGCGACCTGTTGCTCGGGATCGAAAACCTGGACATCGACATCACCGTGGAAGGAGATGGCATCCTCTTTGCCGAGACCTTTGCCCGCAGCCATGGCTGCCGCTGCAAATGCCATCACAAGTTCGGCACGGCAGTGATCGTCTTCCCGGACGGCTTCAAGATCGATGTGGCGAGCACCCGCCTGGAGTTCTACGAAACCCCGGCTGCGCTCCCCATCGTGGAGCGTTCGTCCCTCAAGATGGACCTCTACCGGCGCGATTTTACCATCAATACCCTGGCCATTCAGCTGAACAGCGGGGACTTCGGCCTCCTGATCGACCACTTCGGCGGTCAGCGGGACATCCACGAACAGACCATCAGGGTCCTGCACAACCTCTCCTTTGTCGAGGACCCGACCAGGGTGTTCCGCGCCATCCGTTTCGAGCAGCGCCTCGGCTTCCATATCGCCACCCATACGGAAAACCTGATCAAGAACGCGGTCCGGATGAATTTCCTGGAAAAGCTTGGGGGGAAGCGTCTGCTCACCGAGCTGGTGATCATCCTCCGGGAGCGTGATCCCCTTGCTGCCGTGGGTCGAATGGCCGAGCTGGAACTGCTCCGCTTCATCCATCCCGAGCTGAAGCTGACCGCTGAGACGCGCCGCGTGCTGGATGAGTCGCGCCAGATCATCTCGTGGTTCGAGCTGCTCTTCCTCGACCGCCGATACGAAAAGTGGGTGGTCTATTTCCTGGGACTCTGCGAGACCCTGGAGGACGAGGCATTTGTGGCGGTCTGCATCAGGCTGGCGGTGAGCGAACACTACCGGGAAAAACTGGCCGAGATGCGGCGCCGGGGCAGGCAGATCATGGAGGCATCGACACGCCGCAGCCTGCGTCGGGACAGCCTGACAAAGAGCGATGTCTACAAGATGTTCAGCGATCTTTCCGTCGAGGTCCTGCTCTACCTGATGGCGCGCACCAGGGAAGAGGAGATGAAAAAACACCTCTCCCTCTATTTCACCCAGCTGCAGAATGTCCATTGCCTCATCACCGGCACCGACATCATGGCAATGGGGGTCCCCGAGGGGCCGCTGGTGGGGATGATTCTCGGTTTGCTGCTGGAGGCACGGCTCAACGGCGAGGTGATGAGCCGGGAAGACGAGTTGCGCTTCGTCATCGCTGCCCGCGATCGGCTGTTGCACGAGCGCAACAGTTCCGGCGATATGGCCGAGTCGCGACAATAGCCCGAATTATAATGAGAAAACAGCCCGGCACCATCCGGGGTGAAGTGAAATCGCCACAAAGGAATTGACTGTTCGTCGGTTTGGGTTATAGTAGGAACCGGCAATACACCGGATATCAGACGGTTTTCACGTTCTTGCCCCTGCCTGTTGCCCTGGCCCGATAGTTGCTAGTTGCAGGATACCCGTAACAACCGAACAGTCACGAGAGGGGATGGTATGAAGAAGATGAAGAGAATCCTGGCACTGACCCTGGCAGTATCCCTTTTGACCCTGTGGAACCTTCCCTGTTACGCATCCGACAACGGCTTCAAAGATACCTTTGAAAATGCCTTCTACGGCGGTCTCGCCGGTACCCTGGTGGGTGCTGCCTTGCTGGCATTTACCAACAAGCCGGGCGACCACCTTGATTACATGGTCTATGGTGCTGCCGGTGGCGTCCTGCTCGGTGCGACCTTCGGCATCGCCAAGTCCACCAGGGCCCTGGCGGAATACGAGAACGGCAAGGTGAAATTCGCCATCCCGACCGTGATCCCCGAACTGCGCGAGAACGCGGCGACCGGCCAGGCATCCCTGGCATTCAACGCCCAGCTGGTGCGGGGCAACTTCTAACCCTTTGTACAGATACCTGTCGAAAGGCGGTCTTCGGACCGCCTTTTTTTATTCCTCCGTTTCCGGCCGCCGGACCGGAGGCTTTCCTGTTGACACCCGCCCGTGGGAGCGGGTAAAAGAAGACCACATTCCCCAGGAGGTTGGCTGATGAGTACCGAAGGTCAGAAAATCATTTACACCATGATGCGGGTTTCCAAGTTCTACGACAAGAAGCCGGTCATCAAGGATATCTCGCTCTCCTATTTCTATGGCGCCAAGATCGGCGTCCTCGGCCTGAACGGCTCGGGCAAGTCCTCGCTTTTGCGGATCATGGCCGGGGTGGACAAGGAGTTCAACGGCCAGGCAGTCCTCTCCCCCGGCTACACGGTCGGCTACCTGGAGCAGGAGCCGAAGCTGGACGAGGCCAAGACCGTGCGCCAGATCGTGGAGGAGGGGGTGCAGGCGACGGTGGACCTTCTGGCCGAGTTCAATGCCATCACCGACAAGTTTTCCGAGCCGGATGCCGACTTCGAGAAGCTGTGCGATCGGCAGGCGGAGCTGCAGGAGAAGCTGGACCATCTGGAAGCCTGGGACCTGGATTCGCGGCTGGAGATGGCCATGGATGCGCTCCGCTGCCCGAACGGCGATACGTCGGTCAAGGTGCTCTCAGGCGGCGAGAAGCGGCGGGTGGCGCTCTGCCGCCTGCTCCTGCAGAAACCGGACATCCTGCTCCTGGACGAACCGACCAACCATCTGGACGCCGAAACCGTGGCATGGCTGGAGCATCACCTCCAGAGCTACCCCGGCACGGTCATTGCCGTCACCCATGACCGTTACTTCCTCGACAACGTGGCCGGCTGGATCCTGGAACTGGACCGGGGGGAGGGGATCCCCTGGAAGGGGAACTATTCTTCCTGGCTGGAGCAGAAGCAGACACGGCTCGCCAACGAGGAGAAGCAGGAGAGCGAGCGGCAGAAGACCCTGCAGCGCGAGCTGGAATGGATCAGGATGTCCCCCAAGGGGCGGCATGCCAAGTCCCAGGCCCGCATCAGCGCCTACGAGCAGCTGGTCAACGAGGCGGGTGAGAAGCAGGCAAAGGAGCTGGAGATCTATCTCCCGGCCGGCCCGCGCCTGGGTGACGTGGTCATCGAGGCGGAGAATGTCGCCAAAGCCTATAACGACCGGCTCCTGTTCGAGGGGATGACCTTCAGGCTGCCGCGCGGCGGCATCGTCGGCGTTATCGGCCCCAACGGTGCCGGCAAGACCACGCTGTTCCGTCTGATCACCGGCCAGGAGACCGCCGATTCCGGCACGATCCGGGTCGGCGATACGGTGAAGCTCGCCTATGTCGACCAGAGCCGCGATGCCCTCAACCCGGAGAAGAGCATCTGGGAAGAGATCGCGGAAGGGGCAGATACCATCCAGCTCGGCAGGGTGAGTGTCAACTCCCGCGCCTACGTGGCCCGCTTCAACTTCTCCGGCAGCGACCAGCAGAAAAAGGTCGGCACGCTCTCCGGCGGCGAGCGGAACCGGGTTCACCTCGCCAAGATCCTCAAGGAGGGCGCTAACGTCGTCCTGCTCGACGAACCGACCAACGACCTGGACGTGAACACCATGCGCGCACTCGAAGAGGCGTTGGAAAACTTCGGCGGCTGCGCCGTGGTCATCTCCCACGACCGCTGGTTCCTCGACCGGATCGCCACCCATATCCTGGCCTTCGAGGGGGACAGCACCGCAGTCTGGTTCGAGGGGAACTACTCGGAATATGAGGAAGACCGGCACAAGCGTCTCGGCGCGGCCGCAGACATCCCGCACCGGATCAGGTACCGCCAGCTGACCCGCTAGAGGGAGCCCGACCAACCCATGCACCTGCACCTGGTCACCATCCATGCCATGCACTCCCCCCAGGCCGTGCCGCTGGCAGCCGCCAGCCTCAAGGCCTTCCTCGATGCGCGCGACAACCGGAACCCCCCGGTAACGGTCACCTGCGCCGAGATCTTCTCCGGCACCCCCCTGGATGCGGTCGCTGGCGAGATCCTTGCGCTTGAGCCGGACATGGTCGGCTTTCCGCTCTACGTCTGGAACCGGGCAGAGTGTTGCGGCCTGGCGGAATTGCTGCGCCGGGCCGCGCCGGGCCTCATGATCATCGCCGGCGGCCCGGAAGCGACCGCCGATCCCGAGGGCGTCCTCAAGGAGGCGCCCTTTGACCTCGTGGTGATCGGCGAAGGGGAGTTTACCCTGGCCGAGCTGTTCGATCGCCTTGCTGCCGGTGTAGCCATCGACGATCTGCCGGGGATCGCCCGGCTCGTCCATGGCCGAGCCGTCTCTGTCAAGCGTCCGCCGATCCCCGACCTGGGTCTGCTTACTTCTCCCTACCTCTCCGGTCTGCTCGACGCCCATATCCCGAACGGAGTGGTCTGGCAGCTGTCGCGGGGCTGCTCATTCGGCTGTGATTTCTGCTTCGACGGCATGGGTGACCGCAAGGTCCGGCGCTACCCGCTGGAGCGGCTGGAAGCGGAACTGGACTATGTCCTGGCCCATAGGGTGAACCAGATCTTCGTCCTCGATTCCACCTTCAACCAGGATGTGAAGCGGGCCAAGACCCTGCTCCGGCTGATCGCGAAAAAGGCCCCTCATGTTCATTGCCATTTCGAGGTGCGGCACGAACTGCTGGATTCGGAGCAGGCCAGGCTCTTTGCCGGGTTGACCTGTTCCCTGCAGATCGGTCTGCAGAGCGCCGATCCCGAGGTGGCCCGCAACGTGGGCCGAGCATTCAGGCGCGACGATTTCGTTGCCAAGATCGGGATGCTCAACGAAACCGGCGTTATCTTCGGCTTCGACCTGATCTACGGCCTGCCGGGCGACAGCCTGGCCCGATTCAGGGAGGGGCTCGATTTTGCCCTCTCCCTCTATCCCAACCACCTGGACATCTTTCCCCTCTCGGTCCTGCCCGGCACGGCGCTTGCCGGCCGCGCCACAGCCCTCGGCATGAAGCACCTGGCAAAGCCCCCCTATACCCTGCTGGAGACGCCGACGTTCCCGGCTGCCGATATGGTTCGTGCCCGCCGACTCGGGGCTGCCTGCGACATCTTCTACAGCAGGGGCAAGGCGGTGGCCTGGTTCAATGGCGTGGTCGCAACGCTCCGCCTGACGCCGGTCGCCTTCCTGGAGCGCTTTGTCGCCTGGCTGCAGGAACAGGGAGCAGGGGAGTGCGACGAGTCCCGCTTCGGCGACGAGGCAATCTGGCGGCTGCAGCGGGAGTTTCTTACCGCCCGGTTCACCCGGCAGCGGGTCGGACGCCTCTTGCCGCTCGCCCTCGATTTCGTGGACTACCATTACCATTATGCCGCCACCGTCATGGCGGTGCCGCCGCAGCTTCCCGGCCGGCGAAAGCCCTCCCGTGCCGACCTGCTCCGCAAACCGCTCATGCTGGCGCCGTCGTCGCGGCTGGCCACGTTCACCTACGAGATCCTCGATCTCCTGGAGACCGGGGAGCCCGACCTGCGCGCAATAGCCGCCACCCTGCAGCCGTCGGGATCCTATGCGGCCATCTATCCCCATGACGGCCAGGTCTGTACCGAGTCGCTGGCTGAACCCTATTTCCGCCTGCTGGAACGGCTCGACGGTGAGACACCGGCAGCCCTTCTGGCCGCCGATCTGGAGATTGCTGCTGACGAGGCAGGGGATTTTCTCGCATTTGCGACTGCGGAGGGGATCGTTACCCCTGTTGCACCTCTAGGCGCCTAATCCTTGGTCACATCCCTGTGCGTTCATGCCTGTAATGCCATCCCCTGTGCGTTTGCAAATTCGCAGGGGTGTGTTATAAGCGCTCAGTGGGCCGCTGCATGAATCAACAGACAGAGCAGGGGGGAAACGGGTGACATCCCAATCGTTCGAGCCGGGAGAGGATCAGCGCGTGCAGCTGGTTGATACCTTCGGGCGGACCATCAATTATCTGCGGCTTTCCGTGACCGATCGCTGCAATCTCCGCTGCCACTACTGCATGCCCGACAAGGGTGTGGAAAAGCTTGCCCACGGCGATATCCTCAGTTACGAGGAGTTGCTGCTGATCGCCCGGACAGCGGTGCAACTCGGGGTGGAAAAGGTGCGGGTGACCGGCGGGGAGCCGCTGGTGAGACGCGGCATTACCTCGTTCCTGGCCCGGCTGGCCGGGCTGCCGGGGCTCAGGCACCTGGTGCTCACCACCAACGGGCTGCTCCTGGCAGAGCTGGCTGCCGATCTCAGGCACGCCGGCGTGCAGCGGGTCAACGTCAGTCTCGATTCGCTCGATCCGGCGACCTTTGCCGCCATCACCCGCGGTGGCGATCTGGCCCGCGTCCTAGCCGGGCTGGCTGCTGCGGATAGTGCCGGTCTCCCCCTCAAGCTCAACATGGTGGTCATGCGCGGGGTCAACGATGCCGAGATCGAGGCGTTTGCCCGACTGACCCTGGAGAGCCCCTTTGCGGTCCGCTTCATCGAATACATGCCGACCCTGCAGGATAGCGGCTGGCAGGAGCAGATCGTTCCCGGCAGCGAGATCCTGGAGCGCCTGGCGAAACGGTTCCGCTTCGCCCTGGTCGATCGGGGCCCCTATGCCGGGCCGTCCCAGGATTTCAGGATCGAAGGGGCCAGAGGAACCTTTGGCATCATTACCCCGGTTTCGGGGCACTTCTGCAGCGATTGCAACAGGATTCGGGTCACGGCGGCCGGAGAGGCGCGCAGTTGTCTCTTTTCCGCAGCGGGCATCGACCTGAAGCCATTCCTTCGGCCTGAGGATGGCGAGGGGCTGCGGGAGGCCCTGCGCCGGCTGGTGGAAGAGAAGCCGCACCGGCACGGGATGAACCGCTGTGGCTGCGAACACGAGCCGTTTGTCATGGCCAAGATCGGCGGATAGGCAAAATGGAGGAGAGATGGCCAGCGTAACAGCGGTCTGCGTGAGCAAGGAGAAGGGGGAGCGGAAGGTGCCGGTCCCCAGGGTCGAACTGGTGGTCGGTCATGGCATCGAAGGGGATGCCCATGCCGGTGACTGGCATCGCCAGGTGAGCCTTTTGGCCAGCGAGAGCATCGCCAAGATGCGCGCGCTCGGGCTGGATGTCTCCAGTGGGGACTTTGCCGAGAACATCACCACCGCCGGCATCGAGCTGATCGCCCTCAAGGTGGGGGACCGGCTGGCGATTGCCGATGCGCTGCTGGAGATCACCCAGCTCGGCAAGGAGTGCCATAGCCGCTGCGCCATCTACCACCAGGCCGGCGACTGCGTGATGCCGAAGGAGGGAATCTTCGCCCGCGTGCTGCGGGGGGGGACCATACAGCCCGGAGACGAGATCACGCAGGTCTTTCCCGAGACCGGGAGTCCTGCAGGAGGGGAGTCATGACGACGTTGGCGCAAGCCTTGACACAGATACTCGATTCGGTTACGCCGCTCGACACGGAGCTCGTGGAACTGGGGAGCGCCCTCGGCAGGGTCATTGCCGGGGAGATTGTCGCCCTCTGGGATCTGCCGATGGTCGACAACTCGGCAATGGACGGATATGCCGTCCGCCATGTCGACTGTACCCCCTGTGCATCATTTCGCGTCACCGGCTTTCTGCCGGCGGGGAATGAGCTGGTGCCCCAGGTACGGCAGGGGGAGGCGGTCAAGATCATGACCGGCGCGCCGATCCCCGCCGGCAGCGACCTGGTTGTCCCGGTGGAGGAGGCCGAGGAGCGTGACGGGCAGGTCACCTTCTCTGACCCGGTCAGGATGGGACAGCATATCCGGTTTCGCGGCGAGGATGTGCGGGCCGGCCAGACCATCGCCGGACCCGGCACCCTGATCCGGCCGGCGGAGATCAACATGCTGGCATCGCTGGGCAAGGCGCTGGTCCCGGTCTATCGGCGGGCCAGGGTGGCTGTCGTGGCAACCGGCGACGAGCTGGTCGAGCTGGGCCAGCTGCCGGAGCCCGGCTGCGTCATCAACAGCAATTCCCTGGCCCTGGCAGCCGCCATCAGGGAGATCGGGGCCGAACCGGTGATGATCGGCATCGCCCGCGACGATCTCGACAGCCATCGCCGGCTCCTGACCGCTGCCCTGAGCGCCGATGCGGTCATCACCTCGGCGGGGGTCTCTGCCGGTGACCGCGACCTGGTGCGGGACGTCCTGGCAGAGCTCGGGGTTCGCCAGCTCTTCTGGAAGGTCAAGGTCAAGCCGGGTGGGCCGACCGCGTTCGGCATGAAGGGAGCGGTGCCGGTCTTTTCCCTGCCCGGCAATCCCGTCTCCACGCTCCTCACCTTCGAGATGCTGGTCAGGCCGGCGCTGCTCAAGCTGATGGGGCATGCCAGGCTGTTCAAGGTCCCGGTCAGGGCCATCCTTGCCGAAGATGCCCGCCCCCGCGAAGGGAAGACGACGCTGCTGCGGGTGAGGCTTTCCTATGCCGACGGTGCCTGGTCCGCCTCTTCTTCGGGAGACCAGAAGACTAGTTTCCTCCGTACCCAGGTTGCGGCAGACGGCATCGTGCCACTGGCACCGGGCAAGGAGACGCTCCCTGCCGGGAGCGAGGTTGGCGTCCTGGTGCTCGGCGAGCGGCAGTGGTTGGTGGAGTGCTGAGGGAATCAGACGTGGAGGAGCATGATGGCTTTCAATCATTTTGACAGTCGCGGCCAGGCGATCATGGTGGATGTGAGCGCCAAGGAGCCGACCTTGAGGGCTGCCGTTGCCTCTGCCAGGGTGCGGCTCACCCCTGCCATACTCCGGTCGATCCTGGAGGGGGGGGGTGTCAAGGGGGATGTGCTGGGGGTTGCCCGGCTTGCAGGGATTCAGGCGGCAAAACGGACCCCGGACCTGATCCCCCTTGCCCATCCGCTCGCCATCCACCATGTTGCCATTGAGTTCGCACCGGTTCCGGAAACGGGGGTGGTGGCGATCAGGGCAACGGTGAAGGCCCTGGAACGGACCGGCGTGGAGATGGAGGCGATGGTGGCCGCCAGTGTTGCGGCGCTCACGGTCTATGACATGTGCAAGGGCGTGGACAAGGGGATAGCCATCGAAGAGGTGGTGCTGCTCGCCAAGGATGGCGGCAAGAGCGGCAGCTACCGCCGGGGAGAGACATTATGAGGGTGGCAATCCTGACCCTGAGCGACAAGGGGGCCCGCGGCGAGCGGCAGGACCTGAGCGGCCCGGCACTGCAAAGCTGGCTGGAAGGGAAGGGGGCGACTGTCTGTGCAACCGAATTGCTGCCGGACGAGCGCGGGATGATTGCCGAACGGCTGGCATCCTGGGCGGCAAGCGGCAGCGTCGACCTGGTGCTCACCACTGGCGGCACCGGGGTTTCGCCCCGCGATGTGACGCCGGATGCTACCCTGGATGTGGTGGAACGGGTCATACCCGGATTCGGCGAGGAGATGCGCCGGGCGAGCCGGGAAAAGACTCCGCATGCCCTCATCTCCAGGGCGGTTGCCGGCATCCTGAAGTCGACCCTCATCATCAATCTCCCCGGCAGCCCCAAGGGGGCCGTGGAGAACCTCGAAGCGGTCTGGCCCGCCATCCCCCATGCCATAGCCAAGATCCAGGGTGATCCTGACGACTGCGCCTCCTGAACGTCCCTTGCCGGCACTCTTTCCGGCGTCTTTCTCTGGGAGCTTCGGCATGCCGAAAGCGGGTGTCGTGTTACCTCTCGTCGACCAGTTCCGCCAGGTGCCGGTCGATGATCTCCCTGAGCCCTTCCAGTTCTGTCTTCACCTTCACACGCTCTTTCCCCTGCAGGGCGGTCACGTCAATGGCTGTAATTTTTTTCGAAAATGAGCGGCAGAGCCGGTGGTAACCCGGACTGACGGCCTGTTTTGCCGAGGTGCGGGAACGCAGGGCCGCGCGCGACAGCCCTTCCCGGTTATAGCGCCGGTAGAGGGCAAGCATCTCCTCGGTGGTTGAGAGCTTGGCGATCTCCACCAGGATGCTGCGGGCCAGGTCGCGGCGGGGGCGGCATTCGTCGCGGATCTCCAGCGGGAGCCGGGTCAGGGAGATGATCTCGGAAAGGGTGGAGACCGACTTGCCGAGGATGGCGGAGAGATCGGCAAGGGTATAGTCGTGCGAGCTCTTGAGCCGTTCCACGGCCTCTGCCTCTTCGATGCAGCCGAGATCCTGACGGATAAGGTTTTCCACCAGGGCGATCTCGGCTGCCTGGCCGTCGCTGCAGATGGCTGGAATGGTCTTTAGCCCGGCCTGGCGAGCTGCGGCGAGTCTGCGGCCACCGGCGACTGTGAAAATGCTGCCGTCGGGTTCCTGGCGAAAGATCACCGGCTGAAGGAGCCCATGACGGGCTATGGAGATTGCCAGTTCGTCAAGGGACTCTTTGTCGAAGTGCTTGCGGGGCTGTGACGGATCGGGAAGCAGATCGGCAACAGCGACACGGTAGAGCCGGCCCTTCTGGTAGCTCGTGGTAGCCGGAGCCGGGGGCGGTGGTGCCTGCTGCATCACGGTTTCCGGAAAGAACGACAGCTGGTCGAGATGGTGTGCATCCTGCGCTGGTGTGCGTGCCGATTTGTTTGTCATAGCGGTCTCTGTTCCGAGGTTGTCTGCGCACCGGGGGATGGTACACATAAAAAATGGGTTAGCCTGGTGGGGCTAACCCATTGTCGTTCCTGGTGGGCGCTACTGGGATTGAACCAGTGACCCCTGCCGTGTGAAGGCAGTGCTCTCCCGCTGAGCTAAGCGCCCCAAGCACTCTTTCAATAGCAAATGTTCAATTCCCTGTCAAGAACGTTGTGTTGACGGGCCGGCCAATCGCCTGACCAGTGCCGTTGCACGGCTAATACGCCTTGACCTCCCGTTGCACTCCTGCTATATTTCTGCGTCATCATTAAAATCCGAAGTAATGGAAAGTTATACCGAAATGCCGCCTGCCGCGATTTTCGCGGATGTGGGGGGGCCAGGAGGGTGCATGCCGCTCGAACAGGGACTGGTGCAGGTCTATACCGGAAACGGCAAGGGAAAGACGACCGCTGCCCTGGGATTAGCCTTTCGCGCCTGCGGCAGGGGGCTCAAGGTCCTGATGATCCAGTTCATGAAGGGGGGCGGTCCCTACGGCGAGCACCTTGCCGCGGAACGACTTGCGCCCCTCCTGACCATTGTCCCTTTTGGCCGGCCCGGCTGGGTCAACCGCGACAACCCTGACCCGGAAGACCGGCGCCTGGCCCTGGAGGCCCTGGCACTTGGGCATGAAGCCGTGAGTGGCGGCAACTACGACCTGGTGATCCTGGACGAGGTGAACGGGGCGGTCGGCTTCGGCCTGTTGACCGTCGAGGAGGTGCTGGCATGTATCGCTGTCAGGGCGCCTGGCGTGGAGCTGGTCCTGACCGGAAGAAATGCCGACCAGCGCGTTATCGATGCCGCGGACTTGGTGACGGAGATGCGGGAGGTAAAGCACTATTACCGCGCCGGCGTCCCCGCCCGGATTGGCATCGAGAAATAAGGATTTACGGCTCTGAGCGAGTTGAAGCTATTTTCACCCTACAAGGAGATCGACCATGGCTGAAAGAACGTTACGCGTACTGGTTGGAAAGCCGGGCCTGGATGGCCACGACAGGGGGGCGAAGATCATTGCCAGGGCCTTCCGCGATGCGGGTTTCGAGGTTATCTACACTGGTCTGCACCAGACCCCGGAGCAGATCGTCTCTGCCGCCATACAGGAGGATGTGGACTGTGTGGGGCTTTCCATCCTTTCCGGTGCGCACAACACCCTTCTTCCCAGGGTCTGCCAGCTCCTGAAAGAGAAAGACGCCGACGACATCATGGTCTTTGGCGGCGGGGTGATCCCTGATGACGACATCCCCGGTCTGAAGAACGCCGGTCTCAAGGAGGTCTTCACGCCGGGGTCCTCCACCGAGGATATTGTCAAGTGGGTCAGGGACAACGTGCACCCGCGCGCATGAGTTCCGGGAGGTTCCGGGACTTGCGTAGCTCGACGTGATGATCGACGGCGAGATGGATGCCAGGGCATATGAAGGCGAGGGGAATCCCTCGCCTTCGCCATGCCGGGGTGGTGTCTGCCTATGCCGTTTTGCTTGAACTATTGCTGGAAAGAAGGGTACGACCATGTCACTTGCAGAACGGATTCTCCTGGGGGATACCCGCGCCGCAGCGCGGCTGATGAGAGATATCGACGACGGTTACGCCAGCGCCCGCGAAGAGCTGAAGCTCCTCTACCCGCACAGCGGCTCTGCCTACCTCATCGGCATCACCGGACCCCCCGGAGCCGGCAAATCGACCCTGGTCGACCAGGTCACCGAGGCGTATCGCCGTCGCGGCAAGCGGGTCGGCATCGTGGCGGTCGATCCCACCAGCCCGTTTACCGGCGGAGCGATCCTGGGGGACCGCATCCGCATGAACCGGCATGCCGACGACGAAGGGGTATTCATCCGGAGCCTGGCAACACGTGGCCATCTCGGCGGCGTCTCCCGTTCCACCGGGGACGTGGCGCTGGTGATGGACGCCATGGGGATGGACGTGGTGATCATCGAGACCGTCGGGGTGGGGCAGGATGAGGTGGATATCGTCAAAATGGCCCATACCACGGTGGTGGTGATGGTGCCCGGACTCGGCGACGACATCCAGGCCATCAAGGCGGGCATCCTTGAGATCGGCGACGTGTTCGTGGTGAACAAGTCGGACCGGCCCGATGCCGACCGGACGGTCCGGGAGTTGACGACCATGCTGGAGATGAACAGTGCCAGGGCCGATGACTGGCGGCCCAAGGTGATGCGGACCGAGGCACACCGGGGGACCGGGATCGCGGAGTTGGTGGAGGAGTTCGAGACGCACCGTTCGCACCTGTTCGGTTCTGCGGCCATACACCGCTTCCTTGCGGAAAAGGGCGCACGTACCTTCATGGAGATCCTCAAGGATCGGCTTTTTGCCGAGGTCTTTGCCCCTCTGGAGGCAGACGGCCGTTTTGCCCGGATCGTAGACGATCTGGCCAACCGGCGCATCGACCCGTACAGCGCGGTTGAAGCGGTGGTTGCCGAACGCTTTGCCGCAGGAGCAGACAACTGATCATGAAGATGTACAGTGGAAATTCGCAATCGACGAACACGAAACGCCCGGAGACGGGAAGGCCGCTGCTGCGAAGGATTGCCCTGAGGCTACCGCTGATCCTCATCGTGCTCTTTCTCGGCGGATGGATCATCGTCAAGGAGCCGGCAGTGGTGGACGACCCTGCCGCCAACCCGCAAGACCCTGCCAGGGAGGATCTGAGCAGGGTATTTTATCCCAGTGCGGAGCAGATAGCCTGGCATCCCTACTTCGTCAAGCCGAACGATACCCTCGAATCGCTCTTTGGCAAAGACTGGCCCCTGGTGGCGCGCTTCAACCGGATCGACCGCCGCCATGTCTATCCCGGCATGACCATCAAGGTTCCGGACCGGATGGACGACATCAGGGACTACACCCCGTTGCCGAAGTTCTATGAACCGGCCCGCCGGCATGAGAAGTATATCCTGATCAACATCATGGAGCAGTGGCTGGGCGCGTACGAATACGGGAAGCTCAAGTTCTCCATGCCCGCAGCTACCGGCAGCAGCGGCCACGAGACACCGACTGGGCTGTTCAGGGTCGATGCCCGACACCGTAACCATACCTCGTCGCTGTACAAGACCGAGGATGAGGCGGCGCAGTACCCCATGGACAATGCCATCCGCTTCCATGTGGGGGCGGACAATGTTTCTTATTGGATTCATGCCAGGGATCTTCCCGGCAAGCCGGCTTCCCACGGGTGTGTCGGATTGTATGACGAGTCGATGCAGAAGCGGATCTACAGCTTCCCGACCGATCCGGTGCTTCTCGATTCCAAAAAGCTTTACCAGTGGGCGGTTGGGGAAGACGAATACGAAGACGACACCGGTGCGCTGGAAGAACTTGAGGATGGACCTCTGGTCGAGGTTATCGGAGAGAACCCCGTCTATCTGACAGGGGCCATGCAGCACTAATCACTGTTGTTCCGCTCCGTGCGGCACAACATCGGAGGAAGCATGAACAGAACGTTGAAGGTGGCGGTGTTGAGCTTGACGCTGGGTCTCCTTTTCCTGGGGCAGACTGTTTGGGCAGCCGCATTGGCAACCAGTCCGGAGGCGGCCCTGAAAAAGGCGTTTCCCGAGATCACGGTCGACAGCATGCAAAAGATCGACGTACCCGGCTGGTACGAGGTCGTCACGGGGCAGAATGTCCTCTATTTCTATCCCGAGAAGGATTATCTCTTTGTCGGCGAGATCTATGGCAAGGATCGACAGAGCCTGACAGCCGCGCGCAAGCGGCAGCTCAGTGCCAAGCTGGTAAAGACCCTGCCGCTGGAGAAGGGGGTGAAGATCGGTTCTGGTAAAAACGTCATCATCGAGTTTACCGACCCGGATTGCCCCTATTGTCGGAAAGCCTCCGAGTTCCTAGCCAAGCGACGGGATGTGACCCGGTATGTCTTCTTTGCTCCGCTTGCCCATCCCGCGGCAATCGGCAAGATACAGCACATCCTGAATGCCAAAGACAAGGCGCGGGCCTACGAGGAGATGATGAGGGGCGCATCGCCGCCGCAGGGTGAAAACTTCCCCGAATCGGTGAAGGCCCTTGCCCAGGAGCATCTGGCGCTTGCCCGAAAAGTGGGCGTACAGGGAACGCCCACCTTCTTCGTGAACGGAACGGAAGTTGTGGGAGCTGATGAAAAGCGGATCGAGGCGCTTTTGACCGGAGGAAAATAGTTTCGGAAGTTCACTGCACATAAAAAGGCCCCGCTGTACCGTATCCGGTTACAGCGGGGCCTTTTTCGTAGTCAGTCTGAAGCGATTCAGGGATAGATGATGATGCTGATGGCTGCCAGACCGTTGTCTGCGAGGCAGACCGGGAAATAGAGACCGGTATAGCCGACCGGGATATCGATCCCTCCGGTGCTGTCGATTATCTCCGGCGGCATGATGTCCAGGCTCTTCCCCTGCTGGGCTGATTTGGCAACCACATTGCCGCAGACCACATTGACAAACTCCATGACCGTGTCATCCAGCACTTCCTTCGGCTCATGGGAGACACTCTCCTGGTTCAGGATCGCCTTGGCGATCTCTTCCTGCACATCTGCAGAAGCCGTCAGAATGTAGCGACAGCGGAGGTCTCCGGTAAAGTCCATGGCTGCCATCACATGCACCTGGTCAAGATGGGTGACGATCTGGCAGGGGCCGGGACGGAAGGTCAGGCGGGCAACACGGGTGAACATCTTGTAGGTCATGTCCACCATGATTTCACAGAGATCAGCATAGGGGACCCCTGCGGGGATTTCCACCTTGCTGGTGGCAAACTGCGCCTGGTCTGCCTTGAATTCCGCTAGATAACGCTGCAAATCCTCATCGGTGAACCCGCCTACCTGAACGATCGCCTCGCCGATATAGAGGTGTGTCTCTGACTGCCTGGCCAGGGCACGTTGTAACTGATCGGGTGTCAACAGCCCCATCTGTACGGCGAGGTCTCCAAACCGCATGTCTACGGTTCTTTGTGCCCGGTTTACCTTTTCCACTGCCTCTGCGTTCAAGAACCCCAGGTCGAGGACGATCTCCCCAACGCTTTTATTTACCGATTCCTGCAGGTTAATGGCCTGCAACAGGACATCCCGGGGGATGATCCCCTGTTCTACCAAAAACTGCCCGAAAAACTTGACCGCCATTACGGTTCTCCTTTGGCTCTGTTGTCGATACCGGCTCTGCAACCCTTATTCATGCTTCCCGCAGGATCTTCAAAACGTTGTCCGTCTCGAACGGTTTGGAGATAACATTCCGCGCACCCAGCTTGATGGCCTCGTTGAACTTGTCTCCCACGCCTCCCAGCGAGGTAATCATGACTACCTTGATGTTCCGGTCCAGCGCCATGAGTGTCCGCAGGGCGGTGATCCCGTCCATCCCCGGCATGTTCATGTCCATGCAGATGATGTCGGGGTGGAGCGACTGGTACATCTTTATGGATTCAAGGCCGTTCTTGGCATGTCCGACCACCTGGAATTCTCCGCTTTCAGTCACGATCTTTTCCAATTGACGGGCTACCGAGATGCTATCGTCTACCAGCAGAACCTTTCTCATATCTTTCTGTCTCCTTGATATCAATAAACAACATATTAAGTCGGCTTTTGTTCATATCGGCGCCGAGGACGATTCCTTAAGGATCTCTACTGTGATTTTACAGGAGTAACATGATGACGGCAATCACGACGCCATTGATTATGCCGATGACCGTGTATTCTTTCGTGCGGTCAGGGCCTGAAGGTACAGCGGTGTCAGCGGGGTATTCTCCGGAATAGGTGTCTGAGGGCATGCCAGCGTCACTGGCCTGCATTGTCGCGCTGTCGGCTGGCTGCGCAGTCTGGGGCAGCACCTGCTTTTGGTCTGGGGCGCTTGCTCCATCAGCGGCAAGGTCGGCTGTGCGCTCTTTTGCCAGAGGCCGGATGACTGCAGCAGGAGGGGGTTTGGGAACCTCCACGATAACGGTTGCCGATTTTTCCTTTTCGCGGTTTCCCGCCCGGTCCACGCTCCAGTAGCTGATCCGGTAGCTGCCGTCCGTGGCTATGGTGAACGGTTCGGATCCGTAGCGCTCGCTGGTGCCGCTTATCCTGTATTCGCTGGTGGCAACGCCTGACAGCGGGTCCTCAGCTTCAAGGGCGATGACGGTCTTGTCCGAAATGCGATAAACACCATTCTCGACCGTTTTTGGGGTGCCGATCAGCAGACTGGTCTCAGGTGGGGTCTGGTCGATGGTGATCTTGACAAAGCGCGTCGGTTCCAGATTTCCCAGGCGGTCGCTGCTGCGGTATTCCACCAGGTGGACCCCTTGCGCCGAGATGGAAAAGGGCTTGCAAGGGAGCCACTGGCTGCTGTCCAGCTTGTATTCGACCGTTTTGACTCCGGCGTTGTTGTCCGTTGCCGTGCACGAAACCTGGCTTGCCGTGGCGCTGATGACGATATCGCCGTTCTGGCGGCTCTGTCTGTTGACGGTCAGTACCGTTGAAGGAGGTGCGGAGTCGACGGTAACGGTTTTAGATCGGGCAGTTTCGACATTTCCGGAGCGGTCGATACTGCGATATTCGATAAGATGCTCGCCCGGTTCCTGGATGGTAAAGGGGGAATAGGGGAGCCAATCGCCGCGGTCGAGGCGGTATTCGCTCGCATCGACTCCCGATTGGGAATCCTCGGCCTGCAGTGTGAAAAAGGTGCTGTCCGTTACCATGGTTGCACCAGAGGTAGAGGTCACCTGGGGGGAGCCAATGGAGATGGTGGTGACCGGCGGCGTCTTGTCGATTTTGATGGTGACAGACTTCGCTGATTCGCGGTTTCCCACCTGATCGGTGCTGCGAAAGGAGATGACGTGGGTGGTGCGATCATCGACCCTGAACGGCTCATAGGGCAGCCACCCCCCCTCGTCGATACGGTATTCCCTTGTTGCGATTCCCGACAGCATGTCGACGGCATCCAGTTCAAATGCAGTCGGCTGTCTGATGTACAGGGCATCGGCGGAATTCAGGGAGTGGCCCGCCGACGTGAGGGAAGTAATGGGGGGCGTCGTGTCGGTAATCAGGGAGAGGATGTGCACGGCATCCTGATTGCCGACATTGTCGGTGCTGCGATATTCCAGCCGGTGCTCACCTTCATTGGCAATGGTGAAAATTTCCCGAAACGGGAGCCAAGGCCCGCCGTCAACGCGATAATCGATCTGGGCGATACCGCTCATGGCATCGCTGGCGGAGAGGGTAATGGTGGTATTGGCAGAAATGAAGGTCTTGCCGCTGGGGGCTGTCCGGTTTGGCGAGCCAATCTGGGCCGAGCTGACCGGACTGGTGGTATCCAGGGAGAACGAAAGCGACTGGGCCTGCCCCTGGGTACCGGCAGGATCAACGGAGCGGTAAAAGAGCGTATGGGCACCTTCCGGCAGTTGTGAGAGGGAAAGCGGACCCTGTAACGTTTTCCACTGGTCGGCATCGTCAAAACGGTATTCGGCCCTGGCAACACCGGAACCGTTGTTCGTAGCGGCGAGCCTGATCGTCGCTTTTGGGGAAACAAAAAGCGCTTTAAGGGTTGTGTGCTGCGGGCCTTCGACAACGGCAGTGGGGGAGGGCGTAACGTTGTCGAGGGTTGCGCACCACCCGTCAGGGAGCGGTGGCATGACGGCCAGGGCCGACAACAGGTAAACGATCTTGGCGTATCGTATCATAATCGGATTTCCGGCCCTGTCCTCTCGGGATTGCGTTAAAACCCGGTAATGATACCTGCCGTGGCGACTCTGTGCAAGTCAAAATACCAGCAACAAGGTTAAATACTGGACATCAGAACAGATATTGGTGATTATGACTCAGTAATAGTCACAAGGTATGTCAAAATGGAAATAGTTACTGTAATAAATTGTTACATGAAGCGCGAGAATAGATTGTGACGTCTTTGGTTGCTGACAGAGGCAGGTACTCTGTTATGGCGGATGGAGTAAAAGGTGTGCAGTAATAAAACAAAAAGGGATTAGCGTTGCCGCTAACCCCTTATCTGTTTATGGTGGAGCTGATCAGGATCGAACTGACGACCTCTTGAATGCCATTCAAGCGCTCTCCCAGCTGAGCTACAGCCCCAAATACGAGGCATTTATAACAAACCTGCCGGGAGGTGTCAATGATTTTTTAAATCTTGACGCCTATTGGGCAAATAGCTATAATTCGCCAGCAATCGCCGGAGTGGTGAAATTGGTAGACGCACCGGACTCAAAATCCGGCGCCAGCGATGGCATGTCGGTTCGACTCCGACCTCCGGCACCATAATATACAAGGGCTCGCGTTATCTATTGACGCGAGCCCTTTACCGTTTCTGCCCGAAGGATCAGAGATAAAACAGCTTGACAGGAGCATAGGGGAAGGCTATCTTGAATTTCGTAATAAAGGGGAGTAGTTATCGGCTGGAGAAATAGCCGACCCGGTTTCCGTCAAGACGGTCGAAAGACCCGGGACCGGGGCATGAACTTGCCAACAAGACCTTTATCCAGGCACACATGCCGAGGGTAAAGGTCTTTTTTATTACCCCCGCACACGCAGGAAACCAAGGAGCCAACAGAATGAAAAGACATGTCGTCAACGTATGTGCCGTACTCGCAGCCGTCCTGTTCCTGAGCATCACCGTGCTGGAGCTCACTGCTGAAGCCAGAATCGGCGGGAGCCGCTCGTTCGGAAGCCGCGGCTCGCGCAGCTACTCCAAACCTGCCGGCACGTACTCCCAGCCGAGCCCGTCGCGCCAGCAGTTATCGCCTTCTGCCGGTCCATTTCAGCAGCAGGCGGGCGGCGGATTCATGAGAAGCATGGCAGGCGGAATCATGGGGGGCATGCTGGGAAGCATGTTGTTCGGCGGCACTGCCGGAGCCGGGACAGGCGGTATGGGAGGCGGTGGCGGCATAGGCCTGTTTGACATCGCCCTCTTGGGTGGCGTCGGCTATCTCGTCTACCGTGTCGTAAGACCCAGAATAGGCTGATACTTCCTTTTTCACGATGCAAACGGAACTGTAATCAGATACAGGAATGCTCACTGGTGCCCGTTCCAGGGCACCTTTCCAGCGCATGTTGTTGAACAACCTGCTAGGGGAGGCCACGATGCCCAATAAAAAATTCATGTTCGTCCTGATTCTCCTGGCAGTGGTTTTCCCGCTCTTGTCATACCTCCTGAATGTCTATTCCGACTGGCTCTTTTTCGTCGAGACCGGATATTCGTCGGTCTTTGCCACGACACTCACAGCCAAGACGGTCTCCGGGCTGCTCTTTGGCGGGCTGTTGTTTCTCTGCGTGCAGATAAACCTCCACCATGCGTTCAAGGCACGGTTCCCCCTGACCGGCATTTTCATGGTGGGAGGCGGCAACATCCGCATCAACAGGGAAGAGGTGGTCCACTTCGTCAAACCTGTCGCCATGCTCCTCAGCATAGTACTGGCACTTTTAGCGGGCAACTGGGGGGCTGCGCAATGGGAAGATCTGCTGCTGTTCACGAATAAGCTGGCGGTCGGAACGGTCGATCCGGTTATCGGCAAGGACATCGGTTTCTACCTGTTCAGCCTGCCGTTTCTGGAAATGCTCAAGGCCTTTGTAAACTTCACGCTGCTGGCAACGGCGCTGGTTACCGCTGCGGTCTATTTTGCCCGTGGGGGCATCACCCTGTCGGAGCGGGGCACGGCAGTCGACGCGCAGGTTCGCCGACATCTGGCGGTTCTGGTCGGGATCTTTTCGTTCGTGGTCGCTGCCGGCTTCTATCTGGACGGCTTCAGGCTGCTGTTTGCCAACAACGGCGCCTTTTACGGTGCAGGATACGTCGATGTCAACTCCCGGCTGCTGACCTACCAGGCTCTCACATTCCTGACCCCCGTGGCAGGGGCCGTGCTGGCGTTCGGGATCTGGAAAGGCGCCTGGCGCCTGGCTCTTCTGCCGCCAATCATCGTGGTTGCCCTGTACGTCATCGGCATCCGGGTCTATCCGGCGGTACTCCAGAAATTCAAGGTCGCGCCCAACGAGTTGGCCCTGGAAACCCCCTACATCGAGCATAATATCCGATCCACCCGTTTCGGCTACGATCTGGACAGGATCGAAACCGTCCCCTTCGATGTTGACACGAGGCTTACGGCTGCCGATATCGCCAACAATGATGCCACCATCAAGAACATCCGGCTCTGGGATCATGCACCGCTGCTGAAGACCTACAGCCAGCTGCAGCAGATCAGGACCTATTACAAGTTCTTCGACGTGGATAACGACCGCTACATGGTCAACGGCCAGTACACCCAGGTGATGCTGTCGCCTCGCGAGCTCTCCTACGCCGACCTCCCCAGCAAGAACTGGATCAACGAGCGCCTGATCTTCACCCACGGCAACGGCATCACCTTCGGTCCGGTCAGCCGGATCAGCAAGGAAGGGCTGCCGGAGTTTTTCGTCAAGGATATCCCGGCGGTCAGCCTGGCCGACATCAAGGTAACCAGGCCGGAGATCTATTACGGCGAACTGTCCAACGACTATGTGGTCGTCAAGACCAAGGTCCCGGAATTCAGCTACCCCACCGCAACCGGCAACATAAACACGACCTATGCCGGCAAGGGAGGGGTACCGATCGATTCCATCCTGAAAAAGGCGCTCTTCGCAGCCAGGTTCAGAACGGAAAAGATCCTGCTCTCCTCGGACATCACCGCGCAGAGCCGCATCCTTTACAACCGCAACATCAGCGAGCGGGTCAGGACGATAGCCCCCTTCCTCCATTTCGACGGCGACCCCTACATGGTGGTGGACGATGGGGGGAGACTCAAATGGATCATCGATGCCTACACCTATTCGAACCGGCTCCCCTATTCGAAGCCTCTTAAGGGTGGGATCAACTACATGCGGAACTCCGTCAAGGCGGTCGTCGATGCCTATGACGGCTCCATCGATTTCTACATCAGCGATCCGGACGATGTCCTGCTCAAGGTCCATGCACAGATATTCCCGAAGCTCTTCAAGCCGATTGCATCAATGCCGGCCGTTCTGCATAAGCATGTCCGCTACCCCCACCAGCTCCTGCAGGTCCAGGCCGCCATGTTCGCCACCTACCACATGACCGACCCGAAGGTCTTCTACAACCGGGAAAACCTCTGGGAGATCCCAGTCCTGGGCGAAAAGCCGATGGAGCCGTATTACACCATCATGAAACTGCCGGGGGAAACGAAGGAGGAGTACATCCTGCTGCTCCCCTTTACCCCTTCCAAGCGGGACAACCTCGCAGCCTGGCTCACGGCGCGCAGCGACGAGCCGAATTACGGCAAGATCCGCGCCTATACCTTCCCGCGAGACCGGCTGATCTATGGGCCGAAGCAGATCGATGCGCGGATCAACCAGGACTCCTTCATCTCCCAGCAGTTGACGCTCTGGAGCCAGCGCGGCTCCGAGGTCATCCGGGGGAGCCTGCTGGTGATCCCGATCGAAAAATCGCTGCTCTATGTCCAGCCGCTCTTTCTTGCGGCCGACAAGGCCGGTCTGCCCGAGTTGAAGCGGGTGATTGTCGCCTTCGGGGATGAGGTGGTCATGGAGGAAAACCTGGAACTGGCCCTGCAGCGACTCTTCGGGGGCAAAAAGACTGCCGTCGCTGTTGCCGTGTCAGCCGCAACGGACGTGAAGGCATCGCCTGCATCGCTGGCCAAGGAGGCGATGAGCATCTACGAGAAGGCCATGACCCTCCAGCGCCAGGGTAACTGGGCCGGTTACGGCGAGGAGTTGCGCAAGCTGGAGCAGGTACTGAAGCGGATGGCGCAGTAACACCCCTGGGGGGGGAGCGACCGGTCGACTTTCAAGCAGGGGATGACCTGACCGGTATCGCAGTCCCCAGCTTGTTTGGACATCGTAATGCCATGAACCAACCCATAGAGAAGATTAGCGCATTCTAAAAAAATGTGGTACGCTGTAGACCATCACTGGTGGTCACAGGGGAACAAGGGGGTGGGGTCATGAAAATTCTCGTCAAGTATTGCGATCTGAGGTCGGGGTTGGTCAGGGCGGAAGAGCTGCAGGAAATGATACAGACCGGAAAGATCCTGTCATTCCGTCGGAACGAAGATGAATGGGTGCGCATCGGCGTTGACCCGATTCGCGGCACGGGAGGGAAATACCGCGGCCCGGAGCGGAGGGGAAACGTCTACTTTATGTAGCTGATCCTCCACCTTCTACCGGGACAGGTCGGCATCCACTCGCTTCGATGCGGCCTGTCCCGCCTTCCACTCTTCCCTCCATGTTTATCCTGTGCCGTGCTGCTCTCATCGCCCAGCGCCGAAAGTCCGACCAGTGGAGTTTGCGACTAGCCCGGCCGTCAGGCGCATGAACTCTCCTCATACCGGCTTGATGTTCTGGTTCATCCTGAAAAGGTTCGTCGGGTCGTACTTCTTCTTGATTTCCACCAGCCGGCTATACGTCGCACCGTAGGCAAACGCGATACGCTCGCTCTCATCCCTGGTGAGGAAGTTGATGTACGCGCCGCTGCTGGCAAACGGCTGTGACGCGGCGAAGAATGCGCGCGACCAGGCTATGCAGCGATCATCCTCGACGGAAGACTCCCAGCGGCTGTGCACGTTCATCACGTAATTGGCGTCCCGGCTGGAGTAGGCCATAGCATCCGGCGCCACGCGGCCTGTCTGGCCTCCGACCGTGCCTACCAGAATCTCGCACTGCGGCGACGGCAGCGTAGCGGCGTATTCGATGATGACGTCGATCGCACCATCGCTGAGCTGCGAGAAGTTGTGCGACTTCCAGTAATTGCGTCCACCCGGTGTCAAGAGTGGATCAAAGGCCTGCTGCCAGGCGGTGTACGGCTGCACACCGACATGCTCGCCAAGCGGCGTGCCGAACCCGCGCAGCGGCTCGATCAGCTTCTTCCCCTCAGCCGGGTCACCCGAATAGAACAGGGCGAGCGCGACGATCTCCTTGCCGTGGACCTCTTCGGGCAGGAAGGGGAGGGGGGGCGCCTTCCTGGTGATCATCCAGACGTTGAGCTCGTCGGGCATCGTCTCGGTGAAACGTGCGAACCGCGTGATCACGGATTTCGCCTGGCTGAACGGGAAGACGATGAGCCCGCTCAGCACGTCCGGTCCAACGGGATGAAGCTGGAATTCGAAGCTGGTGACAATGCCGAAGTTCCCACCGCCGCCACGCAGCCCCCAGAAGAGATCACTGTTTTCCGCCTCGCTGGCGTGCACGAGACTGCCATCTGCCGTGACAACGTTCGCGGAGAGCAGGTTGTCGACGGTCATGCCGTATTTCCGGCTCAGCCAGCCGAAGCCGCCGCCGAGTGTCAGACCGGCCACGCCTGTGGTGGAGTTGATGCCCAGCGGCGTGGCAAGGCCGTGCAGCTGGGCTGCCGCGTCGAAATCGGCAAGGGTGCAGCCGGGCTCGACGGTTGCCCGGCGGGTGCTCGGGTCCACCTGGACGCCCTTCATCAGCGAGAGGTCGATCATGAGGCCGTCATCGCAGACGGCATTGCCCGCGATGTTGTGTCCGCCCCCACGGATCGAAACAAGAAGAGCGTGCCTGCGCGCCAGGCCGACAGCCTGGACGACATCTTCAGGCGACGTGCAACGGGCGATCAGCGCGGGCCTGCGATCGATCATGGCGTTCCAGATCTGGCGCACCTTGTCGTAGCCCGTGTCGCCGGGAATGAGCAGATCTCCCCGGAAGTGCGCCTTTAACTCCTCGACATGTGCCTTTGATAACCGGTTCATGGGTGCCTCCTTTGTTTACGCCTACGCCACCATCCTCCTGTTTTCTATAAGGTTACGGCATCTGCCGGGAGTTGCAAGGGGGGGTCGGTTCGGAGGTGACTGAGAGCTGCACCGTCACCGTCCACACTCTTTCGTTTTATCAATAAGCAGAAAATCGAAACCATTGCCATATACACCATAATGGTGTATAAAATTTCCATGGCCGAAAAAAAGAAACCTACCTACGATCTTGATGCGTTCAAGGCCACGTTTGCAAGTGTCGAAAGGCTTGCAGTTACAGGTACGGCACTTCGCAGTGCATCTGTGCTCGGATATGGCCGTGCCGAGATCGTGGGCACCATCCAAACGATGCAGCGAGGCCATTTCTACAAATCGATGACGGCTTATGCAGATTCCCGATTGTGGCAGGACGTGTATCATGTCCCGTCTCCGGTGGGTATGCTCTATGTTAAGTTTACCGCCGATGCCATAACCGAGTTTTTGCTGTTGTCCTTCAAGGAGAAAAACAATGACTAATCCTGTCTGCCCGGAAACGGGGGCACCGATGTATCGCGGAGTGCGCCCCATGACTCTTACCTTCAAGAGTAAAAGCATTACGTTCGATATGCCTGGCTGGTATTGTGATCGATCAGAGGAGAGTATTCATACCGGAGAGGATATGAAGGTTTCCGACCGGATGTTGAATCTCCTCAAGGCTCGGAGCGAAGGGCTGCTTGAACCGGAGGGAATTCGTCGTATCCGCAAGAAACTTCATCTCTCGCAGGAAGCGGCAGGCCTCTTGATCGGCGGGGGGCCGCGGGCTTTCCAGAAATATGAAAGCGGTGACCTGTTGCCGAGCCGCGCTGTCTGCAGCGCTCTTGTCCTGCTGGATCATGACCCGTCGGCGTTGTCGGTGCTCAAGGAGCACAACAGAGCTGCTTAGTCTGAAGGTGGCTGGTTGGTGGCATGAAACTTGGCAACTTGTGGGTCTGGCGCACACATTTTGCCATCGAATCGTTGTCATATCACCAGTTACATGGAGGGTAGTTATTCTCCGCGATGGTTATGCAATAATTCCTTCTTTTCTCGCTTTACTTTCAACACTGCACTGTAAGGCAAATACTCACCCTCTGCTGGCTCAAGCCACTGTATTTTATGTGTCGATCGATTAACTCTGAAACGATCCACAATCGGGGTGGTATCAGGATCACCGGGACATGCGCCACCATGCTTTTCATGGATTGCAAAGTCAAAATATTTCTTTGTTATTTCCTCAGTGATGAATGACAGGCAATCCATGCTTGTCCAACTGTCATATAATTTGTCTTTTTGAATTTGTGACACCATAATATTTAAAGCATGCTCTTCATCAAGTATGCTCTTAGCATTGGCTGGAATAGAAAGTAAAAATACAATAATCAAAAATAGTAAGCTCATTAAGCGCATCTGTTTCATAAATTACCTTATGCGTTATTGTTTAACCTGTTATTGAGACAGCTTCTCGATATAAGTAATTTATCTACTATATTGATACCTAGGAGTCGGGGATCTTCGTTCGCTTTCTACAATTCTAATTCATTCAGATAGCGTTCAAGCTCTTGTACTCGTCTTTTAAGCATTTCGTATGCAAACCCACCGGCTGATACCGACTGCAATGTTCCCCCTTCATTCGGGTCAAGAGCATATGACAAATCCTGCTCGGTAGTGCGCCATGCCAGCCACTTCCGTTGAGTGTTTTTCAATAACTCCTGTTTTGGTTTCGGCAGTTTTTCCATCAGCGCCTTGTAAACCTGATTCATACGTTTGTCCATTTTGCTGATGGCATCACCTGAACAGTTGTTCATGTTTGCCGTTACGCCTTTGGATTTATCTAAGCAGGCGGAATATGCATCATCAATCCTGTCGGTTTCAGTGATCTTTAGAGCTGAATGACTGGAAGTTGCTGTCAACAGGATTGTCAGCAGGCAAACGGTAATAGTTAGTCCCCTCATTATTTCTCCTATAAAAGAAATCTACTCCTCTTGAGTTTAAGGTATTCAAGATGGCTACCTGGCTCTTGAACGTATCACTTCGAAGCCTGACCAGTCATGCTGTTCAAAATATGTTTAGTGATATCGATGTATTATGAGTTATTTTGCATGTTAGCATGCTTGGTCTTTCGCGGCCCACTCCCCCTTTGTTATTTGTTGTCATTTATTGCAATATTTTCTAACGTAGCAATTATAATGTCATTACATATTGAACCTACATGCATTTTATTACTGTTATTAATAAATAATCCGCAAAATTCTTTATTGACTGGCTCGAATAGAATTAATAAATTATTTGTATCACATTCTTTTTGTTTGCATGTTCTTACTAAGATATATTCTACTGATTTTATTTTAATCAATCTATTTCTTCTGCCTGGACCAGACATATCAGTAGCCCATTTATCAAAGTTATATTTTGAAGCTAACTTATTATATGGCATTATAAATTCATTTACCTTTTTCAATTCCCATGGATAAGTTTCATATTTTTTGTAGTTATTATTAAAATAAACAAACTCGTATAAATCATTATTGTAGTTATCTGACTTTGTAATATTATCTGCATAAATAATGTTACTAAATAATAAAGATGAAATTATCAATAAGCACACATATAGCTTATTCCAACTAAATCTAGTTATAAAACTCATTTGATCCCTCCTCACAATTTATGCTTATATCAGCACATTATGAGTCATTTTTGCATGTTTGCAGGCCTGACCCCGCGGCCCATGTGACCCCGCGGCCCATGTTTGCAGGCCTGACCCCGCGGCCTGTGACCCCGCGGCCTGACTTATTTCGGGATTGTCGTAAAGGCAGCCAGTCGCTGGGCCTGCAAGATAGATTCGAGCTGGCTCTTTATTTAGATCGTCGATGACCTGAGAAACTCGTGCATATAAGGTCCAAAGTGCAGTTTGTGCAAACTGTTCACGGGTTTGCTCGCGTAAATCGTTAAGGCTGGTCAGGGTAATGTTAGTAAATTGTGAACATCGGACAGCTCCAGCCTGAAATCCTGATTCCGATAGCAGAAACGCGCGATCCGATCCGATATCCATTGCAATTGCTTGAAGAGCGAGCACCTTCTCCTTAGGAACGCTCGACTTCCAGTCTTTGCATTCGATGATCCAGCGCACCTGAAAGCTTTGGATTTTCCCAGTGATCCAGACGTCAATGTTGTGAGTTCCGCGTGCGCCAACAACTCTTTTTTCGATTTCAGCTGTAAGTCCCAGCGTACGAAAGAACTTTGCAGCCTCTTCAGTGTACTCGCTTCCAGCCTTCGGCATAATTGCCCTCAATTTTTTGTATTCAGTTTGCTGGTATAACGTCGTGGGGGCGCACCGGCGGAGCGTAGCGGAGGCCGCGTGCCGCCGCATTGTTGAACCCTCAGTTTTTCTGCCTCAGAGGAGGAAACAGCGATTCTTTGGGGAAATCTCCTTCGTTTTCCCAAAAACCATCCTCTGACCGGCTGTAATGAATCCAATCGTGTCCGTTGTAACGATAACGTTTGTAAGTTACTTCAAAGGTATCATCGCTCTTACTCTTGAATGCAGGTCTACAAAGGATTTCAAGAATGTCCTGATTCTTTCCGTGCGGGAATAGCTTCCATACCGTTTTCAGAGTTTGTGCCACATGAATTTTTTCAACTTTATTGGTTTTTTCATCTTTGGCCTGTACCCATTTTATCTTACCTGCAGCAACATCGAAGAACTTGGTGCCTGGTCCAGCATATGATCCAAATCCGGCACTATAATCTACTGTCAGGCTAAAACTTTTAGGCCTTCCACCAATGAGGTTGACGGTGTTGATTCTTGCAATGGGCCTTTCCAATTCATGGGTTTCAATTCGTTTGTTGTTGTTCCCTTCGAGATAGAGGAGTGCATTGCAGGAGGTTTCATGATCGTCAACAGAATACTCTTCGGCAGTAATCATGCTTCGATCTCTCATTACGACAAGCGCACCGTCTATGCCGTGCTGCTTTGTGAGCGGCAGGCGCTGATATTCGACATAGTCACACTTTGGTTGCGGTTCATTGCCTCTTGCCGCATTGGCTTCTCCTGTGTTCAGCACCAGCACCGTCGATAAAGCCAGCAGATATGCTCTTGCGGAACAAATTTCCATGTCTCGAATCGCTTTCATTATTCTCATGGTTCAACTCGCAAATCACCCGTTAGAGGGTGGTATCTATATGTATATGAATGCCTGTCATCTATATGTAGATGCTTTTTCTAATATTCCCAGTTATCCCGTTTCATCTACCTGTATATGCTTTTCCGGTTCAGCTCCAGAGCCGTCATAGTATCTGCGAAACCATGGACGTGTCTCTGGTTTTCAAGATATCCCGACTGACTTGATCAGCGCGCACATACTAACACGGCTTGACAGCAGAATAAACGGTATCATATTCAACCGGTTGCAAAGCAAACGCAGGCAAAACCTTGTGCGGATTAATATCCGGCGCAATGCCATATGAGCCCTATCTGCATGACCGCGCATCGCGATATTTACGAATCGCCTCATGAATGGTACTATTTCCCTGCCGGTGCATGCCCCGGCTCCCATACCATGCCCATTATCACACTCACCGACAACAATATCCTGACCATTCCCGCTGAACTGGTGCAGCAGCTCGGCCTGAAGCCGGGGGACCGTCTCTCCGTTGAGATCGACGGCGAGGGGCGGCTCGTCCTCTCACCGGTGCGCGGGACTCCGCCGCCTCCCGAGCCGTCCCTGCAGCAGTCCATCAACCGCAAAAACCTGGAGACCTCCATCCAGTTCATCAAGGGGGTCGGGCCGAAGCTGGCAGAAACCCTGAAGAAAAAGGGGATCACCACGGTGGAGGAGGCGCTCTATCTGCTTCCGCACCGCTACGAGGACCGCCGCACCCTGGTCCCCATCGCCCGGCTGGCCCCCGGCGCCATCCAGGTCTTCAGCGGCGAGATCATGGCCGCCGACAGCGTGACGACCAAGGGGGGGCGCCGCTTCTTCGAGGCGGTGGTGCAGGACGCCTCCGGCATCATCCACCTCAAGTGGTTCCACTTCAACCCGGTCTTCATCAAGCGGACCTGGCGACCGGGGCGCAAGGGGATATTCACCGGCCAGGTGGGCCAGTACGGTTTCCAGAAGGAGGTCCACCACCCGGATGTGGACTGGCTGGGGCAGGGGGAGACCCTGGCAACGGTGATGGAGCGCGACCCGGTGAACTTCGGCCGGGTGGTGCCGGTCTACCCGCTGACCGAGGGGGTGTCGCAGAAGATCATGCGCAAGGTGCAGAAAGAGGTGGTGGACCGCTTCGCCCCTTGTGTGGAGGACCTGCTGCCGGAGAAGCTGCGTCAGCGCCATGGCCTGCTTCCGCTCTCCACGGCCATGCAGGAGACCCATTTCCCCACGGAGTTCACCGACCTTGCCCGGCTGAACCGGGGCGAATTCCCGGCCCACCAGACCCTGGTGTTTGACGAATTCTTCTTCCTGGAACTGGGCCTTGCCCTGAAGAAGCGGGGGATCGCCCTGGAGCCGGGGATCTCTTTCACCGTTTCCCATCGCTATACCAAGCCGCTCCTGGAGCGGCTGCCGTTCCATCTCACCGCTGCCCAGCGCCGGGTCCTGACCGAGATCAAGGAGGACATGATGGCACCCCATCCGATGCACCGCCTGGTGCAGGGGGACGTGGGGAGCGGCAAGACACTGGTGGCGCTGATGGCGGCGCTGGTGGCGGTGGAAAACGGCTACCAGGTTGCGATCATGGCTCCGACCGAGATCCTGGCCGAGCAGCATTTCCTGAACATCCACCGCTGGTGCGAGGAGCTGGGGGTGTCGGTGGTGCTGCTCACCTCCGGCCTGAAGGGGGCCCGCCGCAAGCTGGTGCTTGAAAAGATCGCCTCGGGCGACGCCCGGATCGTGGTCGGCACCCATGCGGTGATCCAGGAAAAGGTGGAGTTCCAACGGCTCGGGCTCGGGATTGTGGACGAGCAGCACCGCTTCGGTGTGCTGCAGCGGGGCATCCTGCGCCGCAAGGGGGAGAACCCGGACATCCTGGTCATGACCGCCACCCCGATCCCGCGCACCCTGGCCATGACCGTGTTCGGCGACCTGTCGCTGTCGGTGATCGACGAGCTGCCGCCGGGCCGGACCCCGGTGGAGACCAGGGTCTATGCCGAGTCGCGGCGAAGCCTTGTCTACGCGGCCATCCGCGAGGAGGTGCACAAGGGGCGGCAGGCCTATGTCATCTACCCGCTGGTGGAGGAGTCGGAGAAGAGCGACCTGAAGGCCGCCACCCAGATGGCGGAGCACCTGGCCAACGATATCTTCCCCGACCTGCGGATCGGCATCCTCCACGGCCGGATGAAGCCGGAGGAGAAGGAGGCGGTGATGCGCTCCTTCAAGGTCCGCGAACTGGATATCCTGGTGGCGACCACGGTGATCGAGGTGGGGATCGACGTCCCCAATGCCACGATGATGGTGATCGAGCATAGCGAGCGGTTCGGCCTCTCCCAGCTCCACCAGCTCCGGGGGAGGGTGGGGCGGGGGAGCGACAAATCACGCTGCATCCTGCTCGCCTCCCACAAGCTCTCCGAGGATGGCCAGCAGCGGCTCAAGGTGATGGAGGCGACCACCGACGGCTTCCGCATCGCCGAGGAGGACCTGGCGATCCGCGGACCTGGCGATTTCCTCGGCACCCGCCAGTCGGGCCTGCCCGATTTCCGCATCGCCAATATCCTGCGCGATGCCGGGATTCTGGAAGAGGCCCGCAAAGAGGCGTTCGCCGTTGTCGAGCGCGACCCGGAACTGGCCCTGCCGGAGCATGCCGGGCTCAGGGCCGAACTGGTCCGGCGCTGGGGCGGGCGGCTGGAACTGGCTGGTACCGCCTGAGTTACAGTAGCTTATCCCACCTGCCGATAAGCTCTTTCATGGATCAACAGTTTCCAGGGAGGGCTCGATGCTTCGCGTGACAATCACCTGCCCGCATTGCGGCTACAGCAGGGCCATGAACGAGTCGGCCATCCCCGATGGAGTCGTCAGGGCTACCTGCCCTTCGTGCCGTAACTCCTTCGAGCTGGCAGCCGCCATCACGGAGGTCGGCACGGCCTCTGCTGCAGAGCCGCCCCCCCCGCCTCAACCCCCATCACCTGCCGCCCCCGAAGGGAT